>Ga0180431_10007084_pt1 | contig 13157 bp, 8 predicted proteins | sample SS_ome_11_FD_132459 | JGI IMG/M metagenome (GOLD analysis project Ga0180431, IMG submission 132459) | Hypersaline lake sediment archaeal communities from the Salton Sea, California, USA - SS_1_MS_1 metaG | ecosystem: Environmental > Aquatic > Non-marine Saline and Alkaline > Hypersaline >... | reverse complement strand
CGTAGGCGCCGGCCGCCTCCAGCAGCAGCAGGTCGCCGACCCGGGCCGGAGGCAGATCGCGGGTGGTGACGTATCCCCCCTCCTCCTGCGTAAAGATGTCGCCCGACTCGCAGAGCGGCCCGCCGACCGCCACCGCTTCGACTTCGTCGGGCACGCTGCTCGACGCCGGGCAGAGACTCATCGGATGGTACGAGCCATAGAGCACCGGTCGGGCCAGCGTGTGAAAGCCGGCATCGACGAGCAGATATTTCTTGCTTCCCTGCCGCTTGATCGCGCGAACCTCCGTGATCACCGTGCCCGACTCGGCCGTCAGATAGCGACCCGGCTCGATCTCGAGTCGAATCCGATGGCCGAAGGCATCCTCCAGCCGCCTGCGGGTGGCGTCCCAGAGTGCAAAGTAGCCGGAGAGATCAGCCCGGGTCTCGTCGGGCCGGTAGGGCACCGGCAGGCCGCCGCCGGCACTGATTGTCCTCAGCGATCGGCCGATCTCACGGGCGGTTTTTTCGAGCGCCTCGGCCACGGTCGCGAGGTGGGCCAGATCGGTGCCGCTCCCGATGTGCATGTGCAGGCCGGTCACCGCCAGCCCCGCCCACTCGGCCCGGCGGAGGGCCTCGGGCACCTCTTCGTGCCAGATGCCGTGCTTCGAGCCCTCGCCGCCCGTGTTGGTCTTCTGGCTGTGGCCGTGGCCGAAGCCGGGGTTGATCCGCAGGGTGACGTCGGCCCCGGGGACTCGCTCGGCCAGCTGTTCAAGCATGTCAGCGGAGCCGCAGTTGACGTGAATGCCGTGCTGCACGACCGCCTCGAGGCTTTCCCGGTCGAAAATGTCGGCGGTGTAGACGATTGGATGAGCCGGCGGCAGGTCGTCGCTGCCGACTGCTTCCGGGGCGGTCGGGTAGCCGGCGGCGATCGCCCGGGCGATTTCTCCGTGGCTGACGGCATCGACCAGGACACCCTCGCGGCGGACCAGATCGAGCACTGCGAGATTTGAGCAGGCTTTTTGGGCGAACCGGACGGTGTCCCAGGCGGCGAGGTCGGCGCACCGCCGGCGGATGACGGCGGCGTCGTAAACATACAGCGGCGTGCCGTACCGCTCAGCCAGCTTGCGGACCTCGACGCCGGCCAGCTGGCGGCGGATGCCGGGGGGCTGGCTCGCAGCTGCGGTGGCGGCTTCAACGTGATCGGCAGTGTTGGGAGCGTTCATGGCGGGCGGGGAGTGGTTTCCGGCAGAAGGGGAACACGCAAATGGTTTCGGCGAGAGCAGGCTGCGACTCGGGTCTGTCGCCGCAGGAACTCGCCCTCGCCCGCACACGCGGGCAACAGCGAGGGATGGTTTTTGCCACCCCACGTGAGTCTACCAGCCTGCCGGGACGCTGACCGGCTATCTTGAAAGGCCGCATGACGTCTTCCGCCAATATTTCTGACGCTGATCACGGTGCGGAGAGAGGCCCTCTCTGTCCTGATCTTTCATCCGCTGCCGGCCTGCCGCCGGGCCGGCGAACGCCCCAATTGCGGGCCAATCAGCCGCCCGCCGGGCGACTGCGGCTCCAGGTCTACCTGTACCTCGGCACCTGCCTGACGACCTTCGCCGCCGGCACGGTCGGCTGGCAGCCGCTCATTCTCGGCATCGACGACACCTTCTGGGCCGACGTCGCCGCGCACTGGTCACGCGGCCTCACGTACATGCTCGCGGTGATGACAATCCTGACGGCGCACGAAGCGGGGCATTTCCTCGCTGCCCGCCGGCACGGCATTCCGGCGACGCTGCCGTTTTTTTTGCCGGTTCCGGTGCTGCTGACCGGCACCCTGGGGGCGGTGATCGGCATGGAGGGCTCGCGGGCCGACCGCCGCGAACTCTTCGACATCGCGCTGGCTGGACCGCTGGCGGGCCTGGCGGTCGCGGTTCCGGTGCTGGCCGCAGGGCTCGCCATCGGCAGCCCGACGACCGCCAACCCGTTCTCCCTGCCGCTCTTGGGCCGTTGGCTTGAGGCTGTGGTCCGGCCCGATCTGGCTGCCGGGCAGACGATCGCCCCCAATCCGCTGCTGCTGGCCGGCTGGGTGGGACTGCTGGTGACCGGGCTGAACATGATCCCGATCAGCCAACTCGACGGCGGCCACGTCTGCCACGCCCTCTGCGGCCGCCGGTCCCACCTCGTCACGCGGGGCGTGCTGCTGGCGGCGATTACCGGCATCATCGTGTTTGGCGGCTATCATTGGGTGGCGATGGTCGTGATCATCACCCTGATGGGGGTCGACCATCCGCCGATTCGCAACGAGCACGTTCCCCTCGACTCCTGGCGTCGGGCCCTCGGAGTGGCCTCCTGCCTCATTCCGATCGCGACGTTTATGCCAGAGCCGCTGAAGCTGCGGTGATCGACAATCGTTCGTTGACGCCCCCAGACGACCCCCGCACAATGTGATCGACGAGGCGGCTCGCATGCCGCTCCAGCCGTGAGGACAGTCCGAGGAGGTGACGCGTGAATTTCATCGAACTGGAAGATCCCGAGATCTGGTCGGCCATCGCCGACGAGCAAACCCGGCAGGCCGAGGGCCTGGAGATGATCGCCAGCGAGAATTTCACCAGCCCTGCTGTCATGCAGGCGGTCGGCAGTGTGCTGACCAACAAATATGCCGAGGGGTACCCGGGCCGCCGCTACTACGGCGGCTGCGAGTATGTCGACAAGGTCGAAGACCTTGCCCGTGACCGGGCCAAGCAACTGTTTGGCGCAGCCCATGCCAACGTCCAGCCGCATTCCGGCAGCCAGGCAAATGCGGCGGTCTATCTCGCCGCAATTCAACCGGGCGACACGGTGCTGGCCTTTGATCTCGCTCATGGCGGCCATCTGACCCACGGCATGCGGCTGAACAGTTCGGGAATCTTCTACCGATTTGTGCACTATGGGGTGCGGCGGGACGACCATCTGCTCGACTTCGACCAGATTGCCGGCCTTGCCCGCGAGCACAAGCCGAAGTTGATCGTCGCCGGGGCGAGCGCCTACCCCCGGGAGATTCCTCACGACCGCTTCGCTGAGATCGCCCGCGAGGTCGGTGCAAAACTGCTTGTCGACATGGCCCACTATGCCGGCCTTGTCGCCGCCGGAATCCACAACAGCCCGGTGCCGGTTGCCGACTTTGTCACCAGCACCACCCACAAAACCCTGCGGGGCCCGCGGGGGGGCATTGCAATGTGCCGGGCAGAACATGCAAAGGACCTTGACCGGTCGGTCTTTCCGGGCACCCAAGGCGGACCGCTGATGCATGTCGTCGCCGGCAAGGCGGTGGCCTTTGCCGAGGCTCTGCAGCCCGACTTCAAGGCCTATGCCCGGCAGGTGGTCGACAACGCCAGAACGCTGGCCGAGGCACTCGCTGCCGGCGGCGTGAAACTTGTCAGCGGCGGCACCGACAACCATCTGACGCTCGTCGACGTCACGCCGCTGGGCCTCGGAGGCAAACTGGCCGAGGAGGCGCTCGACCGCTGTGGCATCACCTGCAACAAAAACATGATTCCCTACGATGAGCGGAAGCCCGTCGATCCCTCCGGTATCAGGTTGGGCACGCCTGCCCTCACCACCCGGGGCATGGCTGCCGAGGAGATGCGGCGGGTTGCTGATTGGATTTTGCGGGTGCTCAAGTCGCCGGAGGACGAGCGACTAGTCGCCGCGACCCGCCGCGAAGTCGCCGAACTGGCTGAGCAATTCCCGGTGCCGGCAGCCCGGCTGACCGATCGGCAGGAAGTGGTGGCCTGATGTCCCCGGCTGGTGGCCGGACGATTCGCCTGGGTTTGGTGCAGTCAGCCTGCACCGCCGACCGTGAGGCCAACGTCGCCCGAGCGATCGCGGGCATTGCCGCGGCGGCCGAGCAGGGAGCCGAGGTGGTCTGCCTGCAGGAACTCTTCGCGGGCGAATATCCCTGCCAGGCTGAGGACCACGACCGTTTTGCGGAGGCCGAGGCGGTGCCCGGTCCGCTGACCGACCGGCTGGCGGCAGTCGCCAGCCAGCAGGGCGTCGTGCTGGTCGGCAGCCTGTTTGAACGCCGCAGCCCCGGGCTGTTTCACAACACCGCGGCCGTCTTTGATGCCGACGGATCGCTGGCGGGCACCTACCGCAAGATGCATATCCCCGACGACCCGCACTACTACGAGAAGTTTTACTTTGCCCCGGGTGACACCGGCTTTGTCAGTGTGCCGACCAGCCGGCTGCGGGTCGGGCCGCTCGTCTGTTGGGACCAGTGGTATCCCGAGGCGGCCCGACTGACCGCGCTGGCCGGCGCGGAGGTGCTGTTTTATCCGACGGCGATCGGCTGGCTTGACGGCGAAGAGCACCTGCATGCCGAACAGTACGAGTCGTGGGACACGATGCTCAGAAGCCATGCGATTGCCAACGGGGTCTTCGTCGCAGCCGTCAACCGCACCGGCCGCGAGGGGCCGCTGCGGTTCTGGGGGGCGAGTGTGGTCTATGCCCCCAACGGCGAGCGGCTGGCCCGGGCCGCCCATGAGAGCCCGGCAGTGCTGCTGGTCGACTGTGACCTCGGCCGGATCGAATGGTCGCGGACCCGCTGGCCCTTTTTTCGGGATCGCCGCATCGATGCCTATGGTGGTCTGCTCGCCCGCTGGGGAGACGCCTGATGCCGGCCGCCACGGCAGCCTCGCAGCCCACTGCCGGCTATCGTCTGCCGGCTGAGTGGGAACTGCACACTGCCACCTGGCTGGCCTGGCCACATCGGCGACAGACCTTTCTCGGTGACTTTGCCGACATCCCCCCGGCCTTTGTCCGGCTCGTCCGACTGCTGGCCGGCTACGAGCCGGTACGAGTGATCGGCACCGGGCCGGTGCTTGACGATGCCCAAGCGAACCTGCAGGGCATTGCCAACGTCGAGCTGATCGACATTCCCACCAGTGACTCGTGGCTGCGAGACACCGGGCCGATCTTCCTGCAGCCGTTGGCGGGCGGGCCGACCCTGGCAGTGCTCTTCGACTTCAATGCCTGGGGGGGCAAGTATCCACCCTGGGACGCCGATGCCGCCGTGGCCGGCCAGATCGCGGCCCATCTTGGCCTCGAAGCGGTACGGCCCGGCATCGTGCTGGAGGGCGGCGGGATTGACACCGACGGTGAGGGGACGCTGCTGGTCAATCACCGCTGCATCGATGACCCGAGGCGGAATCCGGGCCGGAGTCGTGATGAACTCGCAGCGCTGCTCAAACAGTCGCTGGGCATCGAGCGAGTGCTCTGGGTCGGCGGTGAACTGGCAGGTGACGACACCGACGGCCACATCGACCAACTGGCTCGATTTGTTGCTCCGGGGCGGGTGCTGGCGGCTCGTCAGCCCGACACCGCCGATCCGAACCACCTGCCGCTGGAGGCAAACCTGGCGTTGCTGCAAACACTTACCGATGCCCGGGGCCGGCCGTTGGAGGTGATCCCGCTCGATCTGCCGCCGCGGGTTGGCTTTGCCGGCGTCCAGCTGCCGGCGAGCTATCTCAATTTTTATCTGCTCAACAACGCGGTCATTCTGCCGACCTTCGACCGGGCCACCGATGCCGCAGCGGTCGCGACCCTGGCGACGTTGTTTCCCGGCCGAACCATCGAGCCGTTTTCAGCCCTCGAGCTCATTCGTGGCCGCGGTGCAGTCCACTGCGTCACCCGGGACCAGCCGGCGGGCTGACGGCGAGGCGATTCAATTGCCCCCGGTTGCTCCGGTTGCCCCCGGTTGCCCAGGTTGACGCCTGGGCCGGGCTTGCGACGGAGCGGCAGGAACGCGACTATCCGGCTCGCGGATCGCCGGAGGCGGCAGGGCCGCTGTGCCGAAGCCAGGAAAAGGTGTGCCATGGAACAGGTTGCCAATTTTGTGCAGGGATCGGTGTCGCTGCTGGCCCGGTTGATGATGGTGGCGGTCTTTTTGTTCAGTGCTTTTGACAGCAAGATCAGGCACTTCTCACAGACCGCTGAATACATGCGGAGCGAGGGAATCCCCAATCCCCGGCTGGCCCTCTTCGGAGCGATCGGACTGATCCTGCTCGGCGGGCTCTCGCTGCTAGCCGGTGCCTGGACCCGGATCGGCGCCGCCTTCCTGTTCGTCTTCCTGGCGGCGGCGACGTTTTACTTCCACGATTTCTGGATGATTGCCGACCCGGCCCAGCGGCAGCTGCAGGTCATCCAGTTCATGAAGAACATGGCGATTGGTGGAGGCCTGCTGGCGTTGATTTACGGCGGCGGCGGCCCTTGGAGCGTCGACGGCTGGATCGAACGGAAGCTGGAGGAGGTTGAGGCTGGATCGGCGCCCAGCAGCAGCAAGCCGACGAGCCGGTCAAAGGCCGCCTGATCGCCGGGGTGGAGCGGGCCGCCTTGCATCAAGCCGGCTGCGGTCGCACCGGTCCCATGCCGCCAGCTGGCTCGTAGCCGGCGAAGGCCTGATCGACCACGCTGAGGCCCCCCCGGTCGATCGTCTCGCGGACGCCGAGCACCCGGTTGACGCCGCCGGCTGGTGTGTCGGGGTCGGTGAACGCGAAGCTGATCTCGTAAGCCCCAGTCGAGCCCCTGCGGGCACCGGCGTCGTCGATGATCTCATAGCGGGAGTTGCCGAAGCCCGAGATGCCTACGTAATAGATTCCAGGCAGCCGGGCAGTGTGAGTGAGCAGGCTGTCGAGTGAGAACTCAGTGTCGTCGTTCTGGTCCAGCTGCCGGCCGTCAGCGTCGAACAGCCGCAGGAAGCTGTCGAGGGTCGAGCCCTCGGTCAGTGACCGGGCAGCAACATCGATGGTGATGGTCTGCCCGGCGGACAGCTGCACCGCGTAGAGGTCGACATCCCGCCGCCGTTCAGCGCCATCACCGATTCTGCCAGAGAAACGAACCGTCCCGGTCCGGGTGGTAACCAGCTCTGCTTTGTCGATCGTGCTGCCCGGTTCTTCCGCCGCCGTATCGACGACCTCCCAGGAGACGTCGGCTGACTCAGTCAGCAGTTCTCCCGCCGCAGTTGTGATGCCACTGCCGTTGGCCATCAGCACCAGTTCGTACTCGCCTGCTGCTGCCGTGATTGCCTGCAGCCCCGTGAGAGTCCAGGCGATGCCGTCCGTGCTGGTCAGCGGTTTGCTGTCGAGTGAGACCACCGTGTCGTCACGGGTCAGCACGAGGTCGCCCTTATCGAAGCCGGTGACCGGCTGGGTGAAGACGATCGTGAGCGACTCGACCGGCTCGGTCCGTTCCTCGGGGTCGACCGGCATGATGACTGCTTCGAGTGCTTCGGTTTCGACGCGGATCTGCAGTTCATAGCTGCCCGCATCAGAACGCCCCTCATTGCCGCTGCCGGCCTCAAACGGATCGTAGTGACTGTTACCGTAGGCGGAGACACCGATGTAATAGGTACCGGCCAGGTCCACGGTGACATCGAGTTCGCTGTCGAACGTCTCGCCGTCGTCGTCGTTTTCGGCCACCTCGTTGCCGAAGCTGTCGAACAGCCGCAGGTAGGAGTCGAGCCACGAGGTTTCGGCGAGCGTCCGGGCGTCTACGTCGACCCGGATGCGGTCTCCTCCGCCGAGTGTGACGGCAAACAGGTCGACGTCGGCGAGGCCGTAGTCGCCGTCGCCGATCGTGCCGGCCGCCCGGGCCTTGCCGTCGCTGAACGGCAGGCTGAGGGCCGTTGCCATCGAGTCATTCGGCTCTTCAGCAGCGGCCGGGGGCGTCTCGTCTGGCGGAGGTGGCTCGTCTGCGGGTGGCTCGTCTGCGGGTGGCTCTGGCGTTGGATCGGGGGCGTCGATTGCCAGGCCTAGCTCGTAGCTGCCAGTCGAGCGGTTGAGGCCGCTGCCCGGCTGAGTAGGGTCGTAAAACTCATTGCCAAACGAGGTGACACCGACATAGTACGTGCCGCTGGTGGTGGCGGTGTACCGGGCAAAGCTGTCGTACGACGCATCATCGTCGTCGTTGGTCGTCAGTTCGGTGCCGGTGGCATCAAAGATGCGCAGAAATGAGTCAAGCCGGGATGGTGTGGCCAGAGTGCGGGCGTCAACGTCTGCGGTGAGGGTGCTGCCGGCGGCCAGTGAGACACTATAAAGGTCGACGTCAGCATCAGCATGGTCACCGTCGCCGAGAAAGCCTGTGAGCCTGACGGTGTCGTCATTGCCGAAGGCAACAGCCGTTGCCGTGGCGAGACTGTCGTTGGGCTCCGCCGGATCGGCAGCAGGTGGGTCGTCAGCTTCGGCGGCTTCGACCTCAATCTGTAGCGCGAAGCCGCCGGTGCTGCCGGCAGCCGTCCCAGAGCCGGCGACAAGCGGGTCGTAGCCACTGTTGCCGTAGGCTGAGACCCCGACAAAGTAGCTGCCGGTCGCCTCAACGGTGAAGCTGAGCTGGCTGTCAAAGCTGGCGCCGTCATCGTCGTTGAAGGCCAACTCGACCCCGTCTGCGTCAAACAGCCTCAGGAATGAGTCGAGGCCTGAGGGGTTGGTGCCGGCCTGGGCGTCGACGTCGATGCTGACCGTGTCTCCCGCAGTCAGCGGGATGCTGTAGAGATCGACGTCAGCATCGCCGTGCCCGCCATCGCCAATCGTGCCGTCGACCTCGGCCTCGCCAAGTGTCAGCGCGACGGTCGTCGCCGTGGCGAGCGAGTCGTTCGGTTCACTTGTGCCCGTCTCCGGCGGGTCGTCCGTGGGCGGCTCAGTCTCGGCCCGGTTCACCCGCAGGGTATAAGCCCCGGTGCTGCCGGAGGTGCTGCCGCTGCCGGCGACAACGGGGTCGTAGTCTGCATTGCCATAGCCAGACACGCCGACGAAGTAACTCCGAGCCGCATCGGCCGTGAAGATCAGCAGACTGTCATAGCTGCCGCCGTCGTCGTCGTTGAACGCGACCTGGCTGCCGGTGGCATCGAAGAGCCGAAGATAGGTGTCGAGCGGTGAGGGCGTGAGGAGTGTCGCCGCATCGATGTCGACTATGACTGTTTCTCCAGCCGCGAGATCAAGGCTGTAGAGATCGACATCGGCAGCCGCATGGGCCCCATCACCGATCACCGCTTCAAACTCGGCTTCATCCTCCGCCAATGCCAGCGTGGTTGCCGTGGCAATGCTGTCGTTGGGTTCTCCGGCACCGCCGGCCGGTGGGTCGTCGGCCGGCGGCTCAGTCGGCTCGGTGAAGCTGGCCCGCAGGGTGTATCGTCCCATGCTGCCGGCCGTCGTGCCGCTGCCGGCTGTCAGCGGGTCGTACCCGCTGTTGCCGTAGGCCGACACGCCGACGAAGTAGCTGCCGGTGGCTGCCACGGTGTAGCTGAGCTGGCTGTCAAACGTCGTGCCGTCGTCGTCATTGAAGGCAAGTTCGGCACCGCTGTCGTCAAAGAATCGGAGAAACGAGTCGAGCGGTGAGGCAGCCGTCAGGGATTGAGCGTCGATGTCGAGGGTGACAGTTGTGCCGGCGTCGAGGGTCATGCTGAACAGATCGACGTCAGCCGCCAGATAATCCCCGTCACCAAGAAAGGCCTCGATCTCAGCCTCATCCAGGCTGAAGCTGAGAGGCGTTGCGGTCGAGATGGCATCGTTGGGCTCGCCGACACCGGTCACCGGCGGGTCGTCAGCGGGGGGCTCGCCGGGAGCGGGCTCGTCTGGCGGTGTCGAACCGGTGATCGCCGCGACGGCGGCAGCCGCGTCGAGCAGGCCGCCGGTGGCGACCCGGCCGGTGAGGCTGCCCAATGGTGTGACCGACTCAAGCAACGCCGTCCGCAACTGGGATGGCGTGGCAGCGGGGTTGGCCGCGGCCATCAGTGCGACCACGCCGCTGACGTGGGGCGCGGCCATCGAGGTGCCGCTGTAGCTGGCATAGCTGTTACCCGGCGTGGTCGAGTAGATGCTTGCCCCGGGGGCAGCCAAGTCGACGCTGCTGCTGCCGTAGTTGGAGAAGCTGGCGAGGCTGTTGTTGCGGTCGGTCGCGGCCACCGAGATGACGCCGCTGCCGGTGTCGTTCGACGGATAGTGGGCGTAGGCGTCGTTGTTGCTGCCCTCATTGCCAGCGGCGGCGACAAACAGGACGCCGGCGTCGTAGCCGGCGGCGATCGCATCGCTGAGTGCCTGAGAGAAGCCGCCGCCGCCCCAGCTGTTGTTGGTGGCGACGACGTTGACACCGGCCTGCCGCATGGCGGTGACGTAGTTGACCGCGGCGATGGCGTCGCTCGTGTAGCCGCCTCCCGGGCCGAGGAACCGCAGGGCCATGATTGAGACATCCCAGGCGACCCCGGTGATGCCGACGCCGTTGTTTCCGGCCGCGCCAATGGTGCCGGCGACGTGCGTGCCGTGGCCTTCGTCGTCGATCGGGTCGGCGTCGTCGGCGTAGAAGTCATAGCCGTAGATGTCATCAACGAAGCCGTTGGCGTCATCGTCAATTCCGTTGCCGGCGATCTCACCCGGGTTGACCCAGATGTTCTCCGCGAGGTCGGGGTGGGTGTAGTCGACGCCGGTGTCGATCACCGCAATCACCACGTCGTCCGATCCGGTGGTCGTCTCCCAGGCGGTGGCGGCGTCGATGTCGGCGCCCGCCGTCCCGCCTGTCTGGCCGGTGTTGGCCAGGCCCCAGAGTCGGCTGAAAGAGGGATCGTTCGGGACGGCTGTCGAGGTGATGGCAAAGTCGGGTTCAACGTAGGAAACCCCGGCAGTGCGGTCGGCCCAGCCGAGTATCTCGGCGGCGGTCGCGCCGGGCGCGTGGAGCCCGTAGAAGCCGGTGCCGAGCGGGGCGAGCTGCCAGTCGGGCAGGTGGGCCAGCACCGTTGGCTCGGTTGCTTCGATGCGAACGATCCAGGAGTCGCGCTGCACGGCAACCGTTTCGTCGAGCCAGAGCAGTTCTGCCGCGGCCGAGCCGAGGTCAGCCGCCAGCAGGCAGCGGCGTTCAAGGGTCTCGGCGGGGGCTGTCACCGGGCGGGAACCGCGGCAGCGGGCCGCTTGCCGGCTTGAGGGCCGCGGCTGCCGCCTCCGGATGCTCAACAGGCCCAGCCGCTGGGGAAATTTGTTCATGGTTGCTTCCAGAGATCGCATCGGTCCCGGCGGGATTCGGCGCGGACCGCGAATACCACGATCGACAGCGGCCTTCTCAGATCAGCCCCGCCGATGGGTGGATTATCGAGTTCAAGCGGGGCGGTGTCCAGATGACGGATTGATCGGCAAAAACAGTGCCGCCGCTCAATTCCGGTATCCTATCAAGGGCCGGCGTCTGCAACCGCCGCTGCCCTGACCCGGTGAAAGCTGGCTCGATGGTTTTTCCTCTCGGCGACGACAATTCCGACCGGCAGCGGCTGCCCGTCGTCACCTGGTCGCTGATCGCGGCCAATATCGCGGTCTTCGTGCTGTTTCAGCAGGGGGGGCAGAACGACGATGTCACGCTCGCTTTCTGCCAGGTTCCCGCCGAGATCATTTCCGGAAAAGACATTGTTACCCGGCCCTCCATCCGGGAGGTGGTCTATGAAGGGCAGCGGGTGCAGGTGCCGGTGCCCGGACTGCGGCCCACGCCGATTCCGGTCTGGCTGACGCTCGTCACCGGGATTTTCCTGCATGGTGGCTGGATGCACCTGCTGGGCAACATGTGGTTCCTGTTTATCTTCGGCGACAATGTCGAAGACGACCTGGGCCACTGGCGGTACACGATCTTTTACCTTGCCAGCGGCGTGCTCGCCTCGCTGGCATTTGTCTTTCTCAACGCCCGCGGCGAGGAGGCACTGACACCCTGCCTGGGGGCCTCGGGAGCGATTTCCGGGGTGCTCGGTGGCTATCTGGTGCTTCACCCCAACCGCCGCGTCAGCGTGATTCTGCTGCGAATCATCATGGACGTCCCTGGCTATGTGGCGGTGGGAATCTATTTTTTGATGCAGATTGTCCTCGGCTTTTCTGACACCGGCGGCGGTGTCGCCTATTCGGCCCATGTTGCCGGCTTTATCGCCGGGCTGGTTCTCGCCAAGCCGCTTAGCGACAGCGACATCCGCCGACAGGCCGATCAGCTCGTCTCGTTCCGGCGGCGGAACGGCTGAGTATTCCCGCTGCCGCGAGCCGTCGCCCCACCCGAGGCCGATCATGACAATTCTCGTCGGTCAGTTTCTGCTCCTTGCCGCGGTGGTTGCCGTGGCCGGCTCGCTGTTGGCCCGGTCGGCTGATGCGATTGCCGACGCGACCGGGCTCGGGCGGCTGCTGATCGGCAGTTTGCTGCTGGCGGCGGTGACGTCGCTGCCGGAGCTGTCGGTCGATATCGCCGCGGTCCGGGCCGGCCTGACCGATCTGGCTGCCGGCGACCTGTTTGGCAGCAGTCTGATGAATCTGCTGATCCTCGCGGGCGTCGACCTGACGATTCGCTCCGGCCGCCGGATGCTCTCCCGCGAGGCTGCCTCGCACGCCCTCTCGGCAACGCTCGGTATCGCCCTGACTTCGCTGGCCGGCCTCGCGGTGCTGACCGCCGACAAGCTGCCGGCAGTCAGCCTGCTGGGGATCAGCGGTTGGAGCTGGGCGATTCTGCTGGCCTATCTGCTGGGAGCTCGGATGATCTTCATCGATCAACGAATTTCGGTTCGCCTGGCGGCGGAGGCCCGGGCGAAAAGCCCCGCCGAAGAGCCGCCGCATCCGCCCGGCGGCCCCCTCTGGCGATCAGCTGTTTTCTTTGCCGCCGCTGCTGCCGTCCTCGTGTTCACCGGCCCTCGACTCGCCCATGTGGCGGGCGAGCTTGCCACTGAGACCGGGCTTGGGGGCACCTTTGTCGGCACCACGCTGGTGGCGGTGAGCACCTCGTTGCCGGAGCTGGTCGCCTCGCTGACGGCGGTCCGGCTCGGTGCGGTCGACCTGGCGATCGGCAACACGCTCGGCAGCAATGCCTTCAACATGGTGCTGTTTGCGCCGCTCGATGCCTTTCACGACGGCCCGCTGTTTGCGGCAGTGTCGGCGTCGCATGCGGTCACGGCGTTCGCTGTCGTCATCGCCACGGCAATTGCCATTCTCGGCCAGCTCTACCACGCCGAACGCCGGCTGCCGCTGGTCGAGCCCGACGCTTTTCTCATGCTGCTGGTCCTGTTCGGCGGCCTGCTGCTGGTTTACTACCTGCCGTCGTGAACCGGCTGGCCGCCGCCGGTGCCGGTTCCGTCGCTTCTGTCTTCTGATGGTGCGGTTTGGCACACGGAAAACCGCCCCTGCTTCGAAGCCCGAAGCGCAAGCTGAGGGAAAT
>Ga0180431_10007082_pt1 | contig 13161 bp, 7 predicted proteins | sample SS_ome_11_FD_132459 | JGI IMG/M metagenome (GOLD analysis project Ga0180431, IMG submission 132459) | Hypersaline lake sediment archaeal communities from the Salton Sea, California, USA - SS_1_MS_1 metaG | ecosystem: Environmental > Aquatic > Non-marine Saline and Alkaline > Hypersaline >... | reverse complement strand
CCAGGGTAGGCAACAACACGTATGGGCCTGCCCCGTGTGCCGGATCTATTCACGTAGATAGTACGCAAACAATGGTGCACCCCTCCTCTTACAACAATGCTATCGCCCGGCCCAACTACATCTAAAGCAGCAGTAATTGTTTTGAAAGGAGAATTCAATGCCCCAGAGTTGGTATCATCTCCATCCGGAGCAACAAAAACACGATACTCTTCTTTCATGAGTGTTCGCAATATTCCTGCCGTCTCTCTTAAGGCTTGTCGATACTCTTGCCAAGCGGGTGCTGAAAGATATCCGGCAAGAAAGTAGATTGTAGCGTTCACGTACGACAGCGGCGTATAGCCACGGTTATCGACGCAATATAGATCAGCTCCTCTTGCAACGAGGAATCGAAGCGCATCATTATCAGGCTTGTGAAACGTATTGAACACGGATGTCTGCCCCATAGCGTCTTTCGCATTGACATCAGCACCACTGTCCAAGAGAAGCTGAGCAATAGCGGCTGGAAACTCTTTGTAAGCATAATTCGCACCGAAGCCAGCTCTTGCAGCATAGTGGAAGGCAGTGCGCCCGGAATTGTCCCGAGCATCAATAGCGATTCCTTTCTTCCCAAGAAGTAGTCGGATTATATCCTCGCGTCCACTTGTCACTGTGTAATGTAACGCCGTGAGGCCATAGCTGTCCTGGACATTAACATCTGCACCTTTATCAATTAAAGTCTTCGCAATGCTTTCCCGTCCGGTCTTTGCGGCGTGGTGTATTGGCGTTAGGCCTTGATTATCTGCGGCATTGACATCCGCTCCATTAGTTAGGAGAATTTTTACCATTTCAGGATGTCGCCACTGAGGAAAGACTGCGCCTGCTACCCAATGAAGCGGAGTAAGTCCTTTGTCATTTTTCGCATTAACCAAAGCCCCATTAGCTAACAACAAATTAACCGCATCCTTCCTTCCCCGAACCGCCGTAAAATGCAGCAATGAAGTTCCGGCTCCAAATCTCGTATTAACATCGGCGCCGAGAGAAAGTAATTCCTCAGCTTTTTCCTTCTGGCCTCGCATAACGGCACTAATCAATTCTCTATTGAGTTGTTCTTTGTTTTCAACTGGCTGCTCAACCTTCTGGGGTTCCCTGACGGGACCTTGAGGCTGAGTTGTCTGGGCGAAAGAATCTGTGGAAATGGCGACAATTAGAACAAAAGAGATTACGACATGAACGTCTACTATTCTTCTCATGGTCTTACGTCCAAAAAAGCCATTTTCAGCCGCCACGAAGCGGTGGATCAGATAACTCGATTGTATTTCAAATGCGCCAAATTCCAAGTGATATCGGCAATTGAAATTATGATTGACTTAATACAAGTCACTGATGGTACAATTCACCCCTGTCGGTGGAGTTCAGAAATTCCACCAGTGTCAGGCCTGTTGATATTTATTACTTGGGAATCGGCATGAAAAATGAAAAAACAAGCGGTATTCAGGAGTTCAAAGAATATTGGAAGAATTACGTTTTTCAGAGCCTGTTTGCGACACTGGCGATCTTCTTCATACTCTTGTCTTTGAGTTTCCGGGAAGATGCCGTAATCATTGCTTCGCTGGGCGCCACTACTTTCATTGTCTTTGCGATGCCCAAACAAATTACCGCCAAGCCGCGTAATATCATCGGTGGATATATCGTGGGCTTCTCATGCGGCTGGCTTTGTTCCCTGATTCCCATAGAAGCAGTTATGGGCGAGCCTTTTGGATATTCTCTGCTCTACGCAGCGGCCGTGGGGTTATCTATCTTCATTATGGTCGTTTTTGATATGGAGCACCCGCCGGCCTCCGGCGTCGCACTCGGAGTCGCCATCAAAGGCTTTTCCTTAGAAGTAATAATCTCGATCATTGCCAGTGTGGTCATCCTGACAATCATACACCAGTTCTTCAAGAAATATCTGCGTGATTTAACTGGACTTTTGCAAAATTGAAGTTAGGCATATATTATTTCAGAAAATCGGTTTCAGGATTTTCTGAGAATAATTGGGATTCTCGATCATAACCTATTGTCAATCAAGGCCTTAATCGCGGTTTTTCTTCAAAGAAAAAATCGAGAGACAAGATTTTTTCTTTTCAAAAGTATGCCTAACTTCAATTTTGCAAAAGTCCAGATTTAACTTAAACAATGGAGGCGGGGGGATTCGAACCCCCGTCCCGAGATGCTTCAAGATAAGCGTCTACATGCTTAGTCACTTGATCGTTTTTTCGCCTTACTAAACGCCAAGCGACAAGCACTTAGCTCGGCTATTTCGGTGAGATCTCGCCTTGCCGGCCCGAAAAACCGACTCAGCCAGCCTGCTGTTTGACGCCCTTACCCGGCCCACAGGCAAAGCCGGGCAGGACGGGCCGCTAATTTAAGCAGCCATGCGCAACTGTGAGTTGCCAATTACAAATTAGTTGTCGGATGATTAGCCAGGCCAACCGACATCCTGGGCATGCAACTTAACTCTCCGACATCCGGTCGAAGCCATTCGCCCCCGTATTAACTTGTCAATTCTGCCGCTTCACGTATTATAGAATATAATACGTCGAGCTGCAACAGAAGTTTGATCGGGTCCTACACGATCCACAGGCGGCTTAAGATGAAAGCTATGAAGAGACAACTGACTCTGTGCGTTAACGTCAACGCCGTCATCTTCGTTTTCCTGTCGGCGTATGTCTTACTTATCCCTGCGGTGATGCTAATTCGCGATCTCCGGGATCCCGGGCTCCGCAGCGACAATATGCCACGATGCGCGTTCCGCTGGCACAGGGCTCTGTCGCCCAGATACGAAAAATGGGCCTGCAGGCGTGTGGAAACCGGAGCCGCGACGAAGCTCACGACCGGGGATATTTCCGGAACGGAGTGGCCTGTGTTCGGCTCGGTGTTTTACCTGTGGGCGACCGAGTCATTGCAGGAAGCTTACGAGGAGAGCCCGACCTCGGTGTCCGCAGCACCGAAGGAATACGCACGCGGTGCTATCGAGGCGGCCGCGGCATTGGTTGCCGATCCTAATCATGCCGGTTGGGTTCGGGATCATTGGGGTGATTCCTACCTCGAAAAAGAGAACCTGTTCTACCGAATGCTTCTCATAAGCGGCCTGACCAGCTACCAGAAATTGCTCGGCGACAGTAGATACGAAGATTTGCTCCGCAACCAGGCAGTATCCCTTGCAAAGGAACTTGACGCCTCGCCGCACGGCCTGCTCGACGACTACCCTCGCCAATGCTATCCCGTTGATATCCTGCCCGCAATCGCGGCCATCCGTCGGGCCGATGCAGTCCTCGGCACCGATCAAACCAAGTTCGCCGACCGCGCTATTCGCGCCTTCCAGGACACGCGCCTTGACAGGGACACGGGTCTGCCCGCCTATATTGCAAGTTCACGAACCGGCCGGGCCGCCGACAGCGCCCGTGGCGTCGGTCTATCCTTCATGCTTATCTGGGCACCCGAGTTGTGGCCCGAAACAGCAAGCGACTGGTACGCCAAGTACGAAGACAAATTCTGGCAGCGGGGACACTGGCTCGCGGGATTCCGCGAGTACTCGAAGGACATCGAAATCGGTAACTTCGTATTTGCCGACGTCGATGCCGGACCCGTTTTGTATGGCTATGGCGCCGGGGCGTGTGCCTTCGGAGTCGGCGCCGCCAGAGTTATGGGCCGATTCGACCACGCCTATCCGCTCAGCGCCGAGGCTATTGTCGGTTCGTGGCCTTTGCCCGACGGGACTTTGCTGGGGCCCCGGCTTCTTTCAAACCTTTCCGATGCGCCCTACCTCGGCGAAGCGGCCGTTCTATTTGCACTTACACGCCGATCCGTCTGCACACCGCAGGTAGTCGGCCAGGGTAAACTGCCGTGGTCGGTTCATGCCGTCGTTCTTCTCGCTTTGTGCCTGGGTTCTGCCGCTGTTCTTGGAGCTGTTCACAAGACGAGACGCTGGCACAAGTATAAGGCCGCACTCTGTGTTCCGGCGCCCAAGGTGCAGGTGTCATTGTGGTGGGCACTGATGATCGTCGCATTGCTTGTATGGGCTTTTGTCAGCACGCCGATCGCACTCATTATCCTGCTGGCGGGCCAATTCATACCTTTCCTGGCCAGCAAGAGGCACATAACAGATGGCGCTGATGCCGCCAATCCCGGCTCAAAGGAGCATCGTGGAGGTTGAGATTGCCGCAGTCGCTGCGCTCCTTCGCAATGACATGCCGGGCCTTTCTTCTTTCCTACACTGTCGGATAGACCCAGGGCTTTCGGTACTTGCGGCTGAGAAGGCTGTTTGCCTCGCCGTCGCCAACGATTACTTCTCTTTCGCCGTCCCATTCGACGCTGCGGCCGATCTTCAGCGAGAGCATGCCCAGCAGGCTCATGGTCGTTGAGCGGTGGATCAGTTCGATGTCGCAGACCGGGCGCGTCCGCGTCTTGATGGCCTTGAGAAAGTCCACCCATAGCTCCAGGATGTTCTGGTTATCCGGCAGGTTCAACTTGGGCTCCTCGTGGATGACCTTCTGGCCGCGACCGGTGGGGTAGAACGTCCAGCCGTCACGCCAGGCCATGTGGAAGGTGCCTTTGGTGCCGTAGAAATAGCAGCCGACGTTCTCGCCCTTCTCGGCGTTGTTGGCGCCGAACCGGCGATGCTCCCAGACCGCGGTGAAATTGTCGAAGTCGTAGCTGGCGACCTGGTGCCCCGGCGCGTCGGTCGTCTGCACCTTGCCGTCGTTGATCACGGGGCCCCTGATATCACGGCCGCCCGTCGAGTAGACGTGCTTCGGCCACTGCTCTTCGCTCCACCAGAGAATCTGGTCCAGCCAGTGTATTCCCCAATCGCCCAGCGTGCCGTTGGCGTAATCGAGGAAGTTGCGGAAGCCCTTCGGATGGATCAGGGTGTTGAAGGGGCGTTTCGGCGCCGGTCCGCACCACATGTCCCAATCCAGACCGTCGGGAACATCCTGGTTGGGACGCGGGGTTTCCGGTCCGCCGCCATAGTGCACGAACGCGCGGACCATGCCGATCTTGCCGGCCCTGCCCTCGCGCAGGAAATTCATGCCGGAGACGTTGTGGGGTGATATCCGCCGGTGCGTTCCTACCTGAACGACCCGGCCGGCGGCGCGGGCGGCGTTGACCATTGCCCGGCCCTCCTTGATCGTGTGGCAGATCGGTTTTTCCACGTATACGTGCGCGCCGGCCTTTACCGCCGCGATGGTTATCAGCGGATGCCAGTGATCGGGCGTGCCGACTATGGCGATATCGGGCTTTTCGGCGTCCAGAAGTTCCCGGAAGTCTTTGTATTTCTTGGGCTTGTCGCCGCTGAGCTTTTCGATTTTCTCCGCCGACTTGGCCATCTGACTGGAATCGACGTCGCACATCGCAACGATTTTACACTCACCCGATTGCAGCGCCGCCTGGGCGATGTTCGTGCCCCACCAGCCGCTGCCGATAAGGGCCGTGCGATATTTTCTGCCGTTTCCGGCTCGAATGATATTCGGTGCCGCAAGCGCCAGACCCGACGCCATCGAAGTTCTCAGGAAGGTTCGACGATCAATTGCCATGGTATGTCTCCTTTCTTGCCCTGAAAGAATCAGGAGTATCGAGTTTCGATCTATACAGGAAGCTGCCGCCTCCACACGCCCAATCTAACAATCGCCCCCAACAAGTCAATCGAAAAACAAGTCTCGCTGAGCAGGTCCGGGCAGCGGACAAGAGGTGAAATTAGCTTTGAATTGGCTTCGTTTAGCGCCCCCCGGAAACGGCTAATTTTTCATAATTCTTTCCGCGTACAATGTTTACAGTCTATTCGCTCGCGGCCACATTGGCCTTGCTTTTCAAATCGACTCAGGGATTGTCTTAGCTAGAGTCCGGATTCCTCCGCTGCGCGATGCTGCGCATCTCTCCGGTCGGAATGACAATGTGGACTTCGGTGACCTTGTGTCGTTCGAGGTCTTGCCGGAGTATAAAAGTGGTGGTATTCTGTATAGCTGTATAGAAAGAATCACTGAATCAACGAACACGAGCGTTTGAAAGAGAAGCAGGAGGTAACAAAAGATGAGCGCTCGGAGCAAGACATCAGGCATAATAAACTTTGCCGACGGAGTGTCGGATGGCCGACGATAGGCAAATCAGACACCGGGCAAAGAGAACGGTCTTATCAGCGGCATGTTTTGCAATCGTTGCCGTTTGTCAGTCGCGGTCTGCTGCGGTGCCGCCTGACGAGCCGCCGCTTTGGGCCAGAGAGGCCGTCTGGTACCAGATCTTCGTTGAGCGGTTCCGCAATGGCGACCCCTCCAACGATCCTCGAGCGGAGTGGATGGCGGGGGCCTATCCCGGATATGTCCCGGCCGGCTGGAAGGTGACTGCCTGGAATCAGGACTGGTACGAGCAGGAGGATTGGGCCACAGCAGACGGCAGCGGATTCTACAAATTAGTCCAGGCCCGACGGTTCGGCGGCGACCTGCAAGGGGTATTGGACAAGCTGGACTACCTGCAAGACCTGGGTGTTACGGCTATCTACTTCAACCCGCTGAATGATTCCCCGTCACTGCACAAATACGATGCGAGGCACTACAGGCACATTGATCGCACCTTCGGTCCGGATCCTGCCGGCGACTCGGCCGTCATTGATGCGGAAGATTCGGTCGATCCGGCGACGTGGCGCTGGACCGCCGCTGATCGTCTCTTCCTAAGGCTTATCCGCGAGGTGCATCAGCGGGACATGCGATTGATCATGGATTACTCGTGGAACCACACCGGCGTGACCTTCTGGGCATGGGAGGACCTGAAGGAGAATCAGACGATGAGTCGTTTTCGTGACTGGTTCGATATCATCTCATTCGATGATCCTGCAACCGATCAGGACGAGTTCAGCTATGAGGGCTGGCTCGGCGTCAAGACGCTCCCGGAATTGAAGAAAGTGGACGTGATTAATAAGCAACGCGGCTACCCATTCGAGGGCGATTTGCAGCTTGAAGTGAAGCAGCACGTCTTCAACGTCACCCGGCGCTGGCTGGATCCCGACGCCGACGGCGATCCGGGTGATGGCGTGGACGGCTTCCGGCTTGACGTTGCTGCTCATGTGCCACTTGGTTTCTGGCGCGATTACCGGAAATTCGTGCGTCGGATCAATCGTGACGCTTTCCTGGTCGGCGAAGCTTGGTGGACGAAATGGCCTGATCAACTGATGGATCCGCGGCCGTTTCTGAAGGGGGATATCTTCGACTCGGTCATGCACTACCAATGGTACAAGCCGGCCCGCCGTTATTTCGCACAGGCCAACGGCAGCCTCAAGCCGAGCAAGTTCGTCGCCGAGATGAGGCGCGTTTATGCCGGCTACGATCGGCCGACTATTCAAAGCCTCATGAACCTTGCGGCCAGTCACGACAGTCCGCGCCTGGCCACCTCGTTTCAAAACAAGCACCAGTACAAGTACCGGATGGGTGCTCGCGCCAACCCGGAGCTGGATTTAGGTCCGCCGAACGAGACAACCGTGCGCGAAATGCGAATGCTGCTGTTGCACCAGTTCACGTTTGTAAGTGCGCCGCACATTTGGAACGGAGACGAGCGCGGCATGTGGGGCGCAGACGATCCGGATTGCCGCAAGCCCATTGTGTGGGAGGATATCGAACACCGCCCGCAGGTTTGTCGACCGGACGGCGGCACGACCGACCCAATCGCCGTCAAGCCAAACCTTCAATTGCTGGACTACTACCGAACGTTGATTGCTCTTCGCAAACAACGAACCGAGCTGGTTCACGGCGAACTGGAGTATATCCTGGTTGATGATAAGGCAATGACTTTGGCCTACCGAAGGTCGATGGCCGGCCGCCAGACCATCGTGGTATTCAACCGGTCTGACGAAGTTCAGGTCGTTCGGCTTGACCGAAACGGCGGCCCGGTGCTGCGATTGCTTGTGGAGTCGCGCCCAGGCAGCTTCCTGAAGCCGAAGCAAACAAGCCTGGACATCCGCTTCGAGCTGGCTCCGCTGTCCGGCGCTGCGTTGGGTGCCGTCGAATAAGTATTGCGGATGGCCGGATCGAAGATAGTATTTGTTGGACGAAGATGTTATTCTTGTTGGAACTTTCGCAGATAGATTAGGAGGTAATCGAAGATGAGCAATCAAAGAAAGATCGGCAGGCGGGCGTTTCTGGCATCGACGGCGGCAGCGGCCACCGGATATGCAGTCGGTGGAAAGACTGTTTTTGCGCGCAGGCGCTCGGCTAACGAGATGGTCAACATCGGGTTGATCGGTCTCGGTGGCCGGTGCACGCGGCTGGCGTCGTCGTATCTGCCCATACCCGGAATGCGGGTGGTCGCGGTGTGCGATTGTTTCAAGCCGCGGGTGGATGCGTTTCTGAGCAAGGTCGGCAAAGACCGCAACTTCAAGGGATACGTCGATTTCCGCAGAATGATAGAGAAGGAAAACCTCGACGGCGTGATGATCGAGACCACGACTCATGCGCGGGCATGGGTGACGTGTCACGCTATGGGAATGGGGATGGACGCCTACATCGAAAAGCCGATGTGCCTGACCGTCGCCGAGGGCCGGCACATGGTCAAAATAGCCCGAAAGTACAAGCGGGTCACGCAGGTGGGCACGCAGCAGCGGTCGATCCCGCTTAACAACTGGGCGAGCGACCTGGTCAAAAACGGCGCAATCGGCAAGGTTAAGGAAGTTCTCGCTCCGAACTTCGTCGGTCCCGTGCGATGGACGCCCAAACCGGCCCAGCCGATGCCCCCTGGTGGCAGCGATGACTGGTGGGACATCTGGACGAACCAGGCTGTACTGAGGCCTTATCATACGCAGCTTCACAGGGGCTGGGCGAAATGGTGGGATTACGATCCGGGTGGACTTTGCTTTGGCGTCAGCGGCTGGGGCACGCACAGCTATGATCAGATCCAGCGAGGTCTGGGAACAGACCAGACGGGGCCGGTCGAGGTAGTGTTGGAGCAGCCTGTCCGTGACATGCACGCCGGTGAATTCAAGGAGCGGCAGCCAACAGAAGATGAAACAGGCGCCAGGTATTATGGAATGACTAAAAACGTAATCGGGCCAAGGGCGAAGGTCAGCATGAAATACGCCAACGGCACCGAACTTAAGCTCCACCTCGACGGCGACTGGGGCCCGGGTCTGGGCTGCATCTTCGTCGGCGAAAAGGGGAAGATCGAAATCAACCGCGACAAGATAGCCGCGACTCCGCGCGGACTGATCGAATCTTCGACCAGGCCCGCGCACCTTGCGGTTCCCGAAACACAGCCGCATATTGAGAACTGGATCGATTGCATCAAGAGCCGCGACAGGTGCACCGCCGACATCGAGTACGGCCAGCGGAGCTCGACGATCTGCTATTTAGTCAACATCGCACGCGAGGTCGGCCGGGTCGGCGAGAAACTAAAATGGGACCCGGCGGCCGAACGCTTCACAAATTGCGACAAAGGCAACAAGTTGCTCGCGAGGACCAGGCGCAAAGGTTACGAGCTTCCGACGTAACGTTCCGGCACGGCACACATTCTTCTGTACGTGCTTATGGTGGGGCAAGCCCCACCCTACATGCTAGGTGGGCTAATTGATCGTGTGCCAGGTTTGGTCCTGGCTGACTTCGAATGGGCCGAGGTGATTCTGGACTTCGATTCTGAAAGTTCCGCCGGAGCCGGCTCCGCCGTAACCTTGTCCGTAACCTGAAGGTACTCGACACGAGTACGAGCAGTTTCCGCCTCACCTGAACTCGAACTGGCCCGAATGAACGGTCAGACCGCCTGCCGCTATGATCTTGAACTGCGGCTTGGGCACTTCTTTTTCGTTCTTTTTTACGCCTGGAACGTACAACTCGCCGGAGCGGCCTTCGAGATAGTACCTGACCAGAGCGTCTGTGCCGTGTTTTTTCATAGACGTTTTGGCCTTAAACGGCGGACCGATCTCGAACGAGGTTGTCTCGCCCGGGCGAATCTCAAAAGCGCCAAGCTCGCCCGCTCCGGCCCCGCCCCCAGCCTTTTCAGTATCGAAGAGCCATTGGTTCCCGGTCGAGTCCGTCTTGGTTAGCTTAAGCTCGACCGCGCTGTACTTACCCGCCGGCAGGCGCCATTTTCCGTTCGAGCTGGCCAGGTGCTGATGCCCGGCATCAGACCAGAGCCTGAGGGCAACATTTTCGTCGCCGAGATCGAGCGTGCCGAACGCGGGCTTTGCCCTGCGTAACTCGATGCGCTGGCCGTCTTCGGCGACATCCAGACTGTAGTATCTCTCATTAATCTTCACCAATCGGCAGAGCGGCATAAGTTCCGACACGCCGGGCTTGTCGGAGTAGAACTTCGAGTTGCCGTCGAGATCGATCGCAAATGTATCGCATTCGGGTTCGCGGCTGCTCTTGGCCGGGGGGACAAAAGCGTCGTTATATTTTCCGTTGTAGTTACAGTCGACAAGCGCGATTCTATACGTCCTGCCGTCCAGCTCGACCCGGCCCTCGCAGTAGCGTGTCTGATAGAGCGAAACCCATTTGCCGTCAGTGCAACTGATATAGAACCAGCTTGTTTTGGAGCCGTCACCCGTATGCTTGATTGTAACGGGGCCGAATTCATACACCCTTTGAATCCGGAAAATGCTTAGCCACTTTCCGATGTATTCCTTCTCATCCGACAGCAATCCGTCGCCATCGGTGTCCAGACGCAGCTTGGCTCTCCTGCTGCGATCCGTGGAAATATAGGCTATCCCGTGGACTTTCCTGTCGTCGATTTCCAGCGTGAAATACCTTGGATTCGGCGGTGCGTCGGCTGGTACATCCTTCAACCCCGGCGGCCTGGTTGCCGTCGTGCCGTGCTGTCTTCTCGCGAAATATCCTAACGACCGGTTGCGAGTTATCAGTGCGGTTTTTAGCAGCACTTCGGCGACTACGGGGCCGATCTCGGCGTCATCCCGTGTCTTCTCGGCCTGCGGCCGGCCCTTGGCCTTTCGCAGAATATCGTATGCCGTCCGTCTTTTCGTGGCGGATGAGTATGGTTTGTCGGCGCTGCCCGCCTCGGCTGAGATAGTAGCACCTGACAGGATTATGACAACAATCACACCAAGAAATCCGATATGTCCCTTTAGTGTAGTCATGCTAAATCATCCAATCATTTCACCTTAACACAACCGGACCACGTCATGGGATCGTACAGGCTTTTTCGTGCTTAGGGCCGTAATTGTTTTCCAATAACCTCTATCATTCGGGCCAATACGTCAGCGTTGAAGCCGGTTGAAGAATATTTTATCCTGCCGTCTCTGCCAACAATCACGTTTCTCGGTATGTATCCCGTGGAGAAGTTTTTATAGATTACTCTCTGTGGATCCGACGCCATGGGCACATCATAACCGTTGTCGGCTTTAAATTCTCGTAACTCCTCGTCGGAATGTCCTGCACCGATACAGATGGCGATTAATCCCTTGTCCTTTGATTTTCCCCAGATCTCGGATTCAAAATAAGGCAATTCTTTCCTGCAGGCGCCGCACCGGGTTGTGAAGAAATTCAAGACGAGCACTTTTCCTTTGGTCTCAGTCGTGCTTATCCGATCTCCATCCGTTGTCACTATATTAAAGGCGGGGATCTTATCGCCTGCCTTTGTAGGACTTTCCCGCGGCTCTCTTCTCCGGTGGTCCTGACTATTGTAAGATTTATCCAGTATGAACCGGCCATTGCTCCAAACGTACCGGACTTTAGTCATTTCACCTATGTAGACGCTCTCTCCGTCCCGGATACCGTCCATAACAAAAGCACCCATTGCCTCAAAGTCAGGATTGAATTGAATATTTGACCTTCTTGATGAATAGCGGATTTGCTTGGTTGTGCCGTCACTGTACTCCAGCGAATGAACAAGTGTGCCAGAGACAGGAACGTAGCGGCCGGCAACTTCCTTTATCTCCACGTTGTCGAGTTCTATAAGGCATCCTATGAATCTACGCTGCTTGTTTACAGTACGAGCACCTATTGCTGTACCGCCGTAGAGATCACCCAGCTTCTTCTCAACTTTGGCTTTCCTGACGCTGAAGCCGTGCGCGGGATCAATCCATATCGTATAGTGCCCACCGGGTCCTCGCCCTTCGATCACGTAGCACTCATCACCGAGAACGGATTCCATTTGTTCTTTTATCGCAAGTTTGCCTGACTCTAACAGAACTTGTCCTACGTTTTTCTTATCTCCCAATAATATGCCGGAAAGAAACGCTCCGCCGTAGGTGGATGTGATAAGACGCTTTCCCAGAGCATAATCGAGCGATCCGCTGGGTTGTACGGGATCAGGCTCCCGTCCGTCAGGGGGAAAATATTGCTGGCGGAACTGATACTGTTTCCCTGTCCAGATGCCTCTCTTATCGTATTCCAGGCTCATCTGGTCACTATTGATAACATACCGCTTCCACGTCACATCTATGCGCACCCCGTCCCATCGTTGTTCGTAGACCAATCGGTTCCTTACTCCGGAAGTATATTGTGCCTGGGTTACAGTATGTATTGCATACGGAGGCATTGATTCCAGGTATTCTGCGCATTTTCTTATCAGTTCTTTTGGCTTGATTGCTGCATTGCTGTCTTTTTGCGGATTTTTTCTCTCAGCGGACAAACTTAGACTGCCTGCAAATCCCACCCGAGCAGCGACAGTAAGAGCACACAGAACCATCATGCTAATTGCAGATAGATATCTGTTATGCTTGTATTTTACTGCCATTTCCAGCCCTCAGAGCTTTCGTCAGGCGCGATCTATCAAACAATTTACTTGTCTATGCACGGCCATAGATTTCAGGTCGCACACGACTGTTAATTAAGACGACGTCGGAGCTTTTTCGTTACGCGGATTTTCTATCTTTTTCCGCCCATGCACAGGATTTTGCCGTTTTTCGTGGCCATGTAGAGCCTGCCGTAAGCCGCGGCCATGCCGTCGAAGACAGGCTCGGAGTCGAGCGGGTACTGTCTGAGAGTCCGGCCGTCGGTGGTTGAGATTACATCGAGCACCGAATCGTTTTTGCTGCGAGGGTCGCCGGCGAAGATCTTCTCGGAGTCCTTCCAGCCTGCCCCGAAGAGAAGATCGCCGCCCAGCAGCATCGTACGATACTGAATGGGCGCCTTTCTGTTCCATTTGTGGTTGTTGGCGGCGAGCGTACGTCTCTGCCTTTTCTGCTGCGTGATTTTCTGTTTGTTGCTGTTT
>Ga0180431_10007081_pt1 | contig 13162 bp, 13 predicted proteins | sample SS_ome_11_FD_132459 | JGI IMG/M metagenome (GOLD analysis project Ga0180431, IMG submission 132459) | Hypersaline lake sediment archaeal communities from the Salton Sea, California, USA - SS_1_MS_1 metaG | ecosystem: Environmental > Aquatic > Non-marine Saline and Alkaline > Hypersaline >... | reverse complement strand
GGCAGGCAATCTTCCCTCTTTTACTCTATGTATACAGAAAGTGCATTTCTCAACCACGCCAACGGGTCTCACCGGAACCATTGGATTGATGTCTTCCTCTGGGATTTCTGGTGCGCCCCAGTTAAAGCTTCTCGCGTTATATGGACAAGCAGCCATACACTGTCTGCATCCAATGCATTTATCGTAATCCATCTCAACGATACCGCCTTCTCCTATGAAAGTGGCTCCCGTTGGACAGAGTTTTACACATGGGGGATCCTCACAATGCACACACTGTGCTGGGAGATACCATTTTCCTGCTTTAGGGCTGTCTGTGTAATCTGTCTTTGAGTTGGTAGGCGGTACGCTGTAGACTCGTGTGACTGGGTCTTTTTGATCCATCTCAAAGGTCTCGATCCATTGCATTGGCATCGGAGAGTTGGGGATGTTGTTTTCCGCTTTACATGCATATACACATTCTCTGCAGCCGATGCAAGCGCCTACATCGATAACCATTCCCCATTTTTTACCTGATTGTGTTTCTGCTACTTGTTCTACTTTAAGCACTTTTTCAACAGAGCCTATGGGTGCCATACTTCTAACAACAAGGTATACGCCACCAGCTCCAACTGATTTTATAAAGTCTCTTCGATTAATGTTTTCCTTCATTTTTATCCTCTCCTTAAAACAAATGTATACACGGCATAGCAAAGCGCTCCAATGACTGCTGCAAAGAAGATTATTGGAGGTATGATTGGTCCGGGTATATCACTTTCACCAGCCATCGTAGATACTGGAGGAAGAGTTGTTTCAATCACTACATAGGGGTCATGAGCGCTATGACAATCGATACAAACTTTTGACTCATGGTTATTTACGTGGATTCCTTCTTCCCATTCTGAGTATTCATCTTCATGACACTGAGCACATAGTATTGATGAATCTTCAACAGCGGTCCCGTTCAGGAAACCTAAGGTTGTCTCAGACTCTAAATTATGGCACATTACACAGGTTTCATGGGCAGTTATTGCTGTCTCGTGACATGTACTACAATCAGTATCAGCGGCAACAGGTGGATGCCCTGATTCTGGGGTATCGTCATCGTCTTCCCCATCGTCACCGGTTTCCAGTTCACTTGTTATTGAGTGACAACTGGAACAAGATAATCCGAGTCCATGACCCTCTGGAATTGGGTCAGTTCCATCTACGCCATGACAAGTTATGCAAAGGTCGTCGGTTTCTTCTGTTATAATATCGAAACTGTCTGGATCGTGACAACTCGAACAAGCAATACCATCGTGACTATGTTCAACGCTACCATAATCTGCAGGATCAATTGAATGCACGATAGAGTACCCCATCGAACAGAGCAAGATTATGAGAAGAGCCAGAACCATATTCTTTTTGAGCAGATGCTTTACATTCTTAGAACCATTAAGAAAAAAATTTCTCTTGGTTTTATACTTCTTGGTAAGGTTTATCATTTTTTATCACATTTTGGGCAATTGTCCGATTTGTATTAGTGTACCAATTAATTATTATATGAAGATTTGGATTAGCCATAACGCAAGTAATTATGTTTGAATATGATCAAAATTCAAACATCTTATGCAATTAGATTACTTATTGAATTAGACTGCAATAATTGTTCTATCAACTTCATCTTTGTATCCATCTTACAGTAGATGAACTTCGAGATAGTATCCTTAGTTAACCAGTCTAACTTGGTAATCACTTCTATCATCCTCTTGCTTCCAAACACGATATCACTCATCTTCCTTAACCTTAGACTAGTGAATAACACGTCTCCCATCTGAGACTTCCAGCCATCATCAAACGTCGAGAGTGGAACACCGCTGGAGATATGCTCAGCCGCTACTTGACCAGCAATCTTACCGATAATAATCCCCGGAGGAATCCCTCCCCCAACAGTTGGAATAGTGTGACCGCCTGCATCACCAACAACTATAACGTTTTCTGTGGTGGTTTTCTCTATTGGACCACCTACTGGAATATTACCAGCTTTTACCGCGGTAGGCACTGCGTTTACTAGTTTTTTCGAGGTTATGGGATGATTCTTTATGAGGTTTCTCTGGTAATCTCTGATAGTCATTCCTTTCTCCATGAAAGGAGCCCGAACACCTGTACCAACATTTGCCACATCCTTTCCCTTTGGTATAATCCATGCATATGTCCCGGGGGCAATGTCTTCCCCCAAGTACATATCTACATAGTCTGGGTCATGTTCGACGTTTACCATCTCGAATTGATACCCCACGCCATAATCAACGGGATCAGTAGAGATTGGAAGCCCTGCTTCACGGGCAATCAATGAGTATGCGCCATCAGCACCTATCACGACATCAGACTTGATATCAAAGATTTCGCCACCGCTCCGAACCCGTACACCATCATCAAGGAGCTTGGTTGCCTGAGTGAAAGGAAGTATCTCGGCTCCTGCTCTGCCTGCCTCGTTGGCTAGATGCTTATCGAATAGTTTGCGTTCTACTACCACGCCTTTGAACTCTACTGGAAACTCTACATTGTTTGGGAAAACAAAGTTCACATATTTTGTGTGGTTTACGATGCAGTGACTTGGGGGGTCAAACATTGACTCCATATCAGGAACATTTGGGGCAAGCCTCTTCATCTCCTCAAGCGAAGGCAAAAACTCCCCACATTTATCTGGAACACCAACCTCAAGCTCCCTCTCAATTAATAGTACGCTTGCTCCGTTTTCGGCTGCGGCTTTTGCTGCGCTTGATCCAGCGGGTCCTGCGCCTACGACAATGACATCGTATTTTTGGTTGTTTTCTGGGTAATTCACTGGGTTTTCTCCTAGTTATTGTATTTCTATTAATTCGACTGAGAGTGTATCCAAGTTGTTTGAGAAGTCATGATTATACTGGTCCAACAACTCCAAGAGGGCTTCTTTAGCATCGCAGTCAGGATAATTTTTGAGTATACCCCCTGCAAGTAACGCGTACTCCTCCATTTTTTCCACTGATTTTTGTAGCGCACCTGTTTCCTCATAAACTCTTCGAATAAATTCTACATCGAAGTCTTTTGTATCCCCATTATATACTGATAGTATTCTGATTTTATCATCCTCATCTATACTCTCGGAGTTAACGGCATAGAGTAGAAGAAGCGATGGATCACCATTCAGAAGATCGTTATTGGGAGAGTTATCACTGCCATTTGGTGTAAACGCGTCGATAATATCATCCCGTATCTGATACGCGTTCCCAAAATATTTCCCGAATTGAGCAAAATTTCCTATATCCTCAGGGTTATTCGAGCCTGCTATACCTCCAAGGGCACCCGCAGCCTCGAAAAGACTACCGCTCTTAAGATAATTCATGTGAAGATACTCTTCGATGGACATCATCTTATGCTTGTACCTATTCTGAAGAGTTATCCCCTGCACCATTTTAAGAGCAGTCTCCGCCAACCATCCAACCAATTCAGGTTTCCCTGTCTTGGAGGCATGCATTAGACCCATGCTGAGTAAAGCGTCTCCAGTGAGAACCGCTTTCTTTACCCCGTGTTCGTAGAAAAGAGATGGGGCGCCTCTCCTGAACATGTCTTCATCAATGATATCATCATGTACAAGAGTCGCGTTATGGATCCACTCCAATGCGAGAAACATATCCCGAGTATCCCGATAATCGCCTCCAAGCATCTCGGCGCAGAGAATCGCTATCAATGGTCTGAGTCTTTTTCCACCAGTTGATATCGCGTATTTTGTGGTCGTCGCTAGGAGTGGGTGAATATATGAGAGGTCTAATTGTTTTAGGGTCTCATTTATGAACTCTAGTTGAAATCGTCTATCCTTGATTATTATTCTGGTCCTCTCCTAGCCTATGGAACTCTATCACCCAATACATCACGGCAAATTATTAAAACTAACCCAAGAAAAATTCGTTTTTTAAAAATAAATATCTAATTAGCACCCAAAACGATCACTAAAGCCCCAAGAATTTTCTCTATTCGATCTACCACCTGTACATTCTTCTCTACAATAGAAACTAAAACATCATTCGTTGGAAGCTTGGCAAAGGTAAGATACAACTTGCTCCATGGATTACGGTAACCATAACCAGCCGCCAAACCACCTAAGACTGGGACAAAGAACCTCATGAATACACTCATGAAACCACGGATAATCGGGTTATCTGGTTTACCAATATCAATTAAAAGGAATCTCCCCCCTGGACGAATAACCTTACATGCTTCAGAGATCGCACGAGGCTTATCCAACGAGTCTCTCAGCGCAAAAGCAGCCGTAACGAATCCTATCGAGGACTCTTTTATGGGTAGTGCCTCAAAGACGCCCCTGATATAGTGATGATCCAAGCCTTTGTTTCTTTTCTGGGCTGCCATATGCATTTTTCCCAGATAATCAAGACACACCAAGGGTCCATCGTTGAAGCTAGAGATGTGTTTACTATAATTGCCTGGTCCTGACCCTAGTTCGAGAGCCGTGCCCTGATGGTGTCCGTTCTTGTGTAGTCCAATGAGGCGAGATCTATCATCTTGGTAGGCAGAGATAACGTGATTGACCTTCTCATAGTCAGTTATTATTTGTTCAAGGGCATCCTCTACCTCGTACCAGATAGTCACAGGACATCAACCGGCTACTTATTTATGAATTCTTTTAACCTGATTGCCCGGATATACAAGCATGAAGATGGGATCGCTCAAGGTCACTGAAGACCCTATTATCATCATGTTCTGCGGTAAAGGAGGGGTAGGCAAGACCACCTGTGCATCAAGTACGGCGGTTCACTATGCAAGTAATGGCTATAGAACCTTGTTGATCTCCACTGATCCCTCTCCATCCCTCTCAGACATACTTGAACAGGATGTGATGGGAGATATCACAAGCATACCTGATGTGAAAAACCTTGATGCCGTTGAGCTGGATTACTCCAAGGTTCTGGATATGTGGCTGGAAAAATTCGGTGACGAGGTATATGAGGTAATCTCCTCATTCCTCCCAGTTGGAAAAGAGATACTGGACTATATCGCGGGGGCACCTGGTATAGACGAGGAGTTCGCCCTCAGCTATGTCTATGACTTATACAAAGAGGGGGAATACGATGTGATCGTATGGGATACAGCACCCGCTGGAGGCACATTATCCCTGTTGCATATCCAAGAGACCTTCTATACACACATGCGTGACGCTGCAAAGCTCTATATCAGACTCAAGGAGACACTGGAAAGCCTGACTGGTCGAGAGAAACGAGACCCATTGAGAATAATTCGTGAATGGGAGGACTTGGCAAAAAATGTACTGGATATGGTAAGAAGCAAGAACACCACCGCATATCTAGTAACCATTCCTGAAGGCTTGGGAGTCTCCCAGACCGAGCGTATATGGAAGGATTTCAACAAATTTGGGATAAACATTGGCGGCGTAATAGTGAACAACCTGATACCGGAATCATCCAGTCTATTAGCAGATCTGTTGAAGAAAAGATGGGAGGTACAGACAAGATACATGGAGATATTAGAGAAACAATACTCGGACACATTGTTGGTTAAGCTACCCCTTCAAGAATACGAGGTAAAAGGCATCAAGGCACTGAAAGGGATTGAAAAGCAGCTATACAGCTAGCTTTGACCAAGATACTTGAGCAGATACTTCACAGCACCAGTGAATCTAATCCCTGCCAGACCCGGCATCCGTAGTTCACGCTTGGCTAGAATGGTTGATTTCTTAGCTTCATCTATCTCCAGCTTTAATGAATCATATTTACTCTGCCGATCAACGGGATCACTCGTAGATGCTATAATATCATCAATCCTGTGCATGATGTCCCTTGCCATACTCAACCCATAGTTAACCTTCTCACCTTGAGAGACGCTGGTTATTCCCACATCCATCTTCAGTTGATTAAGACGGATCATTGCCTCATAGGTAGTCTCTGCCACCTGATCCCTTGTCATCCAGTCTGTGTGATAGCTTAGGTATAGTTTCCAGCTTGGCTGATAGAGAGCCTCCTTGTGCTCACGGAGTGTCGAGTATAGTCTTGTGAAGCCGTATTTCTCTGGGTTCTCGTATATCATACTCCCCGGGTCTAAGAATGGAGCCATTGGGGCTGTGAATGTGAATATTTTCTCGTTGTTCTCCATCTTCTTGTACAGGTGACGAGCATAGTCAATGCTATCCAACGCGGATTGACTGGTCTGCCCTGAGAGACCTACCATAAAGTACATGTCTATCTTGGTTGTGCCATGATCCAAGGCGTTCTTGATGGTGTCCTCCATCTGAGCGGTGGTGTAAGGCTTGCCCATTATCCTTCGCACCTCATCATCGTGGCTCTCTGGGCTTATCTCAAGTGTCCAGTTATCTGTGCTCCCTGATAGCTGCTTCATCCAATCCATGGGCACCATATCGAACACCTCATAGGTAACGGTGTTATCGAGATTCGACTGCTTGATTCCGTCGAGTACTTGTTCAGCCCATTTTCGTCCACCCTGTCTAAGGTCTCCAATCAGGAAAATTGGTGCCTTGAAGTACTCACTGATTACATTGATCTCTTCAACCAGCTTCTCCGCTGACTTGTGGGCAGGACCATTCCTGTTAAAGAAGTTAGTGAAGGCATAACAGCTACCACCACAAGTAATACAATTATATGCACAGCCCTTGCAGGTCAAGACCGCAGTAAAGGGATAATTCATGAAGCTCTCGTAGGGCAGGGTACTCTCCAAGTCACGGTGTCTGAGAACAAGCTTGATGACCTCCCCGTAATCGACCCAGAGATCATCCATCTCAGTGGGAACAAAGGTCATGGGGTTAACCCTTTTACGTCCATCTTTTGTCCTCCATGTAAGGTTCTCGACTGACTCAGGCGCTTTCCCTGCAGAGATATGGCTCATCAAATCCAATAGAGGCTTCTCTGTGGTATCTCCTCTCAAAACATAGTCTATCTGGGGGAAGTGCTCGATTATCTCCTCATGGAAGTAGCTCGCAGATAACCCGCCCAGTAGTATGGGTGCATCTGGGTGATGTTTCTTCACTATTTCAGCTAGGTCAAGGCTTCCCGCTGCGTGGGCTAACCAGTGGAGATCAAATCCGTATACTTTTGCGTCGAGTCTCTGGATGAACCGTTCTACATCAAACTTGGGGTCCTTCAGCATCTTTACTGCCAAGTTAATTATTCGTGCCTTGTACCCATTCTGTTCCAGATAACCCACCATGCTAACGAAGCCAAGTGGGTACATCTCGAATACTGGCGTCGATGGAACAACGTCACTGATGGGACCATACATGGTGGGGCGTTCCCTGAAATCGTAGACGCTTGGTGCATGCAGTAAGACTAGATCGACGCCGGGCATGGAATCCCTACCTACTTGATATTATTTTAATCCTCTTAGACCAAGGATGTAGAAAATTAGGGTTTAGATGATTTTCTAATCTTTGTTATTGGATAGAGTACTCCGATGCACATTATCAGTGTGCCAAGCCAGATGAGATTCATCAACGGGAAATAGATTACACTGATAACGAACTCGTCTGGAGTGAAGGGTATTCCTTGCAGTTGATGCGCCAATGCCCTGTACACTGTCTGTGATTGATGCAATACAATGTACACATCATATCCCAGTGCACGGAAAACGGTTGGTCTGGATACTATCCCATGCGCCGCATACAGCATGATATAGACATCCTTGCTTATGCTTGCTCCGTTTCGGTTCACTGTTACGGGTATCATCAAGCCAGCGAATTCCGGTATCAGTTCAGAACTCTCTGCATCATTTGCTATGAGCCCAGTTGCTTCGATTGCCTCGAATTCCCCGAACTCTAGCTCCATCTCACCCAAGTCCAGTGAAGTACCGGGTGAAGCGATTATTTCTCCATAATCTGCCTCATTTGTGGCACTGAGCAGTATCCCGATCACGACTAATACGATGCCGAAATGCATCAGGCTCCTGCTGATCTGGGTTGTTCGTTTCTTCATTACACTGGTAGCGAAGTTGTATAGTACCGCTATTCCAGCGATGAATGTTAAGGGTAGGCCAAGGTTTGCCAGCATATTGCTTGTAGGGAACCCAAGTACTACACAGATGAAGCCTAGGGCGACTGAGGCAAACAAGGCTGCAGAGTATTTTTTCATATCTAGTACCTCGTATAGATGGCACCCGATGAGCCCAGCTAGGAAGATTAATACAAATGGGTAAGTCCATTTGTTAAAGAACGCAGCGTCTAAACTGACGTCACCGCCATTTAGACCACTGTTTATTATTGGGAATATGATACCCCAAAGACTGATTACTGCTATCATTATGACAGAGATGAAGCTCATGGATAACGCGGTATTGTACACGTTGTCGGTCTTTATCTCGAACTCGAAGTAGCTCCAGCCTTTCTTGCTCTTATTGACTAAATAATAGACTATGGTAATACCCATCAACGTCAGTAAAAGATATCCGACGGGTGATTTGCCGAAAGCGTGAACAGAGATAGCCAACCCTCCTCGGGTGATCGCCGCAGCCAATATGATTAGTGCGCCTGTTATCATCAGCATGAAGTCTTTTGAGGTACTCTTCTGACCACTCAACTGAGATACAAGGTGGAAATATGCAGTCAGGGATAACCAGGGGACAAGCGAGGAGGTCTCAACAGGGTCCCACGCCCAGTAACCCCCCCAACCTAGAACCTCATACGCCCAGAGACCGCCAAGAGCGATACCAATGGTAAGAAATAGCCAAGCTAGTGCAGCCATCCCCCGGGTTAATCTTGGTTTTGATTCTGCCTTACTGAAGGTTAGCCCTAGACTATAGATGGCCAGAGTGTATCCGATGAATACGACAGGGGGGTGTATTAGCATCCAAGGTGTCTTGAGTAGGGGGTTCAAACCCATTCCTTCGCTTGGGGTATAGGATAATGACTCTACGGGGTTCTGGATAATCAGCACTACGACCATGAACAATAGAAAGATATCAAAAAACTGGTACATACCGAAGTTTTTCTCGTCTTCACCCAACATGAACCTGATAATCAGATATCCTGCAGCAAACACGAATGCGAAAAATAGCCATGAGCCTGCGTTGCTTGCCCATGAGGCGTACAACCTCTCTGACCATCCAAGTGTTGAGCTACTGTACTGGAATACCTGTTTTAATCGATAGTTACTTGTGATGAATGCATATGCGACATAGAGATAATTAATGATAATTAACCCGGCTCCAAGAGCGATTACAGGTAACTTGTTATCGAGAAAGGTTGTCTTCTTCTTCGCCCTGATATTATAGATATCAAAAAGAATAATGAACGCCGAGACTATGATAAAAATCTCTAATAGTTCCATGTAGCCTATTCGGAATGATCGCTTTTAAACTTAGAAGTACTAAAAAAGCAGAGCATTTTAATTCGATCCTCTGGGAGGTAATGTGATACAATTGAAATTCAGGGATGACATCTACCTAGCGATAACAGGAATAATAGTCACTTTAGCTGCTTACTTCGCCTTATTCATCGCTCCAGCGGAAGTCACCATGGGGGAACTGGTCCGGATATTCTATTTCCATCTTCCACCAGCAATAATCTGCTATCTCGCATTGTTAGTCTCGGTTGCTACTGGGTTGATATTCATAAGAACCAAGGACTTCAAATATGATGCTTTATCGGAATCAGGGGCTCTGCTCGGTCTAGTTTATGGATTAATCACTTTGATAAGTGGAGCTATTTGGGCCAACGCAACATGGGGGGTCTATTGGAACTGGGACCCTAGAGAGACAACAACTCTAATCCTCTGGTTCGCATATCTTGGTTATTTCCTGCTGAGGATGTCCATTGAGAACCCTGAAAGACGAGCATCATCCGCAGCAGTCTTCAATATTTTAGCCTTCATGACAGTACCCTTGAGCTATGTCTCTTTCATTCTTTGGCCATCTCTTCACCCGAGACTTGGGGATGATGGCGGTGGTCTTGGTTTGACGGGCACAATGGTTCAGGCGCTTGTTATGAATATCATTGGCGGAGTCTTTGTATTTGGATATGTTTTGAAGAAGACATATGATTTGAGGATAAAACGGGATGAATATAACAGCAAATTGATGGAGGAGATGTAATGCCGATCCAAGTATTCCAAGTATTGGGGCTCTACCTCGTTACGACTATGGTTTATATTGGATGGGTTGTCAAATCCAATAGAGACCTCGATAGAAAAATCAACGATAGATGAGAGCCATGAAGATACAGAACAAACACATTATAATCATCCTCCTGCTGGCTGTAAGCGCTGGGCTAGCATACGACAGTATATCCAATTACATGAACCCATATATCCCTGTATCAGACATAGCAACAAATCAAGCCAGATATGAGGGCAGGAGTCTTCAAGTAATTGGCACCGTAGAACCGGACTCACTCATCAGGTACGATGATGGCAGCATCAGTTTTACACTGATTGATGAAACAGGTAGTTCAGAGGGAAGTATCAAGGTAACATATCGAGGGGTCCCACCTCAGAACCTTGAGCAGGAGGGAAATCAGGTCGTTGTTCTGGGCAGTCTCGGTTATGATGGTGAGATCGAGTCAACTCAGCTTCTCGTCAAGTGTCCATCTAAGTATGAGGGAGAAGAGCAAGAGGGGTATTCACATGTTTTCCTTGTTGCAATCGGCGTTGCATTACTCGGAGTAGGTTACCTAGTTATAACTATGTTCTACAAAAAGTAAGGTAACAACCATGAGCGAGATTGTGAGGCTAGAAGGAGTAACCAAATACTTTGGGCACATCAAAGCACTCAGAGGAATAGACCTCAGCTTCACAAAGGGACAGAAAACCAGCTTACTAGGTCCAAACGGTGCTGGTAAAAGCACACTCCTAAGAATTATCGCGACACAGATGGTGCCTTCCACTGGAAAAGTGTGGATAATGGGTGATGATGCCCATCAAAACAGGATAGAGGCAAAGAAAAACATCGGGGTAGTCGGTCACAGGAGCTTTCTCTATGACGAGTTAACCGTTCTGGAGAATCTCAGGTTCTATGGAGACTTTGTAAAGGTCACTGAGCCTGAATATGATAGGGTCTTGGAGGTTACTGATATTGAGCACTGGAGAGACATTAAAGCGGGACACCTCTCATATGGCTTGAGGAAACGAGCCGATATATCCCGAGCACTACTTGGAAACCCCCCAATATTGTTATTGGACGAGTTTTTCGCTGGACTCGATCAGGAAACATCGGCTGCATTAACCGATTATATGCTTGAACTAGAAGAGCAGACCATAATCACGACATCGCACACACCGGAGCTAATCAACAGCTTCTGTGATAGATCAGTCCTTATTCGAGGGGGCTTGATCGAGAAGGAGGTCCAGCTGAGATGAGTGAAAACACGTTGAGTTACGCATTGAAGCTGGCGCGAAAAGACCTGATAGTTGAGCTCAGGAGACCCCATGAGCTATTATCTATAATCGCATTCACATTATCATCCATCATAGTCAGCAGCTTCTCATGGAGAACCATATTAATCCTAGACCCATTGATAATATCAGCTGCCATGTGGGTAGTCATCTTCTTCGCAAGCATCTTGGTATTAACCACGAGCTTCGCAAGAGAAATCGACAGAGGCACCATAGATGGGCTCAGGAGCCTACCTTGTCCACCCTTCGCCGTATTGGCGGGCAAAATGATCTACGGGATAATCACTCTTATATTCGTGTTAGTCTCATTGATTTTCTCATCATTACTATTCCTAAACCTAAACGCTTCACTGATACCCGGACTAGTTCTCATATTCACAATAGGCGCTATAGACTTCGCCCTGATGGGCTCAATGATGTCAGCGGTCCTCATGTACTCTGAAGGAAAAAACCTCCTACTAGCATTCCTATTTTTCCCAGTCAGCGTACCCATACTGCTACCCGGGATTCAAGCAGGCGCCAAGATACTTGCAGGAGAACCCTTCATGGCTCTGATGCCTGAGCTTAGATTGCTCTTCGCTTTTATGCTTGCGGTAATAGCTGCCTCAATGACGCTATTCCAAGAGATCTTCCTCGAGTGAATCAGATTCACTTGATTGGGCTCTCGCCAATAACTCCAAGGCTCTCTCAGTACCTTCAACTACCACTCGACTGGGCTTGTCCCGCATGATCCTAGTAAGGATGATGATACTGATCTCGTAAAGGATGAAGAAGGGTATAGTCATCAATAACATTGAGACGGGGGTAGGGTCTGGGGTAAGTAAAGCTGTTAAAACGGTTAAGCCTACAAATAGTTCTCTTCTAATATTTCTAAGGTCTTCAACACGGATTAGATCGATTCTTACAAAGATATAGATGAAGAGAGGGAATGTGTAGAATATACCCGTTCCAAATAATCCAAATGTGATAACCTCAAAGAAATCTTTCACTGCATAGAAGGGCATAACCCTTGCCTGGTCCACAAACTTATACAGGATTGTGAATGTGGCTGGAACTATTACATAAAAAGCGTAGGCTACTCCAAGTACAAATAATAAGATGAATATAAAGACAAAGATAAACAGGGTTCGCTTTTCTTCTTCATATATTGCGGGTGCTATGAATCCATAGAGTTGTGCAGCGATGTATGGTAGGCATATTACAAAACTGATAACAACAGAGATTACCACATAGATATAGAAGCCGTCCAGCCAGTTGAAGGCGATAAGAGTAACCCCCTCTGGGAGCAAATTCTCTTGTACAATCTCTATTAGGCTGGAGATTAATGGCTGGTAATCCGTGAACTCCATCTTGTAGATCATTGTGAGATCCGAGGGTAGGCTCATTATTACCATCATTACAACGAGAATCAGTACAACGATACGTCTGAGCCTAGAGGATAAGTCCTCAAAATGCTCCCAAAAAGCTAATTCTATATCCTCAGACATATCAGCACCAGAAGTGGAAAAATTTATTCTTCTGCTTCTTCTTTTGAGGTTGTCTTAACAATGTCTTGGGCGATTTCGTTGATGTCTCTTCCTTCAACCTCAATACCCAGCTTTTTAGCAGCCTCAATAATTGCCATTTTTTCCTCATTCTTTTTTCTAGTTTTCTCATCTACGTATTTTGCTGGAGATGTCTGAGCCTTGTTAAATTCTTGAACCGCTTCACCCATTGATCTAGCTAACTCAGGAAGCTTTCTTCCACCGAAGAGGAGCAGAACTATGAATAATATAAACAATAACTCCGTGTTACCCATC
>Ga0180431_10007079_pt1 | contig 13167 bp, 12 predicted proteins | sample SS_ome_11_FD_132459 | JGI IMG/M metagenome (GOLD analysis project Ga0180431, IMG submission 132459) | Hypersaline lake sediment archaeal communities from the Salton Sea, California, USA - SS_1_MS_1 metaG | ecosystem: Environmental > Aquatic > Non-marine Saline and Alkaline > Hypersaline >... | reverse complement strand
TGGGAGCCGGTGTGATCGTGATGGCCTTCGATGAGAATGGCCAGGCCGACACGTTCGAGCGCCGAATCGCGATTGCGCAGCGCGCGTACGACCTACTCACGCAGCGCGTGGGGTTTCGCGGTGAAGAAATCGTCTTCGATCCCAACGTGTTTCCCGTCGCGACCGGCATCGAGGAGCACCGGCGCTACGCGCTCGACTTCTTCGAGGCCGTGCGCTGGATCAAGGCCAATCTGCCAGGCGCATTGACGTCCGGCGGCATCAGCAACGTTTCCTTCTCCTTCCGGGGTCGACCCAAGGTTCGCGAGGCGATGCATGCCTCGTTCCTGTATCACGCTCGTCAGGCGGGACTGGACATGGGGATCGTCAATCCCACGATGCTCGAGGTCTACGAGGAGGTCGAACCTACGCTTCTCGAGCACGTCGAGGACGTCCTGCTCGATCGCAGGGAGGACGCGACTGAGCGTCTCGTGGCCTTCGCGGAGACGCTGGACGGCTCGGCAGGCAAAGGGCGCGAGGAGGACCTGAGTTGGCGGGAAGCTCCCGTCGCTGAGCGGCTGAGGCACGCCCTGGTGAAGGGCATCGACAAGTTCGCGAGCGAGGACGCCGAGGCCGCCCGCCTGGAGCTAGGTTCAGCCCTGTCCGTCATCGAAGGTCCGTTGATGGACGGTATGAACGTCGTGGGTGACCTGTTCGGTGCTGGAAAGATGTTCCTGCCGCAGGTCGTGAAGAGTGCCCGCGTGATGAAGAAGGCCGTTGCCTATTTGACGCCTTATCTCGAATCAGAGTCGGATGGCACCGCGCACTCGGCTGGAACGATCGTGCTCGCCACCGTCAAGGGTGACGTTCACGACATCGGCAAGAACATCGTGGGCGTCGTCCTGGCCTGCAACGGATTCAAGGTCGTTGACCTCGGCGTGATGGTGCCGACCGAAAAGATTCTCGAGGAGGCTGAGCGTGTGCAGGCCGACGCGATTGGCCTTTCGGGCCTCATCACCCCATCGCTGCAGGAGATGGTGGCGGTCGCAACGGAAATGGAGCGTCGCGGCTCGAAACGTCCCCTGCTGATCGGGGGTGCGACGACCAGTGCGGTGCATACGGCAGTCAAGATTGCGCCCACCTACAGTGGCCTGACGGTGCACGTTGCCGACGCGTCGCGAAGTGTGCAGGTTGCCGCACGCGCCGTGAGTGACGAGGCGCGTCCCGCGCTGTTGGAGGAAACCCGCGCTCGGAACGTCGAGCTCAGGGAGCGTCATGAATCGAGAAACGCGAACCGTGCGCTGCTCAGCCTCACTCAGGCGCGCGCCAACGCCTTGCCGTTCGATCCTGCTTCGGTAGCTCCTCGCCCAAGACGACTCGGTGTTCAGCGGATCGACGTCCCCCTCGCAGAGCTCGCGGAGCGGATCGACTGGAGTCCGTTCTTTCTCGCTTGGGAGTTGTCGGGACGGTGGCCCAGCATCCTGGAGGATCCCGTCAAGGGAGAGCAGGCGCGTGCACTCAAGGAGGACGCCGACGCCATGCTGGCGTCTTGGCTGGCCAACGAAACGTACGTGGCGCAGGCCGCCATCGGCCTCTGGCCCGCCAACCGCGAGGATGACGACGTGGTGCTTTGGACGGATGACGAGCGTTCCAAGCCCCTCGCCCGCTTCCGGACCCTGCGGCAACAAACCGTGCTCCGTGACGGACAACCCAACCTAGCGCTATCGGATTACGTGGCACCCGCCCCGCATGCCGATTACGTGGGGGGCTTTGCCGTGACGACGGGTGCGTGGGTGGATCCGATCGCGCGCGCCTACGAGGAGGCGCACGATGATTACCGCGCCATTCTCGCGAAAGCGCTCGCCGATCGGCTGGCGGAGGCGCTCGCGGAACGCATGCACGAACGCGTTCGGACCGAGTGGTGGGGGTACGCACCGGATGAGGCACTGAGTAACGAACAACTGATTGCCGAGGCCTACCGGGGGATCCGTCCCGCGCCCGGTTATCCGGCAAGCCCGGACCCCACGGAGAAGGACATCCTATTCGACCTGCTTGGGGCAAGTTCGATTGGCATGGGCCTGACCGAATCATTCGCCATGACACCAGCCGCGAGTGTTTCAGGTCTGTACTTTGCGCATCCCGAGGCGCGCTACTTCGCCGTCGGCCGACTGGGTCTCGACCAGGTCGAGGACCTTGCACGCCGCAAGGGCTGGACGGTATCCGAGGCCGAGGCGTGGCTTGCCACCTCGCTTGCCTACGACCCCGCTCCTCCAACGCGCACCTGAGTCATGGCCCATATCGAACTTCTGAGAAGGCTCTACCGTCTGAAGGACGTCGCCCGCGAGGGTTGGCGACTCCGCGGAATCGGCGATGTCGGCGAGATCGAGTCAGTCGCAGCTCACGCCTGGGGTACGGCACTTCTGTGCCTGTTGTTCGCCGAGGACGCTCAGGTGAACCGCGACGAGGCGGTTGCCATGGCCATCGTCCACGACTTGGCCGAGGTCACGATCGGTGACATCGCATCGCTTCGTGAGACCTCAGAGCGCACGCACACACCGGAGGCGAAAGCTGAACTCGAGGCGCAAGCCATGCACGAACTCGTCACGCTCGCCCCCAGTACCAGCATGCAGAATCTTCACGCGATCTGGCAGGCGTACGAGGCGAACGAAAGCAATACCGCGCGATTCGTGCGGGACATGAACCTGGTCGACATGGCGATGCAGGCCTGTATGTATGAGCAAGCGGCACGGACCGGGGCCGGTGCGCTCGAGGAGTTCTTCCTCTCAGCCCGCGAGCGCATCACCACACCGCTCGCAATAGCCTTGCTGGAGGAGATCATGGCGGCGCGGACGGACCCATCCTCTTCCGCGTCGTGATGGCTTGATCCAAAACAGCTGCCGACCCGATTGCGTCGGGTCGGCAGCTGTTGACCTATCGGGGGCCGAGATTACTCGAAGCTGCGGCGTCCCTTGAGGCTGCGGCGGAGTTGGCCGCGAAGGCTTGCCATTACGCGCGCAGCGCGCATGGGGCTACCGGTGAGGTTGTCCGCCAGGGCACGGCGGGCTTCGGCATACGCCTGGTGGCGGCGTGCCATGGTCTCGAATTCGGACCAGCGTGAAGACAGCAGAATACGATCGTAGTCACTCATGGTGCTTTCCTTTTCTGTGGCGGGTCGTTACCGCGAATCGGCCTCTTGGACCGGGGGATCTCCGTCAGCTGGGTGACTCCCCAATGCCACCGATTACAGAATATACACCATGCTACTCACGTATATGCAAGATGTCATACATCGTGAAGAATTCCGCATTCATGGAGCATTTGGAGCTTTCCTGCAACCGCATCCGCTCCCCGATTACACGATCCCTGCGAGGTACGCATCGATGTCGACTCGGATCGGCATGAAGTAGACATGATCCCCGCGCTCACGTGCGAACGCCAGCAGGGAGGCGGCAAACCCCCGGCTATGGGCAAGTGTCGGCTCGAAGGCTGCAGGAAGAATTGCGCGATTGCGGCGCGTCCAGTAGCGCGCAGACCGATCACTCGTGACGCTCGTCGCACCCCAGAACACGGGTGCCTGAAGCCCATCGAGAAGCTCTCCCCACACCTCCGCAAGGCGAATGTCGAAGAACGGCTGGGTGAACACACCATCCGCACCGGCATCGAACTTCCTCCTGAGGTAGGCAAGCTCGGAAGCAAAATCCTGCCGGTACGGATCGAGCGCCACATACACCTTCGTGCCAGGGCGCTCACGCTTGACTCGCTCCACCAGCCCCTCAGCCGTCGTGTCGAACACCGGGCGCGACATGTCGGCTGGAGCGTCGCCCGAGACCACGAGCACCTCATCGACCCCCGCCGCATCGAGTGCAGCCAGGAACGGCAGTTCAGTCTTTGGATTGACGTCGATGGCTCTCAGGTGAGGGACGACCCTCGCCCCCTGCTTGGCGATGGCGCCGCACACCTCCCACGAACGCAGATCGAACCGGTGAATGTCCGGCACGTTGACGGTATCCACGGCCTCGAGTCCTGCAACCTGAGCCAGTTGCTCCTCGAGGGCATCGTGACTGCGGGGAATGACCTCCACTGAGAGACGCATGACGAGCAGGTTACCGTGTCACGCGCGAATCAACTCGGCTAACCCTCGGGTGTTGTAGGGACGGATTCCTCCCCCACCGGCTCATCCTCCGGCCCCTCTGCAACCTCCACGGGCCACTGTCGCACCGTCCAGGCGAGACCGCCTCCCACGACCAGTAGGACCAGTGCGGCCGGAATGGGGTTTCCCTGCAGTAGATCTGGCGCGAAAGTCGCGCGGGCGAGGCCCACGATCAGGAACACACCACCCGTCGCGAGAAAGAACGTGGCGAAACGCCGGTAGGGTCGCCTCGGATCGGGTGTGCTCACGCCCCGACCACGTAGCGCGCCATCAGCACGAAGTGAGCGGACGCCCCAAGCAGTACGAACACGTGCCACAACTCGTGGTACCCGAACACCTTCGGAAAAAAGTCAGGCTTCTTAGTGCCGTAAATCACCGCGCCGAGTGAGTAGGCGACACCCCCCAGCACCAGCCACACCAATCCAGCTACGGGCAACGTCATCGCCAAGGGCCGTAAGGCAATCACGGCGAGCCAGCCGAGGAGCAGATAGAGCGACACTGAGATCCAGCGGGGAGCATGAATCCAGAACACCTTGAACACGACGCCCAGTACGGCAAGGCCCCACACCACGCCAAAGAGTGACCAGCCCAAGGCAGGGTTCTGCTCCTGAAGGGTCACGAGTGTTACCGGCGTATAGCTGCCCGCAATGAGTACGAAGATGGCGGCGTGATCGAACACCCTCAACTTGCGGAGCGTCTTCATGCTGACGTGCAGGGCGTGCAGAAGCGTACTCGCGGTGAACAGAACGATCAGGCTGGTTCCATAAATGGCTCCGCTGACCACGCGGGCAGGCTGACCATCAGCAAGAACCACCAACAGCACGAGACCCGCAACGGCGAGCAACGCACCTACACCATGTGTCAACGCATTGATGGGCTCGCGCAACCAGCCGAAACCCGGCAGAGGTTTCGCCGCTCCATAGGTCTGCGGTGCAGCTTGGTTTGGCTTCGACATGGCTGCAGTGTAGCCCTATTGCTTCAGGAGACTTGCTCGTTCGTGACGTCGCCGGTCGCAACCGGATAGCCCTCGCGGCTCGACCAGTCACTCCACGATCCCGCATACAAGACCGGCAGACCGAGGCCCGCCTCTTCGAGGGCGAGAGCATTGTGAGCGCCCGTGACGCCGGACCCGCAGTACACGACGACGCGCGCGGCTTCCGATACTCCCTCGAAGCGTTCCCTGAGAGCCGTTGGGGACAGGAAGCGCCCTCGCGCATCCAGGTTGCCTTGAAACGGTGCATTGCGGGCACCGGGTATGTGGCCGGCCTTGCGGTCGAGGGGTTCGACCTCACCTCGGTAGCGTTCCGCTGCGCGAGCATCGAAAATCTGGACCTGAGGGTCTTCGAGGTGCTTGCGGACCTCCTCAGCCGAGATCACCATCTCCTCGATCGGGCGCGCCGTGGAGACGGCTGGCCCGAAGGCGGGAACGTCGGGCGTAAGCGTGCCACCCGCGGCCACCCAGGCAGGCAGACCCCCATTCAGCACGGCTACGTTGGCTCGGCCAATCCAGCGAAGCAACCACCACACACGAGCTGCGAAGGCTCCACCGGCGTCATCGTAGGCCACGACCTCGTGTTCATCACCGATACCGAGTGCTCCCAGCCGAGCTGCAAATTCCTGCGGGTCCGGAAGTGGGTGTCGACCACCGATACCGTCGGCGCGGACCGGAGAGGAAAGGTCATCGTCGAGGTGGAGGTAGATCGCGCCTGGTATGTGATCCTCCAGGTAGGCCTTGCGGCCCGCCGGGGGATCGGTCAACACGAAACGCGCATCGACGATACGAAGCGTTGGATCACCCAGGCGAGCGAGGAGAGCGTCGGGCTCGATGAGGTTGTTCATGAAGCCAGTCTAGCGTTGTTGGGGGCGCGACTTAAGCGACTTCAGGATTACGCCGGAGGGTCCAGCGAACGAGGAACAAGGCAGCCAGAAGGAAGAGTGAGCCTGCGGCGAACGGTGCCCCGGGGAATTCGATGATCGCGCCTTCACCGGTGAACAGGCTGAAGAGCCCGCCTGAGACGACCGGCGCGAGCACCGCAGTGAGCGCGAGCACCGACGTGAGTGCGCCCTGCACGCTGCCCTGCTGATCGGACGGCACCGTGCCCGCCACGAGACCCTGAAGTGCGGGGCCAGCTACTGCACCGAGGCTGGCCACCGTCAAGACGGCGAGGAGCATCCAGCCCTGCGTCGCGGCGGCATACCCCGCAAAGCCCAGCATCGAGATCGTCAGTCCCAACTGCACCGCCTTGCGTTCACCCAGCCATGCCACGACCGGCCGCACCAGTCCACCCTGAACGATGGCAGCCATCACGCCCACGAGGGCGAGCGCGAGCCCGTTCTGCGAGGGACCCCAACCGTAGCGGTAGTCGGTGTAGAGCACGAAGATCACTTCGAGGCCACGCTGCGCGAGGGTCACGAATACGAAGGCCACGGCAAGTCCTGCAACCAGTGGGAACGCGCGGAGACCCGAAAGGGCGCGGAAAGGGTCGATACGATTCCAGGCGAAGGATCGCCGGCGCTCGGGTGGCAATGACTCAGGAAGGATGAACCAGCCGTACACAACCCCGAGAAGGGCGACGACGGCCGAACCATAGAACGGAACGCGCAACCCAAAACCACCGAGTAGGCCGCCAATGGCAGGACCAAAAATGAAGCCGAGACCAAAAGCCATTCCTACGAACCCGAAATTGCGCGCCCGCGTAGCTGGAGTGGACACGTCGGCAATGTAGGCGTTCACCGTCGTAAGCGTCGCACCAGTGATGCCCGCGAGGACGCGACCAACGAACAACCACACCAGCGAAGGTGCGAGAGCGAGCACGATGTAACTCACCGAGAAACCGGTCAGAGCGACCAGCAACACCGAGCGCCGACCAAACCTGTCGGAGAGGGCGCCAACGAGGGGCGCGAAACCGAACTGCATCAGCGCGTACACCGAAGCGAGCGCTGCGTAGTACGGCGCTGCGGCGCTAGCGTCGCCACCCAAGAAGTCGGTGACGAGACCGGGGAGAACGGGAATGACGATGCCAATGCCCAGAACGTCGAGGAACAGTACGACGAGAACGAACGCGATGCCTGCCTGTCGCTTGCCCGATGGACGCATGCGCCACCTCTCCCGGGGGACCCCCGACGGGAGATGCTAGCACCCTGCCCACCGGCGGTACGATGAGAGCGATGAGCCTCCGCGCTGCACGCACCACCATCGAGAGCGCAAAGAATCCCCACGTCAAGGAGTTGATGCGTCTCGCGACCCGACGTGGGCGTGACGCCTCCGGCGTGACCCTCGTCGAGGGCGCCCGTGAGGTTCGGCGAGCCATGCAGGCTGGTTTGCGCATTCGCGAGTTGCTGCTCGAACCCACACGGGCAGGCGAGGAGGGTGAACGCCTTGCCTCGGACGCGGTGCAGGTCGGCACTCGCGTCATGCACCTCTCAACGCCCGCGTTCCAGCGACTGAGCATGCGACAACGCCCCGACGGGGTGTTGGCCGTCGTGGAAGTCCCGAAGCGTTTCCTCGACGACGTTCACCTTCCTGAAGACGGTCTCGTCCTCGTCGCCACCTCAACGGAGAAGCCGGGCAATCTAGGTGCGCTGTTTCGCACCGCGGACGCCGTAGGAGCGCAAGCGGTTCTCGTGGCTGAGGAGCCAGGCAGCGGCGGCTCCGACGTGTGGAACCCCAACGTGATTCGCGCGAGCATGGGCAGCGTGTTCCATGTGCCCACCGCCTCCGCATCCGGAGCCGAGCTCCGTGCGTTCCTTGAATCTCAGGAGATTCGTGTCATCACGGCGGAGCCGGAGGCCAAGACGCCGTACTGGGACGCTACGCTCACGGGCCGCGTGGCCATCGTGGTGGGCGCGGAGCACGCTGGCGTGCCCACTGCCTGGAGCGAAGTCGCCAATGAGCGGGTGTCCATCCCGATGCACGGGGCTGCGGATAGCCTAAACGTTTCCGTGAGCGGTGCCCTGCTGTTGTACGAGGCCCTCCGCCAGCGACGCGGATCATGAAGCGCACTCAGCCAGCGCACACCCGAATCGGGTGGCTTCGGTAGGCTGAGGCAAGATGACCGACGCGATCACGTCCGACGAATCCTGGAGCAGCGCAATTTCGTTCCGCCCCGTTGCCGATCTCGCCGCGAGTCGTGACTTTTACGAGCGGGACCTCGGACTCACGGTCGTTCGCGACCAAGGCGTATGCCTCATTTTCCGTGTGACGCAAGGCGGCTACGTGGGGCTTTGCCAAGCCGGTTACGACAGCCGCACGCAGGCCCTGCCGGTCGATGACCGAATCATCACGACCCTGGTCCATGAGGACGTCGAGGGTGTTCACCAGCGCCTGCGCGCGCTGGGAGCCGATCTTGATGGACCCCCGCGGCACAACCCACGCTTTGGGATCACGCAGTTCTTCGTACGCGATCCCGACGGGTACCGGGTCGAGATCCAGCGCTTCGATGAACCCCTCGCCTGACCATGCCACGCGGGGTGCACAAGGGCGACCTGCCCGAGAAGACCTGCGCGCAGTGCGGACGACCGTTCACGTGGCGCCGCAAGTGGGCGCGCGACTGGGAGCAGGTCCGGTACTGCTCGAAGCGTTGCCGGAGTGACGCCCGCACTGCGGAGCGAACCACCCTTCCCCGCAAGGAGGGGTAGCATACGCGGCGTGCCTGAGCCCGTTGACGATGCCACGCTTGCTGCGCCCGACACCGACAAGGCAGGAACGGACGTACCTCGAGACCCAGGTCTTGATGGCGACGCGGTGCTCGCGAATCCCGTCCTGCGGGGCATTCTGCTGGGACTAGGCTGGATTGCCGTAGCGTTCGGAGCCATCGGTGTCGTCGTTCCTGGCTGGCCCACCACGGTTTGGCTCCTCGTGGCCGCCTACTTTTTTGCACGCAGCAGTCCCCGATTCCTTCGCTGGTTGATCAATCACCGTGTTTTCGGACCTTTCGTCCGCGACATTCGGGCGGGCCTCGGCATCTCGCAACGCGCCAAGACGTACGCCATCAGCATGATCGTGTTGTTCGCCGGCGGCAGCAGCATCCTCGTGGGCACCCGCAACGTCTGGGTCGGTCTGATCATTGCGCTGACGGGTCTCGTCGGCATTCTCTACATTCTCCGGATGCCGACACGCCCCCGGCCCTTCTGAAGCCGCGGTACGTCTCATGACGCACGACGCCAAGTAGGCGCTGAACTCAATCGAGCATGACGAACTCGAGGTTCGCGGGCCCGCCCCGCAGGACGTCCTCGAGCACCATGACACCAATCGTGACGGGGCCCGTTCGCCGGAGCATGAGACCGGCAAACGCTTCCTCAGTCAGCGTCGGATAGCGGGGCAACTGGAATTCGTCCATTCCCGCGCCACGTAACGCCGCGAGCGACTCTGCGCGAACGGACGTCAGGGTTGCGCGCACGTCTGCCTGACGGATGGGTAACTCGGGACTGCCGAGGTGCACCTGGCGACTCACAAGCAAGCGCCCAGCCTCCATCACGAGGTCGTTTTCGAAGGCTTCTATGATGACGGCGACCTCAAGGGGTGTGAACTGGTTACGTGGCGACAGGAGCCGAACGAGGTCGGAGGCTGGGGTGGCTACGATGGTGTCGATCAGGATGGCCTCCTGATCTGCGCGGAGGACGACCTCCCCCGCTCCCCGACGGGAACTCGCCTCGCTGGCAGCCTGCACGAAGGCAGCGAGTGCTTCCTCTGCCTCACTCTGCGTGCGCGCGTCGATCGATCCGCTATAGATCAGTTCGCCGGTCTCGAAGGTGACGTCGCCGGACTCGGCGCGCTGGAATTCCTCTTGCGCTTCAGCGAGTCGACGGGACTGCTCTTCCAAGCGTTGCGTGAGGTCGTCGACCTGGCCCTGTAGCTCACCTGCGCGTTCACTCGCCTCGAGAATTCTGGTTTCTAGCGTGGCGTTGAGCGTCTCGAGACCCTCGTTGCGTGAAGCGAGTTCATCGTTACTCGCAGCAAGCGAGGAATTCCGCGTCTCGAGCTGACGGTTGGCTTCGCGAAGTTGCAGCGCTTCCGCCTCGAGTGCGGAGCTTTCTGTCTCAAGCACCGAGATGGCTTCCTGGAGCTGCGCGACCTGAGCCCGCGCCACACCGACGTTCGAGAGTGCAGCGTCACGTTCCGCGAAAGCCGTATCCCGTGTCTCTTGGGCAGCAGCAACGTCCTCGAGGGCAGCGGTCACCTGCCGTTCAGCATTGACGAGCTCCACCTGCAATTCGGAGAGTCGTGTGTTGGTTTGGTCGAGTGCACCCTGGACTGCGACGACGCGCGCCTGCTGTGCCTCCACTTCGGCCTGTGCCTCGGAGGCGACGAGGGTGGCCTGTTCGGCCTCCGCAATGGCCGCATCGCGCTCCGCTTGCGCTCGCTCGAGGTCGCCACGCACCACGTCCAACTCGACGCCTGCCAGGGCCAATTCGGACTGCACGGACTGGAGATCGACCTCGAGTGCCGTAAGTTCCGCACGCAGCGCATCCCCTTCATCACGAATGACGTCGCGCTCAGCAGCGGCGGCATCCCGGGCAGCGAGTGCGGCGTCCCGGGCCTCTTCGGCACTAAGGATCGTGCTTCGCGCACTGGCAAGTTCATTGGATAGCGACGCGAGCTGCTGATCGAGTCGGTTGACTTCGTCGTTCAGGCTTCGCTCCTGCGCCTGCAGTCGGGTGAGCTCCTCGGCGGTGCGCTGCGCATCGAGCAGCGTCGCAGTTGCGTTCTGGAATGCGACCGCAAGGACCCCGAGCGTGACGAGCATGATGGCGATGCCCGCAAGCACACCGATGACCTGACCCGTCCGCTTCGGGCGTGCTCCGAAGATGGTGAGGCGGCGACGACCGGCCCACGTTCCAAGCCGGTCTCCAGCCCAGGCGATGATGCCCGCGAGTGTGCCAAGGAGTAGTGCGAGACCGAGAAGGTAAATCACGCCGTCCTCCGGACGTTGGCGTGAAGCCTAGTTGGTTGCAGGTGGCGTGCCATGCCGCCCAGAGAATGAAGTCGCTTCCGAGGTAGGTGGTACGGACGTCGTCATCCTCGGCAAACGCCTCGGGAGTGCCGTCGAAGCGAACGGTGCCGCTGTACATGAGGACGACGCGGTCGGCGATTGCGACCGTCTCGCGAACACTGTGGTCGGTGACGAACACGCCAAGCCCACGTCGCTCGCGAAGGTCTCGAATGAGGTCCTGAATTTCGCGAATTGATTTGGGATCGACGCCGGTGAAGGGTTCATCGAGCAGGATGTACTGCGGGTCGATCGTCAGGCTTCGTGCAATCTCGAGTCGCCTGCGTTCACCCCCGGAGAGGGTGTCTGCGCGTTGGGACCGAAGGTGCAGCAACCCGAATTCGTCGAGCAGTGCGTGGGCTCGCGCCTCGCGTGCCTCCCGTGAGGGCTCCCGGAATTCGAGAATCGCGAGCAGGTTGTCCACCACGCTCATGCGGCGAAATGCGCTGGGTTCCTGCGCGAGGTAACCCAGGCCCGCTCGCGCGCGGCGATGCATGGGCCAGTTCGTGACGTCCTGTCCTGCGAGTTCAATGCGGCCCGCATCGGGACGGACGAAACCGACCATCATGTAGAAACTCGTGGTCTTTCCCGCTCCGTTTGGGCCGAGCAGGGCAACGATCTCGCCAGGGTTCAATTCGAGGTCGACCCCCTGCACGACGGGACGCCCGCCGTAGCGTTTGGTGAGGCCCGTGGCACGCAAGGCTTTGTCGTTCAGCACCGACGTGGCGTCCGCTGCTGGTGCGCTTGCTGCGACCGCATTCATGCCGGCGAGGGTACCACGCACAGCCGCAGAACACGGCGCTGGCTACGACCCGCGCCACCGTCTGGGACGGGATTACGTCCAGTATTCAGGTTCAGCGTTCGAGGCTGAGGAGGAACGGTTCCTCGACCGCCTCGCAAATCCAGCGTAGGAATCTCGCTGCAGAGGCTCCGTCGATCAGCCGGTGGTCGTAACTGACTGAGAGCGGCATGCTGGTCCGCGGCACGAACGTGCCTTGCTCAGCATCCCAGAACGGCTCGACCTGTCCACGCGACACACCAAGGATGGCGACGTCGGGGGGATTCACGATGGGGGTGAATCCGGTTCCGCCAATGCCTCCAAGATTGCTGACGCTGAAGTTGCCGCCTTGCATGTCGGCGGGACCGAGTTTCCGGTCGCGGGCCTTCTGAGCGAGTTCTCCGAGCTCGACCGCAAGGTCGATCACGCTCTTGGTGTCGGCATTCTTGATGACGGGAACGAGGAGGCCGTGGTCGGTATCAACGGCCACGCCCACGTTGACGTACTTCTTGTAGACGACCTCGTTGCTGGCGACGTCGATACTGGCATTGAAATCCGGGAACTTTTTGAGGGCTGCAGCGACGATGGCGACGAGCATGGCGGTCGGGGTGAGCTTGGCTCCCCTTGCTTCCGCAGCACCCTTGAAGCGCTTGCGGATTGCTTCGAAACGCGTCGCGTCCGCCTTGTCGAAGTGGGTCACCATCGGGACCGTCGACCAGGCCTGCGTCATGGAGCGCACAGTGGCTTTACGAATCCCGGACATCGCCACCCGCTGGGTATCACCCCACTGCGAGAAGTCCGGCAGGGTGGGTGCAGTCACACCCGCTCCGGCGACCGCGGCCGTGCGTCCACCGCCTGCGAAGGCGCGAACGTCCTCGGCATCAATGCGACCGAGAATGCCGGACCCCTGTACGGCGTGCAGGTCGACCCCAAGCTCACGGGCGAGCCGGCGCACGCTGGGGGCTGCAGGCAGCAGACCCTCCTCGGCACGCAACGGTGCCGAACTCACGGTGCTCGTGACGGGCGCGCTCGCATCTGCAGCTGCAGCGGCCGGTGCTTCCGCAGGTGTTGATGCTGCTGCGGGTTCGCTGGTGGCTGGGGCTTTAGGTGCCTCTGCCTTGGTCTCGGGCTCCCCTACCTCGGCGGGTGCCGCGGCCCCTTCCTCGACGGTCAGCACAACAGTGCCAATCGGGACCTCTTGACCCTCTTTGACCGCCACGCTGGTGACGGTACCGGCAGCGGTGCTGGGTACTTCCACGACCGCCTTGTCGGTC
>Ga0180431_10007077_pt1 | contig 13168 bp, 18 predicted proteins | sample SS_ome_11_FD_132459 | JGI IMG/M metagenome (GOLD analysis project Ga0180431, IMG submission 132459) | Hypersaline lake sediment archaeal communities from the Salton Sea, California, USA - SS_1_MS_1 metaG | ecosystem: Environmental > Aquatic > Non-marine Saline and Alkaline > Hypersaline >... | reverse complement strand
GCCGCGACGGCTTTCACCATGGTTTCGAGATCCAGGAAGGCCCGGGATATCTGCGGTACGTGGAGAGTCCGGAGGTGTACGTTGCGCTCATGGAGGCTCTTGCGAAACAGGACCGGGAGATGAGCGAGAACCGGGAGAGCGACCGGCTGGGTGGGAATCGGAAGCGGCTGGAGGCGTTCCGGGAGAGGTGCGATGCGTGGGCTAAGGCGCCAGAGGATGCACTGGTCGACGTCGACCACATGCAGGCGCATTGCTGCTGGAAGTGCGTGCACGGGTGGCAGGGGGGGGAGTGCGCGTACATCCAGGACCCGATCGGCGAGTCGTGGAATCGCCGGCCCAAGTTCGAGGCCTGGTTCCAGGTGGAGATGTTCCGGGACAACGACGACAAGCCGTATAAGGAGGTCACGCGGGTCGTGCCTCGGTGCGAGATGTTCCGGTACGAGACGCTCCCACCGCTCCACCGCACGGGTTGGGTGACCTTTTCCAAGGATAAGCGGGAGCGGCGGGGGACGGCGATGCGGTGGCTGCGTACGATGATCAAGGCGTGTGTGGACCAATATGGGCCAGAGCATGGAATCTGGTCGCCGCTGCGGTGGCTGCCGTACGAACGGGCGCACAAGAAGCACTTTGACCTGGACAAGATGATCAAGTACGTGTTGAGCGTGTGGGACGAGATCGGCGATGCGCAGGTGACGACGTTGTTGAATGCGGCGGCGAGCGAGTGCGATGCCCTGCGCAGCCGCGGCGCGCTGTCGGTGTACAACGCGGCGACGGGGGAGGAGGAGCGGTGGCTCCACGTGCGCTGGGACGGAGTTGAGGACCCGAACAAGCCGTCGAATTGGCCGGACAACGTAGAGTGGCCATTTGTTAAGGAGCAGGGGGATGAATGAGCAGGCGGAGGCAAGAGTGGCAGTGCCCCTCGAGGGCGAGATCGGCAGCAGTGGGCTGGAGCGCGTGTTTTGCCGGTTGGCGCACGAGGCTGCAGCGGGGTTGGAGGACGACGTGGTGGTCGAGGAGACCTTGGACTGCCCACAGTTGCGTCATTGCGCTTGTGGCTTGACCGGGCACCAGTGCCTGTGTCTGTTTTGGGAGCGCAGTGCTGCGGAATGGGTCATGATCCAGAAAAGCCTCGCCCTGCAGTAGACGGCATCGCCGGCCGGGGAGGGCCAGCGATGCCTCTGGGGTGATGGGTAGCGTGCTTGTATTGTAGCACGTGCGGGCGGTCTGCGGTGAAAAAAGCCGCGGACCAGCCCTGGATTAGCAGACTGGGGGTGCGGCGTGGAGTTGCGTGGAATGCCGTTTGACGTACGAGTGGTGGTCGCGGTTCTCTTTGGCCTGGTGTGTTTTGGCTGGGCCTATAACGCGTGGGTGGAGAGATTGGAGCGGAAAGGCCGCGAGCGGGCTATTGTGAGCCTGTTGGTGGTGGCGGGCGTGGCCGTCACGGGACTCGGCATCTGGCTGATCATAGGATCGTTGGCACACGTGCTCATAATGGCGGCGTGTTTCGTGGCCAGCGGCGTGCCGATGGTGGCCGGATCCCTGAAGCGGTATGTCCTGCGCAGAGAAGCCGAGGAGAGCGAGGCGACGGACATAGCGCTGGAGGAGATCGAGGAGATGTCCCGCCGGTGACGGATAAGCCCAAAGTGCACGGGTACCTCGACAGCGCGGCGCTGGATGAGGCAGTGCAGTGCAATGCTGAGCTAGTGGCCGTGCTGCAGCAGGTGGTGGGACGATTGGGCCGCGTGCCGCAGCCGGTGCTGCTGCACCTCCACCGGGCGGGTTTCTTGTTGGCGGAGCAGCGGAACGCTTTGGCAGAGATGGAACGGATCCGTGGGGACTACAAGAGCGCGCGTCGGTAGGCGCCCCTATTGGGTGCCGAGGACGTGTGCGCAGTTGCGGGAGCAGCTCCGGGCGATGGGCGTAACGCGGATCGGCGGGCGTCCGTTGGGTCGAGTGCGCAGAGCGCAACTGTATGCAGTATTCTTTGCGATGCGGGAGCGAGGGAGCCATGAGAAGCAGACTACATCAGAGCAGCGTTCTGCTGAGCGGGCCACTGACGGGGACGACAGCCGCTAAGCTGGGGCTTAGTGGAACAGGCTGCCCGTGGCGTGGAACGCTGCGGTGTTGGCAGTGCCAATATGCACTGTGCTGTGCGATGGCGTGTGGGTATAACTGTCCAGCGTGCGTGGAGCGAGAGCGATGCCCGTGTGGCTGGGCGTCGGATGATGAGCAGCGGGCTGCGTGTATGCGTGGTATAGGCTTTCGTGTAGTACTGTGTACCACAGGACTAGATCTCAAAGCCAGCAAAAGAAAACTCCGTTCCTGCCGGTCTGCTCGCGACAGAGGCAGTGGCGCTGGCCGTGGGGAAAAGCATTCTCTATGTCCGACAATCAGATATTGTCGGACATAGGAGTGAACGTAAAGGCGCGGTCTGTCGTGTTGCGTGCGTGGTTGTAGCATTGTGTATCGTGCGGGGTATGGGGGTATGACCCCCTCCCCCCGCAGCCTTGGGCGGTGGCGCTTGGGCCGTCACAGCGTCGAGGAGGTGTAGAGGAATGGCTGTGTACTTGCTGCACTTTGAGACACCGTACCGGCACGCGCAGCATTACGTTGGCTTCACGGAAGACCTGGAGGCAAGGCTGGAGCGACATCGCGCGGGCAACGGGGCCAGGCTGCTCGAGGTTGTCACGCAGGCGGGGATCGCATGGGAGCTGGTGCGGGCGTGGCCACGGGGCAGCCGAGAGCTGGAGCGGGCGATCAAGCGGGCGGGACACTCGCCGAGGTTGTGCCCGGTGTGCAATCCGGAGGGGTGCTGGCGGATGCGGAGGGGCGAGGATGGTCGATCGAGAGGCGCTGCTGGCGCGGGTGGATGTGGGGCAGGTGATCGAGGCTGACCTGGGGCCTCCTGTGCGGAGGAGCGGGCGGTGGTTGTTCTGGCGGTGCCCGTTCCACGCAGGGGGCCAGGAGCGAACGCCGAGCCTGGGGGCGACGCCGGATGATGGCCGGTGGAAGTGCTTTGGGTGCGGCGAGATCGGGAACTCGATCGATTGGGTGATGCGGCAGGAGAACGTTGGCTTCGTGGAGGCTTGCCGGAGGTTGGGGGCATCTCAGGAGCGTGGCCAGGGGGATGTGAGAAAGAGAGAGAGTGTCAGAGAAATGGCTACACGAAGCGTGCCCCTACCCGAGGCATGGCAAGAGCGCGCGTTGGAGTTCGTGTACGAGTGCCAGGCGCGATTGTGGAGAGAGGGACCGGGAGCACTGGCATATCTGCGAGGCCGCGGCCTGGTGGATGAGACGATTTGGGAGTGGGGATTGGGGTTCCAGGCGGAGGATGCGTTCGAGGAGCCGAGTGCGTGGGGGATGGATGGCCAGGGCGGCGAGCGCAGGCGAAAGGCGGTGTGGCTGCCTCGAGGGATCACGCTCCCGTGTTGGGACCGGGACCAGGAAGTGCTGCATTACGTGAAGGTGCGGCGGAGCAGCCGAGATATCAGCAAGCAGTATCCGATGAAGTACGCGAAGCTGGCGATCCCGGAGGGGTGCAGCGGGATGGGGCTGTACGGGGAGCACGCGATGCGGGGGCGGGAGGTGCTGTTCCTGGACGAGGGGGAGTTCAATGCGTTGACGGTGTGGCAGGAGGCGGGGGACCTGCTCGATGCGGCGAGCACAGGAACGGCGAGTATCCGGCCGGAGACGCTGCGACCGTATTGGGACTATATCGTGATGGCGCACCTGGTGCTGACCCGGTTTGACGTAGACGCCGCGGGTGGACGAGCTGGGGAGCAGTGGAGGGCGCTGAGCAAACGGGTGCGGACGGTGCAGGTGCCGGAGGGAGATGACCCGAATGATTTCCTGCAGCAGAATGGAAACGTGCGGGCGTGGGTGGAGCTGGAGATGGCGAAGGCCGGAGCGGGGAGATGAGATGGACAGACGTTGCCAGGACTGCGGACATTTTGCGTTCGATGTGCCATTCTACCTGGTAAAGCAGTCGGACTTTGTAACGGGCATGCACGGCGCATGCATTGCACCAGATAGACAGAAGATAGTGCACAAAGACGATGCTTGCGAGGGCGGGGCTGTGTCTCGAGTTGCTCGGCACGGCGGAGCAAAGGCATTGCTTAGTGCAGCCGCGCATAGCAAAGGCAACGCAACGTGAGGCGCTGTGGGGCTGGGCTGCGTGGTGCACCGCGGTGTGTGGTAAGGGCAGAGCCTGGCTAACCAGGGCAAAGCAGATCAAGGAGACCTGACAGTGCAAGCCAGATCTGTCAGGGCCAGCGCGAGTGTGATGGAGTTGGAGGAGTAGTCGATGGATGTGGAGGGTGCGTGGGTCGTCAGCAGGTTGGTGGCAGGGGTGGATGTGGAGGAGGCGGATCTGCAAGGGTTGGAGGATCCGTGGCGAAGCGCGGCGGAGGCACTACGGCAGAGTTCGAATGGGGGGCGGGTCAACGCGCTGCGGGCGTGGTGCGATACGCTGGACGAGGGAGACGAGATTTTCAAGACCATCCTGGCCCAGGACCCACGCAAGCAGCCGGAGCGGCGGGAGGTGTTTTTTGGGGTGCCTCCGCTGCCGAAGAAGGCGCGGGTGGCGCCGGGCCTCGGCGATGGGTGCGGCGGGTGGTTGGACATGTACGTGGCGTACGCGAAGGAGGTATCGCCGCTGACGCCGCGGTTGTTTCACACGGGGGCGGGGCTGTGGCTGGTGAGCCTGGCGATCGCGCGGAGGGTGGTGCTGCGCCTGGCACACAAGGATCTGTACCCGAATCTGGCGGTGCTGCAGGTGGCGGACACGACGTTGTATGCCAAGAGCACGGGACTGAGCATCACGCGAATGCTCGTACAGCGGCTGATGCGGCACCTACTGCTGCCGGGGGCGATGACGCCGGAATCGATTTACAGCGAGCTGGCGGGTCAACAACCAACGATGCTCAGCGCTGAGGACGTGGAGGATTGGAACAAGGGGCGCGATTTCTCGGGGCAACGCGGGGTGTGCCTGGACGAGGCCTCGAGCGTGTTCGTGGGGATGAAGAAGGATTACAACATCGGGATGAACGAGCAGTTGTGCCGGTTGTATGACTGCACAGAGAGCGATACGCGGCAGACGAAGAGCCTGGGAAGACTGACGGTGCGGCAGGCGTATTGGACATTTTTGGGGGCGACGACGCCGTGGCACCTGAAGCAAGCGGACATCGACTCGCTGTGGCACACGGGTCTATGGCCGAGGTTTTTGCTACTGACGCCGGCGGGGGATCCGCATTGGGAGCGGCCGCATCGAGACCGGTCGGACGTTCCAGGGGAGATCGTGGCGCGGCTGGAACGGTTGATCGAGCAGGACCTGCCGGAGAGCCAGTATATGAAGCCAGCGGAGCCGATCAGCATGGGGCTGGGGGAGGGGGTGTTCGACGCGTTCAGCGCGTACCTGGAGGCGACGATGCACACGCTGCTGAAGGCTCCGACGGTGGTGGATAAGCGGTTGGGTGGGACGTACGGGCGGCTGGCCGAGCATGCGATGAAGGTGGCGATGCTGCTGACGGTGCTGGACTGGAATGGTGTGGGGGCGCCGGTGATCGGGTTGGGGCATTGGGCGCGGGGGCAGCGGTTTGGGGAGCAGTGCAGGGAGAGCGCGCACCGACTGACGCAGATGCTGGCACAGGATACGAGCAACGAGGAGGAGATGCGGGTGCTGTGCAAGCTGCAGGAGCAGCCCGGGGTGTGGTTGAGCGCGCGGGATGTGTACAAGCCGCTGAAGATGAGGAGCACGACGGCGAGGGCGGTGCTGGGCGACCTGGTGGAGGCGGGGTTGGTGGAGGAGCGGAATCCGAGTGCGAAGCGGATGGAGTATCGGTGGGTGGCGCCGGGGGAGCGGGAGCAGGAGATTGCTTCGGGGCAAGGAGCGCCGGGCTTCCCGCATAATGCGCGGGACAAGCTGCAATGACAAAAGAGCGATGTGTCTCTTTTTCAGAGACAGTGGGGACACTTTGAAAGTGTCCCTTTTGTCCCGAGACAAGAGACGGTTTTTCTATGAAAGTGTCTACCTGTGGAGACAAAGAGACAGGGACACTTTTGAAAGTGTCTCTGTCCCCCATGTCCCCAGGGGGGGACAAATCGTCTAAAAAGTGTCCTCTGTCCCGAGACAGTGGGGACACTTTGAAAGTGTCTACGTGTCTCTGGGACAGGGACAGATCGGGAGAAGGGGTGGGCAATGTGCAAGCATGAGTGGATCATTGACTCGACATCTGGACGGGTGAAAATCGGGGACCCGTCCGGGGAAGAGCGTTGGATCATGGCTGGTTGGATCTTTGCGCAGTGCCTGCAGTGTGGGTTGTACCTGGAGGAGAAGGATATTCGTGAGGCGCTCGAGGCGTACGATTGGGGCGAATGCGTGCCGACGGAGGTGGAGAATGGAGGGGATTGGCGTCCTCTTGGGCGGAGTGATCTTTGTGGGGGTGCTGCTGCTTGTGGCGTGGATGAGTGAGCAGGTGGAGGCATGGTAGTGGACGTGAAGGAGGTGATCAAGTGGTTGTTCGTGGTGGCGGGGGCGGGGTGCTTTGGCTGGGCGATGACGGTGGGGGCGTGCATTGCGTTGGTGATGCGGTTGGACAGATAAGAGCGGGAGGAAGCGGAGAGGCTGGAGGCGGAACAGACCTGACAGGTTGCCGCTAGGGAACAGCGGGCGCAGAGAGCGCGCCAACACCTATCAGGTCCAAAATAGGCGGAGGTGAATGATGGATTCGTTTGGGAATGTGTATGAGTGGGTTGGGTTGCGGGCAGATATGCAGTCAGAGAAAGCGATCCGGGCATATCTCAAGGCGCTGGCGGGGAGCGTGATGAATGAGGCGTTGGCCTCGATGGTGCGGGAGGGGCTGATCGGCGGGGAGACGGCGCTGCGGCTGGGGATGGAGATCCTGGTCATGATCGGAGAGGAAGCCGATGTAGAACACGGGGGGCCAGGGGAGGCCGAGCTGGCCGAGCCGGAGAAGGTGGAGCATGGAGCGCTGCCGGAAGGGAAAAAGGAAACAAGCGAAGTGGAGAGTACTCCCGTCGAGGAGGAGGTCAAGCCGAAGAAGCGCAGAAGGCAAGGGGAGCCACCTCCCCTGGAGAAGCACTGTCCAGTGTGTGGGGTGCCGCTGTCGGGGAAGGGTGCGGTGGGATGTCGGAAGCATTGGCGGCAGGTGAAGGCGGAGATGACGGGGGAATAGACGTGTTGGGTGGGCGCTACAGAACAGCGCTACAGACCTGTCAGGTCAGGTAGAGGCGGAGGCGGATATGGGTACGATTGTGGCAGTGGCGAATCAGAAGGGCGGGGTGGGGAAGACGACGCTGGCGGTGCATTTGGCGGCGTGGTTGGCGATGCGGGGGAAGCGGGCGATCGTGGTGGATGCGGACCCGCAGGGGAATGCGAGCAGTTGGCTGTTGGGGGGGAACAGACCTGACAGGTTGGGGGAAACCTGTCAGGTCGAGGGGGGGATGTGGCGGGTGCTGCACGGCGGGCAGGATGCGCGGCAGACGGTGCAGGCCGTGAATGGGCAGTGGCGGATCGGGGTGCTGTCGGGGAACGAGTCGACGAGCGATGCGTTGGCACTGCTGTCGCTGCGGGGGCGGCCGATGGATACGGTGGCGCGGAGGCTGCGGCCGCTGGGGGAGTGGGTGGATTACGTACTGCTGGACATGCCGCCGAGCAAGAGTGTGGGGTTTCGGGAGCTGCTGTTCGCGGCGGAGTGGGTGCTGGTGCCGACGCAGCTCGAGCGGATGAGCCTGGAGGGGGTGGGGTTCGTGGCCAGGACGTGCCAGGAGCTGCAGCGGGACCAGGGGAAGGGGCCGCGGCTGCTGGGGGTGGTGCCGAATATGATGCGACGGCAGACGGTGGAGCACCGGGAGCAGCTCGGGAAGCTGGTGGAGACGTTGGGGCCGCTGGTGTGGCCGCCGATCCCGGAGAGTATCCGGGTTGGGGAGGCGTGTTCGTTCGGGGAGGCGCTGTGGTGGTATGCGCCGGGGGAGACGGTGACCCGGGCGATGGAGCTGGTGGCGTGGCGGTTTCTGAGGAATACGGGGGGGGACCCTCACCCCCAACCCCTCTCCCAGGGGGAGAGGGGAGGAAGCGATGGGTAGGCGGGATAGGGAGGCGGTCGGGGGGCTGCGGATCGATCCGGAGTTGCGGGAGTTTGTGGAGAATGGGGCGACGAACCTGGCGGCGTTGTCGGAGAAGGAGCAGCGGGACAGGAAGCGGGTGTGCCTGCGGGTGGACCTGCCGGGGTCGTGGCTGAAGGAGCTGCTGGCCAGGGCGGCCGCGGAGGAGGATGTGAGCCTGAGCCACATGGCGGCGTTTCTGATCGGGTGGGCGCTGGTGGAGCGGGAGCGGGGGAACCCAGAGCTGGCGGCGGCGATGGAGGAGAACCGGGGGGTGTACCGGAGTTTGAACGCGGGGCACCGGTTGGACGTGGAGTGGGTAAAAGGGTGCTTGACGGATTCTGCGGAAGGCGCCGAAGAGGGCCAGGGGGGTGTGTAGGTGGGTACGCTGGCGGGGACAGGGGCGCGGACGCGCGCGGGGACAGGGTGCGGACGCGTGGGGGTACGCTGGCGGGGACGCGTGGGAAATGTGGGGATGGGTAGGGTGCACAGATCCCAGCGAGGCTCTGAGAGAGTGGTGGTGGATTCCCGCTTTCGCGGGAATGACATGGGTGGGGTAGGCGGAGGTGGATATGGGGGGAATCGAGAGGACTGAACGGCCGGGATTGGCGCGTCGGGTCCTGGGGGGAAACGGGCACCTGGCGGTGTACGTTGGGTGGCCGCTGGCTGGAGGGCTGGGCATGGCGATGGTGCTGGCGGCCTGCGCGGGGGGGCTGGCGCTGCTGCACTCGCGGGATTTGGGGGTGGCGGGGCGCTGGCTGGCGTGGACGTTTTTCATCGTGTGGGGGGCGGTGACGGTGCTGGTGTTTGCGTATGCGGCGTGGGGCTGGGGCGGGCCGAGGCGGATCGAGAAGCTGAGGCAGACGGTGATCGAGGAGTTGGTGGAGGTCCCGACCCAGCAGGAGAAGAAGCCTCCGATCGTGATCCACGGGAAGGGGGTGCCGGCGCTGCTGGGGTCGGGTCTCAACGTGGATGTGGAGGGGATCGAGCCGGCGGTGGATCCGGAGATCGAGGAGCTATATAGGTTCATCGTGGGGGTGTGGCCAGGCGGCAGTGTGAGCCGGGAGGCGTGCAGGGAGCTGGGGTTCGGGCGGGCGACGTGGGAGCGGCTCGTGGGTGGCCAGCGGGGAAAGGAGGGAATGGAGAGCGGCCGGGGGCTGCTAGACCGGGCGGGGTGCGTACGGTCGACGTCGAGCGGGTGGGAGATCTGTGCGACGCTGGAGGAGGCGCTGGGGATCAATCGAGCGCTGCGGGCGTACGCGGAGGGGAAGGCGGAGATGGTGAGGATTGGCGGCAGAGCATAGTGGAGATTGCTTCGGCGGGTAGAGAACACTGCTTCCCGCCAAGGACGCGGGACAAGCTTCGCAATGACAGGAGCGCGGGACGGGACGGACGGGACAGGACGGGACAGGGGCGCGGGGGGCGGGACGGTGTCCTGGGGGAGAGGTAGGGGAGTGATATGGAGATCACGTATCTAACTGAGGAGCAGGAGCGGGTGCTGCGGTTGATTGAGGCGGGCTTGGGGGGATATGACGAGGCGATGCAGGTGCGGGCCTGGCTGCTGGAGCGCTGGGAGCGGGAGGCCCAGGCGCGGCGGAAGATACGGGCAGCATCGTGGGCATTGCTCGATCACGATGTGGCGATGGTCAAGACCCGGTTGTGGAATGCGCTGCAGATTCTGGGTGCGAAGGAGGTGGCGGGTGATCGATGTGGAGCGGATCAGGCGTGCGGCGAAGAAGCTGCGGGAGCTGGGTCGAGTGGGGATGGTGCTGACGGTGCGGCAGGTGTTGTCTCTCGTCGCGCGGGGGGATGTGGGGAGTCTGCAAACCACGATCAGGATCGAGGAGTTGGAGCGGGAGAATGAATGGCTGCGGGGGAGGTTGGAGGAGCGGGAGGAGAGACCTGACAGGGGCGCTAGAGAACGGCGCTCAAAACCTGTCAGGTCGGAGGGGTGGGTGGAGCTGGCGGAGGCGGCGCAGGCGAGCGGGTACAGCGTGCAGTGTCTGGCGCGGTTCGCGAAGGACGGGCTGATTCAGGGGGAGAAGCGGCCGGTGCGGCGGAACGGGATGACGCACCACCGGTGGTTCGTGGACCGGGCGCAGGCGGTGGAGGTGGCGGAGCGGCGGGGGAGGCGGTGACCTGCCGGCAATGGCGGCGGCAGGTGTCAATTGAATAGGCCGGGCAGCGGAGTCGTTAGACCTACCTGTAGCGCTGCCCGGCCAGGTATCACCCTCACCCTCCCAGGAAGAGGGTGAGGGTGCCTTGACAAGGCACGGTTTTTGGGGTATGATGGGGAGGAGTAGCACGGACGTTCGGAGGGATGGGGTGGTTGGGGTCAGCGTAGGCGGCGAGAGGCGGATGGTGGGCGAGCGAACGGCGCGGATCATCCGTTGGTTGGTGGAGCAGCACGAGCGCGTGGAGCGGCCGGACCAGGTGGAGGTGCAGGTGCACTGTTCGCGGCGGTCGGTGAAGGTGCGGCTCGCGCAGCTCGAGGATGTGCCGGCGCTGGCTGAGGAGCGATAAGACCTGACAGGTACAAGACAGACCTGTCAGGTCGGTGCGTGAATACGCGCGTACTCGGATAGGAGGCCCGGCGGCCGTTCGCGCAGGGCGGCGTTACCGTGATAAGGGCGCCATTTCCCGTTGAGGGAGATGGCGCTTTTTGTGTTGGGTTCGGCGCTGGCGGCCTCCGCCCCAGCGTTTGAGCAAGGAGTGTCCCGGGGCCTTCCCCCCGCCCCGGGCCTCCGCATAAAGTGTGAGCGTTGGGGGACGGTGGATTCCCGCCTACGCGGGAATGATACGTTCGAGATTACGCGGGAAGACAGGCAAGGAGGGGAGTGCAGTGGATATGGTGATGGTTGGGGCGATCGGGGCGATTGGGTTGGGGTGCGCGCTGCGGACGCTGCTGCCGTACGTGATGGCGGGGTTGGCGGCGATCGCGGAGGCGCAGGATTGGACCGCGTGGCCACGGTTCAAGCCGAGTTATCTCAGCGCGTTCGGGTTGGCGGTGATCGCGTATGCGATCGGCCTGCTGACGGTGCCCGGGGCGTGGGGTCGGCTGCTGGCGATGGAGTGGGTGCAGATCGTGGCGCTGGCGTATGCGGGGCAGGATCTGGCCAGGCAGGTGGTGAAGGTGGTGGCGGGGGCTGTGGGCCGGGGGCGGGAGTAGGCCGGTAGTATAGCCGGCATAGGGGTGCGGTGGATATCGTCTCGCTGATCTCGAATCCCGGCGTATGGACGATCGTGGCAGTGGCTCTGGCGGTGGTCTATTTGGAGCGCAAGCGATTGCTGGGGTTGTTCGGGAATCATACGCGGCAGCGGCTGCAGGAGCGGCAGTCGGACCAGGCGTTCGACGACCAGCTCCGGCAGCAGCTTTTGGAGTCGAGTGAGTATAACCGCGAGCTGGTCAACCGATTCGTGAGTTTGTACAACACGGAGCGGGACGAGAGGCGGGCACTGATGCAGCAGTTGATCTGCGTGACGGGGTCGACGGAGAAGGTGGCCACGCAGGCGGTGGAGGTGATGCAGGATTTCGCGGATATTTCGCGCCTGCAGGCGGACCGGTTGACGGCGCGTGACCAGGAGATGTGCGAGGTGCTGCGCGAGCTGCGGCAGACGACGGAGGGGATTGGCTTCGTGCTGACGCAGTTGTATTTCCGAGGGCAGCCGAGCAAGACGTTTCCGGATCTGATGGCCGAGTTGGAGGAGAACCGGAATGGCACGCAGAGCGCTGGAGTGTTCTCCAGCGCGAGCGGGGGTGAGCGCGAGCAGGAGTAGATGATGGAGTGGGACGGGAAGGTGCGCGGAGGGGCCGGGGTAGAACATCCGGGGAGGATGGAGCCGGAGGAGGCGCGCCTTTTTGCGTTGGGGATGCAGGATACGTTCGAGGGGCGGGAGATCCCGTGGCGCGAGGATTACGATGCGCTGATGGGGGAGGATGATTGGGGCTGGTTCGATGGTCCGGAATGGAACCGGTGGCGGATCGCGGCCTATATTGCGTGGGCGAGCTGCCCGGCCGACAGGCGGTCGCCGGCGACGATCGAAGAGTTCGCGCGCCTGGTGGGGTGGAGCCCGCGGAGTTTGCGCAAGTACCGAAGCAGGCATCCAGAGATCGAACAGATGGTGCGGGAGAATATCCTGCAGCCGTTGTTCCAGCGGCGGGCAACGGTGCTGCAGACGTTGGTGCAGCAGGCGGAGCTGCCGGATTACAAGAGTTTCAAGGACCGGGAGCTGTTCCTGAAGCTGGTGGGGCTGTACCAGCCGAGCCAGGATGTGAACCTGACGGCCAGGCAGGTGACAGCGGACGATATGGCGGCGGCACAGCAGCAGGCGGAGGAGGAGTTGGCGGAGTATGAGTTGGCGGAGAGGATAGATGGCGATTAGCTCTGGTGCTGTGCACCAGCAGCGGACTGTTGTCCGCCGGGAGCAGACGCATACGCGCCGAGAACGAGTGCCGTGGAATGCGCTGGGGGGGGATAAGGAGCGGGCGCGATGGCTGCGGGGCATCACGGCGGCGGAGCAGCAAGTGGAGTGGATCAAGTGCCAGAAGAGCCCGGCGTATTTCGTGAACGAGTACGTGAGCATCTATGACAAGGTGGAGAAGCGGTGGATTGCGTTTCGGTTGTGGCAGATGCAGCGGTGGGTGCTGGCGGACCTGCACCGATACCGGAGTAACGTGGCGCTGAAGGCCAGGCAGGAGGGTCTCTCCTGGCTGGCGTTGGCGTATAACGGACTGTACAAGATGCTGTTTCACCCGATGGCCAAGGTGGGGATCTTTTCCAAGCGGGATGATGAGGCAGTGTACATGTTGGGGGATGAGCGGCTGAAGGGGATGTACACCAGGCTGCCTCCGTTCCTGCAGGCGAGGGCGATCGTGAAGAGCGACGGCCATAGTCTGACGTTGAGCAATGGTTCGGTGGCGCGGGCGTTCCCGACGACGGGCGGGGATGCGTACGCGATGACGGATATCATTCTGGACGAGTTTGACCTGGTGCCGGACCAAAATGCGTTGATGCGGGCGGTGAAGCCGACGATCGATGGTGGGGGG
>Ga0180431_10007076_pt1 | contig 13170 bp, 9 predicted proteins | sample SS_ome_11_FD_132459 | JGI IMG/M metagenome (GOLD analysis project Ga0180431, IMG submission 132459) | Hypersaline lake sediment archaeal communities from the Salton Sea, California, USA - SS_1_MS_1 metaG | ecosystem: Environmental > Aquatic > Non-marine Saline and Alkaline > Hypersaline >... | reverse complement strand
TGCTGAAGATCACCGCTAATGCGGAAATGCTCCCTGAAGGCACCTTCCCTGGTGAACCATCCTTCCGGCTGGTTGTATGGTTTGCAGAGTTCCACAGACATTCCGGGTCTGTCCAGTGTGAGATCCCTGACGGTTTCCGTCAGATAAATATACCCATCTTTTCTTACAATACGAGCTGCAATCTTCATTTGACCTGACTGGTCGGGGATCCAGCCGGTATTCCATTCCAGCTCACAGGCCGGTTTGATCATGGATGTGGTAAGAGACCCCATATGATGATAGATCTCCCCTTTGTGGTAACCATAATGCCACTGTTTGTAAAGTCCGTTTCCTTCCAGGTCCACATCTTCGTAATACCCGATCAGATCGATCCGGCTGATCTTTCCTGGTGAAGGGACCTCCACCCTGATTGTATTTTGCAGGCCAAGGATATCTCCCCTCCCGGGTGAAGTGATTGCTCCCCTGTTCTCAAGGATATGCGATTCATAATAGATGCGGAGGATCATTCCGTAAATCAGGTTCTGCGGCCAGTGGTGACCGGCCGTGTCCACTTCAAAGGCAAAGATGATATGGCCGGCCGACAGCAAAATGAATGGGATGATCAGTTTTTTCATGGACGGTCAATGATCAATTGAATGAGAGCGTATCCTTCCAATGAGATGGTCTCGGAATCTGCAGTCAGTGACAAAAGCCTTTTCCAGCCGGCCGGTGTCAGTTCATACCCTTTGTCTGTTTTCCATTCATCTCCGGGAATCCTGATCATCTGCCCGGTATCGGTGTAATTTGCCAGGATCAGATGATGCTGCTGCCGGGTTTGCAAAAGCAGGCCTTCGAACAACAGGGGATCACTGCTTGAGGTGGAGATCATCTCCACCGGCTTCTTTTCCAGGATTGTTCCGAAGATATGGTAGAGGGGATAGGGGTAGATAATCTGTTCCTTCTGCCCGCTGTGACCGGCCGGGGGCTTCTGCCCGATGATCCCTCTTGATCCGGCGGATTCAAAATAAGTGAGCGATCTAGCCCCTGCCAGGGACAGTTGTTTCACACTTCCCAGGGCCCATGCTGCCGCAAAGGGTGTATCCTGTCTTTCATCTGCCATGGGTGGAGACTGGGGACCCCCGGCTGTTTCATCCTGATCGGTGGCCACCACATTGAAGCGTTGCTTCAGGGTAATGGCCGGAACAGAAACCGGCATGCCGGAGAGATTTCCCGCGCTTTTTACCACGTCTTCCTGTGCCCCGATGTTCTCAACCAGTGATGCCGTATCTGATGCATGTACCTGGGGACAGATGGTAAAAGTGATAAAGTCCAGCCATTGCTCCGGGGGAGGGTTCCGGTTCAGTTCTGTAAAATTGGCATCGGTGCCACCGCCGATGGGTACTCCGGGGAAAGATTCCCTCAGCAGGGGAACCACGGTGCTGAGCATCTCCTCCCCGGAAAGGTGGCCCGGGTCATACAAAAGGAACTGCCGGAGGGAAACCTGCGAATCACGAAACCTTGCCAGGAATGCTTCCAGTTCACCCCCTGGTTCTGAACCGAAATGCAGGGCGAGCTCCAGCGGCCAGTGCAGCATCTGCTGTTCCCTGATGGCGGCGCTGAAAACCTCAGTCCACCGTTTATCATCCAGATACAGATCGACCCGGTAATGATCGAATCCGATTTTCTCCAGCATCCCGGCTTCTTCTGTAGAAAGCATCTCATTACCCCACCTTCGGGAAATCCCGATCCCGGGCAGGGGGACTGTCACCGAAGGATCGATCTTTATTTCTCCCGGGGCGTCCTGTTTTTTAACGGCAACGGGACCGGTGGATTCCACGTCCATTTCCACGGACTGTAATATCTTTGTGCCTTTTTCAATAAAGACCGGAAAGGGCTCCTCAAGGGGGGTGCTGTAAGTCTTGTAGGAGGCATCTGTCCAGTTGCGCTGGTCTTCCATTTCAAAAACATCTCCTTTCACACTGAGGCGGGTCCTGATGGATCCGGAAGGATACCATTGCATGCCGGCAATGTCTTTGAATGGCTGATGGGGACTGATCCATTCAGGGAAAATTCCCAGTGTGGAGGAGCCGTCGGTATGGAGGACCTTCACACTTTTCCCTTTGCATTCTCTGACCGGATGCAGGATGCAGATGCCGATCCTGTTCCTGTAGAAACCGGAAAGAGCGATCCCCTCCAGTTTGTAGGTCAGGTGGTTCTGCCTGGCGCTGACAGTGATCCGGGCTTTGAACAGTTCGCTCTTATCCCTGAAATTCAGGATGGTCTTGATTTCAAATCCGTTCTTTTTCCGGTCAACCAGTTCGCTCTCTGTATCGGCTTCCAGGGTTCCCCAGTTCCTGTCCCGGACCGCTGTGTAAATGGCATTGATCACCTGGAGGGATCCTGTCCTGAGATGCCGGATCTCGCCGTTTGAATAATACAATTCAAGGTTGCCGGAGATCAGCCGGGTATAGCCCTGAAACAACTCTCCGGGAGGTCTTTGATACGGTTGGGTGTCAGATTTCATGAATACCAGTTTTTTTCAGACAAGGCAACAGGGATTAGATATCTTTACCCATATCGATGACCCGGTTATTCCCGGCAGATTCATAGGCGGCCCATACCAGCCGCACGGTCTCAAAATTATCGTCCCCGGTATTTTCTGCCTTTCCCCTTCCCAGCAGGTCCTGCAGAATGTCATTGTTGCAGGAAACAATGCTGGGAGGTTCGGGAACCAGGCGGTCGGTCTGCCAGGGATATTTCTTCATCGGCACCACCTCTTTCCGGGTATCCTTTCCCACCGTTATACTGATCTCAAAATCAGGATCCAGCCGGATGCTGCCCCGGTCTCCCTCTATGAGCAGGAGGGTCTGGGGGAAGATCTCCTTTTCCAGCGGCGAGCTGAAGGAGATCTCCTGTACACAGACCACCCCGTTTTTCATGCGCAGCATGCTGGTGGCCACATCCTCTCCCCTGATGGTGGGATTGACGGTCTGGATGTGGCAGTAGACGGACTTTGCTTCCCCGAAAAGAAACCGCAGCACGTCGAACTGGTGGGATCCCTGGTCTGTCAGTGCAAAATGCTCCAGCTCGGCCAGAAAGGGCTGGGTTTCAAAGACGGGGAAAGCCGTATTCCACCTGGAAAGGCACCTGAAGGGTTTTCCGATGGTCCCATCATCCATGAGCTGTTTCACCCGCCGGAACTGGGGCTGCCAACGGTAGTTCTCATGGACGAAATATTTGACACCGGCCTGACGGGTTACCTCCATCATATGCCGGGCGTTTTCAAAATCGGGGGCCATTGGTTTCTGGCAGATCACATTTTTCCCGTATTTTGCGCCCAGTTCCACAAATCTGGCATGGGTATCCACATCGGTGATAATGTCTATGAAATCCAGCTGTTCATTTTTCATCAGCTGATCGGGATCGTCATAGGTGCGGGGAATCCCGAATCTTGCCGCCAGGTCATCGGCCCTGGATTTTGTGCGGTTGTACAGGGCCACACATTCAGCACCTTCCAGTTCCTTCCAGCCGCCCAGCTGGAACTGGGACCAGAACCCGCATCCGAAAATGGCAAATCTCAGTGGTGTCATTGTGTGATATCTTCAATCTGTTCGAGCACATTGTCCGGTTCGAATACCTTTTTCCAGTCAGGGTTGATCAGCAGCGGCTTTCCCCGTTCTATGGCTTTGTTGGCCGCATCGGAAAAAACTGCCCCGGGGATCTGCCCGTAGATGACAGCCAGCTGGATGTTCAGATGGCCCAGCAGGAACTCCCTGGCCGCTTCATAGGGGACGCCCCGTTTTACCACTTCATCCAGTCCTTCCCTTACGATCACCTGCAGGGTGGAGCACAGCGTTTCAACCAGGGCCGGCTCCAGCAATCCCATCTGTTCGGCGGTGATCCTGTATGCTTTCCTGACCGGAGCATACATGTCCATGGCCAGCTGTTCGCATGGTTCATACAGGCTCTCATCTCCTTTGAACAGTGCACATACAATGACCTGTTTGGCCAGGGTGCCCCCGAAATAATCCTGCTGCGCCTTTTCAGTGGGTTCCCAGTTAAAGACGCTGGGATGGGCGGGGTGTGAAATGAAGTAGGTCAGGTCTTCCCGGTGCATCAGTTTGCCGGCCAGCGCGCATGCGGGATCCAGGGTGAATACCACAGCCCCCGGCTTCATGGCCGGTACGATCTGCCGGGAGACCTTTCCCAGGATCACATCGGGAACGGCCAGGATCACGATATCTGCTCCGGGAATTGCTTCTGATTCCCCGGAGACGGTAACATGATGTTCCTTGAGGTTTTCAATCCCCTTTTCTCCCTTTTCAAGGTAAGACATCCGGTACGCGGACTTATCCTTCAGATTCCTGGTCAGGCGCATGCCCATTTTTCCTCCTGCGCCTACCAGGCATACATTTGTCATCATGATTTGGTTTTTATGAAAAAGTGTTCCTTCAGATATTCAATGCTCTGTTCCGCCCACTGCTGCTCTTTGGGCATGGTGTTTTCCAGGAATTGTTCCGGGGGTGTCCACTGTTCGAGGATCGCCGAGCGGCATTGAGGACCGAGCTGTGCAAGGATCCATTCAACGGGAAGCTGTCCGGTCCCTACAGGGCGCCCCTCAATGGTAAATCCCATCATATGGGAATGCCTTTCCACCACGAACTCCTTGATGTGGAGGTTCACGGTATGCGGGGAAAGGATGCGGGTGATGGTTTCGATCCCTTCAGCGGCACCCATGGAATTGACCGTATCCAGGCATATCCCCACCTGTTCGCTGTTTATGGCCCTGATCATTTGTTCGAATTCTTCTGCCTTCAGCCTTTCATGGTTTTCTATGGCCAGGATGGTCCCGCTTTTCTCCAGTTCCGGGAGGGCTTCCCTGATGATCTCCACCACCTCGCTCACTGTGGGTGTGAATCCCTGCCCGTCAATGACAAACCTCAAAAGAGAAGCACCGAGCAGTCCTGCGATCCGGATATATTCCAGCAGGTTCTGCAGGGTCATCTTTCTTGCCCCCACCTCCAGTTCAATACCGGCATCCGCCGCCATTTTCTTCAGTTCATATAACCTGGATTCCCCGAAAGTATGCAGGGGAAGATTGTCCGCGATCTGCAGGCAGTCCACTTCAAGCTGCCTGGCCTGGCTCACCAGCTTTTTTTCATCCCATGGCCGGGACGGAAGAAATCCCGGTACTCCCACAGACCAGGTATATGTGTATGAGCTTATTCCAAGTTTCATGGTCAATCAGGTATTCAGTCAGTGATCCGTGTGAGATTGGTCAGGTTGATCATCGTGTTTCAGCATACGGATACAATTGATCATGCCCCGGGCATTATGGTAGGTGGTTTTCCATGCGTGGCTTTTTCGCTGTGTCCTGTTTTCAGGGAAGGTATCCAGTCCAGAATTGAACCAGCCTCCATGCTCCTTGTCAATCAGGTAGCGGTCAATGTATTCCCACATCTTTACAAAAAGCCCGTAATAATCAGCCGGGTCCCCCGGATAAAGGGTATGCATCAGGAGCAGTGCATTCATGCCTTCGATTTGTGCCCACCATGATTTGTGACGGTTGATGATCTTTATTTCGCCATCCACTGTTTTCCCGGCGTCAAAAAAACCACCGGCCACGCTGTCCCACCCCGATTCCAGGGAGTGATCCACCAGACGTTTCGCAATCCGGTGGGTGGCTGAATCCTTATCCCATCCCAGCATATGAGCGGTTTCCAGCAGCAGGTAAGCCGTCTCCACATCATGCCCGTAAGTGATATGCTGGGTATACCAGTGATCCCCGCCTGAAGCCGACTCCATGGTCTCATCGGGAACCAGGGTCCAGTCCGGGTAGAAATAAAGTTGCAGGTAACCTTCGGGATGTACGAATGTATCCCTGACCAGGTAGAACATTTCCTCCAGTCTTTCACGTACCAGCGTGTCAGGCCAGATCCCGTAAAAGGAAGTCAGGGCTTCCATGATATGGATGGAACTGTTATAATCCTTCAGACCGGTTGCCGCTGAATCATCCGGCTCGCCCTTCTTTGCATCTGGCTCTCGAACAGGTGTGCCATCCCGGTTGAGCCGCTCAAAATATCCTCCGTATTCAGGATCATGGGCCCGATCCTCCATCCACCGGAATGTCTTGATGGCCAGACCAAGGGCCTCCGGGTCATCACTTACCCGGTAATACTGCGACAGTCCGTACAGGGCGAACGCCTCTCCATAGATCCGTTTCTCCCCGTTGTATTCCCTGGCGGGAATGCCCTCCCTGGTGGTGGAATAATAGAATCCTCCGAATTCCCGGTCCCACATATGGTCTTTCAGGAACTGGAATCCATGAACCGCATATTCCAGGAATTCATCTTTTCCCGGATAGTTCTCATAGATGTGGGAAGTGGCCCAGAGGTGACGGGCCTGCTGTACCAGCGCTTTTTCCTGGGATGTTTCAGAAAGGGTCCAGTCGTAATTGAGATCGGAGATATATCCTCCATATGTTGAATCGATGATGCGTGGATACCAGGGCCGGAGGATCTCCTTGAAGAGGCTTCTCTCCATTTCAGGGGCCACCTCCGAAGGCTCCTTCCGGGTTTCCGGGGAATCATTTTCTGTTCCCTTTTTCGAGCCACAGGCAGGCGGAAGCGCAAGCAGCAGGGAGATGGTGACCAGGGTTAAGATCTTTCTCATTTGTTCAAGTTTTTATGATATGAATCAGTCTGGTTTCATGTGCTGATGTGAGCAGGCTTTTAAGTTACGCAATTCGTCCGAAGAATGGTTCCCTGGCGGGAAAAAATATAGTTTGTCCTGCTCCTTCTGCAACTCTTGACAATAAGTTCTAACAGAAGTAAATTTGTATAAGAAGATCATTTGGGCGCGACCGCAGGAAGGATTTCCTGGAAAGCAGAAATGTTTATATAAGTGAATATTCAATTGTTTTAAAAATAGTAAGCTGATGAAAATTCATATGGTATGCGAGGTGCCATTTGGGATGAAAGGAAACGGTGTGTATACGGCCTACATCGATTCACTGGAATTGCTGAGAGAGGGAAAGGAGCTGGAAGTTGTGGTGAACAATGAGGGAAAAGGAGACGTTTTCCACAGCCATACCTTCGGCCCTTATTATTTCTGGAAGGGCCGAAGATATAAGGGCAGAAGGGTATTTACCGCGCATGTCATCCCCGATTCGGGCAGGGGTTCATTCCCTTTGTGGAAACTGACTATGCCCCTGAGCAGGTGGTACCTGAGGAAAGTCTATGAATATGCGGATGTATGTATCGCCATTTCCCCCCACGTTGCCAGCACCATCAGGGAACTGGGGGCCAGGACGAGAATTGTCAGCCTGGGCAATCCCGTCCCTATGGAAAGATGGAAGTTTACGCAGGAAAAACGAAGAAAAGGAAGGGAAATGCTGGAAATCGGTGAAAATGATTTCGTGGTGCTGGGTGTGGGGCAGCTGATTGAAAGAAAGGGCGTGGAAGATTTTCTGGATGTGGCGGAGGCCATCCCGGAGGCAAAGTTCGTATGGAGCGGTGGCCGGCCGTGGGGACCGTTCTCGGACGGACTCGTGAGGATCAATGCACGGATGGCCAGGGCTTCCAAAAATGTCTCCTTTACCGGATTGCTTGAACTGGACAAGATGCCCCTAGTTTATGCAGCAGCAGATATGATGCTGTTCACCTCCTTCCAGGAAAATTGTCCCCTGGCTCCACTGGAAGCTGCGGCCTGCGGACTGCCGGTGGTTTTCAGGGATCTGAAGGAATACGAACTCCTGTACCTCAATCCATACCTGACAGCAGGATCCGTGAATGAATTTATTCAGGTGACCCGCCGGCTGCTTACTGACAGATCCTTTTTCATGGAAGGAAAGAAAATGTCAGAAGAGCTTGTAAAGCAATTTGATAAGGAGGCCATCAGGACAAAACTGATGGATGTGTATCATTCCCTGATTATCAACTGAGGCCAATTACGCTGATTATGCTTATCTTCGGGTAAAAACCGATCATGCAAAAAGCCTCATTTCTGTTTTCCGTTATCCTTGCCGTCATGTCGGCGGACTTTCCCCTTCTTTTTGCACAGGAAGATTATCAGCCTGCACCTGAAAACCTGGAGAACCGGGAGTGGTTCCAGGATGCCAAATTCGGATTGTTTGTGCACTGGGGTGTGTATTCCATCATGGGTGGAGGCGGCGATGAGGGCATCGCCGAGTGGATCATGAACCGCAAGGAGATCCCCATTGTTGCCTATGAGAAGCTCCCCGGGTTTTTTTATCCCGTCAATTTCGATCCAGCCCGCTGGGTGGCCATGGTGAAAAAGGCAGGGATGAAATACATCACCATTACCAGCAAACACCACGACGGGTTTGCCATGTACCACTCCGAGGTAAGCCCCTACAATGTGGTGGACGCCACCCCCTATGGAAAAGATGTGATCCGCATGCTGAAAGAGGAGTGTGACCGGCAGGGGATCAAACTGTTCTTTTATTATTCACAGCTGGACTGGCACCATCCTGATTACTACCCGCGTGGCCGGACCGGCCAGGGATATACAGGCAGGCCGCAGTCGGGTAACTGGGATGCCTATCTCGATTATATGAACGCCCAGCTGAAAGAACTGCTGACACGTTACGGGACAATCGGCGGGATCTGGTTTGACGGCATGTGGGATAAGCCTGACGCTGACTGGAAGCTGGATGAGACCTACTCCATGATCCACAGTATGCAGCCCGGGGCATTGATCGGCAGTAACCATCATCAGATACCTTTCCCGGGAGAGGATTTCCAGATGTTTGAACGGGATTTGCCGGGGCAGAATACCATGGGTTTCAATGAAGCAGGTGTTTCGGAACAGTTGCCGCTCGAAATGTGCGAGACCATGAACGCTTCCTGGGGATTCAACATCACCGACCAGAATTTCAAATCCGTCAGAACACTGATTCATACCATGGTCAGGGCAGCAGGATACGGGGCCAACTTTCTCCTCAATACCGGTCCCATGCCCAATGGCATGATCCAGCCTGAGAATGTGGACACCCTCATGGCCATCGGGCAGTGGTTGAAGACCTACGGGGAATCTTTATACGGCACACGGTCAGGACCCGTCCAACCGGCAGCATGGGGTGCCACCACCCGTAAAGGGAATATCGTTTTCCTGCATGTGCTGGAACATGAAGGGGGGATCATCGAGATCCCTGGATTCCAGCCCAAACTCAGATCTGCCCTGTTTTTCGATGACCGGACTGAAGTGGAGGTGAAAAAAAGCGGAGATGGAATTGCCATCATGATCCCGACCGGGAAGTTAAAACCTGTGGATACCATCATCCGGCTGGAGTTAAGGTGAAAAGGAATCTGAAGTGTCCGGAGATCAATTAATGGCCAAAGGTCAGTATTTTTCGTAGTGAAGCATTCCTGAGGAGATTTCCAACTCCTGGAAACGGGCTTGCCTTTGGCTGAAGTTCAGGGGAATGGACATGAAATACCTGACCGGGGAGCCGTTCAGCAGGGCAGGTTCCCAGGAACCTGGCAGCTGCCGGATGGTTTCTACCAGGATATCGTTCAGTTGCCTGACTTTTCCCTTCAGTACGGTCACCCCCTTGATTGTACCTGTTTCCATCACCACCCAGCCGATGACCACCTGGTCCTCGATCTGGGTCAGATCGATCTTGCTGGACTCAAGCTGCTGAAGCAGGAAATTCGTAAAAAAATCATCCCCCATCCTGTATTCAGGTTCCCGGTCGACCGAATAAAAGATAGAATCAATGTACGGGGAACCGTCTGGCAGCCAGTTCTCATTGGAAACAAGCTGGTTATTCCTGTATGTTGCAATGGACTTGATCTCTCCGTTCGGATGGTATTCCTTCACGGTGTTTTCCAGATGGAGGGGCAGGAACGCCGAAGAAATGCCTGTTCTTACCAGCCTGTTCTGCGTAGATTCCCTGAATATGTATCCGTTGGAACCCAGTTTTTCCATCTCCCTGACCATCTTTTTCGGGAAGAAATTGTCTGCCCTGTAACGGATCACCTGGTCCCCGTCGGGCTGAATCTTTATTTTCTCTCTGCTGACATGTTTCCATTCACCGTTGACCAACCGGCGGGTTTTCATGATGTAGGTGTCCGTGGATCTTCTTTTTACCGCCTTGATCAGGACCGCTTCCTTCTTATTATCGACCGGTTTTAAATTGGTCCCGTAATAGAAGATTCCTTCCTGTCCGCAGACGGAGAAAACAGGGAAAGCAAACAGCCATATGATCAGCAGGAATCGGTTCACTGGAACAGACCTCGTTTTATATCCGAAAGATAGAATAATCTACAGCCATGACCAAGATTATGATCCTGATTGATTATATTGCATCTTTTTTATGAAGGTCTCACGTTAACTGGTTTTATGATAACATCAAAGGATAAACTACTGAAAACACTCAACCACCAGGAAACTGAAAGACTGGTGGTTGATTTTGGTTCCACCGCTGTAACGGGTATCCACATTCTTGTGGTGGAGAAGCTCAGGGAACATTTCGGACTTGAAAAAAAGCCGGTAAAGGCCATTGAACCCTACCAGATGCTGGGGGAAGTTGAAGATGACCTGCTGGAAGCAATGGGAGTGGATGTAACCGGTATTTTCGGACTAACCAACATGTTCGGCCACCGGCAGGAGCGATGGAAGATATGGCGGACCAACTGGGGACAGGAAGTGCTGGTGCCGGGGGATTTCAATATCACCACGGATGAGCGCGGAGATACCCTGATGTATCCACAGGGGGACACCTCGGTGGCACCCAGTGCCAAAATGCCAAAGGCGGCCTATTTCTTTGATGCGATCATCCGGCAGGAACCCATTGATGAGGAAAAGCTCGATCCGGAGGATAACATGGAGGAGTTCACCCTGTTTACGCAAGAGGATCTGGATCACTGGAAGGAAGCTGCGGAGACTGCCTCAAAAAAGGGCAGGGGAGTGATGGCCAATTTCGGGGGAACAGGTATCGGGGACATTGCCCTGGTCCCGGCCATGAACCTGAAGCATCCCAAAGGGATCAGGGATGTTGCGGAGTGGTATATGTCCACCCTCATGCGGCCCGATTATCTTCATTATATTTTTGAGAAACAGACCGATATAGCACTGAAGAACCTGGAAATGGTCAGCCGCGCAATCGCTGACCATGTGGATGTAATCATGATCTGCGGGACCGATTTCGGAACCCAGGAATCCTCATTCTGTTCCGTGGAAACCCTTGAGGAATTGTATGCTCCCTATTACAGGAAGATCAATAACTGGATTCATGAACATACCCGCTGGAAGACCTTCAAGCACAGTTGTGGATCGGTTGAACCTTTTATGCAGAGTTTCATTGATGCCGGTTTTGATATCATCAACCCGGTCCAGGTGAACGCAGCCAGGATGGATCCTGCCCTGTTGAAGGATAAATACGGCGACAGGCTGGTTTTCTGGGGAGGCGGAGTGGACACCCAGAAGGTATTGCCTTTCGGAACACCGGAAGAGGTCAGGGAACATGTGCTTAAAACCTGTGAGATCTTTAACCGGGACGGAGGATTCGTTTTTAATACGGTCCATAACATCCAGGCCAACGTCCCCATTGAGAATGTGGTGGCCATGCTGGAGGCGATCAGGCAGTTCTGACAATCCCTTCCCCGGTAACTTAACCATTATTTATACCGGATTTAACAATATTTTGAATACATTTGTATGCTTAAAATCCAGAGGATTTAATCATAAACAATTCATTATTAATAATTAAAAGGAAATTCCAATGTCAGATGTAAAGCGTGTTTACACATTCGGGAACAAAAAAGCCGAAGGTCGAACCGACATGAAGAATCTTTTGGGCGGAAAGGGTGCCAATCTGGCCGAAATGAACCTGATCGGAGTGCCTGTACCTCCCGGTTTTACCATTACAACTGAGGTATGTACTGAATATAACAAGCTCGGGAAGGACAAGGTAGTCGAACTGATCAAATCCGAGGTTGAGACCGCAGTAAAAAATATTGAAACCATCATGGGGACCAGTTTCGGGAGCAATGAAAATCCCTGCCTGGTTTCCGTACGTTCGGGCGCCAGGGTTTCCATGCCGGGAATGATGGATACGGTCCTGAACCTGGGCATGAATGAAAATGCTGTGGAAGGACTGGCCTTAAAAACAGGCAATGAACGCTTTGCCTGGGATAGTTACCGCCGTTTTATACAGATGTACGGGGATGTGGTGCTGGGAATGAAACCCGAATCAAAGGAAGACATCGATCCTTTCGAGGAGATCATGGATAAAGTGAAGGAAGCAAAAGGCGTGGAGAATGACAATGAACTGGGAGTGGAAGATCTGAAGGAACTTGTAGAAAAATTCAAAGAAGCTGTGAAGAAACAGACCGGCCACGATTTTCCGGTGGATCCCTGGGATCAGCTATGGGGAGCGGTCATGGCCGTATTTGACAGCTGGAATACGCCCAGGGCCATCTATTACCGGCAGTTGAACCAGATCCCCGAAGAATGGGGAACTGCTGTCAATGTCCAGGCCATGGTATTCGGGAACATGGGTGAGACATCAGGTACCGGTGTGGCCTTTACCCGTGATGCAGGTACCGGTGAGGATATCTTTAACGGGGAATACCTGCTTGATGCCCAGGGTGAGGATGTGGTGGCCGGTGTAAGGACCCCACGTCAGATCACCAAAGAGGGATCATTGCGATGGGCCAAGCTGGCCAAGGTTTCTGAACAGGAACGTGTGGAAAAATATCCGTCACTGGAAGAAAAAATGCCGGATGTCTACACCGAGTTGAATGATATCCAGCAGAAACTGGAAGATCATTATGCGGACATGCAGGACCTGGAATTCACCATCCAGGAAGGCAAGCTCTGGCTGCTGCAGACCCGGAGCGGGAAACGTACCGGCGTGGCCATGGTTAAAATTGCCATGGATATGCTTCGCGATGGCAAAATTGATGAGCGGACAGTCCTGCTGCGCCAGGAACCTGCCAAGCTGGATGAGCTGCTTCATCCTGTATTTGACAAGAATGCGCTCTCCAAAGCCAGGATACTGGCACAGGGATTGCCCGCCTCACCGGGTGCGGCCACAGGTCAGATCGTTTTCTTTGCGGATGAAGCCGCCAAATACCCCGATTCAATCCTTGTCCGTATCGAAACCTCGCCGGAAGATCTGGAAGGGATGAACATTGCCAGGGGGATCCTGACCGCCCGCGGGGG
>Ga0180431_10007075_pt1 | contig 13170 bp, 9 predicted proteins | sample SS_ome_11_FD_132459 | JGI IMG/M metagenome (GOLD analysis project Ga0180431, IMG submission 132459) | Hypersaline lake sediment archaeal communities from the Salton Sea, California, USA - SS_1_MS_1 metaG | ecosystem: Environmental > Aquatic > Non-marine Saline and Alkaline > Hypersaline >... | reverse complement strand
ACCGACGCCGGCAGGGGCCGTTGTAGCTTCGCGTGGAATGTGAATTTCCTGTTCATGGGCAACCGTACATCGCCACTTGCCATGTAAGATTGTCGCACATGACGGCCCGAAGCGTTTTCTCCTTCTGCTATGATTGTCCCGACAGGTCGCTTACCCGGAAAGTGGACAATGCGCTCATTCTCTGACGAAACATCCTCATTCAACGAGCCCAAAACGGTTCCGCCTCCGATAACCAAAACGACTGCGACGAAAAGCAAGAGGTGAGTCTTTTTCCCCATTTCGCTGACCTCTCAATATACCGTTTGTTATTCGGCCGGACCGGCGGCCCGTTTCTTATTCGCTCTTTATATCAAGGTGCCGAATCTCTTGGATAATATTACACTGTTTTTCGTACTTTTGTCAACATTCTTTTCGTAACGTCTTGTCGTTTATGCTTTTAGCAAGCATTCAACGAAAACGAGTGACGCTTATTGGCCCAGGGTTCCCCGGACTAAATGAGCCAGCCACAGTATCCCCGGGTAGGGATGTGAAAAAGCCTTAGGATCGGTCGATGTGGCTGGCTCAGTAAATTCGTTGTCCAGGTTGTCTATGTCTTGGAGATATGAGAATTTCAAACAACCTTGTGCTTCGGCTCCTACGTTGAATTGGATATCCCGGATCACATCGTTTTCCATATCGACGGCATACAGAAGTTCCGTAACGTTATCCTGTTCCTCAAAAGAAAGGGTAATCCGCACATAATTCTTATTGTCCATCCGTTCGGAGTCGAACCAGATGCGCTGCTGGGCGGCGTCCCGTCGAACGATATCGGCGGCGTGCAGACCCATCCACGGCCGGGCCAGACCTTTGCAAAAGGTGCCTGGCGGATAGGCACGGACCGTTCCATCGGCTCGACGTATGCAGGCGCCCCGTTGAGAGTCAATAATTTCGAGGTCGTCTCCAACTTTAAGAACCATCCAGGCCGGATGGTCTTTGGCGGCCCTGTAGAAAAATGGGATGCATCCCCGGCCGGTCACCACCTCCTCGCCCACTTCGCCGTTGACGCGAAAATATGTCCAGCCTCTCTTGTGCATCGTGTCGCGTTCGTCGATGACGGGTGTCGTCGCCGGCCAGTCGTATTGGAAGTGTTTGGCGCCGACGGTGTTGTAAAGATAATCTGTCTCGAATTCCGGCGCATTGACGAATCGATAATCCACAAGGCTCGAAAGATATCCGTTGTTCGGATCGCGGGAGTATTCGCTAAACCCTCGCGGCTCGCCTTCGACGAAGGAGAGAAAGTCGATGAATTCCTGGCTATCCGTCGGCAGACGCCGGACCCGCAGATTGCTCCAGCAGACGCGACAATTATTAATATGGATCAAATTATACCCGCTGTCGTAGTAATAGTTGGCCTCGTCATCCTGGAGCCAGGCGCAGAGTTTGTTTTCCATCTGCGGGTTCCATCGCTGCATCCGCATTAACATCGGGCCGTCCATACCCTCCGGCAGGTAGAACCAGTGCTCGTAGGCCCCCTTGCTGTTCAGGCTGGACGTAGAGATGCTCGTGTCGGGATCATGCAACTGGATGGTAAAATGGAAGCTGTTGAGGTCGTTCGTTGGGAAGGGCGGTGGGGATGAAGGCAACGGCGGCTCCGACAGAAACGACAAGACGCCGAGTCCCGCCAATCCGCCGACGATGGCCGTCATTACTACAATACCCAATCGCGAGCTAACGGTGCCGAGAATCGTAGTGGTCAGGCCGACTTGCGTCGTCGCGGCGGGAACCGTTATCGTCGATGAAGCTACCTCAACCGGGGCCGTCAGTCTGCCGAACACATCGAGACATTCCAGTAACACGTCTTTTTTCACGATCGTCGTTGTAGCGGCCTCGACCGGAGCCGAAAGAGAGCCGAACAAACCGACACCCGCCAATAACGCACCTTTTTTCAGACCTTGATGGCCTAACTTTTTTCGAAGGGCCTGCTTGGCCCGGAAAAACAAAACGCGGGCGCCCACCTCGCTGCAGTCCATCGCCATGGCGATATCCGCATAGGATAACTGCTCGAAGCAGCGAAGGGACAGCACCGCTCGATATTGCTGTCTTATCTGCTTCATCGCCACCATGACCTTTTTCGACAATTCCTTTTGAACGGCCTCGTGCAATCCGTCGCCCTGACGGTCTTTTTTGAGATGCGCAACGAAATCCTGATAAAAAATGGTATCGGATAAGGACATCCTTTTGCGCCTGGTTTTGAAATGCTGCTTGATTTTGTTCTGCGCGACGCGGTAGAGCCAGGGCCAAAAATGCTTCTCCTCATGCAGATCATGTAACGACTGAACCATCTGCAATAAAACCTCCTGAGACAAATCCTCTGTTACGTCGGGATTCAAAGTCACACGGTACACGTAAGCGCGCACCCTCCGCTCGGCCTTCCGGGCCAGCAGACCCATCGCGTCCTGGTGGCCCCGTCGCGCCTGACTTACCAGATTAATCCATGTCTGTTCTTCCGTCATAAAACGCGGCCCGTCTGTAGTCATAGACGACGTAACCCGATGTTCGTTACAGAAAATCTCAAAAATTAACAAAAAACTCATAATCCTTTAAATAAAAAGGATTTAGATCTCATGGGTGTTCGTTTGAATGCTATCGGTCTTGAAACTTCAATGTAAGAAATGCGGTTTTTTTATCGATTGCACATTCCGTTAGCGACCGGTATCTTAGATGTATGGGATAAGACAAACAATCCGTAACGAAATAGGATGAGGGTGGCTATAAGAAAGATAAGGACATGAAAAGAAATGATTTACATTCATTGTTTGGAATTGTGATATTGATTTGTGGCGCGTCATATGCAGAGAATACCTCACAGGACGGTCGGTATTTTGTAAGAGTCAGTCCGCGCGACAGCCGCTATTTCGAGCTGACAAACGGCCGGCCTTTTGTACCCATCGGATTAAACATGATTGCTCCCTGGGGTGCGGACGAACAGGAAGCTCTCGACCGGATGGAGCAATGGATCAACAATCTCGCTGAGAATCGAGGGAATTATATCCGACTGTGGCTCAGCCATAACTTTTTCGATGTAGAGCACGAGCGGAGCGGCCAGTATGATGGGGAAAAAGCCAAATGTATCGACGCCGTCCTTGATATGGCCCGGCGGCACAATGTTCGCGTCAAGATGACCATCGAACACTTTCGCCACTTTTTCAGGGATAGACAGAAATGGGCGGCTAAGCCCCTCCATCATGTCTCCCACGGCGGGCCGGCCAAGGATATGGACGATTTCTTCCAGGGAAGGGCGAGTCGGGAGCAGTTCAAGAAGAAGCTCAAATGGTATGCTGATCGCTACGGTGACGATCCGGTGATTTTCGCCTGGGAGCTCTGGAACGAAATGGATACGGTCAGGGGCAAGGGATATATGGAATGGACGGAGGAGATGCTCGCGGAATTAAAGAGGCTCTTTCCGAAGAACCTCGTCACACAGAGTCTGGGCAGCTTCGATCACAACAGCAAACGCCCAAGATACCAGCGGGTCAATCTCATGACGGATAATGATTTCGCCAACGTGCACCGGTATCTGGATCTCGGCGCCTCGTTGGATGTCTGCAAGGGACCGGCGGACATCATGGCAGCCGATGCGATATGCGAAATACAAAACTTCAAGCCGGACAAGCCGATCCTGTTGGCCGAAAGCGGCGCCGTCGAGCCGAGCCATACCGGTCCGTTCAAATTGTATAAAAAAGACACGGCGGGCATTATCCTTCACGATGTTGTTTTTGCCCCGTTTTTCGTGGGCGCCGCCGGGACGGGCCAGAATTGGCACTGGGACCACTACGTGGCGCCGAATAATCTGTGGTTTCAGTTCGACCGGTTCGCCGAGACTATTAAGGGAATCGATCCGCCCGCCGAGGCGTTCGAGCCGATGACGATCGACCATCCGCGGCTGCGCATCTACGCCCTTAAAGGTAAACACACACTGCTCGCCTGGTGCAGAGACAAGCAGAACACCTGGCAGACTGAATTAGCCGAAGACACGCCGCCGGGAGTCATCAGAGATGTAACCATATCATTGTCTGACGTTGAAAAGGATTGTCATCGAGCCTCCGTCAGGTTCTATGATCCCTGGACGAACCAATGGACACAGGGAACTATCGACAATAATGCACTCCGTTTACCCGATTTCTCACGTTCTCTCGTCATTAAAATGAAGGTTTCTACCGAATGAAAGCCATGAATATTCATAATGTAAACTCTCAAGGGCGAACGCTCTTTGTCGTCGTGTTTCTATTGTGTCTCCTGAGTTATAGCAGCAGCGGGGCGGCAGCGACACGTGAAATCTATCCGCGAACCGTTGATTCCCAAGAGGAATTCGAGACCGTCGCCAATGCGCTCAAGCCGGGTGATGAACTGATTCTGCACGGCGGCGTCTATTCGCAGAACGCCCGGCGGGCCGTCACCGTCAACGGCACAAAGGAAAAACCGATTATCATTCGAGCCGCAGAAGGCGAAAGACCGATTCTGACACGTCCGGCGGACAACATCGACAAATATAACAACATCGAGTTTATCGATTGCTCGTACTTAACCGTTCGCGGCCTACACTTCAAAGGCGGCAGCTCGGGCGTGCGGTTTATTCGGGGACATCACATTACATTTGAAGAATGCGAGATCAGCCAGACCGGCAACAATGCCCTGACAATGAACAGCGGCCATTGCGATGCCTTTATAATCCGAAGAAATCACCTTCACCACACGGGGCTCAGCAAACGCGGCTCGACGGAAGGGGAGGGCATGTACATCGGCTCGCATAGCGGCTCGTATATCACGACCAACACCCTCGTCGAAGGCAATTACGTCCATCACCTTCGCAGTACCAGCGTCGGAGGCAATGACGGGATCGAAATCAAATTCGGCTCGTATGGAAATATCGTTAGAGGCAACGTTATTCACGATACGAATATCCATAAGAAATATCCGGGCATTTTCGTCTATGGCGGAGGTAAAGGGATCAACATCGTCGAGGGCAATGCTATCTGGAACGCGGGGGAGGGCATCCAGGTCGTCTCCGACGCGATTATTCGAAATAACATACTCTTCAACTGTGAAATGACGGGCATCACCGCCGCCCCGCATGCCGCCGTACCCCATGTGCGAAACGTTCGAATCGTTAATAATACCATCGTCAACCATCCCAAAGGCGTGCTGATCCGCTGGGACAGGGCAAGTGATATGATCTTTGCCAATAACGCCGTCTATTGCCCCGGAACGACAGCGATCGATGGTTCCGGGATTGAAAACAGTGTCGCCGGAGCCAACTACATCGAGGGCAATTTAGTCGGTGTAGTGATGGACGGTTTGCTATTTCGTAACGGTGGGGCTATTTCTGCGGTTTTTACCGATCCAAGCCAAAACAACTACTGGCCCCGGCACGGCTCAATTCTCATCGGTCATGCAGAATCGGAATATACGCCCAAGCTGGACTTTAACGGCACTCCAAGAAAGCCGCCTTTCGACGTCGGGGCCTACGAATCCGAAGGCCACACAAGCAATCCCGGCCGGCCTGTGCAATCCGGTTCTGGGATAAATTCCCAATGAACCAAATTTTTTCCTTTTTAATTCATTTTATTCTTGATTTTTGATCCATTCTCGTTCACGATTCGGTTACTAACAGCGGGTTTATATCTTTGATTTAACAAGTGATCGCGACGTGGAGCGCCGAGCTTTCCAGAGATAGCATCATTGACGATGCGCAATGCGCAGCGGAAATTAAATCAACCACTTTATTAGGAGGTACAGATTATGGACGGTAAACGCATTCTACTCATTCTGATTATGGGTGCCCTTTTTGCACATGTTGATCCAGCCCTCTCTCTCGGCCAGTCGTGGCCCGTGGAAAGGGGAGATCCATCGCATCGGGCGAGCGTCAACGAAGCACCTCCAGCTTTTCCGCTTTCGCTCAAATGGAAGACAGAACTGGAAGGCCCAATGTACGCATCGCCAGTGGTCCAGCTTTCACAAGACAACCTTTATATCGGCTCAAATGCGAACAAGCTGTGGGCCTTGAATCCCGCAACTGGTGAGATTCGCTGGATCTTCGAGGCGGCGGGGGCCATCTGGAGCTGTGTCGCAGCCATCAGTCTCCCCGATAGTACAGGAGGGACTGTCGAAATGCTTTTCGTTACGTGTTCGGGGGGATGGCTTTATTCGTTGGATCCTGCCTCTGGGGCTGAGATATGGAATGTTGAAGAACAGGGTGGACCCTTCGTTTCTTCACCCAACTATGCAGAAGATAAGGTCTTCTATATGTATCAGAAGATGGTCAGTAGTGAATTGAGAGCCGTGGACGCAGTTACCGGGCAGATTCTCTGGGAAACTGCTTCATCGAACGTTTCAACAGCCCCACCGGTCATCGGGCAAGATGCTCTTTACCTCGGTACATGGGAGGGAGGACGGTGTTTTCAGGCTATCGATCCGCACACGGGTTACACTCGTGAGAACTTGTTAGCGGACTACTGGACGAACGATGGAGCTCTAACGAGTGGTATTCCTGATTTGGATCGAACAGCGTACGATCAGGATTGCAGCCGGATCGGTGAAAAAGTGTACATTAGTACGAAAAATGGAATTATAAGTTCCATTGAGATTCCTTATGGTGCCGACGAGTCGCAATATGAATGGGAAACGGAGCTTGAATCGCCGTATGAAATCACGGGTTTAGCCTTGACGACAAGGCGAGGGGCGAACAACGTTTTGGTTGTAAGCCAGCCCGATGCGTTGCAGGCCCTAAGTCCTTCAAGCGGTCACATTCAGTGGCGCATCTCATTCCGTCATAAAGGATCTATCAACCAAAAGACACCTAAGCCAGCAATATGGGGAGACTTTGTGTTCCATATTGTTTCAGATTCCGGAATAACCAGAATAGCAGCTTTTTCACTCCTGGATGGAACGGAAGAATGGAGTTTCGATCTTGATACCGGGACTTATTCCTCACCTGCGATCGCCGGAGATTGTATCTATATAGCGGATACAGAAGGGAAAGTTTATGCCTTCTCCGGCGTGCCTCGTAATGATCCCTATCCTGTTCGGCCGCTTCATATGTGGGTTGCCAGCAAGCAGGATGCAGTGAGACAATACGATGGACGGACAGGATTCCATATTAGAGATTATGTGCCTCCCATGCTTTCAGGCCGACCATGGGATTTGACTTTTGGAACGGATGGTTTAATGTACGTGAGCTATTTCGATACTGACGTTGTTAAACGTTTTAATCGATATAATGGCAATTATGTCGATGATTTTTTCCCACCGGGTACAGGCGGATTAGATGGTGCGGCGGGATTGAGGTTCGGACCGGATAAAAATCTTTATGTCGCCAGTTTATGGAACCATAAAATAAAGCGCTATAACGGGCAAACAGGTGAGTATATGGGAGACTTTATATCCGGAGGATTGGCCGGACCGATGTGGTTGTGTTGGAACGGAGATCTTTATGTCAGTAGTTTTCATGCAGATGCAATCAAACGCTTTTCTCCCAGTGGACAACCCATGGGCAACTTCGTCGCTCCGGGCAGCGGCGGTTTGAGTGATCCTCTGGGTTTGACATTTGCGGCCGATGGTAACCTCTACGTCGCAAGTTATGGAAGTGATGAGATTAAATGCTATAACGGTCAAAATGGATCGTTCATCCGAACCGTCGTGAATGCTGGAAGCGGTGGATTAGATGGTCCTGCGGATTTGCAGGTAGATAGCGAAATGCGCGTCACCAGCTATTTTACAAACGAGGTCAAGCGGTACGATCCTGTAACAGGGGAATATCTTGGTAATCTTGTGGAAGCGTGTAATGCCGGGCTCCACCGCCCGATGGGTATAAGGCTTATATTGATTTTCAATCCCTGATTGAAAAGGATCTTGGATACTCTCTGTTCGCTCTGAGTGAGAATTGCTGTGAGACATATGATGGAGAGCCGTTCGCGCTTACATGCGCTGAAAAATCCCGGTTCTGAATGAGGTACAAATGTCGGTTGGTTCGATATCATTTTGAGCAGCGGGGATTATTTCATCGCGTACAAGTTTTTTTTGCCTTTGATGAATTCGGCGGAACTCAGGTTATTGGGCTTGCGTATTTTTATTAATGTTTTCGCGATAATCAATGACTTTTCGCAGAAATCACGTTCTCTACTTTTTGCTGAAAGTCTCTTAACTCCTTCTCGTACGCTTCTAAGCATTCGGTCCAATGCTTGAATTGGCCGTCGGAGCCGGTAAATGGAATTTTACGTATTCCCATTTGCAGACTGTTGGCAAAATGATAGGTTTCCGTCGTTAAATCAACAAGAGTCCGGTAGTGCTTGAGGCTTTCCTCCAGAAAGGCTAAAGCCTTCTTCATATCCGATGCGTCTTTGCTGAATTCATAGCGCAAAACTAATATGGCCGCCTGAGCTTTCGCGGCGTAACACTCCGACATGGCCTGGATACAGAGCATATCGTTCCTGAGTCTTTCAAATTCCTCCCGGTTCTTGCGAACGTGATTGCGGGCACGATTCACTTCCTCTACGGCTGTCCGTGAATATCTGACGACCTGGTCGATCACCTCTTTCGGCGTTTCTCCGATATGCTCTTGTCCCTTCCATTCTTTCTCGACATATTCTCTCAACCTCTCCCCCTCGGGACTATCCGAATCCACCAGGCGGGGCCAGAGCCGATACTTCTCGGGATGAACCAATTGATCCAGCGTCATGCCTAACGACATGGTCTGGCGGTTGCCGTTCGTGATACCGAAACGCCTTAGAATCATCGGGGCACATAGCCCCGAATGATTGTACGCTTCCAAAATGTGAGTTGCCGCCTCCTCGGAGCCGTACACCTCCGTCAGCCGTGAAATCCAGTATTCATCTTCCCCTTGAACGTTTCGATCCGGATTCCAGGCGTAGCGCGCCCAGGCTTCGAACCATATCCAATCCCGCTCATATTGCCTGATCGGGACCTTATCCGGGCTGTCCGGCCAGGCCCAGTAGGCCAGCGGATACAAATGCAATCCGTTGGCGTGATGAATCGTCTGAGCAGCCTTCACGCACTTCTGGATAAAACGTGTCGCTCCATATCTGAACGGCTCCAGATTCGCCATGATATGAATGTTCGTGATATGCTGTGAGGTGATAGAACTCAACTCCCGGTGAATCTCGGCCCACGGTCCCCGCGGCCGGTCGCTTGTCAAGGCTTCCCCGTTATACTTCATCATCGTGTAAAGGTTTTGGTATTTCTCCAACCCGGCCCCGACAATCTCCCGCGCATCCTTATCCATCGTATGCTCCCGGATGATAATCGGCGGCTCCTCCGTTAATCCCAGCGCCTGCATGCCGTCCTGAACGCCGGGTATAATCACGTTTGTCAGCCATTCCTTCTTGTTTTCGGCGCCGGATAAAGCCTCTCCCAGGCAGATGAGCAAACCGACATGCGGATAACTTTGGACAAATTCGGCGATGGATTTGCGGGTGTAATCGGCGCTGAGGTCCGTCGGTTCGGATTGATGTGTTTCAACGCCATGCTTTTTGGCTAAGGTTTCCGGGAAGTGGATGTTGTAGAACATCTGGATCACCCATATCCCCCGTTTATCCGCTTCCGTCGTCAGAAAGTGAAACATCTCTTTGTTCCTTCGGAATACGTCGTCCGAGACCTCGACGGCATCCGGATAGTCCTTGAGTTTGACCAGAGATGAGAATGGATGGCCGTTCCACAGATACAGCGTGTTCATTCGGTTATCAACCAGCAAATCCAGAAACGCCACCCATTGCTGTTTATCATAGAAAAATCCGAACAATTCCGGCGTATAGGGATAGTTGTAGATCCCCTTATTGGGTAGAACAGACGTTTTCTGCATACCGATACACGGTCCTCGCAGTGTAAAGCGGGGCGTATCCGACCGTCTGATCTTCCCCGGCAGCTTGCCGTTTTTCTCAATCAGGCCGCTCAATTCCAGACAGCCGTAGAGCGCCCCCGAATCGCCGCCGCCTGCAACAACGGTTATCTCTTTATTTCCCACCAGAACAAAACCTTCCTTCGCTATGTCACTCGCAGGTATCTCGACGGCACTGGAACGGATCAAACGGCTCTTTTGAACATTGCCTATAACAATGACGGGCCTCGTTTTCGGAAGCTCATTCGTTTGAATCACATCTACGTCCAAGCCCGCTTCTCTTACAGAAATAGACAGCTTTTCGCCCGCGAATTTCACTCGGGAATGAGCCGATTTGTCTATCACTATGGTGACTTTCTCGACAGTGTTAGCACACGTATGCGTAACAAGCAGAACCAGAATAATCCATGCGACATGTTTTCGTTTCATAGGCTATGATTCCAAATCTTTGTACTTCCGGCGTAATGTCTCTACCGTTTCAAATATCGCGCTCACCTGGCTGTCACTGACGTTGTCGTCCATGTTAATACAGCATATCCCCGTAAGATAGGGATTCGCAGACGCATCGACAAGACGCGAGATCGTCGAGTAGATTTCATCGGGAGTTTGGTCCACGATTTCCACGGGACTCAGGCGAATATTCAAAAAGGTGTTGGGAAGGAACCGGCGAAGCTCGGCGACGTCCCCGCCCCAGCCGACGTCCAGAAAGTCTAAATGAGGCAGTTTGGCAAATGACCGGGCGTACCGATGGGGATCCGGGCCGCAATAATGAATGCCGAAAGGGCGATGGCGGCGACTCCAGGCGATATCGGAGGGCATAAGGAATTTTTCATAGAATTCTTCCGAAATCATCGTGTGCGAACACTCCGAGTGAAGAAAAACGGGCCTATCGAAATGTCGCACGTTGCGATTGACCGAGATGCTGCTCGTCCCGGTCCGGTTTTCCACGATCTCGACGAACTGCTCGATGACCTTTGCGATCCGGCGAAAACTATCCGTGACGTCCTGAGGAGCGGTGTGCATATCCATAAAGACGTCCTGCCCCCTTAGATCGAGCGCCACGTTGAGGATGCCGCTCCAGTTCACGTCGCCGCAAACTCTTCCATGTTGGCTTTTCAATGCGTCCATGAGCTTCTGGAAATCGCGAAAGGCCGGGCTTTCAAAAGCACGGTCCGGCTCGATATTCAATGTGTCAACACCCTGAGACACAACCTGCGGTGGATGATTCTCGGAGTATCGGACCTCACAGCCTAACATCTGAGAAATGAGATAACCCGCGGCCAAATGAACGGCGCCCACTTCTGGTCTGACGTGAGCTCTGTCCGCTCCCAGGCCGAACTGCCCCCATTTCTCGCTCAGCACCTGCTCCTTTTTTTGTTCATCCTCGATCCGTCGAGCGGGGTGGAAGAAGAAATCCCGGTCGAAGCAGATCCCGGCGTGCCGGTGCCACCACTCCGGCGCCAAAACAATATCCACCGGCAGCATGACATTATTCAACAGAGGATGTCTCGCATAAGGGGTATCCATAAGCTATTGTGTCTCTATAAATTTATCTTGTCGTACCGATAGCGTTTATCAAGGCCGGCAGACACAACCGGATGCCCTGTCACGAATCCTGCCCGGATTTGCTGATGATGCCGACGTCGATATAAAATTGAAAGAGGGCGTTGGCCTGGCTGGCCAGCTCAACATGCTCGATCCGGCCGATCCGCCCGGCCTCGTCCAGTTCGATGATCTGCTCAGACCGAATCTTAAGCGACTTACCTTTATGGCGGACGTGATAGAAAAAAGTCAGCATCGCCCGGCCGTCCTCTGTCGGTGTCACCGAGCTTTCGCGCTCGATCGAGTCGAACTGATCGATACCCCACCGGCCCACGCGATCGTACTCAGCCACGATAGCCTCCGGCCCGCGCAGGTCCCGAGAGAGTTGGAAATAGACGCACTCGGGCGCCAACATCGCCCGTGCGGCCTCGTTATCCTTCCGCTCCAGCGCCTCGGCAAACAGCCGGGCCTGTTTGACTGCGTTATTTTCTTGGTTAGGCATAGAAAGGCAGAATACAGAACACAGGAGACAGAATACAGGAAAAAATGAAGAAGTTTGATGGGGCCGGATAAGGTCCACGGGGAAACTTATGAAACTTAGGCTTTTATATCACCAACGGCTCTTGCCATTTCGAAGCTTCTATATGTTCTATTCCATCTTAGCCTTGGGGGGCTTGGCGAACCAATGAATTAGGCCGCAATGATCGCACATTAATGTGACCGCCGTTTGATTGGCCCAATCCAATCCCAACAATGTCATCCCCGCCGTATTGAGCATGGCTTTTCCTTCATGAAATTCCGCATGCCCGCAATGAGTGCACTCAAGGCGTTTACCCTCGATTTCATATTCACATGGATCGTTTTTCGACATCACTTCTATGGCCTCTCGCATCTAACTTTGAATAAGCAGATAACCTTCATTCGCACCTCGATCTACTTCGACAAAGCCCTGTTCCTGAGCGGTTTTCCAAACCAGAGAATAGAACCGCATTTCTTACAGCGAAGCGTTTTTGCCGATTTATCAAGGAAATCCAAACGCAGCACTGTCATATCTTTCGTATTCAATTGCGCCTTGCTCTTCTGGAACCGAGTTGTGCCGCACTGATGGCACGACACGAGTTTTCCGCCGGCCTCATATTCAAAACCCCGATCATTGATTACCCCGGCGGTAAATCTAATGAATCTCTTCCAAAAGATCATTATGAATCTCGATGTTCCGTAGAGCCTCATGGTGGGGCAAGCCCCACGCTACTTTACTTGTTCATCTTTTCATGCCCAACGTTAGCCATCTCTTACATGGGTGTGCATGGGATTGATTAGAACTCCGGTTTGTTTCCACCCAATATTCCGCCAAACAGGGATTCCTTAAGCTCCGTACCCTCCGGTAACACGAACTGAAAGTCCTTTTTATCCAATCCGGGAGATGAGATTTCCGAATGAATCTCCGTCGAAGAGCCTTTAATCTTGGCCGTCTTCAAAACCTCCTTTGAGCCTTCCACCATGGCTCTTACTCTTTGCTTGCCCTCTTCCGTCACTTCCTGTCCCATGCTTTTGAGGGTCTCCTCAATTTGCTCGTCGGTCATTTCAGGGATCGCGACGCCGCCTTCGGGAGGTTCGAGAGAACGATTGTACTTTTTGATCAAATAGCTTTTTTTCGAGACCCAGAAGGTCTCTTTTTTCGAAATCGTCGACGGCCCGCTAATGACGTAACAGTCTTCTTGTCCGACTTTCTCTGTTTT
>Ga0180431_10007073_pt1 | contig 13173 bp, 10 predicted proteins | sample SS_ome_11_FD_132459 | JGI IMG/M metagenome (GOLD analysis project Ga0180431, IMG submission 132459) | Hypersaline lake sediment archaeal communities from the Salton Sea, California, USA - SS_1_MS_1 metaG | ecosystem: Environmental > Aquatic > Non-marine Saline and Alkaline > Hypersaline >... | reverse complement strand
TTTAAATCAATTTTGTCGATTTTTTTCAATCGTCCTTGACATTTTGTCTTATGAATATGCTTCTTCACTGCCTGCGACGAGTACAGTCAGGTTCACCCGACGATCACACGATGCATAGTAGATGAAAAGGAGATTCCCATGACGCTTGTTCCCTGCCGTGAATGTCAGAACGATGTCAGCGATGAGGCCCGAGCCTGTCCCGTATGCGGGGCACCGTTTCCAGCCAGAGAGCGATGGTCGGGAACGGGGTACGAATGGAAGTCTAAAAGAACGTTTTATGGCTACCCGCTAGTGCACGTTGCATTTGGCCGGGATGCCCAGGGCAAGATGCGCGTGGCCAAGGGTGTGATTGCCATCGGTCAATTTGGTATCGGTGTTATCACCGTTGCTCAACTGGGTATCGGTTTCTTGTTTGGTTTCGGACAATTTATATTTGGCCTGACGGCTATCGCCCAGTTTGCAATCACGGCACTCTTCGGGCTTGGACAAGTGGCTACGGGTTATATAGCCGTCGGTCAGGTTGTGCTGGCGTATTACGGACTGGCTCAGGCGGGAATAACCAAATTCCTCTGGAGCAGTACGAGAAAAGATCCCGAAGCCGCGGAATTCTTCCGTATACTTGCCGAGAAAATCGGGCTTTCCGTGGGGCATTACTTCAACAGGTGAGCTTTTAGGAAACATCACAGACTCATTTTTAATTAGAAAAGTAGGACTCTATGTCGAGGTTATTACTCATTTCCAATAGATTGCCCATCACCATCGAAAAGCGAAAGCATGGTCTGAATTATCGTCAGAGTGTGGGTGGGCTCGCCACGGGGATCAAATCGGTCTGTGAAGACTACAACGGCCTTTGGATCGGTTGGTGTGGTCTGTCTTCCAATGCCCTGGATGTAAAACAGAAGAAAGATATCGAATCGAACCTGGCTAGCGATTACTCCAGCATCCCCACTTTCTTATCGAAAAATGATATACGCTTGTTTTATTCCAGCTTCTGCAATCGGACACTCTGGCCGCTTTTTCATTATTTTATGGATTATGCGGCCTACGATGGAGAATCGTGGGAATCGTACAAGCGCGTCAATCGCCTCTTTTTTAACTCGGTGATGAAAGTCGCTAAAAAAGACGACATTATCTGGGTTCACGACTATCATCTAATGCTTCTTCCGATGCTCATTAAAGAGCGACTGCCTCAGGCTAAGATAGGATTTTTCCTGCATATCCCATTTCCTTCGTATGAGCTGTTTCGTCTGTTGCCCTGGAGAAAGGAAATACTACAGGGCGTACTGGGAGCCGATCTTATCGGATTCCATACGTACGACTATGTCCGTCATTTCATGAGCAGCGTGCGGCGACTCCTGGGCTACGAACATGCCTTCGGACGGCTCACCGTGGATCATCGACTGGTGAAGGTGGATGCGTTTCCCATGGGTATCGATTATGAACGCTTCGCGGGTGCCGAGGTTGATGACGACTGGCCGGGAGAGATGCCGAGAATTTACGGCGACATTACCGATGGATGCAAAATAATACTCTCCGTAGACCGGTTGGATTATACCAAGGGCATTCCTAAGCGCCTGGAGGCTTTTGATTTTTTCCTGGAAAAATATCCCGAATACCGTAAAAAAGTTACCCTGGTCCTCGTCGCGGTGCCTTCCCGCATGGGGGTCACCACGTACCAGCAGCTGAAGCACCAGCTTGACGAGTGGGTCGGTCGTATCAACGGAAAGCACGGTACCATCGATTGGATGCCCGTATGGTATCTGTATCGTTTCTTACCTTTCCAAAAGCTGGTCTCTCTGTACCAGATGTCCGACGTGGCCCTGGTCACACCGCTGAGGGACGGGATGAACCTCATCGCCAAAGAATTTATCGCAACCAAGAAAGATGCCAAGGGCGTTCTCATTCTCAGTGAAATGGCTGGGGCTGTCAGCGAGCTGGCCGAGGCGATTATCGTGAATCCAAACAACAAGATGGATGTGGCCGATGCCTTGAATACGGCCTTGATGATGTCGGAGGATGAGCAGGTCGAGCGGAATAGGATTATGAAGAACCGTCTGCAGCGGTACGACGTGACGACGTGGGCCAAAGATTTTATTACGAGTCTATCAAAAGTCATCATCCAACAGGAAGCCATCGGTACGCGACGTCTGTCTCCGACGACGCGGGTCGAGATAGTCGATGCCTATGCAAGAAGCTTGAATCGATTGATATTTTTGGATTATGACGGCACACTGGTCCCATTTACTGAAAAGCCTCAGAATGCCGTTCCCGATGAAAAATTATTAAGCTTGCTCCAGACCCTGATTAAAGATCCAAAGAACGAAGTGATCCTCGTCAGTGGAAGGGACAAGGATACTCTGGACAGTTGGTTTGGACACCTGAACCTGGGATTGTCCGCAGAGCATGGTGTTTGGATTAAAATCGATCGAAAGACATGGACCATGGTGGAGCCGCTGAATAACGAGTGGATGAAGGAGATTCGGCCCATCCTGGAGTTGTACGTCGATAAAACGCCCGGTTCATTCGTAGAAACCAAGTCCTATTCTCTGGTCTGGCATTATCGAAGGGTGACGGATGAATTGGGGTCTGTTCGTGCAAGGGAGTTGATTGAAGACCTTCTCCATTTTACCAACAACCTGAATCTCATGGTCCTGGAAGGGAGTAAGGTCATTGAAATTAAAAGCGGCGGCATCAACAAAGGCCGCGCCGCGTTACACTGGACGTCAAAAGACAAGTATGATTTTATGCTGGCTATCGGCGACGACTGGACCGATGAAGACTTGTTTGAGGTTCTTCCCGATACGGCTTATTCGATTAAAGTCGGCACCGGCATGTCGAAGGCCAGGTTCTGTGTCAAGAGCTCCAAGGAAGTCCGGGAATTGCTCGAGACGATGGTATCGCGGTAAAGTTGTCCTGCATTCCGCAGCAATCCTGTCTTTTTCTCTTTTATAACCGTCCATCATTGATCTCACCAAAGCGTTGACAATGGCGTGTCGATAAGCTATATTACACTATACGTAATGATTCGATGCGGGATGTCCCATGGTCTTCCATCGTTTAAAAGTCCGCCTTATTTTTATCTTTGTGTTTTTTGTCTTCGTGGTTCTTCTCGTCAGTGGATGGATTCTGAACTGGATGATCCGCCAGAGTCTGGAGAATGAGACGGGGTTGAAACTACTGGCCGTGGCACGAGCGGCATCGGTACAACTGGGTGGAGAGGAGGTCGATTACCTGATGCAAGGCGTAGGGCCTCGCACCCGGGATTATCTCTTGGAAAGACTCACGCAACTCCAGGAAGCGACCGAGGTCAAGCGTATCTATTTATTCGACCTGTACGGACGGAGTCTATTGGATACGGATCAGGACCTGGGCCGAGGCGCGCCTTATCATAATCTCCGCTTCTACCGCAAAGAGATAGACGAGGTTCGGCAGGGCAGGCCGGCGTTCTCGGTTCTGTTTACGGGGATCGATGGACAGCCGACCATGACCGGATTTGCCCCCCTTTTTCTTGGAGACGAAGTCGTCGGCGGTATCGGCGTGGACGGAAGCGTGTTATTCCTGGGTGCCGTCCAAAAAATGCAGAACCGTCTGTACGTGATTGGTATAGTAGGTACATGTGCGGCCGTTGTTCTCGGCATGATTCTGGCCGGATCGATTACCCGACCCATCGGTAAACTCGTCAAGGCTTCCAAGCAGATTGGCAGGGGCGATTACAGTGAACGCATACCCCGACTGGGCAAGGGTGAAATCGGTATTCTTTCGGAAACCATGGAAGAGATGCGTCGGGGCGTGATCGAACGCGAGCGGGAGCAGAAGGCTATGCTGGCGGGTGTGGCCCACGAGATTCGAAATCCCTTGGGGGGCATTGAACTTTTTACAGGTCTGTTATCCGAAGAAGTGAGCAAGAATGTTGAGGCCAGGAAGCACCTCCAGCGGATCACCAAGGAAGTCTCCCAGCTCAAGGAAATCGTCACTCGTTTTTTAATATACGCAAAACCCCAAGAGCCCAACAAGGAACCGTGTTCGCTTCGAGAGACCGTGATGGACGTGGGTTCTCTCGTCAAAGATACCATGCGGAAACAGGATGCTGTGCTGTCTATCCCGCAAGATGAAGAAGACGTCGATGTATGGGTGGATCCGACCCATTTGAAGCGGATCATGTTAAACATCGTTCAGAATGCGATTCAGGCCATGCCCCGCGGGGGTGAGATCCGAATCCGGTGGCAAAAGGATGAGCGCTCCGTATCCATACGCGCGGAAGATACCGGCGAGGGAATTCCAATGGACGTCCAGGCACATATCTTCACACCATTCTTTACGACGCGCGAGAAGGGAACGGGTCTGGGACTCTCCATCGTCAAAGGTCTCGTCGAATCAAACGAAGGAACGATTCGGCTGGTTCGATCGGATGAAAAAGGAACGGTTTTTGAAATCAGTCTCCCTTGTGTTTGAGGGATGAGCGTCGTCATGGCAGCCGCTGGATCGTCCGATTAAAATCTCAACATTCGAAAACGGAGGTCTGATACACAAGACAAGTCGACGAGAACGAGTCGAACAGCGAATTTATCTTATGAATAAAAAACATTCGACTCGGTTTTGACCGTTTTATATCACTGAACGCAGAGGAAGAATCGTGGCCCATAAAACGGAAGGGAAGCTTCGCATCCTCGTTGTCGAGGATAACGATACGATGCGGGAAGGAATGACACAGGTGCTTCGTAAAGCGGGGTATGATGTCGCCCAGGCATCCTGCGGCGCCGACGGACTGGAATGGCTGGATACAAACGAGATCGACCTGGTGATTACGGATTACAAGATGACCGGGATGGACGGCCTCGAGGTGCTAAAAGGCGTGAAGACACGGGTACCCGGGGCAGAGGTGATGATGATCACGGCTTACGGTACCATCGAACTGGCCGTGGATGCCATGAAGGCGGGCGCTTGGGATTTTGTGACCAAGCCGTTTTCCCAGGATGAACTCAAGCTCAAGGTGAACCGGGTGGCCGAGCTGATCCATGAGCGTCAGACCTCCCTTCGACTGGCCGAGGAAAATCGCTACCTTAAGGAAGAGGTTGGCGTTCGGTTCAACTACGGTGAGATCGTGGGTGAATCGAAAACGATGAAGAATATCTATGAGACGATCGAAAAGGTCAGTCGAAGTGATTCCTCCGTCCTCATCACCGGGGAGAGCGGTACAGGCAAAGAGCTCGTCGCCAGGGCCATTCATTTCAACAGCCCGAGGAAGGAAGGACCTTTTATCCGTGTGAACTGCGGGGCTCTGGCCGAAGGCGTCCTGGAGAGCGAGCTGTTCGGTCATGAAAAAGGAGCGTTCACTAACGCATTCCGTCGGAAGAAGGGCCGGTTCGAACTGGCCCATCGGGGAACGTTGTTTCTGGATGAGATCGGCGATATTCCGTTGGGCACTCAGGTCAAACTCCTGAGGGTGCTGCAAGAGAAAGAATTCGAGCGGGTAGGAGGGGAGGAAACCATCCGCGTGGATGTGCGGCTGATTGCGGCGACGCATCGCGATTTATCCAGGGAAGTCGAAGAGGGCCGGTTGAGGGAAGATTTGTACTACCGTCTTTATATACTGCCCATCCATCTACCGCCCTTGAAAGAGAGAAAAGAAGACATTCCCCTGCTGGCCGAACATTTTCTGATAAATTTGAGCCGCGAACTGCAAAAGCCGGGCATCGTACTAACTCAGGGAGCCATGTATGTTTTGACGGCGTACGAATGGCCGGGCAACATTCGGGAGTTGGCCAACGTTTTGGAGAGGGCCGTGGTTCTGGCCGAAGGGAATACCATCGATGTGGATAGTTTGGGTTTTATGGCTCAAAAAAAGGCGGGCACGAAGATTGCAGAGAGAACATTGGATCTTGATACCCGGCTGGCCGATTTGGAGAAGCAACTTCTCAGCCAGGCCCTGGAAGCCACGAAGGGGGTCAAGGCCAAGGCTGCCCGTCTTCTGGGAATTAAAGAGGGCGCCCTTTACTATAAATTGGAAAAATACGATCTTCTAGAGAAGAGGTAGAGTTACCATGAAGAGGCTTCGTGTGTTGTGGCAGGTCGTTATTCCCCTGTGTTTCTGCGGGGTGTCACCAACACTGTTTTCTCAAAACGTTGATATATCCCCTGAGGAAAGGCAGGCTCTCGCGTATGAGCAAGAACTGGATTCCCTGAGGGTACAGCATGCCCGGTGGATGAATCAGGCCGAGATCATTGCCCAGCGCATCGAGCTCTATCGATCCAAAGGGACTCTCAACGCCAGGGAGCAGCGGAATCGCGAAAAGCAGCTCCAGGAAGCTCAACGTCTGGAGAGTGACGTTCTAGCCCTCGAGGCACGCATGAACGAAGTGATGCGCGATTACCGGGATGTGATAAAAACGCTGATTCCGCAGTATCGTACACGCATCGACAGTCTTCTGGCCCGGGCAGAAGGAGAGACGTCTTCAGAGAAACAAGCGTTGTTGGCCCAAGCACAGGAGCTTCTGGATAAGAAACAAGCCTGGGATGCTCAGCTTCTCATGCCCCTCCGATTCACCCGTACAGACTATAAGATTGATGCCCATCCCTGGGACACAAAGCGCCAGTTGAAGATGAAAGGGAATTTGCTCCTGGATCAGGAGGACGCACTGAGACGAGAGATCGACGTTGTTGAAGAACGGATTCAGTCCCTCCAAAAAGAAAAAAAGATACGGACGAAGATGACGGAGTTGGCCGAGGATTTGGACCTGTTCAACGAGCGGGAGGAATTGCTGGGAAGGGAAGCAGAAGGCATAGAGACCGGTGCCAACGATCTCATTTTTGGAGAAATAGACACGGAGGAGAGAAGCTCCTATGAGTTTTCGGATATTCCCGAATCCTGGGGTTTTGAATCCTCCGAGCGTACCCTGAATCGTCCCTCAGACCTGGTATGGACGCCCCGGTCTCCGGTATTGATCCAGGAATCGATAGACCGCCTGACGCGTTTCCGGAACCTTATAACCACGCAGGCAGACAGCCTGAGGCAGAGAGCCGAATGGTTTCACGAAGAGGCGAAGAAGAGACAGCAGTAGGAATACGATTATATCGATGATTCGACACATCCGTATCGCATGTCTCATATTCATAGCGATTTGGCAGGGCGAAGGCATAGGTCAGGATTGGCGCTGGAGGTCAAGGCTGGATCTCGCCTATGTTCGAGACAGCAACGTATTTGAGTCCTTCACAGAAGATCAAAGCGACGATACGGGACGTCTGTTACTGGATGTCTCGGGAAGTGGCCGTGTCATGCATCCCATAGCGGTTTCCATCCAGTACAAAGGAGGCGTTGAAGGATACCGTCAGTACAGCGACGAGAACCGCATGATTCAAGATGCAAAATTCACGTGTCGCGCTCCTCTGTTCCGTCCGTTTTCTGCGGGCCTTACTGTTCAGGGTAAGACAAAAACATTTTTCCAGACCACGCGGGGCTATCAGATCTCCAGCATATCACCCGTTTTCCGTTGTTCCCTTCCGTCGGGTTTTCGCCTGTCACTCATCTATTTCCACGCTTTCCTGAATTATTCCCAGGGCACCTACTTTGACACCCGGTATCAGAATGGAGGCCTGCAGCTCGAGTATACCCCTTCTCGTCAGCTGGCTGTCGATGTCAGGTGGTCGATGGGTACATTCACGTACGATCGGAACGCTTTTGAGTATACGTTTGTGGACACGGCCTATCAATGGATAGACAGGGGAGAGAAGCAAAAAGACCGATTCCAGGAGATCGCCGTTTACATGGAAATATATCACTGGGGACTGTTGCGTGTTGGCGGTTCGTACCAGTGGAATCATTCCAACAGTTATGGCTATTCTTACGATTGTCCCGAGCTTCACCTGATGTTTGCCAAGGAACTTCCCTGGGATATGACGTTCCGATTCTACGGTACGCTCCGGTGGAAACGGTACAAGGATGAACTCCTTCCCCTTCTGCAAATACGCCCGGACGCAGAGAATGAAGAGAGCAGCTTCCTGGTCGCCGATCTCTGCCGAGACATCTTTAAAGACTGTTCCCTCCGGTTTCGGTTCGGATGGTATAGAAATGAATCCCCGTTCCGGAGTTATTATTATCAGAAGAATCTCATCTCTTTTGGATTGACTCAACGATTTTAAATCCACTATGTTCTTGATCAACTCCTTAGATTTCTGAGGAAGCCTCAGATATCTGAGGTTTTTTCTCGTACGGAACTTGGAGAAACATCGGTTTTGATCGTGCTTTACGATGAAAGACCGCAACTCGGGCAATTGCATCCTGGCATAGTTTTTGACACTTTACCGAGCATGAACTACTTGAATGGATCGAGGAATGAACACTCGGAGGAATGAACACTCGATGATAACTTTTTCTCAGGGTATGCGGTACGGTATTGTCGTATTATTAATGGTGGCAGGTTGCAGCCGCAGGGACCCGTTGTCAACGTTCCGGACCGAAACTCAGGAGATTCTCCTGTTCGATGCTTGGGGGACCGTTCTCGGAGCGACGGATCCTGCCACGATTCGAGAGGCCAGGATTGACGGAGACCGTTTAACGTTGAAAGTCACCTACAGGGGGGGAAACCAGACCCACGTTTTTCAGCTCTACGCGCATAAAATGTTTCTGGAATCGTATCCTGCGCAATCGGACATTTTCCTGTCTCATGGCGCCAGGGGTGACGAGGGCGATACCGTCATCGAGACGCATTTGAAGTTTGATCTTTCTCCCCTGAAGGATCTATACAATAGCTGGTACCGAGACGGAGGCCCCCTTCTGTTGCGGATTCATGAACCCGGCGATACGGCCAATTTCAAGTTTTTAATGGCTTACGAGTTTTAATGATTTTAAAATCGTAACCTGTATGTCTGTTTTTAGGAGCGGGTCGGTTATGATGTTACAGATCAACACGTCACAGAATGATGACTATCCCATTATCCATGAGGATACCACAACGAACGATTTTTTTTATCCGATATAGATTCGGTTCATGATTATAAAAAAGAGATATGAAGGAGAGCGACGATGAAAGCAACGAAATGGATTCTACTTGTGGTGGTATTGACGATACCATCCCTGCTCCTGGGGCAGATGATCGCCGATATAACCACGGACGTGGAAACATCGTTCGGAACCTACCAACCGTACCTCGTGGAGGTGACTCCGCAGGCCGCTCCGTACACGGTGGCGTCCGACTTCAGCAATGTCGAGAATTTTCAACAGTTCGCATTCAGCCAGGCCGATCTGGACATCCTGCGGGCAAACGGGTTTGTCGTCAAGCCGGGCCAGTTCAAACAGATTCATCATCCGTACAATTATTGCTATGACAACGCCATTCCTGTTTTTGTGACGACAGACGCGGTGCTTCATGCGTATCACATCCTGTATGATTATATCTTGCGCAGCCTTGAGGTCAGCCAATTTGCCGATGACATCGACGGCTTGAATAAAAGGTTGCTCTCGGCTATCCAAACCCGGTGGGCTGAGGCCCAGAATCCCGATGCCCAAGAGGCTGCCCGGAAGGTCCTGGCGTATTTCGCCGTGGCAGAAGGGCTCCTGGATGAAGCTTCCGTACCGCCGGCAGCTGCTGAGGATTTGGTGCAAGGGGAAATGGCGCTCATCGATGCCCACGGAGGGTATACCCAATCTCCGATTTTTGATTATCTGGAAGATTACAGTCAGTACGTTCCCCGAGGGCATTACACCCGTAGTGAACTGCTGGAACGTTATTTCAAGTCGATGATGTGGCTGGGCCGTATGGCCTTTACGATGCTGCCCGACGAGCGTCCCGAAGCCACGGTGGAACACACCCTCATGGCGCTCATCGTCGTGCAAGCACTCCATACCGCAGATGTCAATGGTGAACCGGCCATGACAGTATGGAGCCGGATTTACGATCCCACGGTTTTCTTCGTGGGCAAATCGGACGATTTAACCGTATACCAGTACAAGACGTTGGCCGGCGATGTGTACGGCGTCAACTTCACCACACTGAGTGTCGACGAGCTGGCCGACGCATCATTGCTGAATCAGTTCATCGATCGGGCCTCTCAACTTCAGGGTCCTCTCATCACATCCCCCCTGCCGGGGAGCACACCCAAGGGCTTTCGATTCATGGGCCAGCGATTTATCCCTGATTCATACATGTTCGACCGTCTCACCGTACCTCCCGTGTTCGGGAGGCTCATGCCCCGGGGGCTCGACGTCATGGCCGTTTTGGGCTCACAGAGGGCCTTGGAAATCCTCCATCAGGTCTACCATGAGAATACGAATCCTCTGTATGTGACCTGGATGGATTCGCTGAAAACCGAGTTTGCATCTAAAGCGGCGGAGGAATGGGCCCAGAATCTATACTGGAATTGGCTCTACACGCTCATGCCCCTTCTCTTTGCCAAGGGGGAGGGGTATCCTCCGTTCATGCAAAAAAGCGCTTGGCAGGACAAGGAGCTGGCCACATCGCTGGGTTCGTGGGCCGAACTGCGGCATGATACCATCCTCTACGCCAAGCAGAGTTCCTCGTTCGAGTCTGTACCCACACCGCCTCCTCTGGTTAAAGGATACGTGGAGCCGAATCCCCACCTCTTCGCCAGGCTGGCCGCACTGGCACGGTTCATGATCACGGGATTCGACAGTCGTGAGATTCTGCTGGACAGCTTTCGTCAGCGTCTGATCGATCTGGAATTCTTGCTTCTTAATCTCAAACGGATTGCAGAAAAAGAACTGACCAACGAGATGCCCACGCTGGAAGAATACACCCTGATTCACCGATTCGGCTCGATTCTGGAGGGTATCGTCACGTTCCCGCCGGAGGAGGTGGGCGAGTTCGAGAGTGAGACGGATGATGAGATGGCGGTGATCGCCGACGTCCATACCGATGCGTTGAATAACCTTGCCCTGGAAGTCGGCGTGGGTTATCCTTTCGATATCTATGTCATCGTTTCTCTTGAAGGCGGACTCCAAGTGACCCGAGGCGCGGTGTTTTCCTACTACGAGTTCTCGCAGCCCATTTCCCAGCGGCTGACCGATGAAGACTGGCAGGAGATACTCCGCAGCGACGATCCCAAGAAGCCGCCGGTCTGGACACACAGTTTTATGGATACATCCCAGAGCTATATCAACCGGAATCCGATGCGGTGGGAGGGCTCCGATATTACGGGAGTGGATCAACCCATACAGAACACATCCATCCCAGAGACATGCGATTTGGAGCAGAATGTCCCCAATCCCTTCAATCCAGAAACTACCCTTCGGTTCGTTCTGTCAAAACCGACCCAAGTGAGACTGGCTATCGTGAACCTTCTGGGTCAGGAAATTCGTATCCTTATCGATGATTACAAATCTGCCGGTCACTATACCGTGATGTGGGATGGCAAGGACAGTTTCGGCCGGAATGTTCCCAGCGGGATTTATCTGTGCCGGATGACGGCCGGCACATCCGTCCGGGTCATGAAGATGAATCTACTCAGATAAAACGGTTGGAGGTGAATCATGTTCAGGCGAATATACGTATTACTTTTCTTGTCCATATTTTTACTGAAGTGCTCGCGCGACTTTTCCGTGGCTCCAGATGCGGTTCAGCGCCGCGAGCTCACGTCCCTGGAGAAACAGATCGTCGAGTCGGACCAGGTTTTTGGTCTCAAACTTTTTAAAGAGATCGTCAAGAACGATGCTGACGAGAATATCTTCATCTCTCCACTGAGTGTGGCTATGGCTCTGGGCATGACCTACAACGGCGCGTCGGGGACGACGGAAGAGGCCATGCGGAACACTCTGGAATTCGGCGACTTGACCTTCGAAGAGATCAATGAATCGTATAAAAGCCTGATGGAACTCTTAATAGGAATCGATTCGAAGGTCCAATTCCAGATCGCGAATTCCATCTGGTACCGTCTCGGTTTTTATGTCGAGCCTGATTTTATAAACGTGAATAAATACTACTTTAATGCGGAAGTTAGGGGGCTGGACTTTTCGTCGCCAGACGCTCCGGGAATCATCAACAACTGGGTCAACGTGAATACCCACGGAAAGATCGAAGAAGTCATCGATGTCATCAACCCACTGACCGTCATGTTCCTCATCAATGCCATTTATTTCAAGGGCACGTGGACTTACGCCTTCGAAAGGAGTCTGACCACCGATGCCCAGTTCACGACGGCAGACGGGTCGAGGGTACCCTGCAGGATGATGGAACAGGAGTGCAATCTCCCTTATTTTGAGACCGATGATTTTCAGGCCGTCGACCTGCCCTACGGGGACGGCCTCTTCAGTATGACCGTATTCCTGCCAAAGCCGGAGACATCGGTAAATGAATTGATCGAGGAATTCACCTCTGAGAATTGGGCTCAATGGATGGGATCGTTTTCGGAGGCGACGCTGACTCTGCATATGCCCAAGTTTAAGCTGGAATACGAAGATTCGCTGAACCAGGTCCTCACGAATCTGGGAATGGGCGTTGCGTTCTCCGACGAGGCCGATTTCACCCGGATCAACAGAAACGGCGGCCTGTTCATCAGCATGGTCAAGCACAAGTCGTTCGTGGAAGTCGATGAGGAGGGCACGGAAGCCGCGGCGGTGACCGTCGTCGAAATTCGATACACGTCGATGGGCCCGGTCATGACCGTGGATCGGCCGTTTGTGTTCGTGATCCGGGAGCGGCAGTCCAACGCACTCCTCTTCATGGGTAAAATCGTCGAGCCAAGCCTCGAATAAGAAAGCTATGCATGGCGGGCATTATCGATTTTAAGAGGGCATTCCTGATCGTCGTATCGGGAGCGCTCTTCATCATCCTCCTTCCGGGCTGTGACTCGGACGTTCTCGAGCCGACGGATCGTTTAACACTTATGGTAATAGAGTACACGATTACCGGCGGTTTTGCAGGGATACACGAGGAAACGCATATCGATGAGTATGGTTTCTGTCGATTTACCTACGGCTCCGGGAATGAGGCGGATTATCAGATGCGTGAGAGTCTTCTGGATAGTGTGAGATGGCTGTTTCAACGGGCGGATTTTTTCAATCTAAAAAATGTCTATACCCCATCCCAAACCGTGATGGATGGGTTTTATTATACCATAACCTCATCGACGACTGAGCGATCCAAAACAGTGAAAACGGAGACCGAAGCCCTTCATCCTCCGAGTCTGAACCGACTGCTCGACATGCTGCATGAGTTGAACCGG
>Ga0180431_10007072_pt1 | contig 13175 bp, 10 predicted proteins | sample SS_ome_11_FD_132459 | JGI IMG/M metagenome (GOLD analysis project Ga0180431, IMG submission 132459) | Hypersaline lake sediment archaeal communities from the Salton Sea, California, USA - SS_1_MS_1 metaG | ecosystem: Environmental > Aquatic > Non-marine Saline and Alkaline > Hypersaline >... | reverse complement strand
ATTTTGACCGATTTTTCGCTATCATCGCGCAGGTCGAACCAGTCGGCATCATCGATCTTCACGAAGACCTCCTGGGTTTCGTCGAGGTAATTGTAGATGGCTACTTTGACCGGGAACTCCTCTCCGCGTATGCAGGAATATGGCAGGTCGATTTTGAGGAAGAAAGGCTGGAAGGTTACCAGTTGCGCTTCCCCAACTCCCAGACCGTTTTCCTCGGATATGGCTACGGCCCGGAGCATCCAGGTGGTGATGGTATCTGGCACCTGAACATTGACCGCGGTCTTCCCTGAAGAATCGGTGATTGCTTCCTGCCAGAGCCATGTTTCCGGGAAATACTGTCGGACTCTTTCCACTTCTGCGAGTCCTTCTCCCGCAGCGCTAGATGCCGTGTGTTGCATTGGTTCAGGTGCTATCGCGGGGACTGGCACTGCCATATCAGCTTCGTCCATAGCAAAGGCAATCTCGCCCTTCATCATCCCGCCTTCCATCCCCCATCTGCCCCATTGCTGTTCGTATTCCTTCCCTTCGGGAACAGACTGGTTGCTCATCACCACCACCCCGGCGTCTTCAAATATTTCTTGGGCACCTCTGACCAGAATATCTCCGTAGATGGAAACTTCATGCAGTTCAGCCTGGGGTTCCATGTACAGCCGTTCCAGTTCGTCGAAGACCTGCTGCAGATTCAATCGATTTTCAGCCAGAATGAAGACCGATTTATCCACGGCTGCGATCCCCACTTTCGATTTGCCGTCTGCATTGATTTCGATTTTGATGTTATCGCCGGGTTTGGCCTCTTCGGTGGAGAAATTCACCTCCACGTTATTGGGGTACTCAGCTTCAACACTGAATGGAATATAGTCGGCGGCGACTTCGCTGGAGGGCAGGATTTGATAGACCAGCAGCTTGGCGGAAGGGGCCATCTGCGGGGTAACCTGAAAGGCTATCTCACTGTCTTGGGTGAAGTCGGTAAAAACTACTTTGTTTCGAGATATGATTTCGTAGTAGAAATTGACGGCTTCTTTAGTGGAATGGACTTTAAAGGCTACTTCCTGCCCCACCGGAGTGATGCCTACGCTGATTTGCTCCACGTGAATGAAGTTGCCTGATGGAGAATAGGCTGCCTCGATAGCTTTGGAGGCTTCGGCTCCATCGGTTGAAGCATTCACTTGTACAGCCGTGGCTTTTTCAGGTGAGTCCAGGGAAAGGATGGCCATGCCATTTTGGGTATCGACGGTCTTGTTTTCTGTTTTGATCTCTTCGAATTCATCGTCGATATAGGTGATGTTTACCTGCACTTCCGTATCGACTGGCTCATTATCCGGGGTTTCGGTGACGATGAGGAATTCGAACGGCAGCCCCGGTTTGAAGGTGGTTCCTTCCGGGATCAGTTGAACGCTTACCGGACTTTCCGCCACGGTGAACATTCGGGAGGTGCTCTCTTCGTAACCAGTGGATTGCTCGGTGACGGTGATATCAAGGATAACGTTGCCCATTCCGCGATTGTCGGGAGTGCCGGCAACGTATCCGACGGCCGGGATTTCAAACTCGGTTTCGCCGTCGATTTCTTTGGTGAAGGTGGTGTATTCTTCCCATTGCCCGACGTATCGGGTGGCGGTGATACTCAGCTCTCCTTTTACCGGCTTGCCGAAACTGTATTCCGCTTTGATGATTCCTTCGATGGGCTCATTGGCCAGGTACCATTCTCTGGGCAGTTCAACCGAAACTTCGTATTTCGGGAGCACGTATTCTTCGACCTTCACGTCCAGCTGCGTATCCGATTTGGCTGCCGAGGCATTTATTTTCCACGTGCCCAAGTTCGGTTCGCTTGAAATAGGCAGGTCAAAACTGACCATTCCGTAGGTGTCGGTGGATACTTCTTTGCGGAAAATTTTTATTCCTTTGGAGTCGAGAACTTCTATTATCACTGTCTCGTTCATTGGGCGAAGATCGGAGTTGAGGGTGATGGCCCGGATGTGCATAGTCTGGCCGGGTTTATAAATGGGTTTGTCGGTTTCTACGAAGACGAGCAGGCTTTTTTCAACTCGTATGCTGGTCTTATCTGAAAAATGTGAACCCTCGATCTGAAGTTCGTAAGCGCCTTCTTCAAAGTCTGCGGGAATTTCTAATTCAATCTGTCCCTTGCCGTTGATCTGGCTGTCTTCTGTGATAATGCTCTGGCCGTCTTTCAGCAACGAGACTTTTATTGTGTCTCTGGTGAGTTCTCCTTCGCTTCCCAGCAAGGTAAAGGCAACGGCGGCGCTCTCGCCGGCATGCATGGTCCGGGGAGCCATCGCCACGTAACTCGTGACCTCTGTGTTGGAAATCGGGGATTTTGATACGCACCCGGCCACGGTTGTGGCAAGTAGTACCAGAATGAGAATAACTGTGATGAATCTCGTTGAATTCATGATGCCCCCCTGTTTTGGTGTTCTGTAATAGAGACGTAAGGAAAGAGAAAAATGCTCAGTTAAGGATAGGAGGCATCGATGGTTTTGTCAACCTGCCTGAGGTGTGGAATTAAGGAGGTGTGTTTACCGTTTGGGAACTGGTGGTGCGGAGTGGCATAAAGGCGCCATGCCCGCCGGAATTTGAATGGAGGATGGGATAATCAGAGCTTCTTTAATATGACTGATTGTGTCGGAGGGCTTTCCCGTTTCTGAGGTGGAGCTTATCGAACCATGATGGACGTGCCGGGGCCGTTGTGGTCATTATCATAGCCCAAAAAGTCTTTGAACGTGCTTTTTGGACGTGCATCATTATTTCGCTGGTGAGTCCCTTAACGGTATAATAAAAAGGATCGAAATGGGCCAGAGTCTTGCCTTGTTTGAGCAGGAAAAGCTGATCTTCATTATCCAGGATTAGTTCGAATCCGGCTTTGCTGTCATCATCTGAAAGGATCCCCCATATTATTGCTCCTTTGGGGGTGTTCACTTTTTGGGCGTTTTGCTTGGTGGCAGATTTTACCTTGTGATTTGCCCGCCCGAATCTCTTTGCTGTGCTTAACATTGTCTCAATTCCTTGTTTGACTTTACCTCTTTGTAATTTCAAGTTTATTCTGCCTGTTTTCGGCCTAATTGAACAGAGAGCCAGCCCTCAATCTGTTTGGGGGTTTACCCCCAAAAAAGTGGTGGTTGAGGTGTAGATTTGGCTCAAGTGGTGTGGGTGGCTGAAGCTATTGCTTTTTATTTATGTTCATTTGCCTGGTAAAGGCGGGTGTATAATAACCAATCAGCATAAAGGGAAGTGTGACTGGTCGGAGGTGATTACAAGTGCCGAAAAAGCCTGGGATTTCCAAAATCACTATGATATCCCTGATAAGTAAGATTCCTCGTGTTCCCCGGATAGCGGGTGTCTTAAAAAGTGCTCGCATACCTAAGATATCTGGTTCGCTTAACATTGCCGGAATACGCAAAGCATCTGAACGGGTGAAGGTTCCATCGATTCCCTTGCTGGCGAAAGTTCCCCTGAGGACGAAGTTGATTCTGGTGGGGTGTGCCGTTGCTGGTGGGGGTTTCAGTGCCGGTGATGCTTTCTTTCTCCTCGTCTGGGGAGGGAGATGATAGTGGTGAGGAAGTGGTCCCCATGCAGGAAGCCAGCGCGAATGCGGAGCAACCTGTAGCCGAACTGATTGATCAGCCTGAACCGGCGGAAGTTGATACCCCATCGGCAATTGTAGAAGAAGAGCCGCAAGAACCGATAGTGCCGGAATTGCTATCGCCGGGTACCGGTGAGGCGGTTTTGGAAGACGACCCGGAACCTCAATTGCCAGCCGAAACTGAGGTTAGTGGATGGATTATTGAGGATACAACCTGGACGGCGAAGAACAGCCCGTACATAGTGACAGATGTGGTGCGGATCAAATCCGGGGTAACCCTGAAAATCGAAGCTGGGGTGACCGTTACCAGAGAATCGGAGGGCGACATGTTTTTGGTGGGCGGTGTGCTTCAGGCCCACGGAACCGCTGCCAACCCGATCATCTTTGATGGTGGGGGTAACTCCAGTTTCTTTACTGCCCCGGATTTCGCTGCCGATAGTTCGACCGATCTGGATTACTGCCGGATTATGAACGGGCTCAGTCTGAGGCCTTTGACTCAACTGGGTGCATTCAAACTGAAGCATTCCAGAATAACCAATGTTTCTGCTCCTGCTTGTCTATGGTTCCCGGAGCGGGACGTGCACATCGAATATAACGCATTTATAAATGCGGCGGGGCTTTCTGTCCTTAGTGCTCAGGATACTAAAATCTACATTCAAAACAACCTCTTTGAGGGGAAACACTCCGGGCTTTCCGAGGATGCCGATTACTGGATACAAAACAGGGGCAGTTTTAATCAATCGGAAACGATCGTCAAAAATAACTCGTTCAGTCCCAATGACGGGGTGGCCTTGAAGCTGCTCGGCGGGCATGAAACGGCTGCCATCACCGCAACCGATAACTACTGGGGAACACAGGATGACAATCTTATCAGTGGAATGATTTACGATAAAACGGATGATGACACTTGTGCTGGTTACATCAACTACGTTCCCATATTGGCTGAGCCCCACCCGGATACCCCGGGATAAGAGATACTGCTAACTATCGTTTTTTAATTCGAGGGTGGGCGTTTCACGAAACCTCATTACCCCAAATTGGTATATAAGGGGGTTGGTCAGAGCTTCCTTAAGAGTAACTGTTTCATGATCCGTCCATGTCCGAGTGCAGTTCGGCGGCGGCATTTAGCAGGTTTTGGGTATATGTATGAGAGGGGTTGGCGATGATCTGGCTGGCAGGGCCTTGCTCTACAATCCTGCCTTCCTGCATCACCGCGATGCGGTCGCTGATCTTGCGAGCGACAGCGATATCGTGGGTGATGAAGAGCATGCTCAATCCCCGATTCTCTTGCAGGTTCATGAGCAACTTGAGCACTTTTGCCTGAATGCTGGAATCGAGAAAAGCGGTGGGCTCGTCGGCAATCAGAATCTGGGGATTTAACACCAAAGCCCGGGCGATATTCACTCGCTGTAGCTCGCCGCCGCTCAGGTGATGCGGATACTCATCGAGGAATTCCTCCGTAGTCGGTAGTTCGACTTCCCCAATGGTTTTTCTGGCCATTTCCTCACGTTCTTCTTTAGTGCCGATGCCCTGAATTTCAAGTGGCTCCCGAACCGCTTCCATAACTGTCAATCTGTGGCTCAACGCCTCACCGGGATTCTGGAATATTAACTGGACAACTTGATGAAAGTCCTTTCCACTCTGCTTTGATTTGCTTTGTTCGAGGAAGACCTCGCCTGTATCGGGATCGAGAATACCTGTGATCATGCGGGCCAGAGTTGTTTTACCCGAACCGCTTTGACCCACCAGAGCCAGCGTTTCCCCATGTTCCAGGGTGAGACTCACGCTATCGACCGCTTTAATTGCCCCGAAGGACTTGCTCAGGTTATCGGCCGAGAGCGCCGGGATGATTCCCCCTCGATGGCAGGCGACCTTCCGTCCATCGTGGTCCGTCAATTCCGGTATTTGTTCATGGCATAAAGGGATGGCTTGAGTACAGCGTGGATGGAACGCGCAACCGATAACCCGTCGATCCATCTGCCCCTTAATTCCCTGCAGGTCCTTCACGGTGGTCATGTTGGGATAGGAGCGGAGCAGCGCCCGGGTGTAGGGATGACGGGGCCGTGAGAGTACATCGCTGGTTGGTCCCAGTTCTACTATCCGACCACCGTAAAGAGTCGCTGTTTTAGAAGCAAGCTTAGCGGCTGTGGAAAGATCGTGAGTTACTACCAGTACCGTGCGATCGGTAATAGCCTGCCGTAGGAATTCCATCATTTCTATCCGGGATCCGGCATCCAATGAGGAGATGGGCTCATCGAGGATCAGTATCTCGGGATTGTTGATCAGCGCCATGGCGATCAGCACCCGTTGCTGCTCTCCACCGCTTAACTCGTGCGGATAGTGAGAGAATTTCTCCGGCGAAAGCCCGGCTTTGTCCAGTAACTCTGCTGCCCTTTGTTTGGCCTGTTCTTTCCTGTTTTGCCCGTGAGCGATCAGTGGTTCGGCCACCTGATCCAGAATCCGGTGGGTTGGATTCAGTCGGTTCTGCGAGCTCTGGAAGGCCATTGCCACCCGGTTCCATCGAAGCTGGCGCATCTCTTCTGCGGAGAGGTCCAGGATATTAGTGTTGCCCAAAGTGATCCGGCCGTGCGTGTTCCCGTTCAGCAATCCCATGATGCTCAAGCCAAGCGTGGTTTTGCCGGCGCCCGATTCACCTATGACGGCAAGGCATTCGCCGTCCGTCACTTCGAGTTCGATTCCCCGAAGGATGTGTTCGCCTTCAAAGCTGACCTTCAAATTCTCAATTCTGAGCACTGACTTCACCTCTGAGTCTCGGATCCAGCGCCGACTCCAGAGCAGAGCCGATCAATGTGATGGCGATGATTGTCATCGACAGGGCCACGCCGGCCGGCACGAGCCACCATCTCCATGCATCCAGAAATATCCATTCGTGGGCATCGCTGATCATGCTTCCCCAGCTTACCACATTGGGGTCACCGATACCCAGGAATGCCAGCCCTGCCTGAAGGAACACGGCGCGTCGTACGGTGAACACGAAATCTGCCACCAGCAAGGGGCCCAGATCGGGTATTATGTGGCGTCGCATGATGTACCAGGTGCCGCCTCCGAAGCCTCGGGCCGCCGCGATGTGGGGCCTTTCTTTGAGAGATAATGACTGAGCTCGAAGCGTGCGGGCGCCGCCCTGCCAGCAGAGCAGCGAGAGAATGATAATCAATCCGCCGGTGCTGGGAAGCAGGTCACGTGACAGAATGACCAGCGCGATTATCGGCCCGATGATCAATAGCCCGATCCATCCCAGACTGCGCACCATGTAAAACGACACCCCGAATATAACGATGCCGATGAGGAATTCGATGCTGGTAACGGCCCCGCTGCCCAGATTAGGATCAACGTATACGGAGAGAAGGATAAGTAGAATAATCACCGGCATGACGATAAATGAGTCAACCAGTCGCATTACCACCCGATCATACACGCCGCCAACCAGCGCCGCCGAAGTGCCGATCAGCGCAGCCAAAATGGTTGAAAGCATGGCCACCAGTAACCCCACCAAGAGTGACGTGCGCGCCCCGTAAACGAGCTGGCTCCAAATGTCCTGTCCGGCATGGTTGGTACCCAGTGGGTGGCCCCAGGATGGCGATTCGAAGGATTGAACCGTTTGTACCAGTGGGTCATGGCTGGAAAGGAGCGGTGCGAATATGGCTGTCAAGACCACGATCAGGAGAAGAACCAGCCCGATCCTGCCGCCCTTGCTTTTGGCTACCTCTCGTTTGGGATCAACGTGCATAGTTTACCCTCGGATCGACTTTTGCATAAAGCAGATCGACGATGAAGTTGGCCCCCAGCACACATAGTGCTGATACCAGCAGCAGTCCCTGAAGCACCGGGTAATCGCGAAAGGTCAGTGCATCGTATGTTAAAAGTCCGATACCGGGATAGGCAAAGACGATCTCGATGAACAGGACGCCGGTGACCATTCGCCCCACCCAGATGGCGGTTCGAGTCATGACCGGGAGCATCGAATTTCGGCCTGCGTGCCGATACTTGATAGTTCGCGGTTTAAGTCCCTTAGCACGGGCCAGCAGAATGTAGGGTTCCTTGAGTACCCCTATCATGGTGTTTCGGGTCAGCAGATAGCTTCCGGTGAGCCGCGCTAGCGTTAAGGCGACCAGGGGCAACAGTAAGTGCTCGCCGATGTCAGCCAGACGATCGATCCCGGAGAGTCCGGAGTAAGCATCCTCAGCGCCGAAGAGCGGCAGGAGTTCGAGGTTAACGGCGAAAAGGAGCAAGAGAAGAATGCCGAGAAAGAAATCGGGGAAGCCGCTCAAACCCACCATCCCTGAGATCATTCCTCCATCGAATCGTCCGCCACGGCGCCATCCAGACTCGATGCCCAGCAGGATTCCGAGCATCGTGGAGAGTATAAGCGCTAACCCTGCCAGCAGCAGGGTCCAGTGCAATCGACCAAATATAACTTCTGTTACAGGTGCGTTGTAGGAGTAAGAGTAACCCAAATCCCCGCGAAGAAGTCCTGCCCAGTATGAGACGAACTGGCTCCCAAGCGATTGGTCCAGCGCAAAACGCTCTGTCAGATCAGTCTGGAGTTCCGGGCTCATCTGTACCAGAGCCTCATCGCCGTAGATGGCCATGAGCGGATCACCCGGCATCATTCTGGGCAGGAAGAAATTAAGCGTCAGGATGATACCCAGGGCAACCAGATAGGTGAGCAAATTCTGTTTGGTGAACATATTCCCAATCAGCGCCCTCCCGTCTCTTCAATTATTTGATTCATCCAGGGGGATAGTTGCGCTTCCTCGATGGAGTAATAGGTGGGAAGATAGGGTTTTATATCCAGGATAGGGCTCCCATCCACGGCGTCGAGTCCTTCGACGCGCAGTATGTATCCCTCCCGCTCTATGAGTCTCACGGCTATCACGCAAATAGGATTGGGACGAGCCGGGCTGCACGTAGCGAAGATCCCAACGAGCGGCAAATCTTTTCTCCCCATCGGATGGGCCTGGGTCAGTGCTCGCCCCTCAGGGTTGACCCGGTGTGCCCAGTAGAGAACGAGCAGGTGTGAGAAATCCTCGATGCCATCAAGGATTCCGGCGTAGTCCGGGTCAATGACAATCTCCGATATGATCCCGCCGTGGTGTGATGATTCGCGATATTCATCCCTCCAGTCTAGATCGCCCGACCTGGCCACCAGGCTGGGTTCCTTGGTATCATTCCGAACTGTACCCACGGTTTTTAGTATCATGTCGTTCATTGATCCATCCCTGAAAGCATCACATCTATTCGTTGACGAAGGCCATCTTATTCAGCGGGAATGGTATTCCTGAGGCAATACCGCCATCAGTGTAATAGATATTAACCTGGCCATTGTGTGCCCAGAACCAGTCCGGGTGGTACAGTGTGATCGCAGGCAAATCCTTGGCGTAGAGCGCCTGTGCCTGCTGTACCATCTTCAGCCGGGCGTCAAGGTTCATCTCATGGAGTTGGTCTTCCAGAAGGTGGGTCAACTCCTCGTTGTCCGTATAACGGGCGCTGTTGAAACCGGAACCGGTGATTACCTTTGGCAAGATAGATGGCTCGTACAGGCCGCCGTGGCCGTAGATGGCGAGGTCGAAATCCCACGCCTCGACTTTGGCGTCGAGACTCTTGCCTTCCATGATGATGAGGTTGATCTTGATGCCGGCGTCTTCGATGGCGTTTTTAAGGAACTGACCCACTTCTTTGAAGCCGTATCGGGTTTGAGTAATCAGCTCAAGTTCCAGTGGCTTACCATCACTGGCGAAGAAACCGTCATCGCTCAATTCGTACCCCAGTCCTTCGAGCAGTTGCCGGACCTTGTCCGGGTTGTACTCGTACTGGTTTATATCTGGATTGTACCACGGGTTATCCGGTGGAAGCAGGCCGGGGCTACCTGGAATGGCATTCCCTCGCTGGGTAATGTCAACCAGTTCTTGTCGATCGATGGCATATGCCAGTGCCTGCCGAAACTCTTTGCGGTTCAGAGGTTCCTTTTGATGATTGATGGTCATCTTGGCATTCCATGCATATGGCGATTTTATGATGTTGAACCCCTTTGACTCAAGGGCTTCTGCCATTTCCGGATGAATGTCGGCTGCATCCACTTCACCCTGCATCAATGCTGCGGAGACAACTTCTTCACTCGTTTTGACGAAGCACAGACGGTCCACGATCGGTTTGCCCTGGTAGTAGTCTTCAAAGGCTTCGTATAAATAGGTCCCCTTGGCTTTGTTGTAATCGAGAAGTTTGTACGGACCGCTTCCGATCACTGCCTCCGGGCCATCGAAGGTCATCGGGTCATCGACGGTCTCCCAGATGTGTTTGGGCAGGATGGTCATGGTGCCGGCGATGTCGTTCAGGAAAGGAGCGTATTCCGATTCAAGGTGCAACTTGACCGTGTGGTCATTGATTATTTCGGTTCGGCTAACGCCGCTGGCTCCAATAATCGTGACAAAAGGATCAGGGTGTTCCTTCATATATTCAATGGTGAAGGCAACATCTTCAGGAGTGAATGGCTCACCGTCGTGCCATCTGGCATTTTGCTGGAGTTTAAATGTATAAGCATTTTCCGTCTCATTATATGACCACTCTTTGGCCAGCGCCGGGATGAATCCGTCCTGATTCTTCCAGATCAGGGTATCGAAAATGAAACTGGAACGGATGTATCCCGGTCCGCGGGAATAGCGCAGGTAGGGTGAAGGATAGCCCCAGTCGCCGATGGAATCTGCGATGGTGTAAGTACTTATTTGAGATGAAGTCTCACCGCTCCCTTTGCACCCGGCCATTACTACCAGGTTTGCTAACAGCAGCAGGGAAAGCGTTGTAATAATTGTCAGCTTGGTGATGTGATTTGTCATTACTTCCCCCGTATTTAGAACCGGCATGACGTGTTTATTCAGTACCACATCGACCTTTGATACCGATGCCGGAAAGTTCGTAATATTCCTGTCCTGAACAAATAAGGCAAACAGGCCGGCCGTTTTTCATGCGAATGCGTGATTCCATAACATTCTCGCCGCAGACGGAACATCTTGTGCTGGCTAGGATGGGAGCATAGGAAGGCAATTCGATGGTTACAGGCTGCACTTTTAGTAATTCCGCATCTGGCACATCGAGTGTATTGAACGAGGCCCGTCTCCACAACTGCCTGAGATTGATGCTGTCTTCCTCGTTTCCTTTTCGTTCTGCTACTACTTTCTGGAACAATGCCATAGCTTCCGGTTCGCGCTTTGCCAGGGTTTCACTATCCATATCCACCACCACACGCACGCCCTCGCCGCTCCGCTTGGATAGGGTGACAGCGGTTTTGCCTAAGTCCCGAAAGAGCATAGCATTGTTGCCGAAGCTGCACCCTGTGACGAACTGGATGCCATCAGTGAAGCAGTTATTTGTTTCAACAATGGCTACCACTTCCTCCATACCTGTGGAATGGACACCGAGGTCGGTCACGGCTCGATAGGCTGCCCGAACCCCATAGGCCAGTCCGGGGCAGTAATGGCCGTGCAACTCGCCAGCCTTTTCAAGCAACCAGTTAGTATCGCCGGACTCGATGGCTTTCTTGATCTTCTCTCTAGGATCATCCGTTGCGTTATCAGTCAATTTGTTGCCTCCTTTGTTTGCCGTTGTCTATTTACCTTCTGGAGCAATGACTATTAGTTTCCAGTTCAGGCAGGCGAGTTTGAGCAGGGACTTACGATCAGTCATTGACTAAGTCTTCTCTCTCATCCACCAAAAGCTTGGCTATCATATGAATCTCGCAACAGACAGTTTTTGCAACAGATCGTTCTTGCAATTAGTTGCAATAACATGCTAACAGAGAACTTTTTGGCTGTCAATGCCGTCTGGAGAATAGGTGGATATGAAAGCTAATATCCGGTATTATTAAGGAACGGAAAAGTTGAAAATGGGCAAGTGGGAACAATGGAAAAATCCGTAAAAAGTATCATCTCTCAGCGGGTACAGTCAATACCTGCTTCAGGGATTCGTAAGTATTTTGACCTGCTCAATTCGATGGAGGGGGTAATTTCACTCGGCGTGGGTGAGCCGGATTTCGTCACGCCCTGGCATATATCTGAGGCGGGGATATATGCGGTTGAGAAAGGGTATACAATGTATACCTCCAATTATGGGCTCATTGAACTACGGGAAGAAATTGCCAGGCATCTTCGTGCTCGCTATGGACTGGAGTACGATCCTGATACCGAAATTCTGGTTACTTCCGGTTCCAGCGAAGCGCTTGATCTGGCCATGCGGTCGATCCTTGACCCGGGCCAGGAAGTGATTATTCCCGATCCCAGTTACGTTGCTTATATGCCCTATACGGTACTGTCGGAGGGAAGCGTGGTTCCGGTCCCCACTTTTGTGGAGAACGATTTTAAAGTCAAAGCATCGGATATAGAAGAGAGGGTTACCGAACGAACCAAAGCCATGCTGCTGGGATATCCCAATAATCCTACGGGCACAGTTTTGGAAAAGACTGATCTTGAAGAAATTGCTGGCGTTGTGCGCAATCGTGATTTGATGGTGATCTCTGACGATATCTACGACCGGCTGGTTTACAATGGCGAGCATGCCTGTCTGGCCGCCTTGCCGGGCATGCGTGAACGTACCATACTGGTCAACGGTTTTTCAAAGGCTTATGCCATGACGGGCTGGCGGATCGGTTACGCGGCGGCCCCGGCGTACATCATCGAAGCGATGATGAAGGTGCACCAGTATGGGATGATGTGCGCCCCTATCATGGGACAAATGGCTGCTGTGGAAGCTCTACAGAACGGCGAGGAAGCGGTTCTGAAAATGGTTGCTGAATATGATCGCCGCCGCCGGGTGATAGTCGAAGGCTTGAATGATATCGGGCTGAAATGTTTTGAGCCAAAAGGGGCTTTCTATGCTTTTCCCTCGATTAGATCAACCGGCCTTTCCTCGGATGATTTTGTGGAGAAGCTGCTTATTGAGGAAAAGGTGGCAGTGATTCCGGGATCGGCATTCGGGGAGTGTGGCGAAGGATATATTCGATGTTGTTATGCGGTGGCCCTGCCGGATATCGAAGAGGCGCTGGAACGGATGCGCAGATTTGTGGAGAGGCATAAATAGGATTTGACTTTTGGAAGACTTACATGTACATTTAGTAAATCAATTCATAGGAGGAGTGCAATGAGAATATCTGCAATCATTGCCGTGGCCTTTGCACTGGTTATCCTAACTGTGGAAATGGCTTCAGCCAACTGGGCATTTGATATTGTGCCAACTGCCGATTTTGAAGACATGCATTACTGGGGGGAAGAGGGTTGGAACAGTGATGCAACAAATTGGGATATAGTGCTCAGACTCACGCCACCGGATACTTTTTTGGCATCTGATAACATGACTTTCTTTATCAACGAAGATCCGGCAAAACCGGCGAATCTGACTATTTCGCATCCTCCTTTTGGGATGCCTCCAGCAGATTTGACTTTGCAGAATGGTTATGTCGCAGGACCTTCAGGCGATCAGGGCGTTTATCTTACATCAGTATATCTGAGTTCAGGGCCTAATTTTGATCATATGTTCACTCCTGGTGTAGGCATGCTTGATGGCGATATCCTGT
>Ga0180431_10007069_pt1 | contig 13181 bp, 10 predicted proteins | sample SS_ome_11_FD_132459 | JGI IMG/M metagenome (GOLD analysis project Ga0180431, IMG submission 132459) | Hypersaline lake sediment archaeal communities from the Salton Sea, California, USA - SS_1_MS_1 metaG | ecosystem: Environmental > Aquatic > Non-marine Saline and Alkaline > Hypersaline >... | reverse complement strand
GATGCGCTGTGGGTAGCGGTTTGGCCTAAATGCCGAGTAAGCATCTGGTAGATTTTGGATTCTTCGCTCAAGAACAGGGGAGGAGTCTCGTTGGTCACCACGAATTCGAAATCCCAATCTGCCAGCACTCCCGTGACCACATCACGAAGCCGTCCGATCATCGGCTGGGTTTCTGACCCCGGCATTGTTCGCAGGCTGCATGCAATTTCACACCGGTCAGGTACGATATTCGGCGCCGATCCACCGTGTATGGTGCCGACATTCAACGCTGCAAAAGGGACGTCCGGGAAGTACTCCGCATTTGGGGACGACTCGGACTCCAGGTTGAGGCGAAAGTCTTTCAATGCATGTATCAACGGCCCGGCAGGTTCTATCGCGTTGATCCCGAGATGCGGATATCCGCTGTGGGCGCTCTTGCCACGGAGAACGACTCTGAAACTCACGAACCCCTTGTGCATTCGAACGACCTGCAAGGATGTGGGTTCTCCGATGATGGCTGCGGTAGGTAATCCACTGCGGCCCTCGAGAGCTTGAGCGAGGTGCCTTCCACCCAGTATTCCTACTTCCTCATCGTAAGTGAAGACCAGAACGAGGGGGCTCTGTAGATCGCCCTCCCGAACGGAAGCAGCGGTGTTCATCGCTAGCGCGAGGAATCCCTTCATGTCACACACACCCCGGCCGTAGTAATGCCCGTCGGCTTCGGTCAATGTGAATGGGTCGGTCTTCCACTCGGGCTCATCAGCCGGCACCGTGTCCATGTGTCCGGACAGCACGAGCCCTCTTCCATCAGTGACATCCGGCGGGCCCACGCGTATGATGAGGTTGAGCTTCTCGTTGTCCGGCGAAGCCTGGCGCTGGATCGTTACGCCGGGAAGATCCAAGTAATCGCAGATGAAGTCGGCGATCGGTCTGTTGCTGTTCGGGCTGGTTGAATCGAACCCAATCAGCCGAGCCAGCAAGTCGCGGTTGCTTAGCAGATTCATCACGGCCTAAGCATGTTATGTACTACCGATCCGGGCAAGGGGTTAACACTTGCCTTTGATCGCTTGAAAACACAGGTTTGCGATAGTGGAAGGCGGTACTGCTTCCGAAGTTTTTGTTATTGGCTGATTACACAACGGGCGCGAAGTCGCGGGAGTTGAACTGATGGCTGTTACTTTCACTTTTCTCGGACATGCAGGTTTCTTGATCGACGACGGCACCACATGCCTCGCCATCGACCCTTTCCTCACCGGCAATCCAGTGGCCACCAAGGCGGCTAATGAGATCTGCTGTCAGGCCATAGTGGTCACACACGGGCATGGTGATCATCTGGGTGATACGGTAGACATAGCAAAGGCAAACGACGCCACAGTGTACGCCCCCAACGAGATCGCGGAGTATGTTGAAGGGTTAGGATGCAAGGCGGAGCCGGGTAACCCCGGAGGGAAGATCAATGGCGATTTCGGATGGGTAGCGTTCACGCCGGCGTTCCACTCATCGTCGTTTGATGGGCAGTATATGGGTATGCCAACCGGCGCGGTCGTGAATATGGGCGGTGTCACCATCTACCACTTGGGCGACACCGGCTTGTTCGGCGACATGAGGTTGATGGGCGAGATCTACAAGCCCGACGTGGCCTTCATCCCCGTTGGGGACCGTTTCACCATGGGGCCTGAACTCGGTGCAATGGCCGCCGAAATGATCAAACCCAAAGTCGCAGTACCGATACACTATGGCACGTGGCCATTGCTGGTGTCGGATATCTCCGGGTTCACTCCCGAAGGAGTGGATGTAAAGGTGGTCGAGCCGGGCGAGACTTGGGAGTATTGAGTTCTAGGTAGTTTAGTCCTGAATGCGGCGGCCGTTGAGGCGGTTGTCGATAGCCGGCATAGTGAAAAGGTTGTCGGCTATCTCGGCGATTTCCTCCGCCTCACGCCAGCGGCGCTCCAACCATTTGAGTCGGCCCTGTAGAGCTTGTCGCTCGGTTTCTTCATGAGCGGCCATCTCGAGGGCAAGACGTGTGGGCATCGGATACTGACCGATGCCCTTTTCCTTCAAATCTGATTTCCGAATCCGTTTTGCGACAGTATCGAAGTACGCTCTCGCGTCTCCGACTTTGTCTAGCTCCTTTACTGCCTCCACGACCTGACTCTGTGAGGCGCCAAAACCGTTCGCAACGGGGAGAACTAGGCCCATAACGTGTATCGCTTGTTCGCCGGTATACCCTTCCCAACCCACCGAATGCGGCAGTTCAAGTCTCCAATCCTTGTTTACGTCGTTGAGACGAACGTCCGGCACGTGTCCGGTTCGCACAAATGAGAAGTCGAGCGAGTTGATGCGTACCTTGGCGATAATTCTGCCTAGCAGCTTCTCGATACGCTCGGGACCGATCTCGCGCCACAACTCTTCGGTACCGGCACCTGCCACCATTCCAAAACCTATCGCCACCGGTGCGCCCACCAAGAGTGCAAGGCCGGCGCCGACGAGGCCTCCGGCACCAATCATCCATCCGTAGTTGTCTGCTGCCTGGGCTCCGACCCTGAGGAGCGCGCGTCGGCGACGGCACCTCAACTCATCTGCGTACCGCCATACTGCCAGCTCTTGACGGAAAGGTTTGCCAATTCGGATGAGGTCGAGGGAGCCGTAGACCACCGCCAAGCCTATGTTTTCGGTGCAGACGCGAATTGCTGTACCGTTGAACAGACGCTCGCATTCTTCGATTGCTTCCCAACGATCGTCGAGGGGAGCGAGGTTCCATCCGCCGCACTCGGGACAGACAATCCAGAGGCGGCCCTTTTCGGAGTCGAACGCAAGGCGCCGGCCGGCGGTGCAGTGTTCGACGAGTTCGTTGCTGCCGAGTTGCCCTCTGCAAAAGAGGCAAACATATCCAGGACGGGTGCCAGTCGTCTGCATCATACTATTGATAATACTGAGATAGCCCTCAATTTGTGCCAAGCTTCTGCTATCCTCAAAATGCAATCGGTTCTCGACCTTCCCGATCCTCCGGTGGTTGGGAAAATCGAAAACCGACCGCAATTCTGAGTTGTGAGTGTATTGAGCCGCGGATGGACGCGGAATCACGCGGACGTTCGCTGAGGTTCATGTGATGTTGCGTGCGGTGGCAATCATCAACATCCTCCGCGTTCACCCGCGTAATTCCGCGGCAAAGACTGTTTGACCTATCCGTTAAGTATCTTTTCGAGCGCTCCCAAAAGGTAGCGTACGTTTCGTTCGGCAGCGCTGTATCCCATGAGGCCGATTCGCCAAGCCTTGCCGGCGAGAGGCCCGAATCCTCCCGCAATCTCGATCCCGTACTCGGTCAGGAGCCGCTTCCTTGTGGGAGCGTCCTCAACGCCGTCGGGGATCAGAACGCATGTGAGCATCGAGAGTCGATTCGCGGGATCGCCGAAAAGCTCGAGTCCAAGGTCTGTGAGCCCTTGGTGCAGCATGTCTCCTACCTTCTTGTGGCGAGCCACTCGGTTCTCGAGTCCCTCTTCTTGGATGAGGGTCAACGCCTCTTTGAGCGCAAAGACCATTGGGCCGGGTGCCGTGTGGTGATACACACGTTCGGTGCCCCAATACTTCTTGATGAGCGTGAGGTCCAGATACCAGGTGTCGGTTTCCTTCTGCCTGGCATTGATGACGTCCCACCCCCGATCGTTCACTGTTATCGCAGAGATGCCGGCGGGCCCTCCCACGCACTTTTGGCCGCCGGTGTAGCAAATGTCGATCAGGTAGTCGTCCACTGGGATGTGGGCCCCGGCCATAGAACAGACGGTGTCCACGAGGAAGAGCTTGTTCGCATCCCGCACGATCTTTCCGATTTCCTCAAGTGGTTGTCCGATGCCGGCCGAGGTCTCGCCGTGCACTACACCCACCATTTTGGCGTCGGGATTGGCGCCGAGAGCTTCCGTAATCTGCTGTGGTTTCACGACTTGGCCGAAATCGACTTCTACCCTTATGGCTGTACCACCGTGCCGCTCCACAATGTGAGCCATGCGTTGTCCGAAGAAACCGTGGATACCGACGATGATCTTGTCGCCGGGCTCCACCACGTTGCAGACAGCGGCTTCCATCGCACCCATGCCGGATGCCGGTAGCGTGATCGCGAACTCGTTTTCGGTCTGGAAGAGATATCTCAATCGCGCCATGGTATCGTCCATGGCCTCGAGGAAAACGGGATCCAGGTAGCCCAGTATAGGGCTGATCATAGCCTGGAAAACTCGAGGATGGATGTTGCTGGGCCCCGGGCCAAGCAGTACTCGTGGTTCGTGGGACAATTGTTCTCCTAGCTGGTTGTTTGCTTCACGTGTCGATCCGATTGAAACTGTCTGGTAGGGACGGGTGCCGTCAATGCGGCAGGAGGTGCGAGAGGGGTTTCCAGCATCTCCCGCCCCCCTTTCTACTTCCGCGTCCCAACAATCGCTATCCAGTCGCCGTGCGGGCTCACCGAGATTCGAGATATGTTTTCGACTCCCGAATTCCCAAAATCGGCCACCTCTTCCCATTCAGATCCGCCCACATAACGCCATCGGAACAATTTAGATCCCGATCCGGTTATCACTGAGCCATCCGGTGTCCACGCGTAGAATTCACTGTCCATCAACCGTACCAGGGGTCGGACTGCTCGCGAGTCGATATCGATTTCTTTGATCCAAAACTCTGGCACACGATGAGTGAAGCTGATCTTGTGGCGGTTGGGGATTTTGTGAATCGAGCGACCCACGTTGTACGCAACTATTTCGCCGACTCCTGTCCTTGTATCTGCCATCTGGAAAGTCGCGGGCGAACCCAGTACGAAGATCCCCAGTGTGAATGCATTGCCCCACGCCTGGTACCCGACTGGGGCAATTCCCGGGAGGACCACCTCCGGGTTGCCGCCGTCGAGGTCGAATTCCCACAGTCGCTGGGTTGAGTCCGCTTCCACACGGATTACCGTGAACGTGTTTCCGTGCGGCGTAACCGTTGGCGAGTATTCGCTCTCGAGGCTCGTTCGAGTCACGGCGCTGGTTGACCGAATCCCTATGTTGTACCTGTAGATGTCTGTCTGGTCGCCGCGATTCGACGTGTACAGGATGGCGCTTCCGTCGGGGAGGAAAGACGGCTGGTTGTCATATCCGTCCCTGTCCGTGACATTGGTTACTGCGCCGAACCTGAGTTCGCCGTTGCTGGAGTTCATCTCGACGAGGTAGATGTCCGTCCCAGGGGGAGCCTGGGCAACAAGCGGACTCGGCGCAGACAATACGGCAACGGAGGACGCAACGAATAGCAGCTTGGATTGAAGCATGATTCAACACCCCGCGATGTGGTGGAGAGATGTGCGACGGGGATTGTGCAGCAGTGGACCAGGCTGGTCAAGTTGGCAAAAAAAGGCGACATGGCAATGATTAGAAGAACAACAATTTCATTAGCACTCGGCGCAGCACTGGCGCTGGGTTCAAGCGGATGCGGGGACGACAGCTTCGCACCGGAATTGGGGGTAGAATTGGACGCGATGACAGAAACGGCATCGGGCCTGATGTATCAAGACCTGGTGGTGGGAACCGGTGACGAGGCACAAGCGGGTGACTCGGTGTCTGTTCACTATACCGGTTGGTTGAAAGACGGCACCAAGTTCGACAGCAGCGTCGATCGTGGGCAGCCGTTCGAGTTTCGCCTGGGACTGGGTGCCGTAATCGCTGGGTGGGACGAAGGTGTTGCAGGTATGCGCGTGGGCGGCCAACGCAAACTGGTCATCCCGCCGGAGTTGGGCTACGGTGCCAGCGGCGCCGGAGGGGTGATCCCCGGCGGTGCGACTCTGGTGTTCGACGTGGAGTTGCTGGAGATACTCTAGCAAACAGGGGAAGGGCGGCCGAGCCACGCTGCGACGCGCGGTGTCAGTCGCCCCGCTCCCACACATTGTTGCTCCTGTCGATATCCGGAAAAGCACCTGTCGCATCGATCTCCACGTGCGTAACCGGCGATCTGACGGGCACCGAAAGTTCGACCCTGGTCTCTCCATGAAGCCATGACTCGGCCGGAATCTCCCGCTCGAGCACTCGCCCACTCTCGAGCGTTATCGTAAGCCGAACCGGCATTGGAACCAGGCCTCTGTCTTCGACCACGATCGTTGCCAGAGTGTGTTCCTGAACCACATCAGCTACTGCTTGGTCTAACGTCCAGTCTTCATGGTACCAGGCTCGCCAGAACCAGCTGAGATCTTGGTTGCTCACAGTGTTGAACGTGTTGAAGAAGTCCCAAGGCTTCGGGTGTTTGAAAGCCCAGTCGCCCAGGAACTTCCTGAACCCGCGAACAAAGGTGTCTTCACCGAGTAACCCGCGTAACGCTACCAATACCGTGGCCGGTTTCTGGTATGAGGCGATTCCGGAAACCCCAGGTCGGTGTAATCCAGTCCAACGCATCATCGCCGCGTCTCGACCTTCACGACTCGCAGCAAGGTACGAATCGCGGTCGGGAATGTCGTGATTCACACCGGGGAAGTACTCCTTCCGAGCCTGGTTCTCGTTGAAGGTCGTGATTCCCTCGTCCATCCATCCGTGTCTGGTCTCGTCCGTGTTTACGATCATCGGTACCCACATGTGCCCCAATTCATGAACCGTCACGTTGTAAAGAGCGGAATCACTCCTGGTGTTGTAATCGCCGATCAAGGTCATCATCGGGAACTCCATCCCCCCACCGATGATCCCGCTACCCTCAACGGTGGTCATGTGAGGCCAGGGGTAGGGCACCCCCATCCAGCGCGACAGAAAATCGATGCTGTGCTGCGCATATTCGCAGGAGTGTTCCCATTTGGGAGCGCTGGGCCGCCAAAAGGCGTTGATGAGTGCGTAGTCGGTGTCTCCATCGCCGTTGCGGTCGCCTACGGGCGTCCTGGCCGCGTCCCAGTTCGAAGCGAGCAACGCGCTGAACGCGACGTCCCGCACCGAGTCCGCCCGAAACCGCCAGGAGAGTTCACCGCTGCTCGAGAGCCGGGTAGCTCCACCGGCCCCAAAGCCCCGCGCAGTAACAACATGCACTACCTCGTCGCTCTCCAACGCCTGGCGGTAACGCGGTAAGACGTCTTCAGACAGGACTTCCTCAGGGTTCTCCAACCTACCTGTCCCCATGAGAACCCAGTTGACCGGAGCCTCGATCTCGACGTTGTAGTTGCCGAACGAACTGTAAAACTCGGCGTTGTCGAGAAACTGATCCGTTTGCCAGCCTACCACATCGTCGTAGGCGGCAACCTGTGGGTACCAGTAGGCGATGTGGAACATGTCATCCGAGTTCCATCCCATGCGACCCCCGGCACCGACCTGCGGGACTTTGAACGCCCACTCGAGTGCGAGTTCTACAGTACCTCCGGGGATGATCGGGTCGGCAGGAAAGACGCGGAGTATCGTTCCATCGATCTCGTAGCCGGACCCATCCCGATCTTGCCGTTCCGCCAGGTCGTTGCCCGAAACTGCCACGCCTCGAAGCTCCATCCCACCAGTAACTTCAGCTGTGCTGCCTCGGGCTGCACCCTCTGCGTGTAGGTTCTGCAACAGGTGCAGCGCAACATATGAAAGGGTGTCAGGCGAGTTATTGTGGTAAACGATCTCTGCGGATCCTTCGATGCGCTTCGATTGCGGAACCAACCTGCCACGAATCGAATAGTCAGCCCACTGCTGCCAATATGATGGCCCCGGCTCGCCAGTGGTTGTTCGAGTCCCATTCGATATCGCCTCCAGGTATTGCGACGGCGGAACGACGGGGTAGGGAATAGGGCGCGATTGTGCGGCCTGCTGCGAGACGGCCGGTTGTGCAACCACAGCTAACAGCAACACACCGCTTATGCATGAAAGGGTACGGACCATTCTGATTCTCCAGGGCTTACACAGCGTTTTGAACCCAGTCATATCTGCAGCACTGAAACGGTGACGTCAACAGTGGGGTGAGATCGGTCTTAGCCGCAGAAGAACGCAGAGGGACGCGGATCTTGTTTGGGTAGGGTGGTGTGGCAACCTTTGCAGTTCATCCGCGTAATTCCGCGCGCGTCCGCGGCCGACCAACCCACGCAGGTTAGTCCTAGCCGCGGCCTCCCATTCGACAAGGGGTTGCTAAAAATTTAGCACCATGCTAATGTTTTAGCAGATGCTAGAAATTTAGCATAGCGATGGATGGCAAAACCAGATGGTGCCAAAAGGCGTAGGGAGGGAAAATGTCACCAAAGGAAACCCACCAAAATCTCTCCAGGCGAGAGCGCCAGATCATGAACGTGATCTATGCGCGCGGAGCAGTATCGGTGCAGGAGGTCGTAGATCAGATCCCCGACCCACCGAGCTACTCGGCTGTGCGGGCCATGTTGCGCGTCCTCGAGGAGAAAGGTCACGTGAAGCATCGGGAGGACGGACCACGCTACGTCTATCTCCCGACGGTACCGAGAGATGAGGCGAGCAGGTCGGCGCTGAGACAGCTTGTGCGAACCTTCTTTGACGGATCCGCCGAACAAGCTGCTGCCGCATTACTCGACATGTCAGGACCTGAGTTGTCAAAGGAAGAACTCGATCGGCTCTCCGAAGCGATCGAGCAGGCACGGAAGGAAGGGCGGTAATCATGGGTGACGTACTAGATAATGTGTGGGGCGTCATGTCGCCCGGCGGCAACGTACTCCCAATCTTGGTTGACATTTCGATCAAAGGCCTGGTTCTACTGCTTGCGGCTTCCGTGTTGGTTCTAACGCTGAGGAAGGCATCGGCCGCAACCAGACACCTCGTGTGGTATGTGGCTGTTTGTGGCCTGCTCGTTCTTCCGGCGGTGTGGGCGGTGGCGCCGAAATGGACGGTTCCTGGAGCGAGTTTGCTATCTCGTGCCGTCCAACCTGTTGAACGCCTGTCAGCGAAGGTGTCTGCGGCAGCGGTTGTAGAGGCGTCAAGGGTCGGGAAAGCTGGAGAAGTCGGAGCGGCGGCAGGCGATACGGAGATGCTCAGCACGAACGCACGAACAGCGGAAATCGCCCCGCGGCGGGAACCTGCTGCTAGGCTCGCTCCGCCAGTGACCGCGCCGCGTGCCAGAGTCTTGGTTGGTGAATCGCGAATACCTGCTCCTCCGACCGCACAGCCTTCGACTGTTTTGGCGCCTATGTCACCGTCGATCGAGCCAAAGCTCAGCGGCGTCGACTGGATGCTACTGCTTCCAACCATTTGGGTGGCTGGAGCGGCTCTAGTATTCATTTGGATTGTCGGTGGTCTAATTCGGACTTGGCTGTTGGTGCACTCGGCTCGCCCGGTGGCTCACGGTCCAGTCAAATGGTTGTTTGATGACCTCGCGGATGAAATGGGATTGGCGGGGCGTGTGTCGCTGCTGCAGGCGAGAGGCACAGTAATGCCGATGGTCTGCGGAGTTCGTCCCTGTGTGATTCTTCCTGCGGCGGCCGACGATTGGACTGACGATCGGCTCCGATCTGTGTTGCTCCACGAACTGGCACATGTCAAACGACACGACTATATGACTCAGCTCTTGGCGCGCCTGGCAGGCACACTTCATTGGTTCAATCCGCTCGTATGGGTCGCCATACACCGTATGAGAATCGAGCGCGAATTGGCATGTGACGATCAGGTCCTTCGTACGGGATCGAAGGCGTCGGATTACGCCAGCCACTTGCTGGAGATCGCTCGGGCGGCCAACGGAAGAACTTTCGCATCCTTCGGCGGTGTTGCGATGGCCAGACGCTCCAGGCTCAGCGATCGGCTTCTGGCCGTGCTCGACGACACGCGCCGCAGGGCAGCGTTGACGCCGCAAATGTCGCTGGCCGCGTGGGTGGGAGCTGCGTGCTTCTTGTTCCCAGTTGCGGGGGCCGGTCTCGATCCTGCATCAACTGACGACGACCTTGTAGAAGTTGGGTCTGCCGACCGGATGATAGCGGAGAACCCAGCTGCACCGCGGCCGCAACAGGTCCATCAACCGGACGTGGTCCCGGAGGTCGCTACTCTGGCAGGTTCTGCGATCCACATCCCGCCAACCCGCCCGGATATGCTAAATGGGTTCGTGGCAGATCGGGTGTTGGAAATTCCCGATCAGATTTCCGATGCACAGATTCAGTCCCGCTGCAATTGGTACGCCCGAGACGCTAGCGTATCGCATTGGATGAGCGGTGAGGACGACGATATCGAAGTCCGGATCACTATGGACGACTGCCGTCTGGAACTCGAAGCTGGTGGCGAGATCGTCTTCAACGACGCTGAGACAGACATCGTCGGTATTTCTCACCGCGGCTACTTCGAGATGGAGGAACGCGCGGGCCGTTCCAGGCGCCGGATCGTAATAGAACCGGCCGAAGGTGGTGACTTGGATCGTCGTTGGTACGTCGACGGTGACGAACAGCCATACGATAACGAAGCGAGTGCTTGGCTGCGCGAGATGATCCCCCTGCTGTTCCGGCGAGTTGGATTGCAGGCTGAGGAGCGGGCTGGACGCATATTGGACCGTGATGGTGTCGACGGTGTACTGCAGGAAGTCTCGCAGATTCCGTCCGACTACGTTGCCCGCAAGTACTATCAGGTCCTCCTGACTGATGCAGACCTCGACAGCTCTCAGCTCAGATCGATCGTCCGTCAGGCGGGAGACGAACTCGAGTCGGATTACGAGCTGGCTCAACTCATGATCGAAGTCGCGCAGAATCACCCAGTAGACGAGTCGGTGATGGTTGTCTACGTGGAGGCTGCCGGCTCTCTAGAATCGGATTACGAGCAACGCCGAGTCCTCGATGCGGTGCTGAGTCGAGAAGATCTTAGTGCCGACGTCGCGGAGGCGATGCTGCGGCTCGCCACGGAACTCGAGTCGGACTACGAGCTGGCTGAACTGCTTATCGCCATAATGCACAGGCACCCCATCGATGAGGCGCTAACTAGAGATTTCTTTGATGCGGTGCATACGCTTGACTCCGACTACGAGCACAATCGTGTTCTCAAAGTCGCATTGAATGAGGGTGCGCCAAATCTTCAAGTGCTTGACCTCGCGCTGGAATCAGCGTTGAGAATCGAATCGGACTACGAGCTTGCGGAGTTGTTGCTCGAGGTGGCGAGGCTCTACCCCGTGGAGAGAGACATGCCGACGTCGTATCTCGATGCAGCCCAGTCGCTCGATTCCGATTACGAGCTTGGTCGGGTACTCAAGTTCCTCATTGAGAATCAGCGGTTGAACGAAGCAGCCCTGACAATCGTGCTCGACGCCGCGCTCACGCTCGATTCAGACTATGAGCTTGCTAACGTGTTGATTGTCGTCGCAGAAGAACATCCGCTCGAGGGAGAGCTCAGAACCATGTTCATGCGCACGCTCGACATGATTACGTCGGACTACGAGCGGGGACGGGTGCTTTCGGCAATGAATCCGCGAGGTGGCCGACCTCAGTAGCGCTACTATGGGTTGGACAGTGGCCTCGAGTCAGACCTGCAGGAGGGGAGAGCCGGAGTGCTACGCGAGTGGTGTCTTCGGCTCTGGGCTTTTCAGGATTGATTCGATCTTGGTGAAGAGCACATCCACCGCCACCTCATTGTAGCCGCCCTCCGGGATGACGATATCGGCGTAGCGTTTGCTCGGCTCCACGAAATCGAGGTGCATCGGACGTACTGTCTGCATGTATTGGCGCACCACGGACTCTAGCGTTCTCTCCCGCTTGGCAATGTCGCGTTCCATACGCCTTATCACACGCACGTCGGCATCCGTGTCGACGAATACCTTTATGTCCATCAAATCCCTGAGTGCACGGTCTACCAGGATGAGGATACCTTCGAGCATTATCACCTTGCGTGGCTCGGCCCGCACCGAGCTTGCCGTTCGGAGGTGACTCCGGAAGTCGTAGACTGGAACGTCTACGGGGACACCACTCTGCAGTGCTTTCAGGTGCTCAATCAGGAGCGATGTCTCCAATGCATCGGGGTGGTCGTAATTGACGGCGGCTCGATCCTGCGGCGCCAGATCTCCTCGGTCGAGGTAGTAACTGTCATGCTGGATACACGTGACCCTATCGGAGCCCAGCCGCTCTACGATTCGTTCCACGACAGTGGTCTTTCCGGACCCGGACCCGCCGGCTACGCCAATGATGATTGGCCGGCGTCGGATATTGGCAGACACAGACATACGCTAAGCCGCGCGAGTTTGAGGAAAGGTGAATGTCTGGGTAGGGTAGGCGGAACGCAAGAGGGGCAGGCTCGTCGACAAACGAACGCGAGCCCGCCCCTCTGAATGTTGGTAGAGCTCTGAGCTAGTTTCTCCGCCTCCTCGGTACTCGGACGGTCACACGCTCGCCGTCGTTGACCTCGACGGCAACCGACGCACGGATGGTCTCGGCCAATTCGGCGAAGAAGTCTTCGGACAGTCCCAGGTCTTCGAAAGACTCTATGGTCGTGCCATCGAGAGCTGATAGGTGCTCATCAATCAACCCCATGACCTCACTCAGTCTAACCTCAATGTCCGCGTGGCCTTCAGCTCTAAGCTGCATTTCCGCGGCAATTCCCCTTGCTCTCTCAATTGCTCCTCGCGGGATCCGGATCTCGATGTCTTGGGAGAGCTCCGCGAGACTGCTGAGTTCTGCGAGCTCAGACAGCTCCGAGAGTTCAGACAACTCCGATAGCTCGGAGAGTTCAGCTAGCTCCGCCAAGTGTGGCAACGGGGGGACTGCTGGCACAGCCGGGACCGCCGGCACAGCGGGAACAGCCGGGACCGCTGGCACCGCAGGCAAGGCCACCAAACCAGGTTCGTCAGCCTTGGCAAGCTGCTGCAGATCATCGCAGTCTTCCGCCCTAGTACAGACTTGATGGACTGCAAATCCGCCGATCAACGCAATTGGTGTCAACACGAACAGTGCACGCATTTTCTCATCTCCGAGTGTCTTGGTCGGGAATAGCAAGGCACACAATCCCTACGGTCAGCCGAACTCAACGGTTTCGATGGTTGGCATTATCGGCTCGGCTTGCTACCTTCACCGACACTGAGGCAGGTAACGTCAAAAACCAGTATTCGGACCTTTAGGCTAAGTTCGAAATACTCGCTGAAGGGAGAATCAATGGCCTACGTGATCGCTGAGCCGTGTATCGGCGTAATAGACAGAGCATGCGTGGATGCATGTCCGGTTGACTGCATTTATGAGGGTGAAGACCAGCTGTATGTGCATCCCGATGAATGCATCGATTGCGGAGCCTGTGAGCCCGAATGTCCAGTTAGCGCTATCATGTCCGAAG
>Ga0180431_10007068_pt1 | contig 13181 bp, 16 predicted proteins | sample SS_ome_11_FD_132459 | JGI IMG/M metagenome (GOLD analysis project Ga0180431, IMG submission 132459) | Hypersaline lake sediment archaeal communities from the Salton Sea, California, USA - SS_1_MS_1 metaG | ecosystem: Environmental > Aquatic > Non-marine Saline and Alkaline > Hypersaline >... | reverse complement strand
GATTGCAAAAACGCTTGCATGGTCATTAAATATTCCGATTAAAACCGTTTCAAGCCTTGAAGTGCTGGCGGCAAACGGCCGTTTTTTCCAAGGCTTGATTTGTCCGTTGTTTGATGCCAGACGCGGTCAGGTTTATACGGGACTATACCAGTATAGGGACGGTAAACTGCATGGCTTGGAAGAGGACCAAAACATTCTGCTTGAGGATTGGCTTAAAAAACTGAAAGCCATGGATCAGCAAGTCCTTTTCATAGGAAGTGACACAGAGATTCATCAGGAGATGATCGAACAGATTCTCGGTGAACAAGCGGTCATTTCTGGCCCTGCCCTGCAGCTTCCACGACCTTCAGAATTGGCTTTAATCGGAGAACTTAAAGAGGCCGAGCCTGTGCACAGCGTTGTTCCAAACTATATTCGTCTGGCCGAAGCCGAGGCCGTCTGGCTTGAAAAACAAAAGTAAACGGGTGAAGCCATGAACACGCAAATGGTCATACGCGATATGAATCCAAAAGATTTGGACCAGGTTTTTGAAATTGAAAAAAGCTCTTTTTCTTCTCCGTGGAAAAAAGAATCTTTTCATCATGAGCTTTTTCACAATATGTATGCTCATTACCTCGTTCTCGAAGTTGAGGAGCAAGTTGTCGGCTACTGCGGGATTTGGATCGTCATGGATGATGCCCAGATCACCAACATTGCCGTTTCACCTGCATATCGGGGCCGCCGTTTAGGAGAAGCTCTTTTGAAAGCCGCGATGAAGCTTTGCCGGATGAAAAAGGCGGTTCAGCTTTCTTTAGAGGTAAGGGTATCGAATCATATTGCACAAAGCTTATACAAAAAGCTCGGCTTTGAGCCGGGAGGAATTCGTAAAAATTATTATACCGATAATGGGGAAGATGCATTATTAATGTGGGTGAGACTAAATGAATCATAAAAAAGATCTGTATGTATTAGGAATCGAAACAAGCTGTGATGAGACGGCCGCCGCGATTGTCAAAAACGGAACGGATATCATTTCAAATGTCGTAGCGTCGCAAATCGAGAGTCATAAACGGTTTGGCGGCGTTGTTCCCGAGATCGCATCAAGGCATCACGTGGAACAGATGACGATCGTGCTTGAGGAAGCCTTTGCACAAGCGGACATGACATTTGATGACATTGATGCCATCGCAGTAACGGAAGGACCGGGGCTTGTCGGCGCTTTATTGATCGGCGTGAATGCCGCGAAAGCGCTCAGTTTTGCCCGGGGCATACCGCTCGTAGGCGTCCATCACATTGCCGGTCACATCTATGCCAACAGACTTGTTCAGGACATTCAATTTCCGGCGATTGCCCTTGTCGTCTCAGGCGGCCACACCGAACTCGTGTATATGAAAGAGCACGGCTCATTTGAAGTCATCGGAGAGACGCTCGACGATGCGGCAGGCGAAGCCTATGACAAAGTGGCGAGAACGATGGGGCTTCCTTATCCGGGAGGACCTCACATTGACAAACTTGCGCAAAAAGGCGAGGCAAATGTGCCGCTACCGCGCGCATGGCTTGAAGAAGGCTCTTATCATTTCAGCTTCAGCGGATTGAAGTCTGCAGTCATCAACACGCTTCACAACGCTTCACAAAAAGGTGAAACGATAGCTCCGGAAGATTTGTCAGCCAGCTTTCAGGAAAGCGTCATTGATGTCCTCGTCACAAAAACGGAACGCGCTGCGAAAGTTTATGGCGTCAAACAGGTGCTGCTTGCCGGAGGAGTTGCTGCAAACAAAGGGCTGAGAGCGGCGCTCGAAAAAACGTTCAGCAGCCATCCGGAGATTGAGCTTTTGATCCCGCCGCTTTCGCTGTGTACGGACAATGCCGCGATGATTGCCGCCGCAGGTACGGTTGCTTTTGAAAAAGGAATCAGAGGAAAATATGATATGAACGGTCAGCCTGGCTTAGATCTGACGTCTTATTAAAACCTCACGCTCTGTGAGGTTTTTTTGCCCGGGAATAGTTATTAACAGGTTATTAACATATATCCACAGTCTTGTGTATAATGTTAAAAACCTTAATTTACAGACCTTTTTTACCTGTTAATAATGTGTATAAATATTATGTTTTTTGTGGATATTGTGGGTAAATCGCTTTCTTTCTTTTAAATAAAGGATTTTAATTGTGGACAAAAAAACCGCTCCGGCTTGGAGCGGTTCATCCTTTATTCATTTGTAGAGAGTGTTTCCCATTCTGTTAACAGTTGTTCAAGCTCCTCATTTAGCCGTTCATTTTCAGAGTGGATTTCCTGGACCTTCTCATGGTCTTGGAAGACGGCGGGGTCACACAGGAGCTCTTCATTTTTTTCGATCTGTTCTTCAATGTCCGTAATTCTTGTTTCGATTTCTTCAATCCTGCGCTGCCGCTGGCGTTCTTTTCTTTTCAGCTCTTTTTCTTCTTCATAGCTCTTTTTTGCGCCAGGTTTTTCGGAAGCGTTTTTCTGATGCTCTTCCGTCTGTTTTTCTAGTTCTTTCAGTTCAAGCTGCTGCGCTTTTTTTTCTGTGTAATAATCGTAGTCGCCTAAATATTCTTCTGCTTTGTCGCGGGAAAGCTCCAGTACTTTTGTCGCGATCCGGTTGATAAAATAGCGGTCATGGGACACAAATAATATCGTTCCCGGGTAATCGATCAAAGCGTTCTCCAAGACTTCCTTGCTGTCCAGGTCGAGATGGTTTGTCGGCTCATCAAGAATAAGGAAGTTCGCTTTTTGGAGCATCAGCTTGGCGAGGGCAAGCCTTGCTTTTTCGCCGCCGCTTAACGCGTGTACAGGTTTTAATACGTCTTCTCCCGAAAACAGGAAGTTGCCGAGGCAGGTCCGGATATCCTTTTCATTCATTTCCGGATAATCGTCCCAAAGCTCGTCAAGCACGCGTTTTGACGACGTCAATTCAGCCTGTTCCTGGTCATAGTAGCCGATTGAGACATGGGAGCCTGTCGCGATTGTTCCCGATACCGGCTGCAGCTTTTGAATCAATGCTTTTAAAAGGGTTGACTTGCCGATTCCGTTCGGTCCGACCAGTGCAACGCTTTCCCCGCGGGTGATGTGAAAGTTCAATGAACGGAGAAGCGGGGGCTGCTCCTGATAGCTTACTGTCAAGTCTTCCACCCGCAGTACATCGTTTCCGCTTTGCCTTGTAATTTCAAAGCGGAAAGACGCCGACTTTTCATCTCCGAGCGGTTTGTCCATGATCTCCATCCGTTCAAGCTGCTTTCGTCTGCTCTGCGCCCGTTTCGTCGTCGAAGCTCTAGCCAGATTCCGGTCGACGAACTCCTGCAGCTTGGCGATTTCGTCCTGCTGCTTTTCATAAAGCTTTGTTTCCTTTTCCAGCTGTTCGGCTTTTAATTGGAGATAAGAGCTGTAGTTCCCGGTATATTTTTTGCTTTGGGACCGGCTGATCTCGTAAACTTGGGTAACCACTTTGTCAAGAAAGTACCTGTCATGGGAAACGATTAAAATCGCTCCGCTGTAATTTTGCAAATATTGTTCAAGCCATGTCAGGGTATCGATATCCAAGTGGTTTGTCGGTTCGTCCAAAATGAGGAGGTCGGGTTTTGTCAAAAGCATTTTTCCGAGGGCAAGCCTTGTTTTTTGACCTCCGCTTAAGTCCTGGACGCGGACGGAGTCGTCAAATCCCGCAAAGCCGAGCCCGTGCATGACGGATCTGACCTCTGCCTCATATTGGTAGCCGCCTTTGTCCTTGAACTCCTGCTGAAGCCTGTCATACGTCTTCATCAATGATTCAAGCATGTCCGGTCCGGCCTGCGCCATCTTTTCCTCGATCGCGCGCATTTCTTTTTCCATTTTTTTCAGAAAATCAAATACCGACAGCAATTCCTCTTTGAGCGTCAGCTTGGAATCGAGGCCGGAATGCTGGTCAAGGTAGCCCATCGTCAAATCTTTCGGCTTGATGATGTCCCCCTTTTCATATGAAAGTTTTCCTGCGATAATCTTTAGAAGAGTCGATTTTCCGGCGCCGTTGCGTCCGACGATCGCAATCCGGTCCCGAGATCTGACTTCGAGTTTTATATTCGTTAAAATCGTATCGGCTCCAAACGATTTTGAAAGTTGGTTCACTTGTAAAATCATCATGATCTTTCACCTCTTGTCTGCTATTTTAAGTGTAGCCTATCACTGCGCAGTCAGCAAACAATTAAGTGAAGTCTGGAAGATTTTAGCCAAAGAAAAAGACAGAATGAAAAAAATAGTGTATGATCGTTGTAAGGAGAGTTCAGAACATGAATGAGTTTACACATTTTAATGAACAAGGCAGAGCCAAGATGGTTGATATAAGCGAAAAGGAAGCTTCAGTACGCACAGCTGCGGCTGTTTCAAGCGTGTCTATGAATCGAACAGTACATGAAAAAATCAAAAACCGGGAAATCGGAAAAGGCGATGTATTGTCGGTGGCGCAAGTGGCCGGAATCATGGCCGCAAAACAGACATCCGCCATCATCCCGATGTGCCATCCGATCGCTCTGAAAGGAGTCGACATCGCCTTTCGCTGGGAGGAGAAAGAACAGAAGAGCATCCTGCATATTCAATCTAAAGTGAAGACCAAAGGGAGCACAGGTGTGGAAATGGAAGCGTTAACTTCGGCCTCCGTATGTGCGCTGACCGTATATGACATGTGCAAAGCGGCGGATAAGGGAATGGTGATAGGACCGACCTTTCTTCTCGAAAAGACAGGCGGGAAAAACGGTGACTATAAAAGGGAAAAAGCTGATGTAGACATGGAGGATTAGTTTATGAACATGGATCATTCAAAAATTCCGCAAGCGACAGCGAAACGGTTGCCATTATATTATCGTTTTTTAAAAAACCTTCATGCATCCGGAAAACAGCGTGTATCTTCTGCTGAGCTGAGCGATGCCGTCAAAGTCGATTCCGCGACCATCCGCAGGGATTTCTCGTACTTCGGCGCGCTCGGAAAAAAAGGATACGGCTACAATGTCAATTATTTGCTGTCCTTTTTCAGAAAGACGCTTGATCAGGATGAAATGACGAACGTAACGCTCATTGGCGTGGGGAATTTGGGGACAGCCTTTCTCCATTACAATTTTATCAAAAATAATAATACAAAAATCGCCATGGCGTTTGACATCAATGAGGAAAAAATCGGAACCGAGGTCGGCGGTGTTCCCGTCTATGATCTGAATAGACTTGAAGAGCATATGACGGATGATATCCCCGTCGCCATTTTGACGGTACCGGCTCAAGCCGCACAGTCGATTACAGACAGGCTGGTGGAGCTTGGCATTAAAGGCATTCTTAATTTCACGCCGGCCCGCTTGAATGTGCCGGAACACATTCGCATTCATCATATAGATTTGGCGGTTGAACTTCAGTCGCTGGTGTATTTCATGAAACATTATTCAATGCAGGAAAAGTAAAACGGAAAACGAAAAATAAATAAAGGAAAGGGGGCAGGCTTTATGCCAATCGGTCCTGGAAGCTTTATTTTAATTGTCGTGGTGGCGCTTCTGATATTCGGCCCGAAAAAACTTCCCGAGCTGGGAAGAGCAGCGGGAAACACGCTGAGGGAGTTTAAGAATGCGACAAAAGGTTTGGCTGACGACGATTCCGATAAAAAGAAAGAAGATCAGTAGGATAGGATGACATTTATGAAGGAAAGAGAAATGTCGCTGATAGAACATATCACAGAACTACGCAGACGGCTTGTGATCACTTTTTTCTTTTTTGTTTTATTTGTTGTGGCAGGCTTTTTATTGGCAAAGCCGCTGATTATCTATCTGCAGCAGACGGATGAAGCGAAGCTGCTGACGCTCAACGCGTTCAAGCTGACCGATCCTTTATTTGTGTACGTGCAGTTCGCTTTCATCATCGGCGCCGTCTTGACTTCGCCGCTTGTTTTATACCAGCTGTGGGCTTTCATTAGCCCGGGGCTGTATGAAAAAGAACGAAAAGTGACGCTCAGCTATATTCCGATATCGATTATTCTTTTTTTAGGCGGCATTGCCTTTTCTTACTTTATTTTATTTCCGTTTGTCGTGGACTTTATGACGAGAGTCTCAGATGATCTGAATGTCAACCAGGTCATCGGAATACACGAATATTTTCAGTTTCTGCTTCAGTTGACGCTTCCTTTTGGCTTATTGTTTCAGATGCCTGTGGTCATCATGTTTATCACAAGGCTCGGCCTCGTGACGCCGATGTTTTTGGCGAAAATCAGAAAATACGCATATTTTGTGTTGTTCGTCATCGCGGCCCTCATTACACCGCCTGAGCTTTTGTCGCATTTAATGGTCTCAGTGCCATTGCTCATTCTTTATGAAATCAGTATCGTGATTTCAAGAATATCCTACAGGCAGGCGCAAAAAACAATGATTCAAGAGGAAAATCAAGCGTTTTTGAACGACCACACAAAATAAGAGCCATTCTTTTTCAGAATGGCTCTTTTCCTTCACAAAAAAGGCTATTGATCTTTTCGTTTCATCTTGCCGGCCAGGGCGAACATTTTAAAGGAAATGCTGATATTATAGGCTGCGAAAAGCATCAGCAGGATCGTGTAAAAAGACCACATGCTTCCGGGCGAGGTTGCCGCCAGATATGTAAACAGCACACCCGTTAATAAATAAATCGCTCCCCAGAATTTAGGGCTTCTCATCATAGAAATCCTCCAATAATCATTTGCATTTTCTCGGCGTGTTTCAAATATTCTTCAATAGGCTCCCGGAACGTCTGCAGTAAGACGACGAGCGTATTCATGGCGACATGGGCGAAAATAGGCACGATAATCCGGTTGGTTCTGACATATAAAAAGGAGAATGTGAATCCCATTGCTGTATAAATGAGCAGATGGCTGAAATCCAAATGGACGACCGAGAAGAGCACCGAACTGAACAAAGCGGCAATGAAAAAATTCGTTTTCTCATAGATTGCACCGAAAATGATCTTTCTGAAAATGATTTCTTCAAGAATCGGACCAAATACAGAAGAGACAAACACCATCAGCGGCAATGCGGTGATGATTTCCATGATCCGCTGCGTATTTTCCGATTCCGGGGTGACCCCGAACAAGTACATTTCGATCGAAGCGGCAATTGACTGCGAAAACAAAGCGAGAAAAACACCGGCTACCGCCCATCCGATTGATGCTCCAACCGATGCTTTCGGCCGGTTGCGAAGCGTCGTCTTCGGCACCGTCCGCAAAATCAGCAGCACGATAACGAGACAGAGGGTAAACGCGATGACAGACCAGACGCCTGTCAATGTAAGCTGGGCTTCAGCCTTTGGCTGTCCTTTGCCCACTCCCAAAAAGTAAAGAAGAGGCAAGCCGACAGCGGCCGACAATTGCATGAGAACGTATGCCAATATAATAAACCAGTATTGTTTTCTCAAGCTTTATGTACTCCTTTTCTAAAAATCTAATTCAGACTATGTTTATTGTAACACACTCTTTTTAAATTATAGGATGATAAGGACATGCGGAGAAATGTAAGCGCAAAAAAATTTGACCTTATCACTTGAAATTGCCTGGGAGATTCTTTATTATAAGAATTGTGTTAGCACTCACCGAGTGCGAGTGCTAAAATTACATATGAAAATATTGAGGAGGTTGTTTCATTGTTAAAGCCATTAGGTGATCGCGTTGTCATTGAGCTCGTTGAGTCTGAAGAAAAAACTGCCAGCGGAATCGTACTTCCTGACTCCGCAAAAGAAAAACCACAAGAGGGTAAAGTGGTTGCAGCCGGTTCAGGCCGTGTGTTAGAGAGCGGAGAGCGCGTTGCATTAGAAGTTAAAACAGGCGACCGCATCATCTTCTCAAAATATGCAGGTACCGAAGTGAAATATGAAGGTACTGACTACTTAATCTTGCGTGAAAGCGACATTTTAGCTGTTATCGGCTAAGTCATAAATAAAAACGAGACAATTATATAGGAGGTTCGAATAACATGGCAAAAGATATTAAGTTTAGCGAAGAAGCCCGCCGTTCAATGCTGCGCGGTGTAGATGCATTGGCGGATGCTGTAAAGGTAACTTTGGGACCTAAAGGACGCAACGTCGTTCTTGAGAAAAAATTCGGTTCTCCATTAATCACAAACGACGGTGTTACCATCGCGAAAGAAATCGAGCTTGAAGACGCGTTCGAAAACATGGGCGCAAAGCTTGTTGCTGAAGTTGCGAGCAAAACAAACGATGTTGCCGGTGACGGTACAACAACAGCGACAGTTCTAGCTCAAGCGATGATTCGCGAAGGTCTTAAAAACGTAACTGCCGGCGCTAACCCTGTAGGCGTGCGCAAAGGTATCGAGCAGGCTGTGGCTGTAGCGGTTGAAAGCCTGAAAGAAATCTCCAAACCAATCGAAGGCAAAGAATCAATCGCACAAGTTGCTTCAATCTCCGCTGCTGACGAAGAAGTCGGAAGCCTGATCGCTGAAGCGATGGAGCGCGTCGGCAACGACGGTGTCATCACGATCGAAGAATCAAAAGGATTCACAACAGAGCTTGAAGTGGTTGAAGGTATGCAGTTCGACCGCGGATATGCGTCTCCTTACATGGTGACAGATTCCGATAAGATGGAAGCGGTTCTTGAGAACCCGTACATCTTAGTAACAGACAAAAAAATCACAAACATTCAAGAAATCCTGCCGGTGCTTGAGCAAGTTGTTCAGCAAGGCAAACCGTTGCTTCTGATTGCTGAAGACGTTGAAGGTGAAGCTCTTGCAACATTGGTTGTCAACAAGCTTCGCGGAACATTCAACGCAGTGGCTGTTAAAGCGCCTGGATTCGGAGACCGCCGCAAAGCGATGCTCGAAGACATCTCTATCCTGACAGGTGCCGAAGTGATCACAGAAGATTTAGGTCTTGACCTTAAATCAACTCAAATCAACCAATTGGGACGCGCTTCTAAAGTTGTTGTGACAAAAGAAAACACAACAATCGTTGAAGGTGCGGGAGATACAGAGCAAATCGCGGCACGCGTCAACCAAATCCGCGCTCAAGTTGAAGAAACAACTTCTGAGTTCGATAAAGAAAAATTACAAGAGCGCCTAGCTAAGCTTGCAGGCGGCGTAGCTGTCATCAAAGTCGGCGCTGCGACTGAAACAGAATTGAAAGAACGCAAGCTTCGCATCGAAGACGCCCTGAACTCTACTCGCGCTGCGGTAGAAGAAGGAATCGTATCCGGCGGTGGTACAGCTCTTGTCAATGTTTACAATAAAGTAGCTGCCCTTGAAGCTGAAGGCGACGAACTGACTGGTATCAACATCGTTCTTCGCGCTCTTGAAGAACCAATCCGTCAAATCGCGCACAATGCGGGTCTTGAAGGATCTGTCATCGTTGAGCGCCTGAAAGGCGAAGCTATTGGTGTAGGCTACAACGCTGCAACAGGCGAATGGGTGAACATGATCGACAAAGGTATCGTTGACCCTACAAAAGTAACACGCTCAGCTCTGCAAAACGCAGCATCTGTAGCGGCTATGTTCCTGACAACTGAAGCAGTTGTTGCCGACAAGCCTGAAGAAAAAGGTGCTGCAGGTGCCGGAATGCCTGATATGGGCGGAATGGGTGGAATGGGCGGCATGATGTAAAGCCCAGCGTCCGCAAAGAACCTCTTGAGAAATCAAGGGGTTTTCTTTTTTTACAAAAAAAGCTCCTGTTTAAGCGGAAAAAACATCCTCCTACAAGCTACCGTCCGGCATCTATAAAGTGAAAAGCCCGATGATGAAAGGAACGGCTGTCCGGCAGATTCAGTTAGCGCTGGCGAGTCTTTATTTAAGGGGCTAAGAATAACGGCATTGATGGCTATTACGGGCTGAAGACAGCTGATGCAGTCAGACGATTCCAATTGATGAATGGGCTGACTCCTGACGGTATATATGGACCTAAGACTAAGATGAAAATTGAAGCATTATTAAAGTAGGCTCTCTTTTTTTTGATAAGGACTATTTCAGGAAAAATTAAAAGTGTTGAGGGCGAGTTTTTTTCACTTTTCGCCTATATTACGCAGAACGATAGTGAGAGTGGGAATGTCTAAAAATTGGTTATTATGGAGTGATATGGAGATGTTTGTTTTGAATGAAAGAGCAAAAACTATTAATTTAGTTTAATTTTTCGAATGAACTTAGAACCATTTTTATTTAAAAATACAAAAATATGTATTTTTGATAAAAAAGTGGTGTTATACTTTATTTAGGCCTAAAAACACTTGCGGATGCATCTGCTGATGGGAGAAAATTATGTTGAAGAAAAAAGTTATAGCAAGTTCTTTAGTATTTACAATGTTGCTCTCAACTGCCCCTATTGCCTCTTTTGCAGCAGAAAAAGAATCGAGTAAGCGACAAGATGTGTCAATTGTCCAAGTTCAAAAAACTGTACTGCAAACTATGTCTGAAACTAAGAATCAAACTGCTGTAAAAACAAGCGGTGAATACACCACTCAGGGTTTGAAAAAGGATGCACTTGTTTGGGCGCTTAGGCACGGGGGCAACCTTGTAGGAGATCTTTTGAGTAATTTGAGCAAGAAAAATGCAAATTACGTCAAAAAGTATTCTAAGCAAATTGCTGATTTTCTTGACAGTGTTTCCAACAGTATTGAAGCAAGATTAATTGATTTCATGATCTTTGAGTTAGGAATACCAGCATCTTCTGCCCGTACGATTGCATGGGCAATTATGTTGATTATTGGTTAAATGATTAAAGGAGTGACTCGATGAATTCAGAAAAAGAAATAGAACTTCTCAAGTATCAAATTTATCTGCTCAAGACAATTATCGATGGGGACGATCATCCATTTTTCATGTTTGCATTGGATCATAACCTAAACGAGAAGCAAGTGAATGCAGTTCTTGAAATTTTAGGTGTATTCTCTAATCGTTTGAGTGGAGAAAAAGAGTCTCTCGAAATTAGGAAAAGCTCTGCAAACAAAAAATTAGAAGAATTCGGGATTGCTGCTGAAGAAGTCTTGAAAGATGAAAAACCAACAAGGAAAGAGTTTGAAAATTATAAGAATAAAATTTTGTCTTCAGAGATTGAAACTAAATACTTATTAATGAGTCTTCAAAGGCAGCATATTCAACCAACTGTTTGTGAATATTTACTGAAAGATATTTAAACTTTGAATCCCCCTTCATTTAATTGAGGGGGATTTTTTTATGATAATTTAATGAAATGGGTGTCTCCTTTCAAATCTACTACATGGCATTTACGGGCCGAAGATAAAGGCGAAAATTGAAGCTTTATTGAAGTAATCAAAAAGGCCCTTTCTTGTGTAAAGGGCCACATACTTTTTTTGCTTATTCCTTTTCCAAAGCTCCATTAATATAACCATTAATTGATTGAATGAGTCCTGCATCTGCTTTTATTTTTGCAGTAATCTCTCCTGTGATATTGATTTCGATTAAACCTTGGTCATCCTTATTTATTTCAATGTTTCCTCTATATGTATCTGATAATGTCTTCATTTCTAAAGAATGGATATTGAAAATATCCACTTCAAGAGCAATTGAATTATATCCTAAGTTAGCCCACTTTTTCAGTGGCTTTTCCGCATAAAACGGCATATCAAAATGCAGAGTTACTTTTCTACCTTCTTCTTTAATATAAATGCCTTCGATACGTATATTTTCTAATTTAGGAATCTCATTATATAGACTTTTTAAAAAATAATTTTCCTCTAAATTTTCGTACCACATAATATCACCTCAAATTATTTTTTGAATGGATAATGATCTTTTGTCCCTGGGACTTTTCCTGTTCGAGGATTATCAAATGGCCTTACATTAAAATGAGGCCCTTGTCTACCTTTTTCATGACCCACGCTATGATCTTATATTATAATTTTTCTGACCCTTGTTATTTGTATAGATATACTCTTTGGTCCAAGTAATTTTACCATTTTCGTCTTTTATTACACGGCCACGTTCATGGGGAGCGGTTCGCATCTCTACACGACGAACTGATTCGGGGTGTTGAAATCTAGTAATGCCCGCATCCTTTTTCGCTTCATTAAGGGTACCGTTTCTGCATTGAATAAAAGAAGGCGCCAGATGTGGCACCCTCTAAAAAATATTTATATTTATTCTAATCCTGAATATGGATTTTCAACGTTTCCTTCTAATTCCTCAATAGTTTCCTCTATAAGCTCTCTAACTTCTTCACTAGGGTTTTCTTTAATCATTTCCTGTAATGCTTTAAAGCTTTCTGGAAGTCCCAAATAAGCTATTATTGATGTGGCATTGTCAATTAGATCATAAGAATTTGCATCTAAGATATTTTTTATTAACATATCTATTTTATGTTTAATTTTGTCGTCCAGAATTTTATAAGTATGCCATTGTCTTTCTGAAAGTTGGTATATTGCTTCTGATAATTCAATATAACTGACACTATCCTTTGCACTTTCATAAATATCAACAATCTGATTGAAATACTTCTCTAATGTATCTTCAGGTAAAGAATCTGGTAATTCATCAAACTTAGAAAAATCCATGTTCGTTTCACTCTCCTACAACTGGAATGTGTGTTATGTTACTAGGTTTTTTATGGAGTTTACCATCTTGTCCTAGAAGTTTTTTTTGTATTTTTATTTGGGCAGTCCACATATTTCCGGAATTACTGTCCGGAAATTTCTCTTTTGCGTTTAAATCCGGTGAATGCCACTTTACTTCTACTTTTTTCCATCAATTCAAAGTTGTATTTGTATCCTTTTTTTATAGTTTCACTTGCTTTAAAATTGTTTGGTGTACCCTTTGGTATCATGGATTCTAAATCATTAGCGGTAATTTTTCCATTCTTGAGCTTGCTAGTCGCAAAACTCAGATCAAAATCTTTAACTTTGTCTTTTCCCTCAGAAGATTTTTTGGGCGTTTCCTTTGCTGGTTTAGAAGGATTTTGCTCAACTTTTCCAACATCCTTAGCTGCTTTTGTGCTTTTATCTACCTTCGCAACTTTCTTTCCCGCTTCTTCACCCTTAAATAACTTGAAGCCGCGTTGTCCGTACTTAAATGCCTTTCCGAAAGGTGTGACACTCAATCCGGCGATCAAACGGTCCCCACTATCTTTAACGATTTTGCCTGTCGCAAGGTCATATCCAAACGCTGCTCTTACTGCATCATACACACCTGTAAATTCCATCGCTGTATCGAAATATTTAGCAAAGTCGCTTTTTTCCACATTCTCTGGAAGGGTGTAGGCGGGT
>Ga0180431_10007065_pt1 | contig 13182 bp, 6 predicted proteins | sample SS_ome_11_FD_132459 | JGI IMG/M metagenome (GOLD analysis project Ga0180431, IMG submission 132459) | Hypersaline lake sediment archaeal communities from the Salton Sea, California, USA - SS_1_MS_1 metaG | ecosystem: Environmental > Aquatic > Non-marine Saline and Alkaline > Hypersaline >... | reverse complement strand
TGAATCAGGAACTATTAATCCGCTTCTTGTACAGCTACCGTTGCTGTAGCGTGCACTTTTTTCTGAGATTTTTTGACTTTGAAATTTATTTTCAATCCTCCAAAATGTTTGTGAATTTTCGCATCTCAGTTACTGTAATTGTATTACTATTAGCTAGGTCTAGGGCACGGGATATGGATCAGAATATGGAGCAGTGTCGGCCTCCGGCCTCCCCTCGGCTGGCGCTGCGCGCTGAGCCTCAGCGGTCGCCATGGCTTCGCCATGTTCGCTCCCTTGCCCTCCGGGGGCGCGAAATCGGGTAAAAGGCAAGTGACAGTAAACCCGCATTGTAAAACCATCAAACGTAGTAATGGGAGGATCCCAAGCTTTCTAAGTCTGGAACAGTTGATCCGCCTCTTAAACAGCTACCGTGCGCACCATGTGGTGCGGGCAGCGTGTACTTTTTTCTGAGATTTTCGAGTTTGGAAATTTATTTTTAATCCTCCAAAATGTTTGTGAATTTTTCGCATCTCAGTTACTGTAATTGTTATGCTATGAGTTAAGTTCATGACTCCTTTCATGCTTGATTGCGGGCTGTGTCCTGCGCACATACGCTCCCTCGGACCGGCTAAAAGACAACTTAATAGTAACACTCGCAATGCGCCTGTTTATCCCACACAGAGAGAACATTTGTAGACCTGTTCCCTTTCGCTCTCGCTTCAACTCGGGCAACACGAACATGTTAGAGACGGGACGCACAGTGAGCGACTCAGCAGAGCTGAGTCTGTGAACGTGGCGAAGCCGTGCGAACCGACACCTAAGAGGATTGTGTGGAGGGGTGATGAGATTGCTAAAAGGAAGAGCAGGTCGCCCCTGTTCTCTAGAGCTTGAGCGTCTAAACCAACCACCTAAGGCTCCATTGAACCATCTATTGGATGGCATGTGAACAGTTTAGTCAAGTGAGCTGAAAATTGATCTGGGGGTAAGATATCAGGTGGCACACACACCACAATGCCCATGCACGATAAATTCTACAAGATTCTGGGATGTTCTGCGAATGCAACTCCCACAGAACTCAAGAAAAACTATCGAAAGCTGTCGGCCAAATGGCATCCAGATAAGAATCCAAACAATGTTGAGGAGGCAACCAAACGATTTCAGGAGATTAGTGGTGCATACAATGTCCTTAGTGATCCAGAAAAGCGACGTATCTATGACCAATTTGGGGAAGAAGGATTGAAACGCACTGAACAGGGAGGACCCGCCTCAGGCAATCCTTTTGCAGATATGTTTGGTGGGTTTGGATTTGGAGGACCGGGAGGACCGGGAGGACCGGGAGGACCAGGAGGACCCAGAGGGCCTCGAAAAGCGGAGCCGATCACATACCAAGTGCGATGCAATATGAATGAACTATACACTGGTACTATCAGGAAGATGAAAGTCCCTTATAAAATGGCATGTGAACCATGTGAGGGCACTGGTTGTACATCAAAAAAGACTCCCCAATGTTCTCGGTGCAAGGGCAATGGGTTCATGGTTCAGCATCGACAGGTTGGTCCAGGCATGGTACAACAAGTGAGACGTCCTTGTCCAGAATGCCGTGGGTCTGGGGAAGTGGTTGATCCCAAAGATAGATGCACTGTGTGTCAGGGGCGCAAGTGGAAACAGGCTCATCGAGATATTGAGTTTACGATTTACCCTGGCATGGAATGGGGTATGAAGATGGTTTTGGGTGAGAAGGGAGATGAGCTCAGAGATCAGATAACTGGCGATCTAATCATTGCGCTCATTCCAGACGGGACAGATGCACGATCTGCTATGACTGAACCCAAATACGAACTCAGGAATGGAGATCTGATCTATGAACTTTCCATCGATCTGGTGAGTGCTCTGGCTGGTTTCAAATATAGGTTGCGCCACCCAGGCACTGGTAAGTGGTTATCCATCGATTATCCAGACATAATCCATCCAGATCAGGTCTATGTGATCAAGGGACAGGGTATGCCTCGGCCTGACAGACAGGCGATTCAGCGCCAAGTGCCATTGAAATCCGTCACTCCCAAATATGGTGACCTGATTATACATTTCAAGGTTAATTTTCCGAAAAAGATTACGATCCCACAGAAACAAATCCTGCGGAAGATGTTTCCTCCTAGCAGTACTGCTAGCTCCGACAATGATGTGAGTGTTACGATGGTACCTGGACCCAAACACCACTACAGAGATGGCAGTGATGAGGATGACGAATTCGGACCGAGAGGACCGAGTGGACCAGGGCCCGAAGGTGTACAGTGTGCACAACAGTAAATGGTGTAAAAATGATGCTGGATGAAATATTCTTGCTTTGTGGTATATCACAAAGCACGCTGACCATACATGCATCCGGATGAGAAATACGGTGAATACATTCTGCCAGATAGAAAAGGATCTCAGATACAATTGGCAACGGGAACAAGAATGGTGTTCACGAATCTAGAATGGAACAATGCATGTGTCATGCATTTTTGGGGTTGGAGAAGGATACAGGATGACAAGGTTCTGGTCAGAGTGACCAATTCAGAGAGACGTAGAATTCTGGCAGTTGTAAAGGGTTTGTGATCAAAAATTGAGTATGCTGCTTTGTCGCAAAGCAAGCTGACCATACATGCATCCGGATGAGAAATACGGTGAATACATTCTGCCAGATAGAAAAGGATCTCAGATACAATTGGCAACGGGAACAAGAATGGTGTTCCCGCATCCAGAATGGGAAAATGCAGGTGTCATGCATTTTCGGGGTTGGAGAAGGATACAGGATGACAAGGTTCTGGTCAGAGTGACCAATTCAGAGAGACGTAGAATTCTGAAGAATCTTTAGGCCCACTCACTCACTCACACCTGATATATACCTGGTCACCAAGGTCGTCCTCCAGGACGATCGATTCTTTGCGTTCAAAAAAACGACTCATGGCGATCTTTTTTCGTGAGATCGCATCCTGTTTGGTCTCCTCTGGATAGTCAGGGAATTGGAACACATCAGGATTACATGCTAGATACATTGCAGTGTTGTGAGGACTCACAGGAGCGTATTCCAGATAGGCGTGGATCGCTTGTGCTAGATCATCCCTGTCATTGTCACCATTTTCATAAGGGTCACAAATGATATAATCGTTCGCCAATGCAGCTTCTGTGTTAGGCAAGAAGCTGTCAGTGTTGTAGCAACCATCGCTATCAGTGTGCACCAAATTGAAATAGTGTTGTCCATTTTGACCCAAACTGTACTCGACTGTAATAGCTTTGGCCTTGATATCTTGGGGTACTAATTCACCAGAAAACACTCGTTGAATTTCTTCCTGTGACATGTCATAACGGTCAGAGGCGGAGCTGTGACTAGAATGGCCATCAACCTTGTGTACCGTAATTCGATGGATGCAGAGTTTGGCTGCATCAGTTTCATTGCCAAAAACTAGATTGGCACACGCATTCACGTATGGACCAAGATAGATGCGTGCATAGGTATATACAGTCGTTAAGCTATCGAAAAGTGTCATGCTGATATACTCCGGAATAGAGGAGATAGAGGGGACAGTGAGCCCATATGTTCTGATGATAACACCAGTTAGCGCCCCTACCAGGCACGCCTGACATACCATATTGAGGTTTGTCCCATTCTTCTGATTCTCCATGAGAGATGAGAACATATGTAGTGTGTATAGTGTGTATAATATATGTAAATCCATTGCACATAGTGATGCTTCATTTTTTGTTCAGATACAGGATCAAAGTAAAATTGAAGAGTCGAACATAAAATCTAATAATCTATTACAGAAATAGATGAGTTCTCCATTTAATCCCGTTACTGCCGCGAGCTCTACTGCTTCTCGTAGTGACAAGACTATCAAAGTCGAGACACCCTCCATCCCACCTGCGGATCCTAACAATGTTGGGGTTGCTGGTTCGACCCCTGTGTCGGATGGGAGTAAGTTTCTATGGGAGGAACATACCTGGAATGTCATGGAGAGTATGACCAAGCAGGACCCATATTTCTGGGTCAAGCATCAGATTGAGAGTTTTGACAATTTTCTTGACACGATTGGACAGATCATCAAGCACAATAGCCCGATTGTCATCAACATCAATGAGTCATATGACAAGGATCTGCGCCGTCATAAGAATCGATGTGTGGTAACTTTCAATGAGATCTTTATGAGCGCACCTCTCGTCGAGGACCGTGCAAATGGCATCAAGCGCATGTTGCCTAACATGGCCCGCCAGCGAGATTTGACGTATGCAGCAACGCTCTATGTCGATGTGACCCAGGAGTGGTTTGAATGGAGCCCAGATAGTAATCGATATGAGTCAACGAATCACCACACGGAGGAAAAGGTACCACTGACCAAGATCCCAATCATGGTTGGTAGTAAGTACTGCTATCTGTATGGTCTCAGTCCTCACAGGCGTGCTGAGTTGGGCGAATCCGAACAGGATAGTGGTGGTTACTTCGTGGTGAATGGTACCGAGAAGGTTGTCATTGCATTCGAACGCCCACGCGAGAATGCAATTCGCGTGTATCCGACAAAGTCCAATGTCACTGCGTATGTCGATCGCGTTGAGGTGAAATCTACTCAGGATCAACGATTTTTCCCGATTCGCGAGACCTCTGCTTTCCTGTTGACCGAGAAGAACAGTGCAAATGGCATCCATGGTCAGGAGATTTCTGTCAAGATCAAGTACATTCGCAATGAGATCCCACTCTTCGTCGTCTTCCGAGCCCTCGGCGTTATCTCAGACAAGGCCATTATGGAGCTTATCCTGCATGATGTTGATGGAGAGGTGGATAGCAATTTCGTTAATCTGCTTCTACCGAGTGCTAACAAGGCCAATAAGATCAAATCTCTGGATGATCCAACCAAAACGATCAGTATCCGCAGCCAAGAGGACGCATTGCGCTACATCGCTCATCCGAAGAACCTGACCTACAATGTCGATTATCTGAAGGATGTCGAGGATGAGGCTCGACTGACTTTTGCTAAGAGTCTGCTTGATAAGGAGTTCCTGCCGCACATGAACCCTCCGAATGGAGAGCCGAACAACCGCAAGAAGGCATTCTTTCTGGGCCACATGATTCGTCAGCTACTGGAGTGTCACCTGGGCATCCGACCATATGATGACCGTGATCACTATTCGAACAAGCGACTCAACACAACTGGTCCGCTCTTGGCTAAGATCTTTACCCACAATTTCAAGCGACTTGTCAACAAGATCAAAACGAACATCAGCAAGCAGTCGGTCAGCGATACTGCTGGTAACGGGCACCGAGGTCTGCGCAAGGATATTCAGAGCTGTACGATCGAAACGGCTCTGAAATATGCCTTGTCTACCGGCAACTGGGCCACAAGCAAATCTGGAAGCACGAGTAGTGCCGACAAGGGTGTCGCACAGGTTCTTCAACGTTTGACACCATATTCTGCACTGAGTCACCTGCGTCGCATTGTTTCACCTCTTGAAAGAGCTGGTAGCAAGCTGATTCCTCCGCGAAAGCTTCATCCAACCCAATTCGGAATGATTTGTCCAAATGAGACGCCAGAAGGCGCTCAGGTCGGTACGGTCAAAAACATGGCGATGTCCGTGTACATCAGTATTCCAACCAGCACGGCGCCGATCTACGCGTGCCTCAATGAACTTGGAATCCGGCTCTTGGAGGAGATCTGGGTTGGTGAGCTGAAGGCAGCTACCTCGGTCTTCGTGAATGGTCACTACTATGGCATTCTTCCATCTGAGATCGTCCCCAATGTCTATCGCGAACTGAAGCTCTTGAAGCGCGATGGCACATTTGATATTTACACGAGCATCAGCTGGAACATTGAGTATCGCGAAATGCACATTCTGACAGATGGTGGACGTTATTGCCGCCCACTCTATGTTGTTGAGGAGAACATGGAGACTGGGGAGTTTGAACCTGTGATCACCCAACGCTGGAATCAGCAGATCGGAACTGAGCCTGGTATGACGTATGGAAAGGCGCTGATTGAAAAACGTATGAAGTGGAACACTCTGGTGACTGGAACAGGTGCAACCGCCTCTATCTGCAGTGGTGGTGATGGTGATACCTATGAGGAACGCCTGACAAAGGCAGGCGTTATCGAGTATCTAGACACAGCTGAGCTGGCGACTGCTATGATTGCTACGACTGCATATTCTCTCAAGGGCGGGTTCAACATTGATGGTGTCAACCGCCGAACCCCCTCTGCTGAAAATCCACTGAAGAACACTCAATGGACACGCTACAACTACCTGGAACTGCATCCTATTATGATCCTGGGTGTTATCTCGCAGATGATTCCCTTCAGCGATCACAACCCCTCGCCACGTAACTGTTACCAGTGTCTGTGGAAAGAGGAGCATGTTCTGATGGCAGATGGTGAGACGAAGAGGATCGCAGATATCAGGGTGGGTGACCAAGTCATTACAGTGGATCCAGATACTGCTGAAACATCAGTAGCAAATGTGATCAACCAATATGTTCGTCCAACTGAGAAACAGATTGTGAAGATCACCACTCACGCAGGTCGATCATTGACCTGCACCGAGGATCATCCTATCCTGACCCTGGACGGGTGGAAAAAGGCAGGCAGTTTGACTGAGAGTGATCTTATCTGCATAAACCCGAATAACAGCGAGACTTACACTGCTGAATCGCGAAACCATGAGGCACTTACAGCAGTGAGCGGAATCATGCTCAAGAATGATTGCATCTACGTACCTTTTCGCTCATGTGAACCAGTCTCGAATGTTGAAATTGCAGACATTACGATCGACAATCCGTGGCACAGCTTCGTCACTGGTAGCGGTATCGTGGTGCACAACTCGTCTATGGGTAAGCAAGCACTCGGTGTTCCTACCACCAATTTTAACAGCCGATTCGATACGAACAATTATGTTCTGCTCTATGTCCAGCGTCCACTTGTGAACCCGCGCACTATGTCTCTGGTCGGATTCGATGAGCTTCCAACTGGTCAACAGGTGATGGTGGCGATCATGACCTGGACTGGTTATAACCAAGAGGATAGTGTCATGTTGAATGGATCTGCTCTGGACCGCGGCCGGATGAACATCCTCGCAAGCAAGACATACAAGGACAAGGAGAGCAAGAAGGCAGCCAATGCCCTCCGCAGCAAGACCGCAATTGGCGGGCGAGAAAAATTCATGAAGCCCTCCCCGGCACAGACTAAGGATATGCGCGTGGGTAGCTATGCACACCTGGACGAGAGTGGTTTTGCCAAGCCGGGATCCAAGGTGAGTGGTGGTGCAGTTGTTATTGGCAAGACGATCGAACTATCATCCGAGGAGCAGAAGATTTATGACAAAAAGTACAAGGATATCAGCAAGAATCTCAAGAAGAATGATTATGGTATTGTAGACAAGGTGATTGACGGCAATCAGAGCGCTTATGTCAACTCTGATGGTGAGGTGATCGGAAAGCTGAGAGTCATTCACCGGCGTAAGCCCATCATAGGGGATAAGTTTGCTGCGCGGTCCGCTCAGAAGGGTACATGTGGAATGATTTACAATCAACATGACATGCCTTTCAGTGCACAGGCCACGGTACCTGATCTAATCATGAATCCTCACGCTATCCCCAGTCGTATGACAATTGGGCAGATCTTGGAGGGTCAGGCTGGTAAGGTCGCCTGCCATAATGGTGAATATGTAGATGCGAGCAGTTTTACTGAATATCCTCGTCAGCGCATGGAAGAGGACTTGGTAGAGAACGGTTTTCAGAAGAATGGCGATGAGATCGTGTATAACCCTCACACCGGCGAACAGATGCGAGTTCCTATCTACATTACCCCAACCTACTACCAGCGCCTGAAGCACATGGTTGATGATAAGGTTCACGCTCGTGATCGTGGACCAGTGACACTACTAACGCGTCAGCCACAGGAGGGCCGTAGCCGTGATGGTGGTCTGCGTGTAGGAGAGATGGAACGTGATGCGCTGATTGCTCATGGTGTCGCATTCTTCCTGAAAGAGAGGATGGTTGATTTCTCCGATCTATTCCGAGTCTATGTCAGCAAGCGCCACAAGGCTATCGTCATGGCCAACCCGGATCGCGACTTCTACATGTACGGCGGAGAGCGCCTAAGCAAGGATGAGGTGCGTGAGGTCCAAATCCCATATGCTTGTAAACTGCTCTTTCAGGAACTTGGTGCTATGGGCGTCAAACTGGAACTCAAAGTTAACTGATTTAGTGATTTGAGGATACATGGTATAGATATGTAAGTGGACAAAATATATTGCTCTTAATTAAGTGGTCTTTGTGTTAATATGAGCACAGTAGGACCTATTCTACAAGGCTTGGATGTGAGTGCCATCCGCTTATATTGTATAAATCTACCTAAGAGCAAGGACAGACGTCGCGCAATGCAACATGTTTTCAACTCATTGGTACCACTCAGGACTCACTTTGTCAGGGCTTATTCGCCAATGGATACAGAATTCAAAAAGCTTAAAAAGAGTCGCCATGTTGATAAAAAATACAATCCGCGCTGCTATTGTGTAGTGAAACACAATGGCCGTTGTACAAAACACCGGGTACGTGCTCTCAGAGATGTTGAGATAGCGATCAGTATGTCTCACCACCATGCATACAAAAAAATACTGAGAAATAAGGATAAACTGGCTATCGTGTGTGAAGATGATGTTATTGTTTTGCCGAACCTGGTCCAGATTCTTGGTCGGTTGTTTCGGAATGACTCAACCCTGCGGAATAAGTTATTCAGCAACCATCCCACAATACTATTCTTTGGTGGTGGTAGCAATAATCCTGGTCTTATCAAAGACCGACCAGACCAGTTTTCAGTGCGTGACAATCCCAACGGAGTTTATAGCAATTACTGTTATCTCTTGAATGCGGCTGGGGCGAGATTGTTAGACAAGAGAATGTATCCAATAATACGCCCAGAGGATAGTTATAAAAGGCATTTAATTGGAATGGGTGTACTAACCAGTTACCAAATAGTACCATCTGTGGTCGCAGAGCTGAGCGCAGGTGTTAATGCTCAAGCAATATATAGTAGACTGAGTAAACCCGCCACCAGAAAGGCATTTGAAAACTCGGTGAATAGGACTCCGGGTCAAAGAGCCGTTAACTCCGATCTCATCGGAAGAATTGTCAGACCCTCGGTTCACTCAACTGCTCACACCAAGCCCCATTCCACACACACCAAGCCCCATTCTGCATACTCTGCTCGTATCAAACAACACAATACACCGCGCCACCATAACAATAGTCAGATAATCACATTCAGAGACAATGCACAGGTACGTGCCAAAATAGTTCCTCGGGTGGTCATGGGAAATGAGATCTTGCACAGCATTGGTCCTAAGACTAAGAAGACTATCAGATCCGAGCCCAAGTCTAAGCACACCACGCCCAAACATAAAAAAGCCAAAGCTAGGCAACGTCATCTAAAAAAGAGGATGATTGCAGGAACTGGGAAAATTAGAATAGGGAGTAGATAGCCTCTATCCTGTTGTTGATCGGTTCGCGGAGCATGATATTACCACCTGTTCATTCAGCACGTGCAGACGCCCAATGAATTCGATGTAGTCGGTGACGATCAGGAGACAGGTGAAGATCACACATCCAAACATCAGGAAAACATTCAGAATGTATGAGACTCCTGTCATGAAACCCATAATCAAGAGCTGGGATGAGAGAGGAATACTCTTACCTGTGAATACCCAGGATAGGTACAGCTTCTTCTTTTTGATAGCCACTAGACTCAACAAGAAGAACCCGATATACAGAGCACTGATTGCGCTGATGAGCGTTAGGAACCACATCACAGGGGCAGAGTTGTGGGATGTAATCTTGACAAATGGGAGCAAGGTTGTTAGAAATTTTCCCTCAGGATCAAAAAGCTCGGTTGCCATGAGCATCAGAATAGCAAATACTATTACATTGGTGATGATGAAGCAACATTTGGCATGTGCGACACTTAGGCAAATACTGTTGACAATGTCATTGCATCTATCCTGTGTTGGAATATTTCGGAACTGATATTCATAGCAACATGTTGGACATGTTGTCATGGAATCTGGGTGAGTATTGGCAAGTCTCCATTTCTCAAGGCATTCTACATGTATCCACCTCTGAGAGCCAGAGCATAGACACGGATCTATCCATCCTCTCTCACTCTCTGTGTTCTCCAGACAGACGCGACAACAGATATCAGAGCCACTGTCCTCAGTTGTCTCTGCTGTCTCAGATGTCTCAGATGTCTCTGTCTCTGATGATGTGAATAGAGTTACTGGCTTTTCTGGCCGTAGTCCCTCCTCTAGGGCTCGTAGGATGGGAACAAGGTCTCGACTCAGACCACCCTCTTGCTCTTGCATTCTGACCTGGTCCTGATTGTGTGTGCATACATGAAAGTTGAGATAGATTACCAACAATTTTTACAAAGCCCTCTGGAGCATTGTACGCAATTCGGAGTAATCTACAGGTTTTGTGATATATCCATCCAGATGACCCTTCTTGACATAGTACTCACGATCTCCACGCATCGCAAGTGCAGTGAGTGCTATCATCATTGGTCTTTCTGCGGAGTCGCCATATATTTTGTAAACCTCTTGAGCTACCTCTAATCCGGAAACGACTGGCATCTTGATATCTAGCAGCAACGCCTTAAAATATCCTCTGGGTTTTTCGGACATGATCTGCAAGGCCTCTCGACCATTTCCAACGATTGTCAAATTAGTGTATCCGAGTCGATGCAGCATTTCTCGGATTACAAACTGATTCATCTCAATGTCTTCTGCCAGAAGGATTCGCGCTGCTGTGTTCTTGGCACCCTGTTGGGTGAGACTAGTGTTTTTAGGTGACCTTTTCAGTCCTGCTGCTGCAGCACATGGAACACAACCACAACCTATCTTTTCAGAACCATTACGATCTTGTATAGTGCGAACAATTCTCTGCAAGAGTTTTTCTGATTTCACAGGCTTGATCAAAAATCCTCCAAATTCTGAGCGATCCTCATTTGAAAGTTGATCTATGCTAGATAAAGCCAACAAAGGTACGTCGTATGTTTTGTGAATTTCATGAGCAAGTTGAGTGCCATTCATATGAGGCATATTCATATCTATCAGTCCGATATCAAACTGGAACCCTGATCGAATATAACTTTGTAACGCCTCCTTGCCAGAGCTACATAGGAATGGAACCATATCCCATTGCTGCAAAATGTCAAATAAATATAATCGATTGATTTCTGAATCATCTACAACCAACACCTTGAGCCCTTTAACTTGCTTCACCAGTCCCTCTCGTGCCTGTTCACTGAGATAATCCATCTCAGTTGAGGAGGAACTCCGGCTTTTCGAACCATAAACTCCGATCATGTCGGAGGTATTCTCACCCTCTTTCACTCGGTCCTCACACGATGGCACTTCAATCTGAAAGATGGCGGTCGTTCCCATACCCTCACCGGGTGATTCTATTCTTATGTCACCACCCATCAGGTTGACCAGCTTTTTACATATGACCAGGCCCAATCCGGTCCCTTGGTATTTCTTAGTACTGGATTGATCTAATTGACCAAAGACTCGAAAGAGCCTGGGGAGGTCTTCATCACTGATTCCAACACCAGTGTCCTGAATACGGAACTCTAATTTATAATATGGTGTTGTCACGCTCTCAGGATCAAGACTGGTTCCTGATTCTGAAGCGGTTGTCTCAAAGCTGGCAGTATCTGGATCGCTGATAAACCCAATCTTGGAGCACGGGGCTCCGACTCCTCGAGCCGCCAACCCCGATAAGATCGGGACCTTTCTGATAGTAAGCTGGATGTCTCCACTATCGGTGAACTTAATAGAATTGTTCAATAGGTTAACACAAACTTGTCTCAGTCTCTGGAAATCTGCCCGGATACAGTACGGAACATCTGGTTCTATCTGATATGTCATGGTCAATCCCTTTTCACTTGCTTTGCAGAGTAGAACATCAAAACTGCTTTCAATACATTTACGCAGACTCATCTTCTCATTTTCGAGGATCATACCTCTTGCCTCTAATCTCGTTATGTCCAGAATATCATTAATTATATTCAACAGGTTGGATCCAGACTGCTTGATTATCTCCAAAAATTCCCGTTGCTCTGAAGAGAGGTCTGTTTTCCCCAATAAGGAGGTCATACCGAGAATTCCATTCAGAGGTGTGCGGATCTCATGACTCATATTTGCCAGGAACTGGTTTTTCTGTGATTCTGGGTTGTAATCAATGTCATGATCTTGAACACGATACCCATCATGTCTACGCAAGAAACAACTGATGAGTGATGACTGATATGATTCGTTTTTAATAGACTTCGACTCTTCTGGCTGTTGACTCTGATCGCACTGGAGGAACTCCACAACGACGTTCAATCTGGATCCGTTTGAATTAATTAACTGGAGTGTCGCACTGCTGTCCAAATGCTCTTCAATCACAAAATCATCTCCAAATAGCAGATCAACAGTTTTTCCGATTAACATATCCTGGTGCCATCCAGTTGCACTGCTGAAAGCAGTGTTGAATTTACAGATCTGATTGTTTGTTCGATCAAAGAGGAACCATGGTTCCTGAACAGAATTCATCATAGTGCCCATCAACATCATACACTTTCTTTTCCCGCATGTGCCTTTCTTGTCACTCACCTTACTGGTCTTACTTTTACTTATCTTACCACTTTTACTTAGCTTACCACTTTTACTTAGCTTACCACTTTTGCGTACAGATTTTTTCCCTTTCAAAGATTTTTTAGATGATTTAGATTTGGACAGGGTATTGGCTCTTGGATTGTCTGCCGACATTTCATCGGATGCTTTGGGGAACAGTCTCACCCGTTCCATATATATATCCAATTTATCTATTCTAGGTATAGATTATTTATATCGATTGTAGTCATGCAGCATAGTAGACAGGCTTATGGGCGTTTTTTAAAGGGGAAGAGGGTTGCCATTGTTGGACCGGCTCCCAGCATTGTTGGAAGCAAACAGGCCAAGGCACTCGAAGCGTTTGATGTTATTGTTAGACTGAATAAGGCATTGCCAGTACCAGATGAACTTCATAGTGACATTGGGAAACGTACTGATGTTCTCTATAATTGCATGAATCCAAGTGAAGAATGTGGTGGTAAAATAGACATCAATCAGCTCCACAGACAACATGTTAAATTTCTAGTT
>Ga0180431_10007064_pt1 | contig 13182 bp, 11 predicted proteins | sample SS_ome_11_FD_132459 | JGI IMG/M metagenome (GOLD analysis project Ga0180431, IMG submission 132459) | Hypersaline lake sediment archaeal communities from the Salton Sea, California, USA - SS_1_MS_1 metaG | ecosystem: Environmental > Aquatic > Non-marine Saline and Alkaline > Hypersaline >... | reverse complement strand
TGGCGGACAGAGAGGGATTCGAACCCTCGAGACGGTTTCCCGCCTACACACTTTCCAGGCGTGCGCCTTCGACCACTCGGCCATCTGTCCGTAGGCGGCTGTTTACACAGCCAGCGGGTGCGAATGCAAGGGCCGAGCGGCTTGTCTCCGCCCCGCACCCGCCCTAGGGTTCTGCCTTGCATGACGGCCGCAAGGAGGAAGATGCTGGAGGATCGCGATCTCGGCGCCAGGCCCCACGCGCCCGCCGCGGCGCGCGGACGGCTGGGCGAGAGGCTGCGCATGCAGTCGGTCTTCCTGGGCATCATCGCCTTCGCGGTGGTGCTGTTCTTGCTCGTGCAGGCGCGGTTCATCCTGATCTCGCTCGCCACGGCGATCATCCTGTTCAGCCTGACCGCCGACGCGATCACCGCGGTCGGCCGGCTGCGGCTGTTCGGCGCGCGGATCCCGGCCTGGCTCGCCTCGGTGGTGGCGCTCCTGCTGATCGCGGCGGGGCTGACGACGCTGTCGGCCGTCCTGCTGGGCCAGGCCAACACGGTGCTGGCCACGGCGCTGAGCTATACCGACCGCTCCGCCCAGGCCATCGCCTCGCTGTTTTCCTGGCTCGGCGCGGATGTCGAGGCGGCGATTCTGCAATCGATGCGCTCGATCGAGATCGGCAGCTACCTGACCACCGTGGCCAGCCAGGCCGGCAGCCTGCTGTCGGCGACGGTGCTGGTGATCCTGTTCGTCGGCTTCCTCTTCGCCGAACGGATCTGGTTTCGCGACAAGCTGCGCAACCTCTACGGCGATCCCGGGCGCGCCGACCGCGTCGGCGTGATCATCGGCACGATCATGCGGCGGGTGAACCGCTACCTGCTGGTCAAGGCGCTGGTCAGCGGCGTGACCGGCATCATCGTCTACGCGATCGCCCGGGTCTCGGGGCTGGAACTGGCGGTGGCGATGGCGATCCTCACCTTCGTGCTGAACTTCATCCCCTCGATCGGTTCGATCGTGGCGACCGCGATGGTGGCGCTGATCGCGCTGGTGCAGACCAACGACCCGGTGCTGGCCTCGATCCTGTTTTTCGTGATCGGAACCGTGCAGTTCACCATCGGCAACGTGATCGACCCGATGCTGATGGGCCACGCGCTGCGGCTGTCGTCCTTCGGGATCATCATGTCGCTGGCGTTCTGGGGCGCGGTCTGGGGCCTGCCGGGGATGTTCCTGGCGGTGCCGATCATGGTGGCGACGATGATCGCCTGCTCCAACATCCCGATGCTGCGGCCGCTGGCGATCCTGCTGTCGCGCGAGGGCCTGCCGGAGGCCGATACCGGCGCCGCCCCGGCCGCGGCCGGGGCTCAGGGCTGAAGCGTGATCACCACGCGGCGGTTGCGCTTGCCCTTCTTCTCGACCTTGGCGATGGCAATGGGCCCGATCTCGCCGGTGCGCGCGACATGGGTGCCGCCGCAGGGCTGCAGGTCGACCTGATCGGCGGCCGCGCCGATCCGCACCAGCCGCACCCGGCCCTGCCCGACCGGCGGCGCGACCGACATCGTCTTCACAAGGCCGGGGTTGGCGGCCAGGTCGGCATCGGTGATCCAGTCCTCGGTCACGGCAAGGTCGCGATCGACGAGCGCGTTCAGCCGCGCCTCGATCCCCGGCAGATCCCCGGGCGGGTCGGGCATGTCGAAATCCAGCCGGCCGCGCCCCGGCGCGATCTGGCCGCCGGTCACCGGCAGCGGGATTGCCACCGACAGCAGGTGCAGCGCGGTATGGGTGCGCATGTTCAGGTAGCGCGTCTCCCAGTCGATCTCCTGCATCACCTGCGCGCCGACCGGCGGCGGCGCGGCGCCCTCTTCGGGCAGCAGGACCACGGCGTCGCCCTCGCCCTTCACCGCCCGCGCGACGGCCATCTCGCCCCCCGCCCAGGTGATCCGGCCCGCGTCGCCGGGCTGGCCGCCGCCCTGCGGATAGAACAGCGCGGCGTCGAGCACCACGCCGCCCTCCTCCGTCACGGCGGTAACGCGCGCCGGGGCGTCGCGGCGATAGGGATCGATGCGGAACAGAAGCTCGGTCACAGGTCGTCCTCGTCGGGGCGCGGTGGCGGCGCGGCGGTGTCGGTCGCCATGGGCGCCGGCGGCGCTTCGGCGGTTTCGGCAGCCTTCGCCGGGGTCGTCGCGGCGGCAGCGGCGGCCGGCGCGAAGGCGGCGCGCAGCGCCTCGGGGTTGCGCAGGTGGATGTCGCGCTGGGCGAAGGGAATCTCGATCCCTTCCTCGGTGAAGCGGCGCGCGATCTCGTGGTTGATGTCGTTGCGCACCGAGAGGATGAAGTTCACGTCGCGCAGGATCGCCCGGATCGTGAAATCGAGGCTGTCGGCGCCGAAGCCCTCGAAGGTGACGCTGGGCGGCGGGCTGATCACCACCAGCGGATGCGCCTCGGCGATCTCGCGCAGGATCGTGTCCACCCGCCTCGTGTCGGTGCCGTAGGCGACGCCGACGTTCAGCACCAGCCGGCCGTTCAGGTTCGACCGCGTCCAGTTCGTCACGGTGCCCGAGACGAGATCGGCATTGGGCACGATCACGTCGGTGCGGTCGAAGGTCTCGATCCGGGTCGAGCGGACGGAGATCGACTTGACGATCCCCATCTGGCCGCCGACCTCGATCCAGTCGCCCTCGCTGACCGGCCGTTCGATCAGCAGGATGATGCCGGAGACGAAGTTCGACACGATGGTCTGCAGGCCAAAGCCGATGCCGACCGACAGCGCGCCCGCGACGATGGCCAGCGACGACAGGTCGATCCCCGCGGTCGACACCGCGATCAGCGCCGCGAGGAAGATGCCCAGGTAGCCGACGCCCGAGGAAATGGCGTTCTGCCCGCCCTTGTCCATCCGCGTCTTGGGCAGGATCGACGCGCGCAGCGCGCCCTGCAACAGCCGCGTCGCGGTGTAGCCGACGGCGAAGACGATCACGAAGGTCAGGAACACCTCGGGCGAGATCCGCGTCTCGCCGAGTTGCACCCCCTCCCGCGCCCGGGTCCAGATTTCCGACAGGTCGGCGACGCGCGCGCCCCAGATCAGCGCGAAAGCGGGAATCGCGACGAGAAACAGCGCGAAGCCGATCAGCACCGGGATCAACTGGTCCTTGGCCGCCTCATGGGCGCCGGTGAGCACCGCGTAGCCATCCTCGACGAGTTGCTGCAGCAGGATCAGCACGCCGACCAGCGCAAGCGACAGGATCATCGGCCAGACGGTGGCATTGGCGGCGGGAACATAGCCCACCGCCGTCAGCACCAGCCCCAGCGCGGCGACCACCAGCGTCGCCGTGCCCAGAAGCCGCGCGATGCGGTCGCGAAACAGCAGTTCGCCCTCGTCCGTCTCCGCATGGAGCCGGCGCAGCATCACGCCGATCCGGTAAAGCAGGATCGAGGCCACGGCGACCAGCGGCGCGCCCCAGACCGATTGCGCGGCCACCGGCGGTGCCGGCCGGATCTCGCCCATGAAGGCCACGCGAAGCACCTCGCCGGCGACCAGAAGGCCAAGCATGTTGACGAGGAAGCGGCCCTGCCCGCCGGCCTCGACCTCGGGCAGCAGGCCGCCGGCGCCGCCGGGCTGGCCGAAAAGAAGCCCCGACAGCCAGCGCGCGGCGAAGACGGCGAAGGCCGCGGCCGGCAGCGCCGCGATCAGCGCGCCGACCAGCGGCCCGGTCATGCCGCTGGCCTCGATCGCCTGCACGAACAGGAACATCCCGCCGACCGGCAGCACCACCTGCCCCAGCGACAGCGCGAAGGCGGCCAGCCGCCGCGCCTGTTCGGACCCGCGCCCCTGCAACCGCTGCGCCAGCATCCGGAACACGGCCGGGCCGCGCACGAGGAACGCCACGGCCACAACCAGATAGAGCAGGATCAACGGCAGGTTGTCGCGCAGATCGGCACGGCGCACCGGGTTGCCCCAGGCCGACCCGACCTCGCCCCAGATCGTCTCGATCCCGCGGGTCAGCAGGGCAAAGCCCTCCGGCCAGGTCGTCGGGGCCAGCGGCGAGGGGAACAGTTGCAGCTTCTCGCTGGCCTGCCGGCTGCGGATCGTCTCGTCGATCTCGCGGATGATGCCGTCGGCGCGGCTGTGGGCCTCGACCGCGGCGATGCCGGGCGCCTGCAGCCGCGCAAGCTGGTCGTTGAGTTCCGCGCGCCGGTCGGCGATCTCCGGCGCCTCGGTCGCGCCCTCCTCCGGCGGCGGGCCCAGCGCGGAGATCTGGCCGCGCAGGGTCTCGATCCGCGACTGGTTGGCGCTTTGCGCGGCAAGAAACCGGCTGCGCCAGTCCGCGATGTCGCTGCGCAGCCGCTCCAGCGCTTGGTTCGAGGCGCGACCGGCCTCCAGCACGGTCTCGGCGCGTTGCGCGTCCTGTTCCCAGGCGTCGTAGTCGATCGCGGCCTCGGCCGCGGCGTCCTGCGCCCAGGCCGGGCCCGGCGCGCCGGCCGGGGCCAGCGCGACGATCAGCGCGAGCAGGAGGGCGAGAACCGCGCGCATCACCCTTCGAAGACCTCCGGCAGGGCGCGCGGCGCGCGATCCAGCCATCCCGGCACCGGCAGGCCCTTGCCGCGCAGGAACTCCGGGTTGAACAGCTTCGACTGGTACCGCGTGCCATAGTCGCACAGGATCGTCACGATGGTATGGCCCGGCCCCATCTCCCGCGCCATCCGGATCGCCCCGGCGACGTTGATCCCCGACGATCCGCCAAGGCACAGCCCCTCGTGTTCCAGCAGGTCGAAGACCACCGGCAGCGCCTCGGCATCGGGGATGCGATACGCCATGTCGGGCCGGAAGCCTTCGAGATTGGCGGTGATCCGGCCCTGCCCGATCCCCTCGGTGATCGACGAGCCCTCGGATTTCAGCGCGCCCTCGGTGTAATAGCTGTAAAGCGCCGCGCCCTCGGGATCGGCCAGCCCGATCTTCACGCCACCCGGTTGCAGCGCCATCGCCACCCCGGCCAGCGTACCGCCCGACCCCACCGCGCAGATGAAGCCGTCGACCCGGCCGCCGGTCTGCTCCCGGATCTCCGGCCCCGTCGTCTCGACATGCGCCTGCCGGTTGGCCACGTTGTCGAACTGGTTGGCCCAGATCGCGCCGTTGGCCTCCGTCTTCGCCAGCGCCTCGGCCAGCCGGCCGGAATAGCGCACGTAGTTGTCGGGGTTGCGGTAGGGCGCCGCCGGCACCTCGACCAGTTCCGCGCCCGCCAGCCGCAGCATGTCCTTCTTTTCCCGGCTTTGCGTCTCGGGGATCACGATGACGGTGCGAAAGCCCATCGACGCGCCGACCAGCGCCAGCCCGATCCCGGTGTTGCCGGCCGTCCCCTCGACGATCGTGCCGCCCGGGGCCAGCCGGCCCCGCGCCACCGCGTCGCGGATCATGTAAAGCGCCGCGCGGTCCTTCACCGACTGGCCGGGATTGAGGAATTCCGCCTTGCCGAGGATCTCGCAGCCGGTGAGCTCCGAGGCCCGGCGCAGCCGGATCAGCGGCGTCCGGCCCACCGCATCGGCAAGATCCCTGCACAGCCGCATCGCGTCTCTCCCCGTTCGCCGGACCTGTCTGCTGCGACCTTCCTAGGACGGGCCGGGGCCGATCACAACCGCCCAGCGCCCGGAATCAGGCCCCTGAAACGGCGGGCGGGATGGCCGGGCGGGCGGCGGCCCGCAGCGCCGCGCGGTTCTTCTCCAGCCACAGCGCGCTGATCAGCACCGGCGCAGCGGCTGCCTCGGGCGAGACGGCGATCCGCAGGAACGCCTCGAACGCCATCACATGACCGCGGATGTCCTCGGCCTCGGCCTCGACGCCGGCGATCCGCGCCGCGGTGTCGGGCAGGTCGGCGATCCCGACATAGGAATACAGGAACTCCGACTTCGCGCCGGGCGAGGGGTAGTAGCGCCCGACGGGATGCAGCGCGCCGATTTCCAGCCCGGCCTCCTCGCGCGCCTCGCGCCGGGCCGCGGCCTCGGGGGGCTCGCCCGGATCGATGCGGCCGGCGACCGGCTCCAGCAGCCAGGGGTTGCGGTCGCCGCGGGCGTAGGGCCCCGCGCGGAACTGTTCGATCAGCAGCACCCGGTCGCGCACCGGATCGTAGGGCAGGACGGTGGCCGCATCGCCGCTGATGAAGACCGCGCGGTTGATCGTCTCGCTCATCGCGCCGTCGAACCGGCGAAACGCCAGGTCGTACTCCTCGACCGAAAAGAACCGCGCATAGGGCTGGCGGCGCGCCGCGAGCGCGACATCCCCCGCCCCGGCCCCGCGCCGGCGCAGGGCCGGGGCGGCCTCGGCCGCCGCCCGGACCCGCGAGGCGCCGCGCACCAGCATGTGGAAATAGCGCTGGCCGACCTCGGCCGGATCGCGCTCGCCCATCAGGGCCATGACGTCCCCGGCCGCCCGCGTCACGGTCTCGCCCCAGCGCCCGGCCCAATCGGCGAGCGACCACGCCCCACCCGGCCCCCAGGGCGCGGTGTCGGGCAGGTAGACCGCCGCCGCCACCGGCCCGCCGGCCTCCACCGTCACCGCGCGCGGGGCATAGCCGAAGGCCGCCTCGTAAAAACCCAGCCGCGCCATGTCCGCCTCGTCCAGCCCGGACAGCAGCTGCCCCGCCGCCCGCTCCCCCGCGGCCGGAACCATCAGGGGCACATCGACCCCGGCGCCGCGGAACACCGCGTGATCGGCCAGCACGGCGGGCCGCGTCGCGGCTTCCCGGCCCAGCACCGCGCTGAGCAGCGGCGGGTGACACAGCGTGCCGTAAAGAAAGACCTGCACGGCGTCAGCGCCAGTGCCGCGACACCCATTCCACCGCGAGGCCCGAGGCCAGCCCGCCGAGAACGAGGATCGCCAGCACCGTGGGATTGACCAGCATCACCGCGTAGCCGCCGGCGATGCCGAACCCGTTGACGACCGCGTCGAACGGGCCGTCGTAGCGCCCGCTGATGGATTTCTTGACCATCTCGTCGGCGGAGAACACGAACAGGCACCAGAACACGATCACGAAGCTCGTCGCCACGCCGGACCCGGCGGCGACCTGCATGCCCTTGCCGACCCGCGCGCCCATCACCCGCCAGCCGACCAGCCCGCCGATCGCCGCGCAGATCGGCGCGAAGGGCCCGAAGTGCATGCCTTCGGGAAACAGCCCGGTCACCGCCTGCGCGGCCAGGTAGGCCAGGATGGCGAACAGGATGGCGGCAACGAGCTTCGCGGCGGTGGGCATCTATGCAATGGGCCTTGCGACGGTAATCTGCGTCACGTCGCAGTTTCGGCCTTCGAAGGCTCCTGCGCAAGAGCACAGGTAAAAGTTCCACATTCTTCTGAACCGGCCGTCGAATCCCATCGCCGCGATCTCGTCCCAGGCCGCGTTGAACCGCTCGTGCCAGCGCCGCAGCGTCAGCGAGTAGCTCAGCCCGAACTCGCGCGAGCCGATCAGGTCCAGCCCGGCGCGGCCGATCTCGGCGCGAAGTGCCGAGGGCGACGGCAGCATGCCGCCGGGGAAGATGTATTTCTGAATGAAATCGACGCCCTTTCGGTAGGTCTCGAAGCGGCGATCCTGAACGGTGATGATCTGCAGCGTGGCCTTGCGGCCGGGCTTGAGCCGTTCGCGCAGCGTGTCGAAATAGACCGGCCAGTACTTCTCGCCCACCGCCTCGAACATCTCGATCGAGGCGATGCCGTCGTAATGGCCGGCCTCGTCGCGGTAGTCCTGCAACTTGATCTCGACCCGGTCGGACAGGCCGGCCTCGGCGATCCGGCGCACCGCGTAATCGTATTGCTCCCGCGAGATCGTCAGCCCGGTGACGCGCAAGCCGCGCTCGGCCGCGGCATATTCGGCGAAGCCGCCCCAGCCGCAGCCGATTTCCAGCACGTGATCGCCGGGTTCGGCCCCCATCGCATCGACCATCGCCGCGTATTTCGCGCGCTGCGCCGCCTCGAGGCTTTGCTGCGGATTGTCGAACAGCGCCGAGGAATAGGTCATCGTGTCATCGAGCCAGAGCCGGTAGAAATCGTTGCCCAGGTCGTAGTGGTAGCTGATGTTCTTCTTGGCGCCGCGGCGGGTGTTGGCCCGCAGGGCCTGGCGCAGCCGTTCCCAGGCCCGCACCAGGCCCATGCCGGGAAAGCCGTCGTAAAGCTCTTCGTTGTCGGCATGGACAAGGTCCATCAGCGCGATCAGGTCCGGCGTCGACCAGCCCTTGTCCAGATAGGCCTCGCAGAACCCGAGGTCGCCCTCGCGCACCAGCGTCGTGAAGATGTCCGGATCGTGGATATGCAGTTCCGCCACCGGGCCCGGCGCGCGCCCCTCGGCGCGGAACCGGCGGCCATCGGGCAGCACGAAATCCAGCCGCCCGCGGGCCATGCCATTGGCCACGGCGAAAACGCGGCCGAAATACCGCGGCAGCCCGGCCTGCCCCTCCGTCGCGGTCAGGACCGCGCCCCCTGGCTCGTGATGTGCCGTCATCCGTTCCCCCGACTTGATCTTGATCTTCTTCCCCGGACACCCGCAGAACCTAGGCCGAACCCGGCCCGGCGCGCAACGCCTCGTAGGCCGCCAGCGCCCGCGCCCGGCCCGCCGCCAGTTCGACCGCCGGCGCGGGATAGGGCGCATCGGGCGACAGGCCCCAGGCCCGCGGCGCGGCGCGGAAGAAGTCCAGCGCGGTGTCCGGCGGGTTCGCCTGCCCCTCGGCGATGAAGCGGCGACGATAGCTGCCGTCGGCGTCGAACTTCTCGGCCTGGCCCGCGGGATTGAAGATCCGGAAATAGGGCGCCGCGTCGGGCCCCGAGCCCGCGACCCATTGCCAGCCCATCGCGTTCGAGGCCGGATCCCAGTCGATCAGGCAGTCCTCGAACCAGCGCAGGCCCACGCGCCAATCGGTCAGCAGGTGCTTGGTCAGGTAGGAGGCCGCGATCATCCGGGCGCGGTTGTGCATCGTGCCGGTGACGTAAAGCTCGCGCATCGCGGCATCGACAAGGGGCTCGCCCGTCATGCCGCGCCGCCAGCGGTCCGCCTCGGGCCCGTCGCCGCGCCAGGCGAAACCGTCCCAGGCCGCGCGCCAGTTGCGGGCCACGATCTGCGGCGTGTGGTGGATCAGGTGCCAGGCGAAATCGCGCCACACCAGTTCCTTGCGGAAATGCTCGATCCCCGCGCCACCACCCGCCTCGGCGCGCAGCGCGGCGTGCCAGATCCGGGCCGGCGCGATCTCGCCCCAGGCGAGGTTTTCCGACAGGCCCGAGGTCGCCGGCAGGCCGGGAAAGTCGCGCTCGGCCCGGTAGCGGGCCAGCCGGCTATCGAGGAAGGTATCCAGCCGGTCCTGCGCCGCCGCCTCGCCGACACGGGCGTGTTTCGCCACGATATCGGCGCCGCGCCGCATCGCGCGGCCCAGCGCCCAGTCCGCCAGCCGGTCGGTGGCCGGCCAGGCCGCCGGCGGGCGCAGCGCGGCGGGCGCGGCCATCGGCGCGGCCACCTCGCGCCCCGCCACCGCGCGCCAGAACGGCGAATAGACCTGGTAAAAGCCGCCCTGACCGGTCGCCACCGTCCAGGGTTCGAAGAGGACATGGCCGGGAAAGCTCCGCCCGCCCTGCCCCGCGGCCTTCAGCGCGGCCTTCACCTCGGTGTCGCGGGCCACGCTGTCCGGGTCGTAAAGCCGGGTCCACCAGACATCGGCCGCGCCGGTCTCGGCCGCCAGCGCGCGCAACGTCTCGAGCGCCGGGCCGCGCCGCAGCACCAGCCGGCTGCCCAGCGCCTCCAGCCCGGCGGCGAAGGCGGCGATCGCCTGCCCCAGCCGCCATTTCGGCGCCGCGCCATAGGCCCCGGCCACCTCGTCGAGCACGAAGACCGGGATCAGCGGCCGGCCGGTGGCGACGGCCGCCGCGACCATCGGGTGATCGGCCAGCCGGAAATCACGGCGGAACCACAGCAGGATCGGGGCGTCGGCGGCGGGGTCGCGGTCGGTCATGGAGGGTCTAACGCACGAGCCGCGCCGCCGGATCACTCGGCCCGGACTCACGCGGCCCGGACTCACGCGGCCCTGTCACAGCACCTCGTCGAGCGCCGCGATCAGCCGCGCGACATCCGCCGCGCCGGTGTAATGCACGAACGACAGCCGCAGCACGCCGTGGTCGAGGTTCACGCCCATCGCCTCGAGCGGCCGGACCGCGTAGAAATCGCCGCCATCGCAGTTGATCCCCATGCGCGCCAGCGCCGCGGCGACCGGCGCCGCCGGGCGGTTCAGCGCCAGCGCCACGGTCGGCGCCCGGCGCGCGGCCTCCGCCGGGCCGATCAGGCGCACCGCGTTGCGCTGCGACACCGCATCAAGAAGCGGCTGCAACAGGCTGGTTTCATGGGCGCGCATCAGGTCATGCACGCGCCGGGCACGAAGCCGCGCATCGGCCTCGGGCGCGAAATGCCGGTCATGCAGCGCATCGAGGTAATCCGCGATCCCGGCGCAGGCGGCGACCTGGGCATGGTCCGGCCCGGCCGGGATGAAGCGCTTGTAAAGCGTGTCGGCGTTGAACCAGTGGCCCTGGTTCGGCAGGCTTTCGCCCAGCGCGCGGCGGATCACCATGATGCCCTGGTGCGGGCCGTAGGTCTTGTAGGCGGAGAACAGGTAGATATCGGCGCCCAGCGCGCCCACGTCGGGCAGGCCGTGCGGGGCATAGCTGACCCCGTCGACGCAGCTTGCCGCGCCGGCCTCGCGCGCCATCGCCGCGATCTCGGCCACCGGATTCACCTGGGCCACGACGTTCGAACAATGCGGGAAACAGACCAGCCGCACCTTGCCATCGGCCAGCAGCACCGCCAGATCGTCCGGGTCGAGATGCCCGGTCGCGGGGTCGATCCGCCATTCCCGAACCTCGATCCCCTCCTCGGCCAGCCGCCGCCAGGGGCCGGAATTGGCCTCGTGATCCTGGTTCGTCACCACGATCGCCGCGCCCGGCGCCAGCCCGCGGCGGAACGCCTGCGCCAGCACGTAGGTATTGGCGGTGGTCGAGGGGCCGAAGCTGACCTCGTCGGCCTCTACCCCCAGGATCGAGGCCAGCCGCAGGCGCGCCTCGTCCATCTCCGCCCCGCCGGCCTGCGCGGCGCCGTAGGGGCCGTAGGGCTGCACCTTGCGTTCCCGGTAGAACCGCGTCAGCCGCTCGATCACCGGCCCGCAGGCATAGGAGCCGCCGGCATTCTCGAAAAACGCCTGCTCGGACAGTCCGGGCACCGAGAACGCCGGGAACCGGTTGCGGACGAAATCGAGATCGAGTGCGGGAACGGTCACGTCGCTTGCCTTTCTGCTGTCCTGCCGCGGCCCGGCATGCGGGCCGCAGGGGCCGATCATGCGGGCAATGCCCGCCGGTGTCGAGAACCCACGCGCCGACGGCGGCGCTTGCGGCGGCCGCGCCGCGCCCCTATATTCGGTGCGTCGCGGGTTCGCCCGGGACTATGGCGATAAACGCGCCCGTAATAAGCGGATCGGACCCGGGGGCGGTACCCGGCGGCTCCACCAAAGACCCTTCGTTGGGGGACAATGGGGCCGAAACAGGATCGACGAACGTGTAAAGGGGATTGCTTTCGCTCGGTGAGGTACCACCGTTATCGGTCCGCAAAGTACAGTTGCCAACGACAACCGTGCTCCGGTGGCCCTGGCTGCGTAATGCAGCTCGGGTAACCGAAACCTCAAGCCCTTGTGCCTAGCAGCGCAAGGCGGGGCTCGCAGGCGCCTGGCAACAGAAGCCTGCACCTTCCCCCGTCGCCATCCCGCCGGCCCGATGAACGCGACCGGAAGCTTGCGACCCGCGGCGCGGCCCGGCATCATCGCCGCCATGTTCCGTCACTCCGCACCGATCACGCCGCTCAGCGCCGCCCTCTTCGCCCTTGCCGTCCTGTTCGGCCCTGCCCGCGCGCAGGCCTGCGAGACCGCGCTGGTTCTGGCCGTCGATGTCTCGGGCTCGATCGACCGCGGCGAATACCGGCTTCAGCAGCAGGGCATCGCGCGGGCGCTGTCGGACGGTGCGGTGGCCGATGCGCTGGTCACCGGCCAGGTGGCGCTGACCGTGGTGCACTGGTCCGGCGCCGGCCAGCAGGCGGTGGTGCTGCCCTGGCGGCGGATGCTGAGCCGGGCCGAGGTTTCCCGCTACGCCGCCGCCGCGGCCGAGGCGCCGCGCGCCTTCGACGGGTCCGACACCGCGCCGGGCGACCTGATCGCCTTCGCCGCCGGCCTGTTCGAGGCGGTGGCCGATTGCGGTCGCAAGGTCGTCGACATATCCGGCGACGGGCCGCAGAACGCCGGCGGATCGACCGCCCAGGCCAGCGCGGCGGCACACCGGGCCGGCATCGTCGTCAACGGGCTGGCGATCGAGGACATGGGCGCCTCCAGCCCCACGACGCAGTATTACAGCCGCCATGTCGTCACCCCCGGCGGTTTCGTGATGACGGCGCGCGGCCTGGGCGATTACGAACCCACGCTGCGCGCCAAGATCCTGCGCGAACTGGCCCGGCCGACCGGCTGACCGGCCGGCCGCCCCCTTTCAATCCGGTCCGAATCCCCTATGCTGACGGCAACGAGACGGCGGAGGGCGCGATGGCCCGCAGCATCGATTACGGCAACCTGATGCACCGCGCGATGCGTGGCCTGATCCAGGACGTGCTGAGCCAGGTGGCCGAGTCCGGGCTGCCGGGCGAACATCATTTCTTCATCACCTTCGATACCCGGCATCCCGACGCGCAACTCGCCGACTGGCTGCGCGACCGCTATCCCGAGGAAATGACGGTGGTGATGCAGCACTGGTTCGACGGGCTGACGGTCGAGGACGACGGCTTTGCCGTCACGCTGAACTTCGGCGAAACGCCCGAGCCGCTCTACATCCCGTTCGACGCGATCCGCACCTTCGTCGATCCCTCCGTCGAATTCGGCCTGCGCTTCGAGACCCATGACGAGGACGACGACGACGACGAGGACGACGATCCCGGCGATATCGAGATCGAAGAGGACGAGGCGCCGCGCAAGGATGCCGAGGTCGTCAGCCTCGACAGTTTCCGCAAGTAGCGGCGCGCGGCGGCCGCCACGGTATGCAGCGGCATGCCGATTGCCGAATCCCCTCCCCCCGCGTAAGACGTCCCCACGTTCGTGAGGAGGCTTCCGCGATGACCCAGACCCGCACCGAAACCGACAGCTTCGGCCCGCTCGAGGTGCCCGCCGACAAGT
>Ga0180431_10007063_pt1 | contig 13183 bp, 9 predicted proteins | sample SS_ome_11_FD_132459 | JGI IMG/M metagenome (GOLD analysis project Ga0180431, IMG submission 132459) | Hypersaline lake sediment archaeal communities from the Salton Sea, California, USA - SS_1_MS_1 metaG | ecosystem: Environmental > Aquatic > Non-marine Saline and Alkaline > Hypersaline >... | reverse complement strand
GTGTATAACGATAGACGACGTCGAGCAGATCGTTCCCCAGGTAGATATTGAACAAGGCCGCATCGTGTTCGATTCTTTCCGACCAGAAAGCGTACGCCGCTGCGTAGTCGGTAACGGTGGTGGCCGCCTCGCCCAGATTGACCACCCGGAATCGGCGGTTGGGGAGTCTCTTTTCCAGAGTTTCTGCGATCACACCGCTGTAGGAGTAGGGGGGGGCCATGATGCTGTAGCAAAACGAATCTCCGAAGCTGAGTATTCGGAACTCGCCCGCCGGTTTGGTCCGCCTGACCATGGTGTCGTTGTAGTCGAGCTTCCCGAGGTCGATGCGTTCACCGTCCAGTCGCGGTGCCGCCAGGGAGCGCCGCTCGACCAGCCGGAACGCTGCTTCGGCGACCACGAGGGCGAGCATCAGCGCGACCACGAACAGCGCCCCGTTGACGAGAAGGTTACGTCTCACGCCCCGCCTCCGTCTTCTTCGTCATGAAGCCTCCTCCGTCGCTCCATTACCCCCCAGGAGCTCGGGGTACTCCACGGGGGCGGTATATCGAAACCAGCGCTGGTAGCACAGCTCGTCCTCGGAAGTCCGGTAGGGATCGGGAAAGGCGGTCTGCAGATCCGGCCGCTCGCGATAGATCTTGCGCTGCTCGGCGGTGATCTGCTTGCCGTTGTCGAAGGTGCCCAGCATCCATGGGATCTCCTCGGCGGGGGTCAGGAACCGGGTGCGATGCTCGTACCATTGGATCAGCATGGCCGCGGCCTGGTTGCCGGCAGCGTACTTGTGGATTACCTGGTGATGGGCACCGCTGTCGAAACCGGTGAAATGGTAGAAGCCCAGGGGCTCGTCGTCGACCAGGAAGCCCTCGTCGAAGGTGCCGGTAAGCCGGCGCTGGTTGATGTTCCACGGCGCGAAGTTGAACCGCGGGCTGCGCAGAATCGAGGTGCCGCGAAAGAAGACGGGCGCGAAGTTGACCCACTTCTGGTCGGTAAACACACCCGCCCTCCAATCACCCCAGCAGAAGGTGCGGCAGCGCTCGCGCCACCACTGGAGAAACGCTGCGCCTTCCTCGCAGTCGCGGACGCCGAAGAAACCCAGATTGAACACGCCGTGGCGCAGGCTGCACAGCTCGTGATCCAACACCGCGTCGAGCTCCTGCTCGGGTTGCAGCAGGTGCGGGGTCAAAACGATGCTGGCCGAGCGGAGCTCGGCCAGCAGATCGTCGAGAGGCGAGAAGACGACGATGTCGGGGTCGAAGTAGAGCAGCAGATCGCAGTCCTCGCGAGCGAGCAGGGCGAGGGCCGCTTCGGGCTTGACGGCGGTCGAGAGCTCGACCATGTCGTGCTGGAAAAGCCAGCCGCGATCCCGGCACGGCTCGAAATCGTCGACGAACAGGATCTCGTCGATCGACTCCTCATCCAGGTTGTCGACGAGGGTCTGGTTGCGCACGTCGGCGACCAGCCAATGAATGGTCATGGCCGGGCAATGCTCGCGTAGCGATTGGCAGAGCGCGCGCACCTTGCCGATGTAGTTCGGCGCCGAAGAGGTGAAGAGATGGATCATCGCTCGCTCATCCGGGGGCGGAAGGGAACATGGCACCTGCCCCGGGAGTCGCCGAGGCGTCGGTTCGCAGCCGGTAGTATTCGTTGACCGTCTCGGCGACCGTTCGCACCGACTTGCTGCGCAGCCGATGGGCCATGCGCCTCAGCGCGTCGCGTTCGCGATCGACGAAGAGCAGGAAATCTACCACGTCGTCGTCTTCCGGGCCGAGAAAGAACCCGTCGACGCCCTCGTCGATGCGCTCGGCCAGGGCGCCGATCGGCCGCGTGGCCGGCGGAATGCAAAAACACCACGCCTCGGAGAGGGTGTAGGAGAAGCTCTCGGGCACGAGCGGGAGGAAGAGGACGAGATCGGGCCGGTGCCGATCGAGCAGGCTCGGCAGCTCACCCCCCGAGTAATGGTGGACGAAGTTCGCGCCCCAGCGCCCGGCGAATTCCGCTCCTCCGTCGTGGGCGCCGATGAAGTGAAGATCGGCGATGACGCGCGCCGTCGCGAAGATCCGCCGCATGGTCTCGAGACCCTTGTTCCAGTTCAGATGCCCGAGCAGCCCCACGCGCAGCCGCCGCTCCCCTTGGGCACCACCGAAGCAGTCGCGCTTGCGATAGGTGATGCCGTGCTCGATGAAGGTGAAGTCGATGGCTTCGAAGCGCGCATCCAGGGTGCGCAGATTCCTGGCCAGGCTGCGGGAGGGGCACACGTGACGCACATCCGCCGCAGCGACCGCGGCAAAGAACGCATCCCGGAACTCGGGGTAGTAGTGCGGAGAATTTTTGGGCGGATAGTGGGTCTGGACGCGCTTGCACCAGCGCAAATCCTCAAGCGTGCACGACGTGCAGACGCCGCCGCGAAAAATAAACAGCGCCGGACAGTACGAGAAGTAGTCGTGGTAGATATGGGTCACCGGCACCCCGAGCCCGAAGACGTCGAGGGTATGGCCGATGAGGCTGGAGACGTAGATGTGCCCGACCCCGAAGTCGCTGCAGATCGCCGCAAGGATGGCCGCGTACTCGCGGTGGAATCGACGCACCTCGCTGATCGGATGCCGGAGGACCCAGGAATCGAGGATGGCACCGCTTTTCGGATTGCGCAGGCGCAGGCCGATCCCGTAGCAGTCGATCGTGCCGACGGACTCGAGCACGAGGTTCTCCGCATAGCCGTCGGCGCGGGCGAACTCCCGGACCCAGTGACCGAGCCCGCCGCCCCACGAGTGGGCCAGGTGGAGGTTGGTGGGCTTGGCCGGCGAGGCGGAGCTCGTGCTCATCAGCGGTGGTTTCATGAGCGCTGACCCAGGCTTTTCAGCACTCCGTAAAGCCAGCGCAGAGGCGCGGTGAGCTGCCACGACTTCCGGTGAATCAGCTGATGGAGCTCCCGGCGGGTCCGCTCGAGCTCTGCCAGGGCCTGCTGTTGGTGGACGCACGCTTGTTCGCGGGCCCGGATCATGCGATCCCGCTCTTCGGCTGCCCGATCCCGGGCCTCAAGGGCTGCATCGCGCTCGCCGCGCACAGCATCCCGCTCGTTGGTCACCGTAGCGAGCTCGTCGCGCACGCTCTGCCACTGAGATTCGAGGCGGGCAATGACCTCGAGGCTCTTTTCCAGCAGCGTCAGGTGACGCTTGTCGAGTCTCTCGGTGATCAGCTCTCGGATCGCGAAGGTGCTTTCCGAAATCGACACGATGTTCTGACCCACGGCGTCGAATCGGAGGGCCTGTTCCGCCAGCGACTCGACGATCCTCTGGCCCTGGTTCTCCGCAGCCTCCTGAGGCGGCTCCGGCAGGGCGCGCCGGGGTTGCGCCGAGCGCTGTTGGGTGAGCTCCTGATGCATCTCCGCGAGCTGGGTGCGCTCGACGTCGAACGCCCCGCGCATCGCGCCGACCTCGGTGCGCAGGGCCTCGATTTCCCGCCGCTGGGCCTCGACGGACCGATGGTACTGCTCGATCTCCTTGTACAGCCGGTAATAGCGCTCGCCGTGATGCTCGGCTTCCCACGCCCCGAGCTCGCCAACGAGCAACGCGTCGGCGTTGCGGATCTCGGATCCCAGCTCGTCCAACCGCGCACGGCCATCCGCCTCCCGGCCGGTGCTGAGCGCATCGAGGGCGCGATAGGCTCTGGCGAGCCAGGGGTAGGTCCGGAGGTCGCTGAGAGTCCCGTCGATTTCGTGCTCGTGGTGCACCAGCGAGAGGTCAAGGGTGTCCTCGACGGCACCCCGGAGGCGCTTGACGGGCAGCCGCGGTGAGCCGGTGGCGATCCGGAATCGTTGGTTTAACAAGCTCTGCGACGAGCGGGTGAGCTGCTCGAAGTGCAACCAGGTACGGTCTTTGCCGCGGGTCGCCGCTTCGGCTTCGAGGCAGTGACGCAGCCAGAGAAGGCAACTCTTCTGCCTGCTGAAACCGTCACGCGCCGCCAGGGAACTGGCGACCGACAACGGAGAGCGGAGAAGGTGGAGAAAGTGCACGTCGAGGGTCTGCGCCGGGAGTACTTCTTCCCACAGCGGTATCAGGCGGCACATCCGCGGGTCTTTGACCACCCACCGGTTGCGGGGCAGCACGACGCGCTCGACGACCTCGCGCAGTCTCCCTCTGGCCTCGGCGGCCGCGACGCCTCGGAACAGCTCCGGAGGCAGGGGGCGTGGGTCGCTCCAGCTGCGGCCGATGGCGTGGAGGAACGCGTCGTGGATCTCGACGATTTCCCGCGGCTCCCAATATCCTTTCGGATTGTCCGCGCTCGCAGGCACGGGCTCTCCGGGGAGCTCAAATCCCAAGCTCATGAGGATCTTGGTGATGGCGGAGGTTCCCGCTCGGTGCATGCCGAGCACGATGATCCCCCGGGTTGTGGAGGCCATGGGGCCCTGCCCCACGGAGTCCACCGCAGGATACCGCTTGCGGAGGGGATCCGGCGTGGGCGTCAGGTGATCCAGATTTCGTAGCTGCATCCGTTCCGCACTCCCCGGATCCCTGCAGACCTTTCGCACCGCTATCGGAGACATAGGTATTGTGGTCCGACAGCTGGAGAAGCTCCGTATCCGAAGTGCCTCTGCCGTCGCAATCAGAGCCTTATCGTACCCGTCGTCCGGCCCTGGCGTCAAGCGGAGTGCCCCCGCAACCGCGCCGGTGGGGGCGAGGTGGTCTGGTAGGTTCGGTCTCGGTCCCGCGGGGCCAGCCGGTTCTTGATATTCTGAGGGCGTTTCGCCACGATCGGACGATCGTGCTCCCGGCGTGACGTTTTGCCACGCCTCCCTCGTCGGTGAGCGGGAAATGTGTGGAATCTGCGGTTATACCGGACCCGAGAGAGCGGACCTTCCCGAGCGGAGGACGGAGGCGCTCCTCGCCCCATGAGCGGGAAGACGCCGGGCGGGCCGGCCTGCGAGCGCTACCGCCGGGTGCTCGACGATACCCTGCGCTATTCGCGCTCCTGCGACTGGGCCGGCTACAACAAGCACGACGGCCTCAACAGTCCCCTGCTGAGCCGGCTTCCGGGCCGCTGGCGCTGGACCCGCATCGCCGCGATCCAGGCGGTGATGCGGGCGCCGGTCAACGTCCGCCCCTGGCTGGGGGTGCCGCACACGCGCAATCCCAAGGGCCTGGGGCTGTTTGCTCATGCGCTTCTCGACCTCCATGCGGCCGGCGGCCGGGAGGAGGCTCGGGAAGAGGCGCATGAGCTCCTCGGCTGGCTCCTCGCGCATCCGGCGAGCGGCTTTCGCGGTCTCGGCTGGGGCTATCCTTATCCCTGGCAGGACCTGGGCTTCTATGCGCCGCGCCACTTCCCCAACCGGGTGGTGACCTCGTGGATCGGCTTCGCCTTCCTGGAGGCCCTGCGCCAGAGCGGGGCGAAGGAGTACGCGACGGCGGTGGCCGGGATCGCCGAGTTTCTCACCGGCGAGCCCAACGTGCTCTGCGACGAGCCGGAGATGAAGTGCTACAGCTACGTGCCCGATCGGTCGGTGCGCTGGGCGGTGATGGACGTTCCGGCGCTGGTGGGAGCGTTCCTCGCCGAGGCGGGAGCGTTGCTCGGCCGCGAGCGCTTCCGCGACGAGGCCCGGCGGCTGCTGGGCTGGGTGGTCGACAAGCAGACCGCCTACGGCGCCTGGTTCTATACCCACCCCCCCACGGATTCGTTGATCACCCACGATAACTACCACACCGCGATCATCCTCGACTGCCTGGACCGCTACCGTCTGGCCACCGGCGACGAGCGGTTCGACGAGGCCTACCAGCAAGGTCTGATCTACTATCGCGACCACCTGTTCACCGCCGGGGGGGCGCCGCGCTGGAGGAACGACAAGGAATACCCCTACGACATTCACGGGGCGGCCTCCGGCATCCTGTGCTTCCTCCGGGCGGCGGGACGCGATCCGTCCTACGCGTCGCAGGCGCAGAAGGTCCTCGATTGGACCCTGGAGAACATGTACGACCCGAGCGGTTTTTTCTACTATCAGAAAACCAGATGGTTCACGAAAAAATTTTGCCTCCTGCGCTGGGCGAACGGCTGGATGTGCCGCGCTCTGGCGGCGGTGTTGCGGTCCCGGTCCGCAGGCCGGTGGTGACCTCTTCGAGGGCGGCGACGAATGCGCGCGCCCGGGATTTCCAGGAAAATCCCTGCGCATGCTTCCGGGCGGCTCGGCCCATGGCAAGGCGCTCCCGATCGTGCTCCAGGAGCCAGCAGATCCGATCGGCGACCTCGTCGGCGTCGAGCTCCTCGCCGACCAGGAAGCCGGTCTCCCCATGGATCATCGTCTCCCGCGTGCCCCCACCCCGCACCGCGACAACCGGCTTGCCGCAGGCGGCGGCCTCGAGCACGGTGAGACCGAAGGGCACGTTCTTCTCGAGGAACACGTAAACGTCGCTCGCGGCGTAGTAGTGCGCGACGTCCGCGAACTCCGGCACGAACCCGGTAAAGACGACGCGCTCCGCGAGGCCCAGCTCTTCCCGTAACTTGAGAAGCGCGGGCTTGATCGGTCCGTCGCCGACGAGGATTCCCCGGGCCTGTGGGATCCGATCCGTCACGATCCGCATGGCGCGGAGGTAAACGTCGAGATTCTTCCGGGCGATGAGCTTGTTGACCGTCACCACCAGCTTTTCCCAAGCCTCAAGACCGTGCCGCTCCCGGACCCATGCCGGCCGCGTACCCTCCGCGATGCCGAGATCCACTCCCGGGTACACCAGCCGGACTTCCGGGGTCTGGTACAGCTCTCGGCACCATGCGGCGTAGTCCTCGGAAATCGCGAAAATCCGGTCGCAACTACGCGCCGCGACCCGGTCCATCACCCGATAGGGGTAAGCGATGAGCGGAATCAGGTAGCCCAAGGGCCGGTGCGCCGCCATGGTCTCCGACATCAGATCGTAGACGAAACGGGGCGGTTGGAGGCAGTAGTACACCGTGGGAAGGTGCCGCCGGAGGAGTTGCCGGTGGAGCCACATCGCCGGCAATACCGCGTCGCAAAGGAAGCACACGACGTCGGTTTGCTCGGGGAGGTGCTTGAGAAGAACCGGGGAGAGCGCCACGTCCAGAAAACTATCGACGAGATGATTCCCGCTCAGACCGGCCACGCCGCGGGGAATCCTGACCTCGACCCCCGGGGCGAGGTGGGGACGGCAGCCCTCGTCAAAGCCACGGGTCAGGATGACCATCTCGTGGCCTTCCTCGACGGCATAGCGCGCCAACTCGAGCAGGAGATGTTCGGCGCCGCTGAAGGTCTTGAACCGTGGGAACACGATGGTGATTTTCATCGGACTCGCTGCGCCCACCCCGCGAATCAGAGGCCGATGGCGTCGCGGCCGATGGGCCGCGTCTTTGCGCTCTCCAGCGACGCGACCGCCTCCAGGGTCGCCAGCATGGAGAGGGCGGAGACCGCGAAGGGGATCTCGGGCTCGCCCAGCCTCCACGCCCTGACCATGGCCGCCATCTGGCCGGCATGCCCGCGGTCCTGAATGCGGCGCCACCGCCTCCGGCGACGGTTGCGCACACAGGTCAGGGCGCGGAAGTCCTCGAGCACGGCCACACCGCCGTCGGCGTAGGCTTCGATGCGCTCGCGCGAAAGCGACGGGTCGCCGTTCGACAGGTAGGCCACCGTCGCCAGCGAGCCGTCCGCAAAGCTCAGGCTGATGTGGACGTTGTCGGCGTTGATCAGGCCCGTCGCCTCCCCCCGCACGCTGCGGGTTCTCACCTCGAGGGGGTCGGCGCCGATCAGCCAGTGACAGAAATCGATGAAATGCACGGCTTCGCCGAGGATGACGCCGCCGCCCCGGATCGGGTCGTGCAGCCAGTGCTCGGGCGGCCGATACCCGACGTTGGACCGATAGGTGATCGCCATCGGCTGCGCGCGATCGCGGAAAAACGCCTGCATCTTGAGCGCCAGCGGCGCAAAGCGGCGATTGAAGCCGACCTGCACCGCCCCGCCGGTGCGGCGTTGGGTTTCCACGATCCGCCGCAGCTCGTCGACGGTCATCGCCAGGGGCTTCTCCACAAAGACGTGCTTGCCGGCCTCGAGGGCGGCGAGGGTCAGGGGCGCATGGCTGTCGTGGCGGGTCAGGATCGCCACGCCATCGGTCTGGTCGTCGCGGACAAGCTCCTCGGCGTCGGAGGCACAGAAGCGGAACTTGTATTGCTTGCCGAGCGCGCGCGCCCTCACGCCGCTCGCCGACGCGATGCCGCGCAGCGCAATCCCCGACGTCTTGGCGAGGATCGGGACGAGAAAGTTGGTGGCAAAGCTTCCGGCCCCGACAACGCTCAGCCGGAGCTCGTCCCGGCGCGCTCTGCCGCGTCCGGGGAGCTCGACGCGCGGCGCCGGCTCGCCGCCGCCGTCGGGATAGCGCAGGACGACGCCGAGGGACGGCTCCGCGGTTTTCCCCGTGACCACGCCGAAGGCCTGGCAGGCGTCGGCAATCTCGAATTCATGGGTGATCAGGGGGTCGAGATCGATCGCTCCGGAGGCGATCAGCTCGATGAACGCCTGCATGTTGCGATTCTCGGTCCAGCGCACGTAACCGATCGGGTAGTCCAGTCCCTGCTCTTCGTACGACGGGTCCCCGGTGCCCGGGCCGTACGCCATCGAGGTGCACAGCTCCAGCTCCTTGAACAGGTAGGTTTCCCGCGGGGCGTTCATCCGGGTGCGGCCGACCACCACCACTCGCCCTTTGGTGCGGGCCAACTCGCCCGCCAGGCGCACCGGGTCGTTGTCGGCGGTGGCGGCGGCGACGATGACGGCGTCGGCGCCATGACCGGCGCTGAAGGCGTGCACCTGTTCCCGGAGGTTTCCGGCGTCGCGGACGGCTCCCTGGCAAAAGCCTTGGTCCTCGGCAAAGCGGACCCGGGCCTCGTTGAGGTCGATGCCGAAGATGCGACACCCCGCCGCCTTGAGGATCTGAACGACCAGCAGGCCGACGAGACCCAGACCGATCACCGCCACCCTCTCGCCGAGGCGCACGTCGGCTATCCGGACGCTCTGGATGGCGATCGAACCGAGGGTCGTGAAGGCGGCATGCGGGGCCGAGATCGCTTCGGGAACCGCGACGACGAGGTTGCGCGGGACGCACACCACCTCCGCGTGATGGGCATAGCCGGCCCCTCCGCAGGCCACGAGCTGGCCGGGGCGCAGATCGGTGATGCCCGCGCCGGCATCGAGGACCTGCCCGCAGCAGCAGTAACCGAGCGCGATCGGCATCCCGAGGCTCCGCATCACCGCCTGATACGCCATCAGCAGTCCGTCCGTGCGCACGACGTTCAGGACCTTGCGCACCTGCTCGGGCCGGGCGCGCGCTTTGCGCAAAAGGTTCATCTCCCCCAACTTGACCGTTCCCCCCTCGGTGCCGCTCGAGATCAGCGAATATCGGTTCCTGACCCGCACCAGGCCCGGACGGACGGACGGTACCGGGACCTCCTCCACCGTGAGCTCACCGGTTTTGAAGTTCTGAAGAATCTGTTTCATCGAATCCAAGTCCTCAGCCGTTGTGGGGCGAGCCAGTATAGGCCAGAGCTCTAGTTCGAGTCCATGCACCCCGCGGTGATCTCGGCCGCTTTACGGATCTCGCCTCCGGCGTGTATCGTTATCGGCGCGCAGCGCCTGATCCGCCATCTCGCGAGCTCAAGGAGTCGGCCAAGGATGAAACACCCAGCGATCTCGGAGCTTCGATCCCTGCTCCGCCGGCTGGCGCCGAACTGGCATCCGTCGCGCTACAAGCCGATTCGGAGTCTGGTGATGGGGTACGTCGGGCTACGGCGTCCTGAGGTGATGCCGGTTCGCTACGGCTTCGACCTGCGCATCCCCAAACGAGATCGCTCGCTCATGGTGCTCTCGCTGTATCTCGACGGCGAATACGAGCCGGAGGAATCGCGGTGGATCCTGGAGTTGCTCTCCCCCGGGGACCTGGTTTTCGACGTCGGGGCGAACGTCGGATACATGACCTGCCTCATGGCGCAGGCGGTAGCCGGCGGCGAGGACGGGCAGGTGCACGCCTTCGAGCCGGAGCCCGCCAACTTCGAGCTCCTCCGGCAGAACATCGCGTCAAATCACCTCACCGGGGTTCTCGCCCGGCGGATGGCGCTGTCGAGCAGGACCGGCAAGGAATCGATCTATCTGGCCAGAGAAAACCTCGGAGATCACACCCTGGTGAAGCTTCCGGGCCGCCGGAGCATCCCGATCGAGGCGGTGAGCTTCGACGACTATTACGCCGCCCATTGCGCCGGACGCCAGGTTCGCCTGGTGAAGATCGACGTCCAGGGTTATGAGCTCGAGGTCCTGAAAGGGATGCAGCGGTCGCTGCGAGCGGGCCTGATCGACGCGCTGCTGCTGGAGTTCTGGCCGGCCCGACTGAAGAGATCCGGGACCTCCAGCTCGGAGCTGCCGGCACTGCTCGAAACCATGCCCTACGACGCTACCATCCTCTCCGACACGGGCGGTGGGGCGTACGAATCTCCGGAGGCCATCCGGGCGGCCTGCGACGCGGTGGAGCGGAATCCTCACCTCTCGTTCAACATCGTGCTCAAGCGGCGCGACTCCTCCGCTACCTGAGCGGCGCTTTACACCTCCTCATAGGCAAGATGCCGGATGAGCGCGAACCGCTCCTCCGGGGTTCTCGCCGTGTACCTCGGGGCCAGCGGCCGGTAGGCGAGCTCCGGCGCCACCCCGGTGATGGCGCCCTCGGCCGCGTCCCGGCGCACGAAGAACGCGTTGACCCCGTGCGATTCGCAGCCGGCGAGAAGATATCCCTTCTCGCCGGCGAGCTTGGCGAGCGCTTGCAGGGAAGCACCGTGGTAGAACCCGCCGGGGTGTTTGGCGTAGCAGTCGAACTCGGGATCATAGGGAACGGTGATCGATCGCTGCGGGCCGAAGGTGGCATTGTACTCGACGACCAGGACGCGGGGGCGCAGGGCCGTGAGCGCCTGCCAGAGCCAGTAGTCGTTGCCGTCGACGTCGATCGACATCAGATCGGGCTCGGGATCGTGGGCATATTCCGGGAGCAGCGCATTGACGTTTTCCCGCGTGAGCAGGGCGTCTGCGATCACGACCTCGGCGGCGCGCTCTCCCAGGCGAAGATCCAGCAAGCGCCGAGCCCGGGCCACCTTCTCGGGATTGGCGTCGAGCAGGACCCCGCGCCAGCCCCAGTTGACGAGCAGATTCATCGCGTTGCACTCGGTGCCGTCGCCGAATCCGAATTCGACGAAACCGCGGTTGGTCGTGCCAATCCTGGAAAAGAGATACAGCAGAACGCCGTCTTCGCCGTTTTGCGAAAAGACCTTGGCCTCATGACGGTGGATGGTCGCCGGCGGCGTTGCGGGGGGGTAGCTCTGGCGCAGCGTATAGGCGGCGATGAGCGACTGGCCGCTTTCGAGCGCCGCGACTCGGGTCGGCAAGCTCAGCCACTTGGTGAGCCAGGCGACGATCGGCCTGGGCAGCAGCTTGCGGCCCAGTCGTATCAGGCGCATGTCCATACGGGATCCTCTCGCTGATGATGCGGCCGGCGTTGATCGTCGCCGGACCGGCTCTTGAGCGCACGTCGCATCGTTGTCTCGAAGCTCCTCCCGGCCTGCGGATGGTACCCGGCTACGCCTGCGGCTCTTCTCGGGCGGGATCCCGAGCGGAGACGAGAGCGGAAAGCCGCAGATGGGCCGAGCTCATCAACCAATACGTCAGGATCGGAGCGAGCCCGAACGTCAGCAGGATATGAACCGCCCGTATCAGTCCGGCTCCGAGCAGTCCGTTGGTGAAATCCATGCCGGTCATCGCGTAGAAGTAGGCCATCACCATCTCCTGAACGCCGAGATTGTTCGGAGTGATGGTGACCAGATTGGAGACCGAGAGCAAGACGCCGAGAGCCAGGGCGGTGACGAGATCCATCTCGAAGCCCAGCGAACGATAGGAGATGATACAGCTGCAGGCCGACAGGAGGTATTGCAGGACCACGGTCGCGCCCACCGCCGCCATCTTACCGCGCTGGCTCCGTATTTCCCGAAAGCCCTGCACCGCATTGTTGACCAGCATCCGGAAGCGACCCTCGCGCTCCAATCGGAAAAGCGGGACGAGAAACGGCATGAGGGCCACCACGATGAGCGCCATGCAGACCGCGACCAGAGGCAACGAACCGATCCCTCGGGTCAGCCAGCCGTACAAGAGCAGGAGCAATCCCGCCAGTCCCGAGTAGAGGAGCACCAGGAAGCCGTTGGCGGCCAGGATCGACGAGAAACGCGAATAGGCCATCCCTTTGCGCTTCAGGTAGGCCGCCTTGGCGACGACGCCCGGGCGAATCGGCCCCAGGTAGTTGATGGCGTTGGTCAAGAACGTCAGACCGATCCACTCGCGGGCGGACAGCCTGACCGACAACATGCTCACCAGGAGGCAGAAGGTGTAGCCGGTAGTGAGAAAAAAAGCACCGAGGCTCGCCGTGAGGCCGAGCAGGGCGAAGGCGCTGAGCTGCGTCAGTGCGGCGAGCTCGCCGCGGTTCAGGTAGATGGTAACTCCCCCCGCTACCAGCACCGCGGCGGTTAACGCGGTGCGAACGAGTTGAATCCGACGGTCCCCTAGCATAGCTCACCTGCTGCCGATTCTCCGGGCGTCGATCCCGCAAAGGCCGCGAAGACCGTGACACTCCCCGCGCAGCACTCCCCCGGTCCGGGCGGCCGGATGATCGTAGCAGAGTCCTCGCCCCGCGGATCGCCGGCGGCACGCGCCGGCGTTTCGGCATCAGCAGGGAGAGCGTTCGCCACCGCGCAGAGGATAGTATAGACCTCCCGGCGGGGTCCACCGATCCCCCGGGGGATAGAGTACGATATCTCCTGGCAGGCGGCGGCTGCCGCCGCCGCAGGGAGGTACGGCCGAACCCTCTCAGCCCTCGTCCCGGTGCCGACCGGGGAGCTGCGGACCGGCACCGGGAGATCGCGGTCGCCGGAATCACCTTCTCCAGGGCCGACGGCCCGCGGGGAGTTTGCGTCGGAGCCCTGGGAATGAACCATCTGCGATATCTGTGGAACTACTTCCTCTCGGAACACAGCTACCACCGCCGGAGAGTCCTTGTCCCGAACAGGCCCTTTGTGTTCAGCATTGAGACCACCAGCGTCTGCAACCTGAAGTGCGTCATGTGCCCCTACAAGGACATGACCAGAGATCACGAGATGATGGATTTCGAGATCTTCACCAAGG
>Ga0180431_10007062_pt1 | contig 13184 bp, 13 predicted proteins | sample SS_ome_11_FD_132459 | JGI IMG/M metagenome (GOLD analysis project Ga0180431, IMG submission 132459) | Hypersaline lake sediment archaeal communities from the Salton Sea, California, USA - SS_1_MS_1 metaG | ecosystem: Environmental > Aquatic > Non-marine Saline and Alkaline > Hypersaline >... | reverse complement strand
CTATTGGGTGGACTCTGGGCACTCTGGCACCTGCCCCAGTTCTTCTACAACTATGAGCTGACTCTCTTAGGCATGGTGGCCTTCACGGTCAGCATCATGTCAGGTGCCTTGATACTCACCTGGCTGTACAACAGCACGGGCGGAAGCGTTCTGGTCACGACGCTCTGGCACGGCGCGTTCAACACGGCCGTTGCTGGAGCGCAGGGCGCCGTGGCTCCCCTGGTAAGCGGCCTAGTCGTCCTTGCGGCGGTGTTGATCGCGCGGGGCAGCGGCCCCGAACTCCGGCACCGCTCACGACCAGGTCCGCCGACTGGCACAGGGGCTGGACCTAGGAGGCGCAGCCAATGACTGACGGACGCGAAGCTCGGAAACCGCGAATCTACCGGATCAGGGTCGAAGGCATCCTCGACCAATCGTGGTCGGACTGGTTCGAGGGCCTGACCATCACCCAACACGGTGATGAAACCCTGCTCACCGGACCGGTGCGGGACCAATCGGCCCTGCACGGGATCCTGGCCCGCATCCGGGATCTGGGTCTGCCCCTAGTATCGCTCATTCGCGCACGTGAGAGAAGCGAAAAGGACGGGTCACGAGAGAGCAAGTGACCGATCGATAGATGTGGCAGAAACCGACCTTCCCACACGATCTGTGCCCGAGACCTTGAGCCGGATTCGCGGGTGAGGGCACCCTCGAACGGCTGGATGGGGAATTTGCGCACACCCAGATGGGATTGCAGAGCCCTCGAGCGCCAGCCAGCACCAACTCCTCACTGTGTTGAGCTATGTTGCGGAATCGTAACCAAATGTCTCCAAGCAATGACAGCCTCGCCATACGCTCGTGACACGTGGCGGCTACACTCTTGGCAACGCACAGGAATCTCCACGGAGACCCTGACAAGAGTATCACACAGGAGGACGTAGCGCATGTCTTGGAAACTGTGGTCCCTTCCAGCCGCCCTGACGATCGTCTTGATGGTGACAGGACCGGCTCGAGCGCAAGCGCCTGACCCGCCCCGAGCGCAGCACACGGCGCCCTTCTGGCAGATCGCGTACTGGAACAACACAACCCTCTCCGGCCCACCAGTCGTGACGGGCACCGATGACGTACTGAACCACGACTGGGGCCTTGGCGCACCGCACAGCGGCGTCAATGCCGACGGCTTCTCCGCCCGTTGGACACGCTACATCGACTTGTCGGGAGGCACCTACCGCTTCACCGCCACCAGCGACGACGGCATTCGCGTCTACGTGGACGACGACCGCATCATAGATCGATGGTACGATCACGCCCCTCAGACGTTCACCGCCGATGTCTCGCTGACGGACGGCCATCACCTGGTGAAGGTTGACTACTACGAGAACATGGGCGGCGCGGTGGCCAAGGTCTCGTGGGAGCCCACCTCGGTTCCTCCGGACGTCTGGCGTGGTGAATACTTCGACAACGTCTCGTTGAGCGGCGTGCCGCGGCTGGTCCTCGGGGACGCTCAGATCGACTTCGATTGGGGCTACCGATCGCCCGCCCGCGAAATCCCGAACGACCGCTTCTCGGTGCGGTGGACCCGTACGGCCTATTTCGAGCCCGGCACCTACCGTTTCACGGCTGCCACCGACGACGGCGTGCGTCTGTGGGTAAACCAACACTTGCTGATCGACAACTGGGCCGACCAGGCTCTCGCATCCCGCTCGGGCACGATCTACCTGCAGGGGGACGTCGCGTTGAAGATGGCGTATTATGAGAACGGCGGGGTGGCGGCAGCACGACTCACGTGGGCGCGCCAGGGCCAGGACCCATCGCCCGATGGCATCATCGTTGACGACACCGATCCCGGCTTCACGAAAGGCGGTTCGCCCACCGGCTGGCGCACGGCGGGCGAGGGCTATGGCGGCCATCTGACCTGGACCCGGAACAACGACTGGGGACGCAGTAACTACAACTGGGCGCGTTGGTCCCCTGATCTTGCGGCGGGGCGCTACGAGGTCTTCGTCCACATCCCCGATCGCTATACCACCAGCTCCAGGGCGCGCTACTGGGTATCCCACCGCGACGGCCATACGCTCCGTCTCGTAGACCAGTCAGCCAATGGCAATCGCTGGGTTTCGCTCGGCACCTACTGGTTCGCCGGATCACCTAGCGAAGACCGTGTATCGCTCTCGGACGTCACCTATGAGCCCTACGTGTCGCGCTTGATCGCCTTCGACGCCGTGAAATGGGTGCCCCGCTAGTCACACTGTAGGTTCGGTAGGAAAGATATCTTGAGATTCCGTACGTCGGGAGACAAAGCTGCTAATCACTTAGCACGAAGGACAAAGGAGAATTCAGTCATGGTCAGAGACGTCAGAATCTGCCTGCTGGCACGCCTGGTGCTGTTGTCCGCAACGGTTGGTTGCACGCCAGGTTCGTCCAGCGAGGTGACAATAGCCACAGAGACAGACCTTACCGCGACGATTGAGGCCCCGACTACGCTGACGACCGGCGAGACAATGCCGTTGAGATTCACCCTGACCAACAACGCCGATACGCAGCTGTATGTCCTCACGTGGTACACACCGCTAGAGGGAATCGCGGGGAAGATCTTCCACGTGGAACGCAATGGCGAGGTCCTTCTGTACGAAGGCATCCTGGCCACAAGAGCCGCTCCATCACCGGACGACTACGTGCTGCTGGAGCCTGGGGCGGCCGCGTCTGCACAGGTCGACCTGGCGACAGCCTACGATTTCTCGCAGGCCGGTACCTACACCATCCAGTTTCTCTCGCCCAAGATCTCACACGTGGCGAGATCCGAAGATGAGATGGCTACCACGCTGGATGATCTCGGCCCGGTTCAGATCCCTGCCAACACCGTGACGGTGGAGATAGACAGCTCCGAGGCCCTGCCTGACCGGCTGAGGCCTGAGGCAGCCGAGGAGATGGTCCGCGAGTACCTGCACAGTCAGAAACCCAATCTCAGCCCGAACTTTCCCCTCCCCTTGCCGGAACTGCCTGTCCCCGAGGTCTGGGAGCACCTGCCCGTCCAAATCTTCAGGGTGAGTGATGGCCCCTTCGCCGGCGAGACTTTCTTGATAGGTAACGAGACCGTGCTCCGCCTCGGCACCGCTGTCGGGGGCAGAGGTGTGACATCCATGCGGGTCGCTGATCTGGACCAGGACGGCAGCGCCGAGCTCCTGTTCACGTACAGTTTTGGGTCGGGCATCCACCAGTCCCGGATCGCCATGGTGGCGCCGGCCTATGCCGAGGACCGGGTCTATGAGGCGGAGACGGCATATCTTGGCGACGTGGGGCTCGTCAAGGAGGATATGTCGCGCGTCATGGTCAGTGTCGTTGAATCGGACGAGGAGAGCCAAGTCTTGCGATACGGGGAGACCCTGGGACACCTGACGATTCAGCCCCACGAGGACGAAGCAAAGCTCGTGCTGGAGGTCGCCGAGGACCTGCCTGACGACGTGCGGAAGGATCTGATACAAACCGCCGGCCAGGACGGAGAGGAGGCGCAGTCGACCCTGGAGAGCTACGTGAACGGACAGTACGCATTCACCTTTCGCTATCCGCCCGCGTGGTCCCTTGAGGAGGAAGCAAACCTGGTGAAGCTCTCCCAAGGGACGCTCCGGCTGGCCATTGCCTTCAGACGGCAGGACGAGGACGTACCGCCCCCCTGGACCGGCATGCCCGCCGGTGACCGTGAGAGCCGGGGCACCATGACGTTCCTGAGTCAGGAGATCGAGAAGACGTCCCTCGTCTATGAGGGCAAGGTCAAGCTTCTGACCTACAACGCGCAGGTCGGCGACTTGATCTTCTCCATCCGGCTTGAGGATACGGTTACGGCGGACTACGCCGCGATCCAGATCCCGGAGGCTGCGCAGAGTGAGGCCGATCAAATCGTCGCCTCGTTCGAGAGCCATTGAACTCGCTCGTCGCTGAGGGCACTCCCGCCCTCATATACCTCCGGGGGCAGACCCCACCCGATGAGGTGGGGTGTGGCCCCTATTGTGAACGGGCTGTTCGAGCAGCACACCTTGTGACCTGCCGTCCAACCAGACTGGAGCCCAGATGGACGGCAGGTCGCAAGGTGTGCTGAACGCGTATCGCGCACAGCTGGGAGGTCTGACTATGCCTCGTATCATGGTTCATGGTGGAGTCCTCTCCCTCGTCGCATCGGCCTTCATCGCCATCACGATGTGGGTCAATCCACGGATCTGGCTGCAGGATTATCCTCGGGCTATCCAGGATCTTGTGCCCCCCAAGAATGCTGAGGAGAAAGCGTTTTCACGCATTCTTGGCGTGCCATTCTTGATCCTACTTCTCGCCATCCCACTTGCCTCCACGCTCCTGCTGAAGGTTCAGAGTGGAGGCGCTGTCTCGTACCTCCGACTCATGACAAACGGGGTCGGCGTCTTGTTCATCTTCAACCTCGTCGACTGGCTCATTCTGGATTGGCTCGTGTTCTGCACGTGGACGCCCCAGTTCGTGGTGATCCCTAGCACCGACGGGGCAGCCGGATACAAGGACTATGCCTTTCACTTCCGCGGATTCCTCATTGGTACAGCCTTCTCCGCTGTGGTGGGGGCATTGACAGCGGGCCTCACGCTCCTTCTGTAGCTCGTGGTTGAGCGGTGTAGCGGGAAGAGGAGGATCCCAGGGAGAGCAAGCTTCCGGCGAAGCCAGCTTCGGGAGCAGCATGCTGCGCTATGCAGTATTTGGTGACCTCATGCGTTATGACAGGTGGTAGCGGTGAACGTTCACTGATAACGCGCAACTAGCAACCGGAGGAAGCTATGCAACCAGAAACGGAACGAGCGTACATTCAAGAAGCTCGCCGAAATCCCCGCGCCTTCGTGCACCTCTACGACCACTACTTCCCACGCATCCACGCCTACGTCCGCTACCGAGTGCATGGTCAACAGGATGCCGAGGATATCATCGCCGAGGTTTTCCTCAAGGCGATGCGAAGGATAAGGAGTTTCAAATGGCGTCACGAGAACTCGTTTGCCGCCTGGCTCTTTCGCATCGCTCACAACCGTATCGTAGACTACTACCGTCGGCGCGGGCAGGTCGAGATCGTCGAGATGGCGCTCAATCCGGGGGAATCGGCGTCAGGTAACGGTTCGAAGAGCGCCGCGGCGTTGACGAGCTGCGCCTTGCGGCCGGAGGAAGCCCTGACCCAACAGGAGACCTTCCAGCAGATGCGGTCCCTGATCGAAACCCTATCACCCCGGCGGCGGGAGGTCATCACCCTCAGATTCTTCGGTGGCCTGCGCAACAAAGAGATCGCCGACATCCTGGATCTGGACGAGCGCACGATAGCATCACATCTGAGTCGCGGCCTACGGGATCTACGGGCGAGATACGCAGCACAGACCCCATTGCAGATCGTGGAGGAGGTAAACGTATGAACAGGAACGGGCAAGAGAGACAGCACAGACAGGGCGGCACCTCGGGACATAAGGCACATCGCTCTTTCCTTCTGTCCCCGGACACCATTGAGGGCGCTATCGTCGAGAGGCTGGAGCACGGACACGCCAAGGAGGAACGCTCTGGCTTTGCGGCCACGGTGGCCAATGCATCGCCCCCGGTGGACGAGAGCTTTCGCCAGACACTGCGGGCGAGCATCGAGGCTGAGGCGGCGCAAAGCGTAGACAGGGAAAGACGAGTGAGAATCATCTCGGGCCGAGAGACGAAAACGCATGCAGGGAGGCGTTACCCCAGGCTACGCTTGGCCCTAGGCATGTCCCTCGCCGCGGGCTTCCTGGCGCTGGTCTTTGCGACCCCCTTGGGTCGGACGCTCGCGCAAAGCGCCTCGTGGTTCTTTCATCGGACAGAACATCTCGCGTTCCCTCTGCAACGCTCCCAGATGACGACACCGGTTCCTTCGGCCTCCACGTCCGAGTCTCCGGCACCGCTGATCAGCCTGGCCGAGGCAGAAAGGCAAGCCGGATTCGCCGTCGCCGCTCTACCCTTTGTGCCTGAAGGGTTCACTTTCCTCGGAGCACGGGTGGCCGATGGCGTCGTCAGCGTTGAGTACGAAGCGCAGGGCGGTGGTGGCAGCCTTATCCTCAGGCAGTCACGGGAAGGCTTCGTCCAGTCGCAGTGGGATGAGGTCCCTGACCATGCGATCGTACCGGTCAAGGCGGGGGAACTAGACGGAGAGCTTGCACAAGGGACATTCGTCGTACGTGAGGGAGATACGACCGCAACGTGGAATCCGGATGTCCCCGTTACGCGCCTGCGGTGGGTACAGGACGGGATCTGGTTCCAGATCACCAAGTTCGGCGACGTGGAGGCGATTGCATACCTCGATCAAGCCCGCCTGACCGAGCTGGCGGCCGGCATCGGGGAGCACACGGCTGTGGCGGACGCCGGCCCGCAGATCGCTCCGGAGGCTATCGACGCATTGGCCCGTCGCCTTGGTGAGGAGCCGGGCCCACGCACCGTGGCGGTCTTTCCGGCCGGCTATGCGCCTGATCTGGCGGAGCGCATCCACCACGACCTGGTCCCGCTCGCCATTGATGATGACCTCACCTATGGGGCAGTTCAGGCTACCGTGGGAGAGGCGCTGCCGCACAGCGGGTTGGTAGACGTCGTGCTGGTCGGCCAGGCCAGAGGCGAAACGGCGAAGTGGGTACGGGCGTCGCTGGAGCGGCAGCTCTACCGCCTCTATCCTGCCCCCGCGGAAACCTTTGGAGCGCTGGAGCGGAAGCAGTACGTGGCTGGGCTTGGCGAATCGTCCCTCGAGCCAGTCAACGTCGTTTTCGAGAACGGCATTGAGCTTGTGGCGGGTGGTGTCGTCGGTGACCCCGAACCGGGAGAACCCCTGCGCCTGGCGCTTGAGTGGCGCGCCGAGGATCGAATCGAGGTAGAGGTCACGGTGTTTGCACATCTGGTCTGCGATGAGGGCCGCCTTATTGCACAACGCGATGCGATTCCAGGTAACGGCGAATTCCCGGCCACGAGCTGGGAACCTAACGAAGTGGTTCGCGACCAGTTCGCCGTGCCATTGCCTGAAGAGCTCCCGGTCGGGGGGTGCGAGCTCCAGGTAGGTATGTACGACGCCGCCAGCCACCGTCGCTACCGCCCACTGGGCCTCGACGGGGCGTGGCACGTCGTCATCCAGCTCTTCTCGATTGGACCCACTGGCGAGACTGCCTAGTCCGGAGTGAGTGCACAAAGGCCGCTGTGCTGCCTGCTCCACTGAAAGAGGCATACACGTCCAGGAATGGCTTCTCGATTCTGGTCGGGAGACGCATTCTCCCAGGTGGGAGCCATTCCTGGACGGACGCGTCTTCTTGTGGCCAGATCCACTGGCGGGTTCACATCTAGGGTGGCGATGGCAGAAGGATACAGGGCTGCCCTTGGGACCGCGATCCTCGGTCACAAGGGCGGCGCAGCTCCCCGTCAGGACTCCGCAGCGATCAGCTCCCTCCCGGTGGACAGCTTGCAGGGCGCCTGCGTGGGATCGATGCAGCTGAGAGAGCATCTTCGCTTGTAGCGAACTGCTATTGTCGCAGAGCTGTAACAGATCATGGTGAGCTTGTGACACCTCTGCCACACGCTCGTCACCAGGCCCTGCTAGACTGGGAGCAGAATCGGGGATCAGATAGGAGGGCCAAGATGAAAAAGCTCGCACTGGTGCTGATGGTATTCGGCCTGTTGGCCGGCCCTGGCGTGATGTCAGCCCACGCGAGGGAGGGGAGCACCTACATCGTTCGGCCGGGCGATACTCTTATGCGCATTGCAGCTCGTCATGGCGTCAGCGTGAGCCAATTGGCACGCGCTAACGGACTTCAGTGGAATGCCTGGGTCTACGCCGGACAGCGTCTGACGATCCCTGGCCGAACTGGAGGGTCCACGCACCCTTCTCAGGCCGGCGCGTATGTAGTGCGGTACGGTGACACGCTGACCAGAATCGCAGCCCGCCACGGCATCTCGGTGAGCGAGCTGGCCAGCGCCAACGGCTTGCACGGGTATTCCTGGGTCTACGCGGGACAGCAGCTCACCATCCCGGGATCGACGCCCCCCTCAGTCTCGCAGCCTGCGAGCGGGGTGCGGTGGATCGACGTCAACCTGACCACCCAGATGCTCACGGCATACGAGGGAAGTAGGCCCGTCTACGCTGCGGCAGTCTCCACGGGGCTGCCCTGGACGCCCACACCCAAGGGCCAGTTCCGCATTTGGGTCAAACTGATGCATGACGACATGCGGGGGCCGGGCTACTACCTACCCAGTGTGCCCTATGTGATGTACTTCCACGGAGGGTACGGCCTGCACGGTACGTACTGGCATCAGAATTTCGGCACGCCGATGAGCCACGGATGCGTCAATCTCTCCACCAACGATGCCAGGTGGCTCTTCAACTGGGCGTCCGTCGGAACTAGCGTCGTAGTCCACGGCTAACCCATGGTGCGACTCTCTCGATTCAACGTCCGAATCCAACCCCGAATCCAACGATGGGTGGATGACGGTCTACGCCTCAAGGTGGTATACTGGCGGCAGTCTCGAGACTCACTTGTCTTAGGAACGAAAGGCCCTCGCGGTCACTACACGCAAGACGATGTCGACCGCACTGCGGATGATGCGGTGCAAATTATCAAGCTGTGAGATCGATTGTCGGGAGGACAGACATCTATGAATCACAAGGGAAGAGCCTCAAGCACTCTCATTGGCCTGGCCGCCGTCGGGCCCGCGATCGTGGGAATCGTTAGTTTCGTGGCGGCATTCCTTCCACTCCTTGCCGCTGATTTCACAGGCGCGGGCCTTCTCTTCATCGCGTCAGCCCTGTCGTTTGGCCTGCTGTCCGTGACGGTGCTCGGGGGGTGATCGCTGGTAAATCCTCATCCTTTCGGGGCCAGCACCAGAGGCTCTCACAGAAAGGCCCAACCGCCATCGGACTGTCTGTCAGTCGCCGCGACGACAGAAATGGCCAGATGGAGACGTACATGTGCCAGCGAATCCGACGCCGTCGCTGGCGTAGAGTATCCTCTGATGCCAGCTGAACGCAGACGTATCGGATGGAGGCTGTGGCTCTGGTGGGTGCTGGCCACCGGCGTGGGCTGGGTCCTGGGTCTGGCAGCAGGCCTCGCCGTCGGCTTCGCCCTCGGGGGCACCGTCAGTGGAATCGCCAGCCAGAGCGCGTTCGGAGCCGTGCTGGGAGCTTCGATCGGTATGCTGCAATGGGTCGTCCTGCGGCGCCTGATCTCACGTGCTGGTTTCTGGGTCCTGGCCACCGCGGCGGGCATGGGATTGGGCTTCGCCCTGATCAGTGCCGTCACCCTTCAGGCGAGCGCGGCGCTCGGCGGCGGTCCCCTGTACGGACTCGTGAACGGGGTCCTGGTCGGAACCCTCGTTGGGGCAATGCAATGGTTGGTCATTCGGTCGCAGATCTCTCGCGCCGGCTGGTGGGTCTTCGCCAGTGCGCTGGGCGCGGGAGTGGGCTTCGCCCTGGATCAGGTTGCGGGCCAGCTCGTGGGGATTGCCCTGAGCGGCACGGCGCTGGTCTGGTTGCTGCGGCGGCTTGATCCAGGGACCGGGTAGCAATCGGGACCGGTCGTCGACCGTGTTCACCACCAGGACTGCGTCCAACATGGCCAGTTCGTGCGCGCCCGCCAACAGACGTACTAGGCCCGATCAGGGCATCGCTGGGAGACGCTCAATAGCATGAAAGATGGAGGATACCTGTTGAAAGGGAGAATGGACAAATGCCTGTCACTGTTGTTGCCGACGCTCTTGACCGTGATCTCGATCACGGCGTGCACGGCGAGAGGGACGCCCACGCTTACGTCGCAATCCACTGCACCGCCGTCCTCCACACGGGCATCGACGCTCGTCCCGACCATAATGTCTTCTCCGGGTCCCACGCCCCTTCCGAAGACACCCACGTCGCTGCCCATCTCTACAGCTGCGCCAAGCCCCACGCCCCTTCCTGCAACGGCCACGCCGACGTCCGTGCCCTCCACGCCAACAAGCACGCCCCTCCCGCCTAGGCCCACGCTCGCACCGGCGCCCGTCGCTGAGCGCATCCTCTTCGCATCTGGCGCAACTCAGACCGCGTTGGAGGGATACTTGCCTGCAAACGACTCCAAGGTCTATGTGATGCACGTGGAGGCGGATCAGTGGGTGGCCGTCGACGCCTCCAGTGGGACAACGGGTCAGGGGCTGCGCTTCTCCATCCTCGGCGCCGATGGCACGGTCGTGAAGCCGATGGGCGAAGCCCACACACGTATCGTCCTCCCGAGCACGCAAGACTACTACGTCGAGCTGATGTCCAACGTGGGCACCGCAAACTACCGCATGAGCGTGCTCATTCCCGCCCGCGTCCGCTTCCCGCCCGGCGCCACGTCGGCCGAGGTTCCAGGCAGCCTGGGAGCGAATGATGTGCGTCACTATGTTCTCCGCGCTCGTGCGGGCCAGCGGATGATCGTCGACCCGAACACCAGCCGTGGCCAGGTGAGGCTGGTGATATCGGGCGCCGACGGGCAGGTGATGCTGAGTGGGCGAGTTGGGCCTCCGAACGGCACCTTCGACGGCATCCTGCCGGCGACCCAGGACTACCTCATCACTGTGCGGGCTGAGGGCGGATCCCGCGCTGACTACGTCCTGGGAATCACCATTCCGCCGTCTTGAGAACGGCTCCTGGGCGTCGTTTGGGTTGGTAGCTAGCTATGAAGCGTATTGACCGAATCAGATACGTTCGCTAGGGTTTTTCAGTGCTTCCACTGGAAGGAGAATTGACCGATGGACCACTTGCAGCGCGTGCCCAGAAGACAATGCACGCACTTATGCTGGCTGACAAGGATGTTGAGTATCGTAGTCACCGGTGCCTTCTTGCTCATCGGGGTCCTTGCAGTCGTCAATGAAGACAAACCGCAAGGCGCGGCCGTGCCCATCCTAGCACTGCTGGCGTTGACCATGCTGGCTACGCTCGCTGCGTGGCGGTGGGAACGGGCGGGCGGATTCGTTGTTGCTCTCCTTGCCCTTTGCCTCGGCGCGGCGTCTTATTCGGCGTCGCAGGCTCTCGAACTCGGCTCTCTGAGTTTGCTGCTTGCGCTCCTCTATGGCATCCCTTTCCTGGCTGTAGGTAGCCTTTTCTGGATATGCGGCCAAAAAGCAGCCGGCGCCTCGCCACCCAATCTCGCTCCTCCGTCACCTCTGCGCCGCCAATGGCGCTTCATCTTTGCGGTGCTTGCGGCAACTGCAGTACTCACGGCGACCGTGGTGGCGCTCCTGACCGGCGCTCGTGTTGGCGGCTGGCTCGATGTGGCGCTTAACGCCAGCGGCTGCCTGGGCGTCGTGGCGGAGCACGACAGCCCCGTACAGAGCGTGGCTTTCTCGCCGCAAGGCGGGCTGCTCGCTGCAGGGTCCAAGGATGGCACTGTCCGGGTATGGCGGATGGCCGACGACGGCTTGGCTGGCTGGACGCTTCTCCACGCGAGGGCCGTACCGACGGGCGACAAGGATGTCAGTTACTCCCACGACGTTGCCTTCTCGCCCGACGGCACGGTCCTGGCCTTCGGCCTGCCGGACGGGTCCGTGCGGCTGTGGCAGGCGAGTGGCGGAGCCTTGTTGCACATCCTTGAAGGCGAGTCGGGCAAGATTTGCAGCCTGGCTTTCTCGCCAGACGGACGCGTGTTGGCCACTGGCACGTGGGATGGACTGGTGAACCTGTGGCGGATCTCGGATAGGGCGCTGGTGAGGACCTTGGAGGGACACACGCGCGGCGTGGTCAGCGTGGCCTTCTCTCCTGACGATGCGACGGTAGCCTCCGCTTCCCTGGACGGAACGGTACGGGTCTGGAACGGATCCACCGGAGCGCTGATCCGCGAACTGGACAGGCATCCGGTCACGACAAGTGTCGCCTTCTCCCCGGATGGATCTATGCTGGCCACCGATCGGCAGCTATGGCGTGTAGACGACTGGACCCCCACGGAGACGATGGCATCCGGCAGCGGTGGGATGGGCAATGTGGCCTTCTCCCCAGATGGAAAGCTACTGGCAGCCGGCAATGCTTGGTACGAGGTGCGCTGGTGGCGGGTGGCGGACGGTGCATTGCTTCGCACCGTGAAGGGGCATACAGACAGTGTGAACAGCGTGGCCTTCTCTCCAGACGGGAAGAGACTGGCATCGGGATCTCTGGACGGCACGGTGAAGCTGTGGCGCGTGCCGTGATCTGCCTGGAGATGGTGGGAACATCCGTGGAACGAGCCACGCTCTCGACCGTCCCGTCGGAGGCGATGGTGTGACCAGAGACGTCCCAAGACGCGTGTCCCGTCTGATGCCCCTTGTTCTGGTGCGAGTGCCGCGACGTATGGGCATGCCGTCTCTTCCGCACGGCAGGACAAGCTCGTATGGCCTGTTATGCTTCATGATGCTCTTCTTTGCTGCCTGTCGTTCGTCGGGAGCCGGCATGGTTTCGCCAACTGAGGTTGCTCCAACTGCGGCATCGACGAGCACGGCGACATCCACAAGTGCAGCGGCATCCACGACCGCGGCGACGGCGATGAGCGGGGCGACACCCACGAGTGCCGCGGCGGGGATGACGTCTACTGCCGAGAACACCATCCCAACTCCGACGGTGGCGTCGACTTCGCCACAGCGTGTGACGCTCTCACCTGAACCCGCCGCCACAGTCACCCCGAGTCCCTTCCCCAGCTCGACCTGCTCGCCCACGCCGTCTCTCACGCCAAGCCCTAGCCCAACAGCTATGCCACGATTGACCTCAAGCGCCGCGCATGATACGATCCCAGGGATACTCTCTTTCTCTGCAGAACGGATCGACACCGCGGAGGGAGAGGCAATTGCACTGAGGTGGGAGGCATGGGGTGAACGGGCGACGATCTGCCCGCGAATCGACGAGGTCACCGTGGGCTGCCGTTGCCTCTTTGGCCTGCCTCCCACGGGATCGCGAGTCATGGAACCCTCGGATATCGTCGGAGCTTACACGGGCTTCGAGCTGATCGTCGAAGCAAGGGGGGTGCGTGCGGTGCGCTATGCTCCGCTGATGGTCGACTGTCCCGATCACTTCTCCGACTGGTTCTTCGACGACCCGCCGGGGATTTGCCCACGGGAGGCACAGCTTGTCTCGTACGCGGCAGCCCAGCGATTCGAGCACGGGCTGCTGATCTGGATCGAGGCGCAAGACACTTACTACGTCCTGAACGACGACTTCATAACGCCCTCAGGAAGGCAGCATATAGCCT
>Ga0180431_10007061_pt1 | contig 13184 bp, 13 predicted proteins | sample SS_ome_11_FD_132459 | JGI IMG/M metagenome (GOLD analysis project Ga0180431, IMG submission 132459) | Hypersaline lake sediment archaeal communities from the Salton Sea, California, USA - SS_1_MS_1 metaG | ecosystem: Environmental > Aquatic > Non-marine Saline and Alkaline > Hypersaline >... | reverse complement strand
GGCTTTGTCCCGGAAAGCATCTCGGCAGCGCAGAGGGAAGACTGAGGACATCCGAAGGTGAGGGCATCTATCAGGGTCCGTCCATGCCTCAACTTGAGAATATTATTTCATGACGGGTCCTAAGCCGTTACCTCGTTGTGCACTGCGAGAGTCGTAGGGTGGGCTGTGCCCACCACATTCCCTGGACTTGTCTGTGACGTCGACCTTGGCTGAGGATTGAGGCCGGTAGGATGGGTGCAATGAAATGGAACCTACCGGCCCTACGACGTCTATGGTGATGGGTCTCCAGAGGCGACTCTTTGAGGTCCGCTTCGCCTCACCCGCCCTGCCTGCTCCGGAGAAGGCGAAGTAGGGGGCGCTACCAGGAGGGGGCAGAGGTCGTCTCATCCTCACGCCAATGATAGACCAGACGAGGAGAATCGAAATGAGTTCATCGCAGGACGAATGGGAAAGCCTGTTCCAGTGGGTAGAGTCGGTCGTGGGGGGCAGGATCGTCTGGAAAGAGCGGCAGCCTCGGTGGCGGCCGGCCTGGTATTTCGACGTAGAAGTGAACGGGAAGAGCGTTCCCCTCTACTGGCGCGGCGGCCGGGTCGAGGCCGGTGCCAACACGGCTCTCCTGGAGCGCGAGATGCGGGTGATAGAGGTGCTTGAGAGGCACGGCATCCCCGTTGCTCACCCCTATGGGCTGTGCCAGCATCCGCCCGGGCTGCTCCTGGAACGCCGCCCCGGCCGCCCCAATCTCGCCACGGCAGAGGGCGAGGCCGAGCGTGTCGCCGTGCTGGACCACTACGTGGAAGTAATGGCGCGCGCCCATGCGATAGACATCGACGAGTTCGAGGCCATTGGGCTCCGACGGCCGCCGGATGCGGAGCGAAGCTGCCTGGGCGAGTTGCCTGCCTACGAGCGCCTGTACCGGCAGAACAAGCGACAGCCCGATCCGATGATCGAGTTCCAGATCCGGTGGGTGCGGCGCAACGTGCCGCGCGACCGCTCCAGGGTGACCTTCCTGCTCGGCGACAGCGGGCAATTCCTGTTCGACAAGGGACGTGTCACGGCAGTCATCGACCTCGAAATGGCGTATCTGGGTGACCCGGCTGCCGACCTGGCCGGGCTGTTCGGGCGCGACCTTTCCGAGCCTTTAGGCGATCTGCAACGCGCCATGCTCAAGTACGCCGAGTTCAGCGGCTCGGAGGTGGACCCCCATGCCATCGACTACCATACCGTCCGCTTCGGCCTGGTAAACCCCCTCTCCATGGCCCACCACTGTGCCGATCCGGCACCGACGGTCAACTACGTCCAATACCTGGCCTGGTACGTTGTCTACGCACGTGCTCCGCTCGAGGTGCTGGCACGCATGGTCGGTGCGGAGTTGGCCCCCCCGCCCCTTCCCGAGCCGGCTCCGTCGCGGCGCAGTCCGGCGTACGGGCTCATGGTCTCGGCACTGGACCCGAAGCGGGCTGGAGACGACGCAGAGCGCGCCTACGAGCTGGACCGCCTGTACCGGGTGGCCCAGTACCTGGATTCCTGCGACCGCTACGGTCCGGCCCTCGACTCGGACGACCTTGATGATGTGGCTGATATCCTCGGTCATCGCCCGCGCAACTGGCGGGAGGCAGACGAGGAACTGGAGCGCTTCGTCCTCGACGCCGGTCCCGAACACGACGCCGAACTGGTGCGCTACTTCCACCGCCGGCTCCTTCGGGAGGAGGCGCTACTCCGGCCCGCGCTGCGCGAGTTGCAGAATGTGCGGCTGCAGGCAGTCAGCTAGGCGCTTGGGTCACCAGTATCCGCCCAAGGCTAGGCGAATAAACGGAAGACGCATGTCTTGTGCCTGGCTCATCCGTGCTTCCCGAGCCGTGAACGAGCCGCCCTACATCCGCCGAGGAGCGGATCATGGTGTCTGCGATTCCGGCCAAGCCTGCGGCGTCAGATACGTGCGTGAAGCAGTTCGCCTCTTCGCTGAAGGCGATATTCTGCCTGGTCGCCTCAGCCGCTCGCTTCAAGGGACTTGCGTAGGGTACTTGACAGCTTGAGAATGCCTAGGATAGGATACGTGCAAGAGCGCTACAACCCTAGTCGAATGCCGTTGACGCAGGCTGGATCCCGGAGTTCTTGGCTGCAGGCAGCATCGACACTGGTGTAGCGGAAATAGCACCAGGAGGTCGTCGAGAGTGTTTGCAGACAAGACCTTGGTCTGCCGCGAGTGCGGTGCCGAATTCACTTGGACCGCAGGCGAGCAGGAGTTCTACCAGTCGCGCGGGCTCCTAAACGAGCCGAGGCGATGTCCCGGCTGCCGGGCAACAAGGAGGAGGGACAGAGCCCCTAGGGAGGAGCGGGAGTCATACGAGATAGTGTGTGACGAGTGCGGCTGCACGGCGCACGTCCCTTTCCAGCCGATGCTTGACCGCCCCGTGTACTGCAACGATTGCTATGCCGCTATCAGAGAGCGACGGCGGGAGCAGGTATAGAGGGTACAAGGCCGGCCAATAGTACCTTCACCCGAGCCAGCTTCAGCATTCCCCCTCTTCAAGACAGCCAACAGACTGAAGTACAGCCCGTGTTCTGCCGTTGACAAGCGCGGTTGAACGGGTCTGTAAGAGTGAGCGCGTCCGCCTCGCATGCCATCACTATTTTCCCCGCCTGGCTGCGCACCTGTCTCGAGCGCGTTGGCGACCTGATCGACAGACGGCAGATGCTCCTGCGCAGGTCTGCGACGTGGTAGGGCGCCGCGAGTGAACCGTGTTGCCTGGAGCGAGCGATTGTAAGAAAGGCGAACCAAGCAGGCCTGTAAGCCGGGTTCTGTAGTTCGCCCCGGGGCGAACCGGTGGTCATCTATCTAGCCCTGCCGTTGCCGACAGGGTCAAGCGACCTACCCAAGGACTTCGGTCGGGCAGCCTCAGCGTCCTTCTATTCGGTCTTGCTCCGGGTGGGGTTTACCCAGCCGGCTGGTCACCCAGCCGCTGGTGAGCTCTTACCTCACCTTTTCACCCTTGGTCCGCCGCAGGCGGGCCGGTTTGGTTTCTGTGGCACTTTCCGTAGGGTCACCCCTCCTGGGCGTTACCCAGCACCCTGCCCGAGGGAGCCCGGACTTTCCTCCCTCCCGGGGACCTGCCAGCCCCCGAAACGGCGACCACCCGGCCTGCTTGATCCACCTACGATTCCAGTTTACTACTTTGTCAAACGATTTCAATGCCCGTGGCGAGCCTTGAAAGCTGCGTTCGCCAGGGCATCGGCGTCGGTGTTCTGCCGCCGCGGAACGTGCATCATGGTGTAGGACTCGAACTGCTCCAGAAGCTGCATGGCTTCCTCGAACAGGGGCTTGAGCCCGGCGTTGCGCACACGGTAGTTGCCCATGACCTGCTCCACCAGCAACTGCGAGTCGGAATAGACGTCCACGTACCGGGCGCCCAGAACGGCTGCTTCCCTCAGACCTACGATCAGGGCCCGGTATTCCGCCTGGTTGTTGGTGGCCTCTCCAATGTAGCTGGAGACCTTCACCCTGGGTGTTCCGTCGAGATCCGCGATGATAGCGCCTATGGCAGCCGGCCCTGGATTCCCCCGGGCGGCCCCGTCTACATGGATCGTCACCCGACTGCGATCGTCACCGGACACACTGAGCCCCCTCGATACCGTGAATCCTTTGAGCGATCAGCATGGCAACCGCCCGAGGCATGATGAGGTTGACAGTGCCACATACCTCCATCCAAGTCACACCCGCCAGGTATGACATGTGCCCCCGTGTTCCCCTATCGAGCCTGGAAAGGCTCTCCCACAGACAGCCTACTGTGGGAGAGCCTTTCCAGGCTCGATCAGCCTTTGCCTATCACATGGGTCGGCCAACAGGTTGATGACCTTTGGTGATTTCTTGCCAGCTTTTCGTCCCGGCTGCTAGGCCAGGTAGAGGATGCGGCCGCAGCTATCGCATTGTACCAGGTCGCCCGCCCTGGCATGGTTGATGACGGCGTTGGAGAGCGATATGCGACACCCCTGGCACCTGCCCTGCTCTATCCTGGCTACGGCCAGGCCCTGCTTACTCGTCCTGACAGTCTCGTAGAGCTCTACCTGAGCAGGATCAATGCTGGCCGCTGTTCCATCCCTTGCGGTCCTGGCCAGACCTATCTCCGCCTGCAACCTTGACTTCTCCGCTGACAGTTCCCGGCACTTCCTCTCCCACTCCTGCTCCAGCGCCTCCACCATGGCCGCCTGGGCTGCTACGTCCTCCTGCAACGCTTCCACCCGGGCCATAAGCTCCAGGGTAGTGTCTTCCTGTGTCCTGATCTGTCTGTCCAGTTGCTCGACGCGCTCCTTGAGGGCAGCTACCTCCTTGGGCTTGTCTCGAAGGTCGCCGTACAGCCTCTTCCTGTGCGGCTCGGCTTTGGCCACCAGGTCGTCGGTGGCTCGCTCCGAGGCCCTCTGTTCCTTTTCCACCTCGGCGAACTGGTTCTTCCTGGCTTCGAGTTCCTCTCTCGCCCGTTCCAGGGTCTCATTGCCGCTCAGGTCCTTCTCGACCTGCTCCAGGGCTGCCGTCTTCCTCTCTATTTCCAGGTCCAGTTCCTGCAGGTCGCTGAGCCGCTTGCCTGGATTCACGAACTCCCTCTCACGAAGCTAGACTCACCAGCATGTTTCCTTTGCTCCGGTCCCGGTCGGCTTATAGACTGGTCTCGATTGAAAAGGCATCCCGGTTCTATTATAATCTCTTTGTTGCCCGAGGGTAAAACCTTGCTCAGGACACACGCTTGTGGAGAGCTCACCCCTGAACACGTCGACCAGACAGTAACCGTCGCTGGATGGGTGCATCGTCGCCGCGACCACGGCGGCCTCATATTCATAGACCTCCGAGACCGACAGGGTATACTACAGATCGTATTCAATCCCGAGATCGATGCGCAGAGTCACCAGACGGCCGCGGCGCTGCGCACTGAGTACGTGATCATGGTAACGGGCACCGTCGCCCGCCGTCCCCCGGGCACCGAGAATCCCAGACTCCCCACGGGAGAGATTGAACTGATCGGTCACCAGTGTACCATCCTGAATCCTTCGAGAACGCCGCCCTTCTACATCAACGAGGAGGATGAAGTTGAAGAGAACCTCAGGTTGAGGTACCGCTATCTTGACCTGCGGCGGCAGCGGATGCAGCAGAACATGATGCTGCGTCACCGGGTGATCAGATTCCTGCGAGACTTCCTGGATGCCAGGGGGTTCGTGGAGATCGAGACCCCTATCCTGATAAAGAGCACGCCGGAAGGGGCCAGGGACTTCCTTGTGCCCAGCCGGCTGCAGGCAGGCAGGTTCTTCGCCCTGCCCCAGTCCCCCCAGCAGCTCAAGCAACTGCTGATGGTGGCTGGCTTCGAGAAGTACTACCAGGTGGCCAGGTGCTTCCGTGACGAGGACCTCAGGGCCGACCGCCAGCCCGAGTTCACCCAGCTTGACATAGAGATGAGCTTCGTCGACGAAGAGGACATACTGCAGTTGCTGGAGGAGATGTTCACCTCTCTTGTGGAGACGGTGAAACCCTCCATGAAGATCGTCAAGCCCTTTCCCCGCCTGACATATCAGGAGTCCATGGAGCGCTACGGCTCCGACAAGCCGGATATGCGTTTCGGCCTGGAATTCCACGACCTGAGCGAGCTGGCCGCCGCCTGCGATTTCACTGTCTTCCGGGAGGCCGTCCGTGAAGGTGGCTGGGTCAAGGGGATATGCGCCCCCGGCTGCGCCCACTACACCCGAAAGCAGCTCGATGAGCTAATGGACCTGAGCAAGTCACAGGGGGCAAAAGGCCTGGTTACCCTGGCCATAGAAGAGACGGCAAACGCCCAACTGGTGGCTGACCCCTCGAGGTCCTTCGTGGCCAAGTTCTTCACGCCCCAGCAGGTCGGCGAAATGGCCTCGCGCTTCGGGGCCAGGGGTGGGGACCTGCTTCTGATCGTGGCCGACAGGATAGACACCGTTAACAAGGCCCTGGGCCAGCTCCGCGTGGAGATGGGGAGACGGCTGGGCTTCATCGACGAGGACACGCTTGCCTTTCTCTTCATCGTGGACTACCCTCTGCTGGAATGGAACGTGGAGGAGGGGCGTTGGGAGCCGATGCACCACCCTTTCACAGCCCCGCAGGAACAGGACATCCCGTTGCTGGATACCGCCCCCCAGGAAGTGAAGGCCAGACACTACGATATCGTGTGCAACGGCAGCGAGCTGTCCAGCGGGAGCATCAGGATACACAATCGCCAGATACAGGAGAAGGTGTTTCAGTTGCTTGGATACAGCCAGACCGAGGTGGAACAGCGCTTTGGTCAACTGCTAGAAGCCTTTGAATACGGGGCGCCGCCCCACGGGGGCATAGCCCCCGGCATCGACAGGCTGGTCATGTTGCTGGCCGGCGAACAGAATATCAGGGAGGTGATACCCTTCCCCAAGACCCAGAGCGGCTATGACCCGCTGTTCGATGCGCCCTCGGAGGTCTCGGAGGAACAACTCAGTGACCTGCACCTTGCCTTGCGTGGGGAGTAGAGTTTTTGCCGGGGATGGTATAGGAAGATGAAGATACTTGCACAGGAACACGAGAACGGCCAGGCGGTGCTGCGGATCGAGGTGGAGCCGCCGGAGCTGGAGAAGTCCGTGGACACGGCCTTCCGCGACTTGTCCAAGAAGACCAGGATACCGGGCTTCCGCAAGGGGAAGGTGCCCAGGCACATCCTGGAGGGCTACCTCGGCAAGGACAGTTTGCAGCAGGAAGCCCTGGAGAAACTCATACCCCAGCTATGCGGGCAGGTTGCACAGGAGCAGGAGCTGGACGTGATAGCCCAGCCGCAGGCGGAGATACTGGAGATGCAGCCCGCGGTGGTGTTCAAGGCCACCTTTCCCCTCAGGCCGAAGGTCGAGCTCGGGGACTACCGCAGCACGAGGATCGATCTGGAGCCGGTGGAGGTGACAGAGGAACAGATCGATGCCACGCTTGACCAGCTCCGCAACCAGCGGGCCATCTGGGTGCCCGTGGAGCGACCCGTCCAGTTCGAGGATATGGCAGTAATGGACATAGAGCAGCGGCTGGAGGCAGTTGATCCCATCAGCTACGAGGGCCAGCAGTTGCCCATTGTAGAGGGCTCACCCCTGCCGGTTCCCGGGTTCTCCGAGCAGGTGGCCGGTATGGAGAAGGGCCAGGAGAAGGAGTTCACGCTGTCCTTCCCGAATGACCATGAGTCACCCCAACTCGCCGGGATGTCCTACACCTTCAAGGTGAGGGTCACCGAGATCAAGGAGAGGAAACTCCCTGACCTGGACGACGAGTTTGCCAAGAGCCTTGAAGAAGAGGTGGAGACGGTGGACGCCCTGAGGGGCCTGGTAGCGGAGCGTCTCAGAGCCGCAGCCGAGCAGCGGGCCAAGGCGGACTACGAAGCCAAGGCACTTCAGGCGGTGGTTGACGCGGCCACGGTGGAATTCCCACCGGTGCTGGTGGACCATGAGACCGACCAAATACTCAAGGACAGGGACCAGATGCTCCGAACACAGGGGGGTCTGGAAGCATACCTGAGAACGGTGAACAAGACTGAGGAGGAGATCAAGGAAGAGCTGAGACCGCAGGCGGTGGAGCGCTTGAAGAGGTCGCTGGTCCTGGGCAAGTTCATCGAGGTGGAGAGGCTTGATATAACCGCCCCCGAGATTGATGCCGAGATCGAGAAGATAACGACGACGTCCGAGGAACGAGCGGAGGAACTGCGTGGCGTATTCGACAATGTTGAGGGACGTCGTTGGGTCCACAACAGGCTTGAGGTTGACAAGGCCATGGAGCGGCTGACCGACATAGTGAGTGGTAAGCTGGAGGAGACCGGCGCCGACGTGGGTGAGGTGGATGAGCCTGAGGAGGCTGGTGGTCCCGATACCCCTGCAGAGGGCGGCGGCGAACCAGCAGACAGCACGCCGGAGGCCGCCGGGGCTGGCGAGCAGCCGGAGGAGGCCACGGTCCAGGATGATGAATAGCAGGGACGACCTAGACCGCCCTGTCCGGTCGGTCGGTCGTGCCACAGTCGTGAGGGGGGTCGTCAGCCCTTCGGAAAGGAGTCAAGGATGAACATGCTACCCAGCTCGGTAATCCCGATGGTGATCGAGACCAGTGCCAGGGGGGAGCGTGCCTATGACATATACTCGCTGCTGCTGAGAGAGCGGATAGTATTCCTGGGTATGCCCATAAATGACCAGGTGGCGAACCTGATCATTGCCCAGCTCCTGTACCTGGACCGGGAGGATTCCGACAAGGATATCAACCTGTACATCAACTGCACTGGCGGAGTGGTGAGCTCTGGCCTGGCCATCTACGACACCATACAGTTGGTGAGGCCGGACGTGTCCACGATCTGCGTTGGCCTGGCGGCCAGCATGGCCACGGTGCTGCTGGCATCGGGTACCAAGGGGAAGCGGTATGCTCTGCCCCACGCCACCATTCATATGCACCAGGCGCTGGGTGGTGCGCAGGGCCAGGCAGCCGATATCGAGATCGCTGCCAGGGAGATCATGAGGCTCCAGGATATCATCCGCAACGCACTGGCCAAGGACACGGGGCAGAGCGTGGAGAAGATCACCCAGGACACCGACCGGGACTTCTACCTGAACCCGCAGCAGGCCGTCGAGTACGGCATCATCGACGAGATACTGGCCAAGCCGGCGGAGTAGAGGTCTGACCCCTGGTTACAGGGCCTTCCCCGTGCAGCGGCGGTACTCCTGTGCCAGGACTTCCGGAGAGGGCAGCCCCTGCCTGGCCCCCACCCCCACCACGGAGAGCCGGGCCATGATCTCGGCCAAGGTACCGCAGTCGGTGGAGTCCATTCCCAGCGTCAGCCCGTAGAGAAACCCGGCAGCGAAGGCGTCCCCTGCCCCTGCGGTGTCCGCCAGGGTCTGGCCCGGCGCAGACGTCGCCCTGATGTAGTGCTCCCCCTGTACTGTCAGCAGGTAGCCCGCCAGCGGCTCTCTGCCCTCCGCCCCGACCAACTCCGCGCTGGCGTTTCCCAGCGTGGTGACGACGATCTGGCAACCGAGGCTGAGGCACCGCCGAGCGCCTGTGCGGAAGTCACCCGACGCAAGAACCTCCATCTCGGCGCGGTTGACGAAGAGCACGTGGGTGTTCCTCAGAATAGGGGCCAGCATGTCGATCCCCCTGGCAGCGTAGAGCGCCCCCGGAGCGAAGGTGATTCTGAGGCTCCGGCCAAGCTGCTCGGCCACCTGCTGCTGCAACTGCAGTTGCGCCTCCCCCACGAAGGAGGAGAGGTGCAGGCCCTCCGCTCCCTGGAGGTACTCCATGTCCAGGTCTGCCAGGGTGAGGGAATCGTTGGCACCGGCCATAACGTAGATGGAACGGCTGCCGGCCTCGTCAGTCAGGCACAGGGTGGAGCCGGTCCCCTCACCTGCCTTCACGGTGATGCTGCTGGTATCAACGTTCACGGCGGCCAGGTCGTCTATCAGAGTCTTCCCCGCCTCGTCATCGCCCACAGCGCCCACGAATCCGGTGCTGATTCCAAGCCTGGCCAGGGCATAGACTGTATTGGCTGCTGAGCCTCCAGGGTGAGACGCTAGCCGTTTCACCGGGGCCTCGCCGTCGACCAGTATCCGCTCAACGGAGTAGAGCCGGTCGAGGTTCATGGCTCCCAGTCCGACAACCTGCAGGCCTGACATTGCTCTCCTGGTGCGGGCGTGTGCAGCCTCGTGCCGCCGCGACCACCCACGCGTGATTATAGGTCCAGGCCTTCACGGAGGCAAAGCGCGCCGCACACCCGCCTACTGTATTGAGGGTCTGAGATGGGCACGCGCGGGAGCCTCCCCGCACCCGTTTCGTCCGTGGTGCTTCGCCCGCTGTGCTTGGGATTCAGCGGTCCAGCGGGGCTGACATCCCGAAGCTGCTAACATCATTGCTTGCCCCAGTGTGGCGCAAGTGGTATGGTGAAGCCGCGGCCACATCCCAGTATCGTGCTGGGCCATCGCGGTATCGGCGCAGACAGGGACACTTCAAACTCCAACAGAAAGGGGTGCCAGGTGAACAACAAGTACGATGTCATCGTAGTGGGGGCTGGGCCGGGTGGGGCCACCTGCGGTGCACTTCTGGCCAAGAGGGGCGTCAGGGTGCTCTTGCTGGATAAGAACGAAAGGGTGGGCGGCAAAAGCCCATGACCGTCAAGGCCAAGGGCTTCGAGGGCGAAAGATGGCCCACCGGCGGTCTTCCTGTGCAGGGCGGGTCTTGGCTGGAGGCTTTCAGGGCTCTCGGCATAGAGTCGAAGTTCAGGGTGGTCGTGAAAGACATGGCCACCGTGTATCGCCGCGGCGGCGGGAAGTGGCATCATACCGTCACTCAGATGGACCCCTACGTTCTGCCGGACCCCAACATCGTCTTGGATGAATGGGGATTGAAGGGCGGCGAACGGGACATGGCCCTGCAGGTGATGGCCGAAGTGGCCATGATGCCGCCGGAGAAGACAGACACTCTGGACGATACCACCGTCGCGGAGTACCTTGCCGACTACGACGGCCTGCCGCGCAAAGTCTTCGAGTATTTCGCCTACCTCACACATGCCTTCAATGTGGGGATGGTCGACCTCGTGCCGATGTCTGAGGTGACCAGGGCCTTCCAGCGGCTGATGGGCCAGCCCCTGGGCTACCCTTTGGGCGGCTACGGACACATGGTCGAGGACATAGCCGGGGTGATCAAGGAGTGCGGCGGCGATATCAAGACCCGGACCACGGTGCAACGGATCATCGTCGAGCACGGCCGCATCGCCGGAGTGATGACCAGGAATGCCGTTTTCAGAGCGCCCGTCGTGGTAAGCAATGCCGGCATACAACCGACGGTGCTGAAGCTTGTGGGCGAGGAGCACTTCGACAGGTCCTACGTCAGCTATGTCAAGGACCTGGTCCCCAGCATGGGCTTCACCGGTTGCCGCTATATCCTCAGCAAACCGGTGCTCAAGTGCGGCGTTTACCAGGTCTGGTCCGACGACGCCTGGTGGGACGTGGCGCGTTTCAGAAACTGCGAGGCCGGCAACATGCCCAGAGACCTCGTTCTCACTATACTTGTTCCCACCAACTACGACCCTGAGCTGGGGCCCCCCGGGAAGCAAGTCCTTCTTCTCGGCACGCCCTGCTCACCGGACCCGCAGAGCAAAATGGTGAAGCAGCTCTGGAAGAAGACCGACGAGCAAATGGCCGAGGTGTTTCCCGAGATGGTACCCTTCATCGAGTCACGAGATGCCTACGCAGGACCTGCCCAGGTGGCAGCCGCAAGTCGAGACCAGGTCCTGCCGGGCCGGGGTGGAGAGGCGGTGGGCGTGGGGGTGACGCTGGGCCAGTGCGGCAAGCACAAGCCGTCGGCCAGGTCTCCGCTGCCAGGTCTCTTCTACGTGGGCTTTGATGCCGGCAGCAGTGCCTTCATGGGTACACAGCAGGCGGTGGACTCGGGCCTGAAGGTGGCGCCCATGGTATACCACTACCACCTGGAGAAGCAATTGCTGGCGTAGTGTCCGGGCAATCGGGCTGTGTCACAACTGGGCACGCTGGCTTCGCCCGGCAGAACCCGGTTGCTTCTGCTGATGAAAATCTCGCCGTTGACAAGCCGCGCTGCGGTCTGTGCCGGCGCAGTGTCGGACCGGCATGGACCACCCGCGGACATCCCATCGCCCACAACGCCGGTCTCAACACGCCGCTGACAAAACCGCGGGTGCTACAGGCGCTTCAACGGCGGACGATGGGCTGTTTGCCGCCTCCAGTCTCACACCTTTTCGACTGTGATCCTGAGCGTGTCCCCCTTCTTCAGGTCCTGAGCGGGTCTGAACCTTGCCATCTGAATTCTGTCCGACATGCCTGCCCTCAGATGCATCCCGACGTCCTCGCTCTTCTTGATGTCGGCAACCAGCTTGGCCTCGATCTCTCCAACCTTGACAGCCATCTTCAGTTACCTCCTCTCCGTGTGAAGTGGTTGCAATGCCTCGCCATCTGTGCTATAAGTTACGGGGTGGCATGCTAGAGCAACCATGTTAGAACAAACATGCAATATGCTACAGTATAAGAGCTGGCTTGTCAAGAGACTTTCAAGGGGCGTGACTGCAATCTATGAAAGGAGTGGGAGACTATGAGAGAGTGGAGGTTCATCACCAATCACGGGCTGGTACTGAGCTTCCTGGCGAACCATCCTAGGATCACCGCTGTGGAGATCGCTGAGATCGTGGGAATTCGCGAAAGGGCGACCCGCAGGATCATTGCTGACCTGGAGGCTGCGGGGTACATCGAGAAGAAGAAGGAGGGAAGGCGGAACAGGTATGGAATAAACCCGGACGTGCCGCTGCGTCACCCGACGCAAAGGGATACGGCCATAGGCGACCTGCTGGGGACTCTGGGATGGAAACGGGGAAAGAGGGATGAAAGTCAGCGGATGCACAGCGAGGACAGGGCCGGCTCCGGAACGACTGGCTGAGGAGAACGTCCTACAGGCATTCCACAGCAGCACGGGGGAATAGTCATAGGCCGCCCGCGGTTCTGGGATGACGTGACAATTCGCTGGAATCAGGGACAATGCAGAAGACGACGGCTTGCCTGAAACACACAACGACCGCCGGCTCCGGCGGCAGGGATCATACGCTGGGCGTGAAGGATGGGCTGACTGGCCTTGTCGCCAGGCATGGTCAACACTCACTGAGTACGAAGATGCTTACCTGGGCTTATGCCGTCGTCATCATCGTGGTGTTCGTCGCGGCTACTGTGTCAACTGCGATATACGTGCCGCAGGTAGCCATCTACGTTCCCGTAATGACCTTGGCCCTGGCCCTGGCCTTACAGAAGTACACTGCCAGCTTCTTTGCCCATTTCGTCATCAACCTGTGCAGTATCTACGGTGTTGGAGACAGAATCCGGATCGGAAGCATCAAAGGTGATGTTCGCCGGATAGGTCTTTTGCACACCACTCTCGAGGAAGTCGGCGAAGATGAGAAACTGGGCGGGGAGCTGACCGGAAGGATTCTGCATGTTCCCAACCTGATAATCTTGGATCAGCCTGTGCTCGACTATTCGAAGGACTACTCGGTGATTTTGGACACTGCTGTCCAAGATAATTGGATTTCGGGGTTTGGGACGGGTTTTGCGTGCCTGATAGACGGCTCCGTGTAGGACTCTCGTTTTCCACCCCCCCGTCCGACGGATGGTGGGAAGAAGGTGGC
>Ga0180431_10007060_pt1 | contig 13186 bp, 14 predicted proteins | sample SS_ome_11_FD_132459 | JGI IMG/M metagenome (GOLD analysis project Ga0180431, IMG submission 132459) | Hypersaline lake sediment archaeal communities from the Salton Sea, California, USA - SS_1_MS_1 metaG | ecosystem: Environmental > Aquatic > Non-marine Saline and Alkaline > Hypersaline >... | reverse complement strand
CGTCCTTCACGATGCGGCGTCCTTCATGATGTGGCGTCCTTCATGATGTGGCGGTCCCGTCAGTCGGCGACCACTCGCCGGCATGTTCGGCGAGTACCTCGCGGACATGACGGGCGGCATCCTCACCCTCGTAGGCTCCGACGACCTCTTCGATCCCGCCGTGTAACTTCACCGCACCGTGGTCGATCCACATCGCCGTCTTGCACAAACGCGCCAGGAATTCGTTGGAGTGGCTGGCGAACACCAGGATGCCGGATCGCTCGACCAGGGCCTGCAGTCGCACCTGCGCCTTCTTCAGGAAATCGGCGTCGACCGCGCCGATCCCCTCGTCCAGCAGGAGAATCTCCGGGTCGATACTGGTGACCACACCCATCGCCAGGCGTACCCGCATACCGGTGGAGTAGGTCCGCAGCGGCATCGACAGGTATTCGCCGAGCTCGGTGAAATCGGCGATCTCATCGATTTTGGCCAGCATCTGCTTGCGGGTCTGACCGAGGAAGAGACCGCGGATGATGATGTTCTCGTATCCGGTGATCTCCGGATCCATCCCGACGCCGAGGTCGAACACCGGCGCCACTCGGCCCCGGATGACGGTTCGCCCCCGGGTGGGCTCGTAGATTCCCGACAGCAGCCGCAGCAACGTGGACTTGCCGGCGCCGTTGTGCCCGACCAAGCCCACCCGGTCGCCCATCTTCAGCGTCATGGTGATGTCGCGGAGCGCTTCGATGACCACAACGTTGTCGGTGTTGCGTCCGATCGCCCCGCCGGCCTTTCCCAGGAACGTCTTCTTGAGCGATCGGGCTTTCGCGTCGAAGATCGGGAACTCGACCCAGGCCTCACGGGTCTCGATACAGGGCTCGGTTGGCAAGGTGTCCGTCTACCTACAGGTACTGCCCGGTGCTGTGGCCGGCATTGCCCCCGGGCGGGACCATCCCGGGCGGCAGTGCCCCCTGACGCATGTGCTCCAACTGTGCCCGGGCCGCCATCTGCTGGGCGAACAACGCTGTCTGGATCCCGTGGAAGAGACCCTCGAGCCAGCCGACCAACTGAGCCTGAGCAATCCGCAACTCGGCATCGGAGGGAACAGAGTCCTCGGAGAAGGGCAGCGCGAGTCGGTTGAGTTCGTCACGCAATTCCGGAGCGAGTCCGTCCTCCAGTTCGCTGATACTGGTCGCGTGGACCTCCCGCAGTCGACTACGGGAGGCGTCATCCAGTGGAGCGGCCTTCACCTCCTCGAGCAACTGTTTGATCATGGTCCCGATCCGCATCACCTTGGCCGGCTGCTCGACTAGGTCGGTGATCGAGTTCTGCTCGTCGTCGTCGGCGGCCTCCGCCGATCCCGGACTGAGGCCCTGGCCGGTGATGACTTCGATGTTGTCGTCGTCGGCATTTACCGTCATGCGCCGTGCATCTCCCTTCCCCGGTTGCCTTCCACGCTGCCCTTCCCGCATGCCCTCTCCGAACGCCATTGTTTCAGCGGGCACCCTGCGGTGATGACCCGCGCCACTCGAAGATGCGGGCAACGCCGTTGTCGTAAATCTTGGCCCACGCCGTGGACTTGCCTAGTGACACTAGCCCGTCGGGCACCACGAATCCGCGGACCACGGGGGTACTGGTGATCAGATACCGGATGTTCAGCTCCCGCACTGCCGTCGCGACTCGGGGGTCACGGTCGGCATCGTCGGCATAGGCCCAGAAGATGAACCGATTTCGGCCCGGGCCCTGTTGAACCGGGTAATCGTAATGCGTCCACAGCGGGTGCAACCCGCTCACCGCGTACATCCAGGCGGTGCCGTCGGTGTTGGAGTTTCCGATCACGGTGTCACGCGCCCCGGGCAGCGACGCGAGATAGGCGAATGCCTCGAGGTCCTTCTCGCCGACGATCGCCTCATCGTATTTCTCACCCATCAGAAAGCGGTGCCGGGGCAGGTAGTGCCAGCTCAGCCCCACGCAAGCGGTGATCAGTAACACCGCGGTGGTGGTGATCCAGAACGGGCGGCCGCGGTCGTGACCCACTCGCCGGGCGAGTAGTCGCAGGCCGGCGACCACCATCAGGGCAGCGGAGAAGAGCGCCACCCCGGCCATCGGCGTGAGCAGCAGCGTGACCACGCCGGACAGTCGGCGTGGATCGTTGTAGAAGAGGTCGGAGTAGCTTCCCAGAAGGGAGCCGAACGGCCCGCCGAACGGCGCCGAGGACCAGACGATCGCCAGGATCAGCAGCAACCAGACGGCGGCCGGCCACCAGATCCGCTTCAACAACAGCAGTACGAACCCCGCGCCGGCCAGACCCAGGAGGATGTTCTGGATGGGGAAGTCGTTGAGGTGGCGGCTGTACTGGAACACCGCGTCGAACAACGCCCGGCGGTAACCGCCGTGGGTGAGGAACTGGTGGCTGCTGATGATCTCGGTCTGCGGCAGCGCTGCGAGCAGCTGGGGGAGGAGCAGCACCAGGGCGGGTACCGCGACGGTCACCAGGGTGACGAAATCCCGGCGCCGGCCACGCTCGGGATGACGAAGAGCGTCAAGCAACCACCAGGCCACCAGCATGGTGACCACCACCACGCCTCCGGTGGGATGGACGGAGAACACGGCAACGAGTGCGATCATCGCCAGCGGGATGCGGTCGCGGTGCGCCAGCGCGCTGGTGACCAGAACGAATGTCGGCACCACCAGGCCGTAGCCCACCATATTCGGCATTGAGGCGGTGTCGAACTCGACGTAGGGCACCGCGGTGAACGACGCCGCCAGTGCCGCTGCGACGGCAGCGGCGCCGGCCGCTCGCCAGCGGGTGGTGCGGCCGATCAGAAGCTGCCAGGTCAGCAGTCCGCCGCTGAGCGGGAACAACCAGACCGCGGCTGCCAGCGCACTCAGGGTGTAGGCGGTGGTTGGCGCGGAACCGGTCAGCTGAGCGAGCACCGCGGCAAGGGCGTGAAAAGCGGACGGGTAAAAGAGCGGGGCCTGTGTTTCCACATTGCGGAACTCGCCCATGTGGGTGGGCGAGGCCTGTCCGGTGTCGAGGATCCATCGGATGGTGTTGGCGTGCCAGAGCGCATCCCATGTGCTCGGTATCGACTGCCAGTTCGGCATCCCGCGCCAAGCGGCGTAGCCGATCGCGACGGCGCCCACGAACACCCCTGCCGCCGCGGTCAGTTCCGGCCCGCCTGGCCGGGGCCTGCCGGGTGGTGACCTAGTACCGCGATAGCGCAGCAGTGCGGCGCGGCTGCCAAACAGTAAACAGACCACCGCCGCGAGGGCGGCCAGGGCGGGCAGTGGCTCCCAGCGGATTCCGACGGCACCGAACGGGACGATCGCCAAGCCGACCACTCCGTAAGTCAGCGCCGGGCCGACCGCCACGGCGAGCGGCCACCGGAGGCCACCGGCCCAGGCGACCACGGCACCGGGTAAAGCCAGCAGCAGGACTGCGATTAGCACCCCGTTGCCGAAGTTCACTGGCTTAGTATGGAGTCGCGGACAAGCTAGACGTCGAGGGGGTACGCGGCGTATTTCGGGGCTGTGACCGTCCGCGGATGTGTCGAAGGTGGTGTGATGGCATACGACGTTGCCCGCGTGCGAGGCTTGCATCCTGCGCTGGGCGACGGCTGGACACGCTTCGACTCGCCGGCCGGGATGGCGGTCCCCGAGGCTGTTGCCAGCGCCGTCGCGACAGCGTTTCGTGGTTGCTCAGCCAACGTCGCCAGCCCCCATCCCGCCGCACAGCGGAGCGCCGCGATGCTGCACGCCGCCCGCCGGGCTATCGCCGACCTGCTCAACGCGAACCCCGGCGGCGTGGTTCTCGGCGCCGATCGCGCGGTTCTGCTCGGTTCGCTGGCGGACGCGTCCTCGACCCGGACCGGCCTGGGCAATGAAGTGGTGGTCAGCCGACTCGGCGACGAGGCCAACATTGCACCCTGGCTGCGCGCCGCCAACCGATTCGGAGCCACGGTCAAGTGGGCGGATATCGAGATCGAGACCGGAGAGTTGCCGATGTGGCAGTGGGAGGAACTGCTGACTCCCGATACCCGTCTGGTGGCGATCCCCTCGGCATCCTCGACCTTGGGCAGCGTCGTCGATGTGCGCTCGGTGGTGAAACTGGCCCATGAGGTGGGTGCCTTCGTCGTCGCCGACCACTCAGCGGCCGCACCGTTCCGTCTATTCGATATCGCCAGTACCGAGGCTGACGTGGTGGCGGTCAATGCCGCCGCATGGGGTGGACCCCCGATCGGGGCGTTGGTGTTCCGCAACCCGGCGTTGATCGACACGCTGGGCTCGGTCTCGACCAATCTTTATGCGAGCGGCGCGGCCCGTCTGGAGTTGGGGGCGCACCAGTACGGCCTCCTCGGCGGCGTGGTGGCCAGCGTCGAATATCTTGCCGGACTTGATGAGGGCGCACAGGGCAGCAGAAGTGAAAGACTATCGCAGTCAATGGAATCCGCGACCAAATATCTGGACGGTCTGCTCGAGTACCTCATGACGTCGCTGCAGTCCATGTCGATGGTCGAAGTCATCGGCGCGCCCACAGCTCGGATTCCGGTGGTCAGCATCGTCGTTACTGGTGTGCCTGCCGAGAGAGTGGTGCACCGACTGGCCGATAACGGGGTACTGGCCATCGGCAATGCCGCCTCGCGTGCACTCGATGCGCTCGGCGTCGATGAGATCGGCGGGGCGGTAACCCTCGGACTCAGCCACTACTCGACGGTCTCGGAAATCGACCATCTGGTGCGCACTCTCGCCTCTCTGGGTTGACAGCTGAGGTCAGCCTGCGACATTCAGCAGGATTTTGCCGAATGTCTGGCCCGACGCGAGCGCGTCAATCGCATCGGATGCCCGTTCAATCGGGAAGCGGGCGCCGATGACCGGCCGGACCTGTCCGCGGGAGATCATCGGCCACACCGCCCTGGCGACGGCGTCAATGATCGCCCCCTTGCCGTGGGGCCCGTCGACAGGACGGTTGCGCAGTGCGGTGCCGATGACCGTCAGCCGCTTGCCGATCAGGGTGCCGATATCCAGTTCGGCTTTGACCCCGCCCTGCATACCGATGATGACGAGCCGACCGTCGCGGCCCAGTGCGGAGAGATTGCGCTGCAGATAGGCCGCCCCCATGACGTCGAGGATGAGGTCGGCGCCTCCGCCGGAAGTCGCGTCGCACACCCTTTCGGCGAAGTCCTCGTCCCGATGGGAGATCACGATGTCGGCGCCCAAAGCCGCACACAGCTCGAGTTTGGCCGCTGACCCGGCCGTCGCGGCCACCACGGCCCCCATTGCTTTAGCCACCTGGATCGCGTGCGTGCCGATTCCGCCGGCGCCACCGTGGACGAGTACGAACTCACCCGGTGACAACCGGCCGGCCATGACCAGGTTGGACCACACCGTGCAGGCGACCTCGGGCAGTCCGGCGGCATCAGCGGTCGCGATCCCGTCCGGGATGGGCAGCACCTGCCGGGCCGGTACCGCGACGAGTTCGGCGTAGCCGCCCCCGGCCAGGAGGGCGCAAACCGGTTGTCCCGGTGACAGGTTGACGACGTCGTCGCCGACCTCGACGATGACACCGGACACCTCGAGCCCGAGAATCTCACTGGCACCCGGGGGCGGCGGATACTTCCCGGCGGCCTGCAGCAGGTCCGCTCTGTTCGTCCCGGCCGCGTGGACCCTGATCAGCACCTCGCCGCATCCGGCCGAGGCATCGGGGACTCGCCGCCACTCCAGCCGACGGGACGTCGCCACGATTGCGTACATCACCGACAAGATACCCGGGCCGAAACGCCCGAAAAATATCCGGCTTCGCATACCATTGCCCGCATGGGTGGGATAATCGGGGGGCGTTCGGCAAGCGAGATGCCCGGACTGGACATAGCTGAACAACGCGCGTGGGAGAACTTCCTTGACGCGACACTGCGGGTCTACGGGCGGGTGAACCGCTCGCTGTCCGAACGGTACGGGTTGACCCTCGTCGATGTGCGACTGCTGGAGATCCTGGACAGGTCCGCAACCGGTTCGGCCCGAATGGGCGACCTTGCCGAGCAACTGCTGTCACTGCCGAGTCGGGTGACTCGGCAGATCCGGCGGCTCGAGCAAGCCGGTCTGGTGCAGCGGGCCGCCAGTCCGGAGGATGGCCGCGGAGTATTGGCGGCCATCACCGACCGGGGACGCGATCTGGTCGCCGAGTCGAGGGCCACCTACGCGGAGGGCGTCCGGCAACACTTCCTCCGTCCGTTGACCCGCCCGCAGATGGTCGCGGTGGGTGAGAACTGCCGAAGGATCAGCACCGCGATCAAGGCCGCCGGAGCCAACGGCAAGGTTGCCGGCCGCAACGGAAATGCAAGCCGGGCCAGCGGTGAGGCCAGTGCGGTCTGACGGTTAGGATTGCCGGCGGTGGCGTGGCAGAGCGGCCTAATGCACTCGCCTTGAAAGCGAGAGTCGGCTAACACCGGCCGGGGGTTCAAATCCCTCCGCCACCGCAGTTCAGGATCGCTTTGCGGGCGGCGCTTCCCCGCGGCCGGGGTCCAGATGGCCCCGGAGGGTTTACAAGGCGGGCTTGTAGAAGGCGGACGGTGTGATCGTTCCGTCGGTGGCAGCCTTGCTGGAGAAGCCGTCAACGGTGCCGACACCGACGCGCGCTCCGTTCTCGTTGAGGCCGGCGTCTTGGGCGCTGAGCTTACTCGTCGCACCGTTGGAACCGATCGCACCGGGGGCGGCGGCGGCGGTGGCGGCGGCGTCGGTCAGTCCCTGTGTCACCGCCGGGGTTGCGCTGGCGGGGGCCGCCAAGGCCAGCGAGGCGGCTACCAAAGCTACTCCGACAAAAGCTGATGCATTTCTCATGCTTTTCTCCTGAAATCCACCGCTGACCTTGGTTTTCGGTCATTTTGATAGTCAAAGAATACTGAATCCGGTATCACGGTGGGAAGGCTTTGTTGTCCGCATCACAGCCGTTGCGTGCATCACATCCACGCCGCGTGCCCGCGGTCCGGGAGCGCCACCGAAGGTGCGGGACTTCGGGCGGGGACGATTCGATCGTTGGACGACAGACGACAACAGAGCAACTCATCGGTGGCCTCGTTAAGCGGACTAAGCTGCTCTGCGAAACGCTGGTTTCGACAGATGGGTTTCCGCGATGGGGTTCACTACACAGAATGGCACCCGGGGAGCCCGTCAGCCTGGAGGTGCGCTGCTGCGACTGGTGAACAGTCTCTTCACCCGCCGCATCCGCAAGCGCGGAAAGCTGACCGGAGGCAACGACGGGCTGGTCCTGACCGTTATCGGGCGTAAGAGCGGTGAACGTCGCAGCACGCCGCTCATGTGGTTTCCCGCCGACGATGGCAGCCGGCTCATTGTCGCCTCGGCGGCAGGGGCGCGCCGAAACCCCGGCTGGTACTACAACGTCGCCGAAAATCCCGACCGGGTGCAGATCGAGATCGGCGGGCGCACCATCCCGGTCACTGCCGTGCAACTTCACGGCGAGGAGCGAGAGGCCGCGTGGCGGGTGATCACGGCTGACTCGGACCGGTTTGTGAAATACCAGCAACAAACCGATCGGGAGTTGCCGATCATCCGGTTGACCGAGCGGACCACATAGGCCGGTCCGGATTACTGAACCGGACAGGCGTACTGCATCGCCACATTCAAAAGACGCTGCTGGGCTCCGGGGCCGACGACCCCCTGGGCGATCATTTCCCACCCGATGAACCCCGGTAAGCCGCCTTCACATGCTTGATGTGCGACACGCCAGGCGGTGTCGGGATTCAGGTTGAATCCGTTGCGCTGCAGAGCTTCCATATAGGTGTCGAACTCGGGTGTGCCCTGGTCCGGTATCGCTGCGGCCGCGCCGGCCAGTGCGAGCGCGGTGGCGATCGCGCCGATCAGACTGGCAATCGCTCGTTTCATGTCCATTCCCCCTGGTGCATCCGGTGTGCTACCTCAGATTCGCACAACCCGGTGACACAGACCATCGAACTTTCCGAAGTGCCACCTTGGGCGGGCGCTGGACAAACGACGGAAATCCGTCGGTGCCGCCGCTGCTCTGTCATCCGCCGCTTATTCTCCGCTGAAGTGCGGCGCGCGTTTCTCGAACATCGCCGAGATGGCTTCCTTTAAATCCTTCGAAGGAAGGAAAACCGAGTTCCACGCTGCCACGTAGCGCGGGTTCGCCGCGACGTCGGCGGTGGCGTGGCGCAGCGTGACAGAGGGGCTAGACCTGCGGTGTCCTGCAGGCGGTTAGCGCCTGCACCTTCGCACTCGCTGGGTCACCGCTTCCTACGCCGCAGGAGGGGAGTCGCACGAATGGTCTCGAGCGCGAGTCGAGGAGAGTCGCTGGTGCGCATGACCGTCAAATCGTCCGCGAGCGTGCCGGTATCGGAGAGAAAGCGAGCCAGCACTGCGGGAGGCACCCGTTCGAACAGGCGGTAGAAGGTGGCCGGTGCACGTTCGGGACGACTACGCAGATACGAGAGGAAAATGGTGTCCAGGGCCATGGTGCGCGGACTCCGGGCGGCGGGAGGCTCGGCGTATCCGCCCGCCCGTAGTGCGGCGACCACCCGCGGCGCGAACTCGCGGGCGAAGCGCTGCACGGCCAGAAAGGCGTATCCGGTTGACGGTTTCGCGTGTCCGCCGGCGGTACCGATGCGCACGACCCGTGGACTCGGCCACGCATCGAAGGGCGCCGTCGTCATCGGGATCACCCCGGCCTCACGTGAGACCGTCTCGAACACCGCGTGGGGCAGCCGCTGGGCGAGCCAGGTCTGGATGGCCGCCTCGTAGACAGCGTCCGGCAGCAATCGCTCGGTGAAAAACGTGCTTTCTACCAGTGCGGTGTGTGCGTCGAACGGCAGCACATAGATGAAGTGGATTCCGTGGGCCTGTGTGAGATCGAAGTCCATGAGTGTCGCAGTATCGACCTCGAAGACCGGCTTGGTGCTGCGGACGACTCGGCCGCGGAAGTGCTGCAACAGGTGGATGTCGTGGCCGTCATCGGGTGTGCGCGGCAGCGATGGGGGCCGCGAGTCCATCGCCAGGCGCGCTCGCCGCACGCCTGCGCTGGTGTGTACCTCGACATGGTCGCCGCGATCGTCGAGGCGCTCGACCACGACTCCGTGCATGATCTCGATTCGCCGGCCCGCGGCGGCCAGGCGCTCGAGGGCGAGCTCGTAGAAACGCTCGCCGGGGATACAGCAGTAGGTGATTCCCGGTGCGGAGCGCAGCGCTTCGACACCGCCGTTGCGGACGCGCCAGTGACTCCAGCGGTGCGCGATCGCGGCCTCGAACGCGTGCGGAACCAGATCGAAAAAACTCCACGTACGGTCTGTGCCGCTGAGCGTTTCGCGTGGATCTACCAGCAGGATGCGTGAGCTGTCCGGCAGGCCGGCATCGAGCAGGGCCACCGCCAGCGAGAGCCCGGACAACCCCGCACCCGCGATGATCACATCGGCGTCGAGCGATGTACTCACACGGCGTTCACTCTCCGGTGAAGTGCGGCGCGCGCTTTTCGAACGTCGCCGCGATGCCCTCTTTGAGATCCTTGGACGGCAGGAAGGCGGAGTTCCAGGCAGCGACGTAGCGCAGGCTCGCCGCGACATCGTCGGTGCGCTGCTCATCGAGGACGTCCTTGATGCCGCGGGTCACCAGTGGTGAGTTCGCCGCGATCTCGTCGGCGGTGGCGTGCGCGGCGGCCAGTGCCGCCTCTGCGTCCGGCAGCACCTCGTTGACCAGTCCGATCCGCTCTGCGCGGGTGGCGTCGATATCCTTGCCGGTCAGCGCGAGTTCGCGCAGGTGGCCGTCCGACAGGATGTAGGGCAACCGGGCCAGGCTGCCCACATCGGCCACGATCGACAACTTCACCTCGCGCACCGAGAACTTCGCGTCGGCACTCGCGTAGCGGATGTCCACCGCACTGATCAGGTCCACCCCGCCGCCAATGCACCAGCCGTGGATCGAGGCGATCGTCGGAGTCCGGCAGTCGGCCACCGCCGTGATCGATTGCTGCATACGTTTGACGGTGTGGTGGAAGTCGCTGCGCGGCCTGGCCGACACCTCGCCGGACATGGTGTCGCCCAGCGTGTTGCCCATTGCGAGAAGATCCAGGCCGTAGCTGAAGTTCTTCCCGGATCCGGTCAGCACGATCGCGCGCACCTCCGGGTCGGCGTCGAGTTCGCCGAACACCGCCGGCATCTCGGTCCAGAACGCCGGGCCCATGGCGTTGCCCTTGCCGGGGCCGAGCAGGGTGACCCGGGCGACGTTCTCCTTGATATCGACGGCGAGGGATTCATACGGGGTGCTCATGACCCCTAAGGCTACGACTCGACGTCGGGTTCACCGAGGCCAGGTTCAGATGTACATCGCCGGGTCCACGTAGCTCGTCGGATCGACCAACGGTTCCCGTTGGGCCGCCGCGCGTGACCGCACTGCGGCGGGAATCCCGGTGGCGATGGCATTCGGCGGAACATCCTGGGTGACAACGGCGTTGGCGCCGATCGCACTGTCATCACCGATGCTCACCGGGCCGATAACCTTGGCGCCGGCACCGATGGTGACCCGGTCGCCGACTGTCGGATGGCGCTTTCCCCTCGTCAGTGACTTCCCGCCGAGGGTGACTCCGTGGTAGATCATCACATCGTCGCCGATCTCGGTGGTCTCGCCGATCACCACGCCCATACCGTGATCGATGAAGAAACGGCGTCCGATCCGGGCACCCGGATGGATCTCGATACCGGTGAGGAATCGGGTCAGCTGGCTGATCACGCGTGCCGGTCCGCGCAGTGCCGGGACCGACCAGAGTCGGTGCGCGAGCCGATGTGACCAGATCGCATGTAATCCGGAGTAGACCAGCGCATTCTCGAAATTGCCGCGGGAGGCCGGGTCGTGAAGTCGGGCGCTGTACAGATCCTCCCGCAACCGGGACAGCAGGGTCACGGGATCACTGCCGAATATCGTCGAACATCACCGTCGAGATGTAGCGCTCGCCGTAGTCGCAGACGATTGCGACGATGAGTTTGCCGGCGTTTTCGGGGCGTCGTGCCAGTTCCAGTGCGGCCCAGATGATCGCCCCGGTGGAGATCCCGCCCAGGATGCCCTCCGCGGTCGCGAGGTCCCGAGCGACCCGCACGGCGTCATCGAGTTCGACGTCGATGATCTCGTCGTAGGCCTCGCGGTCGAGGACCTCGGGGACGAAGTTGGCGCCGATGCCCTGAATCTTGTGCGGTCCGGCCTGACCCTCGGTCAGCAGCGGGGAATCCTTGGGTTCGACTCCGACGATCTGAACATCGGGTTTGCGGGCTTTGAGCACCCGCCCGACACCGGTGACGGTGCCGCCGGTGCCGATACCGGCAACGAAGATGTCGACTTGTCCGTCGGTGTCGGCCCAAACCTCCTCGGCGGTGGTGGTCTCGTGGATTGCGGCGTTGGCCGGGTTGGCGAACTGATCGGCTGAGACCGCATTGGGTGTCGCGGCGATGATCTGCTTGGCCTTTGCCACCGCACCCGCCATCCCCTCGGCGCCGGGCGTCAGAACGATCTGGGCACCGTAGGCGCGCAACATGACCCTCCGTTCGGTCGACATGGTCTCCGGCATGGTGAGGATGACGGTGTAGCCGCGGGCCGCCCCGACCATGGCTAGCGCGATACCGGTGTTGCCGCTGGTGGCCTCGACGATCGTGCCCCCGGGCTTCAGCTCACCGGAGCGTTCCGCGGCGTCGATGATCGCCACCCCGATGCGGTCCTTGACGCTGTTGGCCGGGTTGTAGAACTCCAGCTTGGCGACCACCTGCGCACCGAGACCGTCGGTCAGCCGGTTGAGCCGGACCAGCGGGGTGCCCCCGACCAGTTCGCTGACGTTGGCGTAGATCCTGCCCAAGGCTGATCCCTCCTCATGGAGCGGTGATTGCCATTCCACGCTAACCGGCCGGGCCGTTGGGGCCGACTCCGAGTCGCCGGTCAACGACCGGCCCACTCCTGGGCAAAACGCAGGAAGGCATCATTTTCTTCCGGGGCGCCGATACTCACTCTGGCTCCCTCGTCGCTGTAGGGCCGGACCAGGACGCGTGCCTCGGCGGCCTGCCGGGCGAACTCGACGGTGTGTTCGCCCAGTGGCAGCCAGACGAAATTGGCCTGCGACCGCGGGAGTTGGTAGCCCAGTCCGGCGAGTGCACCGCTGACCCTGGTGCGCTCGGCGACCGCGGTGTCGGTGCGGCCCAGCAATTCCTCAGCCGCCTGTAGCGACGCGATCGCGGCGGCCTGCGAGATGCTGCTGACGGTGAACGGCACATAGACCTTGCCCAGGGCGGTGATGACAGCCGGGTCGCCGACGGCGTAGCCCACCCGGAGCCCGGCCAGACCGTAGGCCTTGGAGAAGGTGCGCAAAACCACGACATTCGGATAGCGCTGAGCCAAGCCGAGGCTGTCCGGCAGCAGGCCGTCGCGAATGTATTCGACGTAGGCCTCGTCGATCACCACCAGGATCTCCTGGGGCACCGCCGCCACGAACCGGGCAAGCTCGGCCGGGTCGACCACCGTGGAGGTGGGGTTATTGGGGTTGCAGACGAAGATCAGCCTGGTGCGTTCGGTGATGGCGGCGAGCATCGCATCGAGGTCGAAGGTGTGATTGCGCAACGGCACCTGAACCGGTGTCGCGCCGGCTACCCGGACCTGTAGTGGATAGACCTCGAAGCTGCGCCAGCCGAACACCACCTCGTCACCGACCGTGCAGGTGATCTGGATGAGTTGCTGGCACAGACTCACCGAGCCGCAACCCACCGCGATCCGGTCGGGCGCGAACTCGCCTTCGGGGCTGAGGTGGCCGGCCAGTTGCTCCCGTAGGGCGGCGTTACCGTTGTCCGGATAGCGGTTGATGGTCTCGGTGGCCGCTGTGATGGCTTCCCGCACGCTCGGCAGCGGACCGTGGACGGTTTCGTTGCTGGCAAGCTTGATCGCCCCCGGCACGGTCTTGCCGGGGGTGTAGGCCGGGATTGCCGAGAGCTCGGGACGCAGGCACGCGGTCATCCGGACAAGTCTAGGCATGGCTCCGAAAGGGTGAGGACCGGCGATGACCGGCGAGGACCGACTTTGCCATGCGTTATCGGGCCTGTGTACGCTCTCGATGGTTCAGGAGGCGTGCCAGAGCGGCCGAATGGGACTCACTGCTAATGAGTTGTCCCTCTTAAAGGGGACCGGAGGTTCAAATCCTCTCGCCTCCGCCGCGGCT
>Ga0180431_10007057_pt1 | contig 13192 bp, 9 predicted proteins | sample SS_ome_11_FD_132459 | JGI IMG/M metagenome (GOLD analysis project Ga0180431, IMG submission 132459) | Hypersaline lake sediment archaeal communities from the Salton Sea, California, USA - SS_1_MS_1 metaG | ecosystem: Environmental > Aquatic > Non-marine Saline and Alkaline > Hypersaline >... | reverse complement strand
CGTCGTAGACGGTAAGCGGATCGCCGCGCAACGCCTGGCACACGAAATTGGGCACCACGCGCCCGTCGTCCATGCGCATGCGCGGCCCGTAGGTGTTGAAAATGCGGGCGATGCGCGTGTCCACGCCGTGGTAGCGCTGGTAGGCCATCGTGAGCGCCTCGGCGAAGCGCTTGCTCTCGTCGTAGACCCCACGCGGGCCGATAGGGTTCACGTTGCCCCAGTACTCCTCCGACTGCGGATGTACCAGAGGGTCGCCATAGACCTCAGAGGTGGAGGCCAGCAGGAAACGCGCCCCCTTCTCCAGCGCCAGTCCTAACGTCTTGTGCGTGCCCAGCGCGCCCACCTTAAGCGTCTGGATGGGGAAATTCAGGTAATCCACCGGGCTGGGCAGGCTCGCCAGGTGAAACACCGCGTCGAGCGGACCTTCGAGGAAAATGTAATTGGTCACGTCGTGCTTGATGAACAGGAACCGCTCGTACCCGGCCAGGTGGGCGATGTGATCCACGCTGCCGGTGCTGAGGTTGTCCACGGCGATGACCTCGTGGCCATCGGCCAGCAAACGGTCACAGAGGTGGGAACCGATGAACCCGGCCCCGCCGGTAATGAGAATGCGCATGGGCTACTCCTTGGGTGTGATATCGGGAAGATTATACCGCAGTGGGGCCAAGTTGGGTAGTTGCTGGATACGCGCGGTCACATACCCGACCCACACAATCAGCGCTGCAGGTGATGTGGAACACTGATGATCGCCCGCTGGAAGCCCAGTTGCCGGCGGCGATACAGCAACGCAGCTCTGAGTAACCAGGCCGTCTGGTTGTGCAGCAGGCCGTGCCACCACCTGGCTGGCACAAACTCAGGCAAGATCACTGTGGCGAGCTGGCCATCGTCGTGTTCCAGGTCGGTTTCGTCGAGAAAATCCAGCAGCGGCCCAACCAGGGACCGGTAGGGAGAAGGCAGAACGACCAACGGCACATCCGGCCACCAGTGTTCCCACCTCTCACGGATACGCTCCCCGGTACCCGGTTCCAACTCCACGTGCACCACCGTCACGTCCCTGGAGATCGATCGGGCGAAGCTCACGGCGTCGACGATTCCACGATGGACGCCGGAGATGGGAATGACGACCCGAGGCGAGGGAGAGGGATCAAGAACGAGTGCCGTCCCGGTCAGCGATAGCTGTTCAGCGGCCTCGTGGTAGTGGGCGCGAATCCGGAGAAAGAGCACCACCAGGCCGGGAATCAACAGAATCGTGATCCACGCCCCCTCGACGAATTTGCTGGCGCCAATGATAAGAACTGTCGCACCCGTTGCCAGTGCACCGATGCCGTTCAGGACCGCCTTCAGCCACCATCCCTGTCCCCCAGACGTCGTTTGTCCGCCCGACGTAGTTTGTCCGGCGGACGTAGTTTGTCCGGCGGACGTAGTTTGTCCGCGTTCACGCCACCAGTGGACGACCATGCCTGCTTGCGAGACCGTGAAGGCCAGGAACACGCCCACGGCAAACAGAGGGATCAGTGCGTGGGTATCACCGCCGAAGACAACGATCAACACACCGGTTGCCACTGCCAGGAGAGAAACACCGTTGGCGAACACGAGCCGATCCCCCAGGCTGGTCAGTTGGCGCGGCAAAAAACCATCGGCGGCCAGGAGCGCCGCCAAACGCGGAAAACCTGCAAAACTGGTATTGGCCGCCACGGCCAGAATGAGCATCGTGCCGGCCTGGATGAGCAGGTAGGCCGGACCACCGCCGAGTAGCCGCCGCGCCAGCGCGGACAGGATCGTTTCTTCCGGTCCGGCGATGATGGCCAGCAATTGCGTCAACCCGATGCTCCCAACAAACAACACGCTCATCAAGACAGCCATCACCGCCAGCGTCTTCCCCGCGTTCCTGGCCTCTGGGGGCCGGAAGGCCGGCACGCCGTTGCTGATTGCTTCGATCCCGGTCAACGCCGTACAACCAGCCGAAAAGGCATTCAATACCAGGAACACGGTCAGGGGTTCGGTCGCCGGTGGGGCCGAACTGATCAACAACCCTGGCCCTTCTATCAAAACGCGCATCACGCCGTAAGCCAACATAGGCAAATACGTAAACAGGAACAGGTAGACAGGAATTGCCATGAGTGTGCCTGTCTCTCGCAGCCCCCGCAGATTGGCCAGGGTAATCACCAACAGGAGAAGGAGCGCCAGGGCGACCCGATACGGCCACAACGCGGGGAACGCCGAGGCGATTGCCGCCACGCTCGCCGTCAGGCTCACTGCGGCGGTCAGCAGGTAGCCAATCAAAAGCGCCGCCGCTGCGACCAGTCCAGCCAGTGTCCCCAGATTCTCACGCGCCACGACATAAGAACCGCCGCCCGAGGGATACCCTTGAATAGTCTGAAAGTAGGACAGAGCAACGATCACCAGCAGCGTCGTGATCGCGATGCCGATCGGCAGTGAGAGGGATAGCCCGGCACTCCCGGCGACGACAAGTCCCAGGTAGATCTCCTGGTTGGCGTAGGCAATGGACGACAGCGCGTCTGGTGAGAAGGCGGCCAGGGCGCGTATCTTGTCCAGGCGCTGATCCACAACTTGATGGATCGATAACGGGGGACCAATTAGCAGATGCTTGATTCTACTCAGCATTTGACATCCTCCTCAGTCTTTCACCACAATGAGGGCACGCCTTCCAGTTCACCCGCACTCTCCCGCCACAATGCGGACAGCTCACCATCTCCCCTGCCTGCGAGGATCCCGCTGAGCGGGCCAGCCATATCGCCGCCGTGACCAACCAGGCAATGTGGGCCGTAGGGACAGCGAGCATCAACAGCGCGATCATCACCCGGCCCAGCAACTCCCACGGTGTCGAGAGATCCACCGGGTCCAATAGCCGATGCCCGCGCGACCCCACCCATCCCCTTCCCAGGGCAAGATCGAGAATCAGAAAACCGACGATAAGCACGCCAGTGACGATCGAGGCAAGAATCAACCGCTTCAGTCTCTTGTGCATTTCTCTCCCTTCACCCAGTCCTCCGAGCGAAACCCTCCAGGCCACCAGCTCGTCTCGCTCGCTCCGGCATTCGCCAGCAAGAAGCTGCGGCGTATCAGCGCTGCAGATAGTACGGCACTTCAATGATGACACGAATTCGACCGGTCCGCCTCTGCCGGTATGTCAACGCCGCCTTGATGAGCAATGCGGTCTGGTTGTGGAGCAGACGGTGCCACCACCGGGCGGGCACAAACCTGGGCAGCACGATCACGACCGGCCCGCGCTCCGGTTCGCGCTGGTCCACCGTGTCCAGATAGGCCAACAATGGCCCGACAGTTGAACGATAGGGGGAGTCCAATACGACCAGTGGCACGTCGGAACCCCAAACCGGCCACTTCTCCTGGACGCGGGCAGTGACTTGCGGTTCCACATCCACGACCACCGCCGTCACGTCGGTCGACATCGTGCGCGCGAAGTGCATGGCAGCCAGTGCCCCACGGTGCATACCGGAAACGGGTACGACCACCTTGTGCCTCCGATGCGTGGCCAAATCCGTCCATCGCTCTGGGCACAAATCCTTCAGCGACAACTGCTCTGCCACAGCAACGTAGTGGCGCTGGATCACGTGAAACACCCGCACAAAAGCAGGAATCAACAGAATCACGATCCAGGCACCGTGGATGAACTTGGTCACGACGACGACCGTCAGGACGACGCCAGTCGCCGCCGCGCCTACCCCGTTGACCGCCGCTTTCCAGCGCCAACCCTTTCCACCGACCTTTCGCCAGTGGCGCACCATCCCCGCCTGCGACAATGTGAAGGACAGAAAGACGCCCACTGCATAGAGTGGGATGAGCCGGTGAGTCTGTCCCCCAAAGATGACGATCAGGACCGAAGCCAGGAAGGCCAGCACCATGATGCCGTTGGCAAAGACGAGCCGGTCACCCAGGTTGGTCAGTTGGCGAGGCAGATAGCGCCCTTGAGCCAGGATAGCCGCAAGGCGCGGAAAGCCAGCGAAGGAGGTGTTGGCCGCCAGCACCAAAATGATGGCTGTGGCAGCCTGCAAGGCGAAGTAGAACGGCCCACCACCGAACACGAGCCGGCCGATTCGAGAAACGACCGTCTCGTACTCGGTAGGGATTACGTTCAATGAGCGTGCCAGCACGCTGATGCCAAAGAACATCCCTGCCAGGAGAGCGGCCATCGCGACGAGTGTCTTGCCAGCGTTGTCTGCCTCTGGCTTGCGGAAGACAGGAATTCCGTTGCTGATCGCTTCAACACCGGTCAGAGCAGTACACCCAGAGGCAAAGGCACGCAGGATGAGGAACAGCGTCAGCGCTTGGGTACCGCTCCCTGCCATCGGCACCGCCTGCATCGGACTCAGGGTTCCGGTTAGCAGTCGAACTAACCCAACCGCGATCAGCAGAAGGACGAGGAACACGAATCCGTAAGTAGGGAAGGCAAAGAATGTGCCGGACTCGCGCACGCCTCGCAGGTTGGCCCAGGCGATGAACATGACCGCGAACAAAGAAAATCCCACACGGAAAGGGAACAGGGCAGGAAAAGCCGACGTGATCGCCGCTACGCCAGCCGTGATGCTGACGGCAACGGTGAGCACGTAGTCAATCAGCAACGCAGCAGCCGCAACCAAGCCTGGCCACACCCCCAGGTTATCGTAGGCCACGATGTAGGCCCCGCCTCCTGAAGGATAACCGTGGATCGTCTGGTAATACGAAGACGCGACGATGACCAACAGCCCGACGATGGCCAATGCGATAGGCAACGAAAACTCCAACCCTGAAAGTCCAGCCGTGACCAGCACCAGCAGAGTCTCCTCCGTGGCGTACGCCACGGAAGATAACGCATCCGACGAGAACACGGCCAGCGCCTGGGCCTTCGTCAGGCGTTGATGCACCTCTTCGTGCGTGGGCAGCGGGCTACCGAGTAGCAGGCTACGGATTGCAGTAAGCATAATGTCTCTTCACCAAACGTCTCCAGGTCACTCGCCCACCTGCGCCGCCAACTCCCGGGCGAAGATGTCGAACGCGGAGCGCCCATGCAGGCAAAACACCACCCGCTCCAGTTGGGTCTCTCCCTCGAGATACTCTCTGGCTGCCCGCAGCATCACCCCAGCCGCTGGCTCCATCGGGTAGCCAAAGATGCCTGTGCTGATGGCCGGCAGTGCGATCGACTTCAGCCCATGCGCATCCGCCATCTCAAGCGCGGCCCGCACCGCCGAGGCCAACAACTCCGCCGAGCGCGGCGAGCCGTCGTACACCGGCCCTACGGCGTGGATGACGTGGCGGGCCTTCAGACGGCCACCCGAGGTGATGGCTGCCGAGCCGGTACGCACGCGCCCGTGCTGCCGTACCCAGGCATCGCTCTCCTGCTGGATCGCCGGACCGCCCTTGCGGGAGATGACCCCCGCCACGCCGCCGCCATGGGCCAGATACTCGTTGGCGGCGTTGACGATCGCGTCGGTGCCCAACGCCGTAATATCCCTTTGCACCAACTCCAACACCGTATCGTTGATCTGGACGTGCACGTTACCCCCTCCTGCACAGAACCTGAAACCTGAAACCCCAAACCCCTTAAGACTCCGCGGTGGAACACCTGGCTGGTCGGCGCAACCGCCAACCGTGGCAGGGTACATCCTACGTCGCCAGCGCCTTGATCACCAGCGTCGCGTAGCTGCCCCGGGGCAGGGTAAGGGTGAGGGTGAGTTTATGTTGTCCCGGGAAACGATCATCCGGTTCAGGCGGCGACGCGGATGCGTCCTGTAGGAACAGCATCAGCCCGCGCTTTCCCTTGGGCAGATAGGCATTCTTCAAAATGCGCGCCTTCAGATCGTTCAGCGCCAACCCCTCCTCCGCCAGGACCTGCGCGACGACAGCCGCCATCTCCGGGTTGGCGTAAACAGCCCGATGGTTTGGCAATGGAATGGCGACATCCGGGTCCAGAGACCCAGGCAACTCACGATACACCGGCAACCGCTCGCCAGCGACCTCGATGGTCGCAGGCGCCTCCCCCACCCGGGCCACCAGGTAACGGGCCGCGGTGCGATTCCACAGCAAAGACTGATATGCCACCAAGTAAATGCCCAACAGCCGCCGTGTGACCAGATTGAGCGCCTTACGATAGTGTGCTGCCTCACCACCCGGATGATCCCGCAGGTAGGTCAACACGGAACGAAAGTTGGAGGGCCGCGGCGCCGCCTCGAACACCCGCTCCCAGTCCCCCCAATGAGCAGCCGCGAAGGTTTTGAACGTTCGCACCGGCGCAGGGTCACCGGCGAAGGACTGGGTCAGGTAGGCGCGCAGCGCACCCTCGGCGTCCCGCTGCAGGATGCGCTTGCCGATCGGCTCCTCGCCGGGAGTCAGCGAGCCGAAGCGCTGCTCGTCGAAATAGTTGGGCAGGCCATGTCTGGCCACCAGGGCCAGTCGTTCCTGTATGCGTTCTACCTCCGCAGCCGGCATATCCCGCAACACGAGTGTGAACCGATTGGCGACAATGTCGGCGGGGGTGAGCGGGCGCGAGCCGCGCCCCAGGAACTCGGCCTCGAAGCCATTCCCCGCCAGGTGAGTGGGCCCGGTGCCGCGTACAGCAGCGTGCTGCACCACGACCGCCTCCTTATCCTTGAGCGCCGGGAAGACCACGTCTGACTGGGCCACGCCCAGTCGCCGCGCCATCCGCGCTTGCACGCCCAGCGCCGTCACGCCGCGCTTGCGCACGCGGTATACGGCGAAGGGTCCTCGATGCGCAAGCGGAAACTGAATCCGTTCCTCGACGACGAAATCCTCAGGCTGTACCTTGTAGCGCATAACCCGCCCACCCTATCAAGCATCCAACATCCAGTACCAAGTATAAGGTCGAACCCATCCGCTGTCAATGTCGCAAACCCTGTTACTACTCAAACCTTAATCATTTTCTAACAGGATATACATACTTTTCTAATGGCACTGTGCTACAATTGCTCAATACCTGGATCATACCCGTTCCTGGTCATTGGCAATTGGACATTGGTCATTCCATAGGAGGTTTCCAAACATGAATTGGTCTTTCCCGATCGCGAAGGTAAAGGGCATCGAGATTCGAGTGCACTTCACGTTCGCGCTGGTTTTGCTCTGGGCGGCATTGGAGTGGGGCGTGTCGCGGGGGCTCGGCCTGACGGGCGCGCTCTATGGCGTCGCCTTCGTCAGCCTGCTGTTCCTGTGCGTGACCCTGCACGAACTGGGGCACAGCCTGGTCGCGCGCCACTACGGCGTCAAGGTACGCGACATCACACTCCTGCCCATCGGTGGGGTGGCGCGTCTCGAAGGTGAACTGACCCGTCCGATGCAGGAATTCTGGATGGCATTGTCCGGGCCGGCCGTCAACGTCGCCCTGGCCGTGATACTTGGTGCAGTCACGCTACCCCTGCTGGGCTGGCGCGCGCTCGGCGGTATTAGTTTGCTGTTGAGTCGCCTGAACGAGCTCGGCCTTGAACGGCTGCTGGTCGATCTGCTGGCAGCCAACGTGGGACTGGCGATTTTCAACCTGCTGCCAGCCTTTCCTATGGATGGCGGACGGGTCCTGCGGTCATTGCTGGCATCACGGATGAGGGAACTGGACGCCACCCGCGTCGCCGTGCGCGTCGGCCAGGCGTTGGCCGTGATCCTCGGCCTGGTGGGACTCTTTGGCGGAGGCATCAACCTGGCGCTGATCGCGGTGTTCATCTTCAGCGGGGCGGAGCAGGAATGGCGCGGGACGCAGTTGAAGACCGCACTGCGACGGGTGCCAGCCTCGGCCGCGTTGATGCGCGGGGGCGTGCTGCTCTCCCCCTACGACCCTCTGGCGCGGGCGATCGACGTCTCGCTGCGCAACGGCCAGACAGATTTCGCCGTCTTCGACCGGTCCATTCTGGCGGGCATACTTACGCGGGAGGACGTGGCGGAGGGATTTCAGAAGTATGGACCGGATACGTTGGTTGGGCAGATGATGCACACCGATTTCCCCGTGGCTCAATCCAACGAGACGTTGCTCGACCTGCAGCACAAGATGCAGACCAGCAGCAGCTCGGTGATCTCGGTGACTGAGAACGGCCGCTTCCTGGGACTGGCGACGCTGGAGAGCGTCCGAAACGCGCTGCGTTTCTTCTCCACCTGGCGGCGGCAGCCCGGACCGGCATAGACGAAACGACGCACAACCGGCGGGCACTGTAGGGCCCGCCGGTTTCGATTTCCAGGCTTCACCGAGACGACCTACGGTGTCCCGGTAGGTAAGGGAGCTGCGGGGACGCGGGCGAAGATGACATCCTGGAAACCCAGCGCCATGATGAGCTGTCGCACGGCGGCCTCGGCGTTCCGCTGGGCCATCTCCAGTATGCCATCCTCCAGCGCCGCCTGCAGGACTTCATCCTCGGCCACCTGGCGGGCATCCGTCTCCAGCGCCGGGTTCACCCCGATCAGCCCGGTGTCCCGGTCGACGACGTAGGACTTCTGGTTGTCCAGCTTGACGACGAGCACCTCCGCTGGCGGCAGTGTCACGACCACCGTTCCATCCTCGGCAACGATGATGTCGCCATCCCCCATCCTGGCCAGGTCCACACCGGCGATGACCTGGCCGTGGGCTACCAGAATCAGTCGGTCACCGAACAGGAAGGCAATAGGTCCCTGCCCCGACTCGGCGGTGATGACCTTCTCGACGCTATAAGAGGCCGTCTCCAGCCGGCTGAGGCCCCGCACCTGGCGGATGATCGTCACCGGATCGGGGATGATCGTCGGTGTGGGGTTGGTGATCGCCTCGAACTGCTCCTGGAGCGCCTGCTCGGCCTCCGCCAGCGGCTGCGTCATCCGCTGCAACGCGCCGATCAAGAGCACGCCGCCACCGACGAGAGCAATCAAGATCAGCAGCAGGATCACTGTGTTGAGGTTAAGTTTCGAGTCCATTCGTCTCACTCCTTGCCAGCCATTGTACCACGCCCAGCGTCAGAAAGAAAGCGAAAGCCAGGTCGATGACGAAATAAGACGCATCCACCATGCCGTGCGCCAGGAAATCCACCATCGAGCCCATCAGCCCCAGCGCCAGCGCCCGACGATCCAAGCCCCCCACGTAGTGGGGGGTTCCGTGACCGCCTGCCCACGCCTCCCGGCCCTCATCCTCCAAGTCCCCCTCGCGGCGAGGGGTCCCGTGCCCCCCTTCCAAGCCCCCCACTACGTGGGGGGTTCCGTGACCGCCTGCCCACGCCCCCCCCCGCAATCCCAGTGCCAGCCGCCAAAAAGCAACCTGCATCCACACCCCAGCCACGAGCCCCAACATCCCCAACCGACACCCATAGTCGAGCAGCACATTATGTGGATGTGACAAATCCGGCTCCTGCCACGCAGCGGGCAGAATGTAGCGGCCTCGATACTGATATAAGAAATTGTCCAGCCCGACGCCCAGCCACGGGTGATCGCGGAACATCATCCATGATGCGCGCCACAGTTGCAGACGGAAGAAAGTAGTGCCGCTGCGCACGTCGAACAAGGACGCGAAGCGCGGGGTGCGCAACAGCGGGACGGCGACGATGGCAGCCACCACCACCGTCCCCAGCGCGGCCCAGGACCATCGCCCGCCCGCCAGCAAGCCCAATGCCAACAACGCGAGTGGAACCCCTAGAATGAGCGCACCCTTGGAGAAACTCAGCAGCACCGCCAACCCTACCGCCACGGCAGCCAGGCCATAGGCGACGCGGCGATCCCGGACGGTCCCAAACAGCGCCACCGCCACCAGCACCGGCAGCGCCCGCCCCAGGTACAGGCCCGCGTTGTTGGGCGAGCCGTAGACCGAACGCAGGCGGCGGAAACCCTCCTCGGCGGTGATCACGTTGACGCCCAGACCGTACTGCACCAACCCAATCAGCGCCACCGCCACCGCCCCCACCACGAACATATCCACCACCCGCCATATCGCCTTACCATCCAGCCGGCTCGTGCGCAACATCAGGTAGAGAAGCGCCGGCTCCAGCACGACCACCCGCAACTCCCGCAGCGCGACATGCCGATACTCAGCGACGAAGACCGAGGCAGCAGCTACCAGCACGAAGAACAGGACGGCGAGATCGAGCGAGGAGAGAGAATGGAGAATGGAGAATGGAGAATGGAGAGTGGAAAATGGAGAGTGGAGAGTGGAGAGTGGAGAGCGGAGCCTGCAAAGAATCCACCTGACCGCCCAAGACCCCACACACAACAGCGTCACAATCTCCGCCATCGTGAAGGACTTGCCGAACAGCGCACGAGGATGCCGATAGAAAGGAATCGTCACCGCGATAAGCGCCAACCCCAAATCAAGCCGCAACACGACGAGGATAGCCAAAACCAGCCCACTCACCAGCGTGAGCGGGAGCCACGGGGAGAAATAAAACACCCCCGCCGCAACGAGCAGAACTGCAAATTGCGAATCCCAAATTCCCCCTCCCCCCGTCCCCTCTATCCGTTTATCCGTTTCCCATCCGTTGACCCCCTCGCCCTCCCGTCTCCTCCATCCGTTTATCCGTTGCCCATCCGTTGACGCCCTTTGTCCCCTTACCCCCCACACCATCCCACCCAGACACACACTTCCCACCACCACCAACCCCACCAACGCCCACCGGTACAGCGTCGTGTCCGGCGTGCGGCTCACAGCCCACCCCACCAGCGGCCACTGATCCCAGCCCCGGTCGGCGACCACCACCGCCTCGTGGGGACCATCGTCCAGGCCACTGGCGACCGGGATCGTGACCTCCTGCGCTGCCCCCCCCTCTGTCCCCCCCGAAGGGGGGGATGAAGCGGATAAGAATCCGGCAGACGGTGTATAATCGGGCGACGTGAGCACCAGGTAAGCGCCGCGCGCCTCCCGAGGCAGCCGGTTGGCCGGCGCGCCATCCACACTGACGAAGAAATTGCCCCGATAATCCCCCCGCCGCACCCACAGCGCGAAGTCAGTGCCGGTGAAGGGAATCGTGACGCGCTCGGTGCCCGCCTCACTCGGATCGGCCCCCAACTCCGAGAGCTCCCACTGCCCCTCCCACTCAGCCTCCCCCGAAATCGGCGTGTAGAAAGTCGTGACAGTCCACAGAAGAACACGCTGCCGCGCAATCAGTACCACCCCAATCAGAAGCAGGCTGAGCACAAAGCCGATTACACAGGCAAGGACACGTACTCGCGAGTTACGATTCATGATCGAATGCTAATTTGCCGATTTGATGATTTGCCGACTTGCCGATTTGCTGACTTGCTGATTCGCTGATTTGCCGGCCTGCCCTCTTCACCGCCACCGCCATCGCACACCGGTCACCCCCCCCTCCTCCGTCAACTGGTGCACCTCCCCATCGGCGGTGTGAATCAGGTACAGATTGCCCTGGTAGACCACGATCAACTGGTCGCCGCCCGGACCCCAGGCCATCTCAGGATATTCCAACCCGATCTCCCCCGCCGGCGGGAAGAGCCGCCGCCGGTCGGAGCCATCTCGATCCATCAGGTACAGATCATAGCCGCTGGTCTGGCTGGCGTAGGGGCTGCGGGCGTAACCGAAGGCGATGTAGTCCCCCTCGTGCACGTAGGCCGGTGCGGCCCACATGCCGACCTCGCTGGCCAACTCCGCCGTGACCGTGCCGTTTGCGGCCAGAGCCCACAAGTCAAACACGGGGCTATCCTCCGGCGCTTCGCCCGTCGGAGCAGGGCCGTGCAGCGTCGTGACGATGAACTTCCCCTCCGGCGACCAACTGATGGTCGGTGTCCAGACCCAGGCCGCGTAGGTGCGATACGGTGCAAAGCGGGCCAGCGCGGCCTGCGCGCCACCGTAGGGGGAGACGGTACCGACCTCGTCCGCGCGCGCGTAGGCCAGGCTCCGCCCGTCGGGAGCCCATGCATAGGTCGTGCCCCACCAGCCATAGGCGCCACCGGCGTTGGGATCGACGATGCGCTGCTGGCGCAGCAGTTGGCCATCACTGGCGCGCGGCCGGGCGATCCACAGATCATTCTCCGCCTTCCAGCCCGGATTGCCCTCGGCTGGCGAACCGGTCGTGTAGGCGATGCGGCAGACACTGCCGGTAGGCGTGCCTTCACACTCAGGCGCCCAACCGGCCCACAGCACGCTCTCAGCCTCCAACTGCACCGATTCGGCATCGGCGGTGGTCGTCTCGATCATCCACAGACTGTTGAGCGGCGCACCCGCGACCTCCCCTTCGCCAACGAGAACGCCCTCACCCCCCTCGGCGGCGGGAGCCTCCTTTTCTTCATCTATCTCACCAGCGGCGACTTCCTCCCCTTCATCTCCGGCATCAGTAGCGTCACCCTCTCCTTCATCTCCCCTATCTGCGGAGACGCCCTCCTCTTCATCCCCCCCATCTGCGGAGACACCCTCCCCTTCCTCCCCCCCTCCGGGGGGGACACCCTCTTCCTCCCCCCCTCCGGGGGGGACAGAGGGGGGGGCAACCCGCGTGAAGAGCAAGTACGCCCCATCAGCCGAGAGGGCGAAGACGCGGCCGTCCAGATCGCTCTCGTGCGTCAGCCGCCGCTGATTGAGACTGGTCGTCTGCATCACCCAGGCGTTGCGATCCGCGACGTAGGCCACGGTGCCGGTGATAGGCACCGGTGTGAGTTCCGCCTGCGCGCCGACGAGGATCACCTCCGTGCGAGGTTCCTCCAGCGTGACCCGCCGCACCAGCCGCCGCTCAATCTCGACGCCGTCCTCGACAGTGACGCGATAGGTCAGTTCCTCAATGCCATTGACGCCCGGCTCCAGCAGGCGAGTCTCACCGACAGGGATGGAGGCCTCGCGCACCGTCCGCCGCTCGAAGGGGATCTCCACCTGCTCCGTCTCGGTGCGCACCTCGATCCGGACCACGCGGATGGTCATCCCGGCCTCGACGAAGGCCGACTCGACCGGCTCCACGTAGTCATCCTCATCGAGCGTGATGCCAGCCTCAGCCAACAACTCGCGCACGGTGAGCGCTTCCGTCGCCAGCGTGCGCGCCTCACCGTCGGCGACGAGCGCGACGGTGCGAGAACTGGCAGGGGCACACGCTGCCAGACAAAGCAGCAGCAGTAGATGGACGGCCCCTTTGCCCATAACAGGCCGGATTATACCACCGGAGGCGGCTGGGGACAACGAAACCAGTCACCCACAGCTTGACATACAGAACGCTTGTGCTACAATATCACTCGGATGTAGTTTATCCGCGGTGCCTGGCACTCAAAAATGCCCCAAAAAACAATTACCGGT
>Ga0180431_10007056_pt1 | contig 13192 bp, 9 predicted proteins | sample SS_ome_11_FD_132459 | JGI IMG/M metagenome (GOLD analysis project Ga0180431, IMG submission 132459) | Hypersaline lake sediment archaeal communities from the Salton Sea, California, USA - SS_1_MS_1 metaG | ecosystem: Environmental > Aquatic > Non-marine Saline and Alkaline > Hypersaline >... | reverse complement strand
TAACCAACATCTGAGCGTAAACGGCGATCGACTCCAGACACTTCCAGAATCGTCATCTCGTAAATACCCCGTGCACCGGCGTTCGATACCACAACCCGAGCCAACGGCCCCGATGTCAGTGAACCTGTCACAACGCAGTACACTTCTGACTCGGTGACCCTATACGAGAACACCTGACAGCCCGAACAGGCCGCAGCCACGTCACCGAACTCCCCCGATGACGGTGCACGCAGCTTGAACAGGATCGCTCCGTCGCTGGTGTTGGGCGTTACCAGATCTATCGAGATCTCTCCAGCCGTAGGACCGTCGCATGCAGGCATTGCAAGTGCCAGGAGAACGATCGAAACCAGGGTGAGGTATCTCATGGCTGCCTCCCCTGCTCACCACGCGGCTTGTCGCCCGGGTTAACCGAATCCGTAGAGTAGGCGGCATTTAGAACAGCCGTCAGTTCTTCGGTAGTCATCGATCCGCCGGTTGCCTCCACCCAACCCAGGAAGTCTCCAACATCCAACCACGAATTTCTGTTGCCCAACAGGTCCAGGTACACGATGTCCTGGGCGCTCAGTGGCGTACCTTCACCCACGAGTTGCAGCAGGATGTCGGTAACCGTGAGAGCGGGCGCGACTACCGAGAGATTCAAAGTGTCCAGGATAGTCTGCGATCCCGATGAAACCTCCACGCCCAGGGAGAATTCACCCGTTTGCTCGGGTAGGCCGGAGACAATGCCGCCGGTGCTCATTAGCAGACCAGCCGGCAATGTACCCGTTGCGAGTCTCCAAGACTTGCCGGTGACCCCACCAATGGCAGTCAGCTGATGCGCGAACTCCGTTCCCATTGTCGCCATGGGGAGGGAATTGTCAGCCACAAGCAAGGGGGCAGCAAACCTCGCGTCGAGTGCAAAGGGCCGGGTCATCTGCAACACCAACGTATCGCCTGTGGCAGTTGTGTCGGATCCGTACCATCCCTCGAATATGTGTCCGATCGAATCCGGTGCCGCCACCAACGTGACGGTTGAGTCGGCAAACAAGAACGTACCGTTTGGCAAATCCAAGGGAACGTCGGCGCCGATCGTGCCGAACCCCGTTCCCGAAAACGTTGCTTTCAACTCGTATTCCACCGCCACTGAGGCGATTATCGTATCGCCGGTCGATGAAGCGGTGAACTGGTGTTCCCGGTCTTGACCGTTCGACCACGAGAGCCACTCGAAGCGGCGGCGCCCCGAATCTCGAAGTTGTACCGAGTCCATTGCCAGCGTGTACTCTGCTCCAGACGTCAGAAAGTCATCAAACCGGTTGTACTCGACCCCGCCCAGCGTGAACACAGCAAGTGTGTCTGTCGCGGCTATCAGAGCCGGGGCTTCAAACCCGATCTTCAATCGAATCGGCCCAAAAGGCGAGACTTGTGCGATGGTATCCAGTTTTACGTAGGACAAGCCTCCGGCGTTGTTGTGGCTCGACGGATTGGTGTTGCTGCCGAACGAAGTGTTGTGCTGTAATCCGGGGAATGGATCACTCCTGTCGCCTCGGTTCGTTCCCCGAGAGAGATGGTCTTCACCGTCAGCTTGTTCCAGCGCCACACCGTACGGCCGGATTGGCCCGTTGACGTTATTCCCGCGCAACCGGCACAACAGCGAGTCCACGTGCCAGATCAGCAATCCCTCTCTGTGAAGCATCGAGTCAGAACCGAGTGGTTGCCGGTTCTCGAGCAAAAAGAACTCGTTCGTGTTTGGAATAGGCAGTACATATGCCGTATCCGAGGTGATTATCGGGTTAATCGTCAGAGTGGTGTCGTGATCAATTTTTACCTCTGTAACCCAACCCAACTGCGCCTTAGACCAGGCGCTGAGGTGAGCGGGCCTGTCCGGATTCTGCTGACTTCCTGAGCCCATGAGCCCCCAGTGACCGATCCCCTCACCGTCGCCCCCTACCTCATAGAGATCAGGTAGCCCAAACAGATGCCCCGTCTCGTGCGCGACCACCCCCATCGATTGCGGCTCGTCGCTGGTGCATCCGAGTACACCGCCCTGCCCACCCTGGATTATGTAGTCACGGAGCATCACGAAATCGACCGTGTCGGCAGCGGACACGTCGTTCGTTGGGTACGGACCGCCATGGTACCTGTGAGCCCAAATACTAGTCTGCGCGGCTGGGTTCACAGCCTTGCACGAACCGTCGACCTTAGGGTGAATCATCACTACCGCGTCGACGAACCCATCATCGTCACCACTATTGGGGATGCCATCCTCCCCATCGTTGTCGAACTGACCGAAATCCACGCTTTCATCCCATACCGCCGCGATATCGCGCATCAACGGCCCTTGCCCACTCAACCCATTGTTGTTTCCCTCGTAAGCGAACGAATCGCCTGGCACATATGCCCAGTCGTACACGGTCCCGTACACGTTCACACGGTTGTCTGAGACCTCTCGATAGTAGCTATACACACTGTAAGGGGGCGCCGGGGTTGTGTCGTAGAGGCTCTGCTCGATGGCTGACCGTGGAACGTTGGTCGCAATATCAACCGAGTCGGTGTTCGAGAAGAGAATCAGGAATACCGGCATGTACACATTCCCCACCATCACCCCGCCCTGGTCGTGCGCGGCCTGCGTGAGGAATACGCGCTCTTCTAACGAGCGACGACCGCGCCGGCGATTTCTCTCCGCCGCAATGCGCCGACCTCGCCGCACCCAGCCATTGTCGGGAGAGAACTGGAAAGCATCCGGATTTGACCGCAGCATCTCGTAATACGAGGGCGGCGGAGTCGCTCCAAATCTGCGTCCGAGTTCTTCAACATCTGTTTGCGCTGTAGCACTTGCGTATGCCACAAGGATTAAGCACAACGCGGTAACAGATGCGCGAGACAAAGTGATTGTTGCACTCATGACTTCCGAATATAACCGGACCAGATTGAAAGGATCCGGGAGAGTTACAGAACGGATAACTGCGCGGAGGAACAGTGATCGTCCGAACTGTCCCCATCATCTCGCTAACATGTTGCTATGAAGTGACTTAGCAGAATCACAACACTGAGTTGCAGTAAGTAGTGGGACTTGCGTGTTGGTCTATGGACCTGTACTATCGATTGGGGTAATATCATTGAAGTGTCTCAAGGACTATGCCATGTCATCTGTAGGCCAAAGGGAACTAGACGTTCAGACCATACAGCAAGCTCAGTTGCTGGCTAAGTGCTCAGGTTGGACTGAGGCTCGCGAGGTTCAGAAGTTGGGGTTGTACCCCTACTTCAAACCAATCTCAAAGGCGGAAGACACAGTTGTTGTGATCGAGGGCCGGGAACGGGTTATGATGGGCTCCAACAACTACCTGAGTCTCACACACCACCCCAAGGTTCTCGAGTCCGCCCGACGAGCGCTCGAGACGTTTGGGTCGGGTTGTACCGGCAGCCGGTTTCTGAACGGCACACTCGCGCTCCACGAAGAACTCGAGGGCCGTCTAGCCGAGCATTTCGGGAAAGAATCCGTTCTAGTCTTCTCCACCGGATACCAAGCCAACCTCGGTCTGGTCCAGGGACTCATCGGCCGAAATGATGTCGTTCTGGTGGATAAGCTCGACCATGCGTCTATCATCGACGGGGCTAAGCTCTCGTATGGAGAGACTACCCGATTCAATCACGGCGATATGAGACACCTCGAGCTCAAGCTCCAGAAGTACTCCGACCGCTCCATGATGATCATAGTGGACGGCGTATACAGCATGGAAGGCGACATCGCCGATGTGCCGGGGTTGCTGGATCTGGCTCAGCGATACGGCGCTGTGCTCGCCGTTGACGACGCACACTCCGTCGGCGTGCTCGGACCGAACGGTGACGGTACCGCGGCGCATTTCGGACTCGTGGACGAGGTGGATATTGTAGTCGGAACATTCTCCAAGTCGCTTGCATCCATTGGCGGATTCGTTGGGGCGACGGAGAGTGTCATTCACTACCTCAAACACCATAGCCGGCCGCTCATTTTCACCGCCTCTTTGCCACCGGCAAACACCGCGGGAGTTCTTGCTGCTCTGGACGTCATGATAAACGAGCCCGAGCGGCGGGAGATGCTCTGGAGAAACACGCGGCGCTTCCAGCATGGATGCCGTAGCCTTGGGTTCGACATTGGTCCCACTGAAACTCCGATCATACCCGTGCTCATCGGGACCCTACAGAACACATTTGCGTTCTGGCGGGCGCTATTCGATGCCGGGGTGTTCACGAACCCCGTGGTCCCGCCGGCAGTGCCTCCAGACCAGTGCCGCTTGCGGGCGAGCCTGATGGCTACTCATACAGAGGAACAAATAGACTTTGCGCTCGAGATATTCGGAGACCTGGGTAAGAAAATGGGGGTGATTTGAGTTCAGACGTCGTCGTGCGACCGGCAACAACGGCCGCCGACATCAAACGGTTCATAGCCTTTCCTTACGCACTCCACCGGGGGGATCCAATGTGGGTCCCTCCGTTGCGTATGGAGGTGCGGAAGCTGCTCTCGAGGACCAAGAACCCGTTCCTCCACCGAAACCAAGCGGAGTATTTCATAGCCTTTCGCAAGGCGGCGGGGCAGGCGGCGAGCCACTACAGACCGTCGCGGCCCCCGTTTCGGCCGCCACACCTCCCCACTTTCCGGGAAGGTGGAGAGAAGTGGGAAATACTCGGGCGAATCGCGGCAATCCACAATCGCGCGCACAATGAGGCTCACGACGAAAATGTGGGATTCTTCGGATTCTTCGAGTGTGTGGACGACCAAGGAGTTGCGGATGCTTTGTTTGCCGCCGCAGGAAAATGGCTAAAAAACAGGGGCCTGACAGCAATCCGCGGCCCGACATCGTTCTCGACAAACGATGAGTGCGGACTACTGGTTGACGGATTCAATACGCCACCGACCGTCATGAACCCGCACAACCCGAGTTACTACGTCGATTTGGTTGAGCAGTCTGGCTTCAGCAAGGCAATGGACCTATTTCAGTACCATACGGTGAATCCCCGCCTGCCTGAGAAGCTCATCGAACGCGTGAAGAAAGTGCTCGAGCACAAAAACATCACGCTGCGTACTCTCGACATGAAACATTTCGACGATGAGATCGAGAAGATCAAAGAGATCTACAACAGCGCGTGGGAGAAAAACTGGGGATTCGTCCCCATGTCAGATGATGAGATCGATCACCTGGCTGCTCAGTTGAAACCGGTTGTCGTACCGGAACTGGTGATGTTTGTGGAACAAGAAGGAAGACCGATAGGCTTCGCGGCTGTGCTTCCCGATTTCAATGTGGCGCTGAAGAAGAACCCGTCCGGTCGATTGTTCCCCGGTATCTTCAAGATTTTGCTTGCGGCTAGGAAGATAAAGCGAATCAGGATCTTTTTGCTGGGCCTGCTCAAGGAGTTTCGAGGCATTGGTGCTGACGTCGTCATGTATCATTGGATTTGGGACACAGGGTACCGACTGGGGCACCGTTGGGCTGAAGCCGGTTGGATTCTCGAGGACAACGTCCCGATGAACAATGCAATTCAACGGCTGGGGTTCGAGCACTACAAGACACTACGGATCTACGACCGGCCACTGTGAGAGTTTTTGTCACCGGCGCAACCGGGTTTGTGGGATCCCATTTAGCCACAAGCCTACTCGATAGGGGTGAAGAAGTCGTCTGCCTAGTGCGCGATGTGGAGAAGGCAAGGCGCATGCTTGGAGAGCCCTTCCCGGAGTTCGTCTGTGGCAGTCTCACCGACCGAGAAACGTTGCGGTCAGCGTGTTCGGATGCAGATGTAGTGTTTCACTCTGCGGGACTCACGACGGCACGCACCCGTGAGAAATTCTTTGCGATAAACGCCGATGCGACTCAAATCCTGGTCGAAGCTGTAGCCGACTCGGCACCGAAGCTCAATCGTTTCGTCTACATAAGCTCCCAAGCTGCAGCCGGCCCTTCGAAGCAGGGCATGCCACGGACGGAACGCGACTCGCCGGCGACTGTGAGCAACTACGGGGCAAGCAAACTGGAAGGTGAGAAAAGGGTCCGCGACAGCGGGCTACCGTGGACGGTCGTGCGGCCGTGCGCCGTCTACGGTCCGGGAGATCGGGCGTTCCTGACCGTATTCAAACTCGTGAGGCTGGGATTCATGCCGGTGCTCGGGAGCACCGAACAAGAGCTTTCCATGGTTCACATTTCCGACCTCGTCGATGCCCTTCTGAGAGTAGTGAAACCGATCACTCAATCGCAGACATATTTTGTGAGCCATCCGGAGACCGTTACGGCTAAGGCTCTATGCCGTCACATCAGCTCGGCACTCTCCCCTGGAAAGGCCAAAAGACCACTTGTGTTCGGACTCCCCCGATGGGCAATTAGAGGTATTCTCTCGGTCACGCATGCAGCCGCCGGCTTGGCCGGTAAGTCGACATTCCTGTCGCCAGATAAGGGAAATGAATACCTGGCGGAAGCTTGGTTGTGCTCATCGAAGAAACTCGAGGAAGACACCGGATGGTGCGCAGAGATGGGCATTGAGGAAGGAATTCTTGATACTGCAAGGTGGTATCGGGAACACAGTTGGCTATGAGACCAGTCGATAGACTGGTCGTAACCTACCTCGCATTCATCACTATTCTCATCCTACTGAGATGGGAATTCACCTTCGAGAACCTCCTGCTGCTGTTTATGCACGCGCTAGTGGGTGTGTTGATATTCCTGTTCACCAAAATTGGTGAGACAGACAAGGTCGGACGCGTACTGCATCTCATCTACCCCTTGATACTACTTCCAACTCTATACACTGAACTGGGCGTGCTCACTATGCAGCGCGACCTAGGCAGCACATTTGAGAGGGACGCGGTTGTCCAAGGATGGGATGCGATGTTGTTCGGCGGGCAGGTTTCCTATGATTGGATTCGCAACGCCCCGTCCGTCTTCTGGTCGGGTGTGCTACATCTAGCGTATGTGCTCTACTACCCGATCGTACTTGCAGGACCATTACTTCTGTTGATTCGAAAAAGACCGAGGCAGGCAGAACATGTGGTGTTCACAACGATACTCGCGTTTGTGGTCTGCTATGTCGTATTCGCGCTGTATCCGGTTGCCGGGCCGAATTACGCGTTCGAGCACCCAACGGGCCCCGTGAGAGATGTATGGAGCGCCCGTTTGGTCTACGGACTACTCGGTACGGGTTCGTCGTTCGGAACGGCGTTTCCTTCCTCTCACGTTGCCGCCACCGTTGCAGCGAACATCGCTCTGTGGCGGGAATGGCGTGCACTCGCGCTGGCTGTGCTAGTCCCAACGATCTTGTTGATAATCGGTACCGTGTACTGCCAGATGCACTATGGGATTGATGCTACCGTTGGGCTCTGTATCGGGGTGGCTGTAGGCATGCTCGGTGCATTTGTGGCACGCAAAAGAGACGGGGCCTAATCTCATACTCGCCCTGCCCTTTCGAGTATGCGTTGCTTTTTTCCCTTGGTGATCATTTCCATCTACAAACACGCGGGGCGGTCCCAACACTTCGAGCTCAATCATTATACCCTTCAGACTTTCAGTTGGGCCGTTCGTTCCCTGCTCTATTGCAACTCGACTATCAGGGTACCCAGCATCCCCGACGCCTCCTGGGGAGCTGAGAAGTACCGGTAAGTCCCGGATGGTGCACTCAGGAAGTCCATTTCGAACGTTTCTCCCGATTCGCTCATTATGCGCCCGATCATCGGCCCCAGTTTGTTATCAGCCGGCATAACAGCGTCAATGATGACATTCGCACCGTTGGGAATACTATCCGCGTAGAAAGCCACATTGTGAGGGAAGCCGCTGGCGTTCACCCATCGGACCGTGTCGCCGACTTTGATTGTGAGTTCCGAGGGTTCAAACCTGAACCCGGTACTCACGTCACCAACCATCTGCACGTCGTGTACGACCCCGGTCTTTTCACCGAGAGCATTGTTCACCGCCTGCCCGGCTGCCGACCGTTGCGGACGTTGGACCATCGCGTCTTCATCAGCGCACCCCAGAAAGACCAGAAGTAACACCAAAACCGCACGTGGCATCGGACATCTCCTCCGCAGCAAGGGCACAAAACACCGGTGTAAGAATGTAGGGAGTGAGTCTCACTATGGAAGTGTGCGCGCTGGGATATCTTGCGTTTTGTAACGAATCTGAGAACTTGAGAGCGCGATCGCGATCAAGCGCCAAAAACAAAGACAAATCTGAAGCCCCACGACAAGCTGATGCCTAACCCTCCAGAATGCAGGACTCTTGGCAAGCACTGCCGAGAGGTAGCGGTAACGATAAGAGTCTCAGACGTCACTGAAGAGAGCCAGACACTTCAGGACGCTTCAGTCACTTGGATTACCGGCCATACAGAGCGGATCACATACGGCGAAGCGTACATCAAGAACGATGAGCTTCGCGTGGATGCCACGATTCACGTTCCGTGCAAGCACCTCAGAACTCCGTACGGTGACCCTGCCATCAAGCCTAACGGAGTGCCGGTGCCGAACCGCAACGGAACCCGCCCCGAGGTCCGATGTGCAGTTCATGGCTTTCGCGGGCCAGTGCCCCAGAACAGCCAATTGAAGAAGGAAGATCGAACTGAGGTTCGGCTGAAGGACGGGAGATTCGCAGTCTACTACAAGGGCAAGCATCGCAAGATGGACCTGCGCCTGAAGCGCTCTGCACGGCGGGTTCGGAAAACGGGCAAGACAAACAACCCGTGTCTGACCGCGCAGTGTTATACCAGCGACAAGACCCGCGGTGCTGCATGTTGCAGAGACTTCAACCTGGAGCTTGCCCTCCCAAGAACCCAAGTTCACAAGGAGGCGCTGCTGAGGGCCCGTGCGGCACCGTATCTGTGCAAGGTCAAGAGAAACGACGAGGATACGATGGAGTGCGAGGTGATCAGCGCTTGTGGATATTTGGATGACGACGGCATCACCTGTGTCCTCCATGACAGATCTCTACCAAACGGGCAACGGGCCAAGCCGTCGCTCTGCTATGACTGGCCGTCTCTGGAAGAGGACGAGACGGGCCACGGAGGATGTGAGCTCATCTAAGGTGGGCTGATGAACACCTCGAGCATCGAGGACCTCAAGGCTGCGATCGGCGATCGATACGATATCGAGGGATTCCTCGCCGAAGGCGGAATGGGTGCGGTTTACACTGCCAGAAACCGTTCGCTTGGATCTCGCGTCGCCATTAAAGTCCTCCCTGCCGAAGTTGCGGCCAGTACTGTGAGGCTCGCCAGGTTCAAGCGCGAAGCTGCATTGGCGGCGAACTTGTCACACCCCCACATAGTGCCGGTCTTCGAGTTTGATGCTGTCGAAGGCTTTGCATACCTCGTCATGCCCCTGGTGGAAGGTGAATCGCTCGCAGATCTCATGAGCAGAGAGGGGAAGCTGGACTACCCAACAGTCCGCAAGCTAGTCATCCAAGTTGCCGGAGCATTGGGGTTCGCGCACAAGAGGAATGTGGTCCACCGCGACATCAAACCCGCCAACATTCTATTGGAAGAAGCAACCGGCCGTTGGCTTCTCACGGATTTCGGCGTGGCTCATGTCACCGATCCAGTAGACACTGAAATCACCCGCACTGGAGCCGTGATAGGGACCCCGGCGTACATGACACCCGAACAACGGTTTGGAGGCGAGGTCGATGGCCGATCTGACCTATACTCCCTTGCAGCGGTGGCGTATCAGGCACTTTGTGGAACCGCTGTCGACCAGCTGTCGGGTGAGTTGGCACGAAGCATGGACGATATCCAAGCATCAATTAGGAACGCCGCCCCTAGCCTGAGCAGGGAGACGGCAAGGGTTTTGACGCTTCCACTCTCACCAGTGCGTGAGGAACGGCCCACTACAGCGGAATCATGGATAGAGGCACTCGAAACTGAGAAGAGAAACCCCAATATCGGCTGGATAGTGGCTGCGACGGTCATGATGATCGCGGCACTCACGGCCGGTTGGTTCGTGTTTCGACCAAGTGGTGAGTCGGTCACACCCACGCCTCCCGCCATAGCGGTCCTGCCGTTCCAGATCGATGTGCGCGGCGACACCAACGACCTTGGCACCTTGCTCCCGCAAGCATTCGATTGGCAACTCCAATATTTGCCCGATCATCGGGTACTCGGTGTTGAGGTACGGAACGAGGTCTCGAGCCGCTATGGTGCAACGCGACCTCCTCTCGACACACTCACCGCAATCGCGCAGCGATTCGGCGCATCCCTCACGCTCCTGGGCCGCGTTTCCCCAAGCGGAGCTAACATCACTGTCAGTGTCTTGGTGCACGACGTAACAGACGGTCGGCTCGTGGCGGACGCCGATTCAACGGGTCCGCCGGACAGTCTGGATGCGCTGGTCTCCGGAATCGTTGTCAAAGCATTCGCGGAACGGATGGCCCGAGAGGAGACCGGGAGGGCGAGTTCTCTACCTCGTGGTTTGGAGACGATCAATGCATACGTACAGGGAGATCGTGATTTTCGGCGTGGCTCATACCAATCCGCTGTAGAGCGATTCGACCGCGTGATTCAAAGCGATTCGACATTTGCACCGGCACACTTCAAGCGAATGCTCTGCCTCATGCTCGGTATCAGACCGACGCAGTACTCAACGCAACTTTGGAGCGCATTTGAGGTGGCGAGTGAGCACCGCCAAGGCTTGGACCCAGTGTCGCGGGAGCTTCTCGAAGGGTACGAACTGCTCTTACGGGAAGGGGACGTGCTGGGGGCCGAACAGGCGCTGTTGGGCATCGTTGAACGGTTCCCGCGTGCACTCGAACCGTGGTTTCTATTGGGCTATGTGCAGTTCAATCTCAGAGCAATACTTGGTACCTCACTGTCTGAGGCGCGTCGTGCCTTCAGCCAAGCTGTGGAACGCGATTCGAGTTTCGCGCCCGCGCTGTGGCACTTGGCTTTGATTTCAGTGCTCGAAGACGACGGTGCGTCCGCCAGAGACTACCTCCAGCGTTTTCTTGTGGTAGATAGTACCTCACTCCAGGCGGAAATTGCTCAGACATACGATTCGCTGCTATTCCGTGGTGCAGCATCAACCGCGCGTGTGCTGGGTTCGTTCAACGCACGCTCCACTGGTGTTCTAGAAGTCATGAGCATGGGCACCGGAGAACTGCGCCCCCCGCCTGGAGTCCGGCCAATCGCGAGAGAGGCATTGAACGCATATTGGGCCAACGCTCGGTCCAGGAACGAGCGACGTATAGCATTTCGAATGCAGCTGGCCTACATGCTGGCTCGCGGCCGCGTGGCATCAGCCGACTCGCTGTTGCGTGAGGCTATGACTGTTGGCGTGCCACGAGATGAGTTGGACCGATGGTTGCTGCTGAGTGCGGTAACGACGTTGCCCAATCTAGCTACGGACGCGGGCCTGGCGGCTGCCGCCTCACGTCTGGAGGAAGTCGAGGAAGATCGCGCCGAGGCAACGTGGCTCCTGGTTCGTTGGCACATGATGCACAGCACCGGAGATGCGACGCCATTTGTCGAAGCCCTGAACGAATTGGCCGCAGACGCGGGGAGCAGCACTCCCTTGGCCCGCAGCCTCATGTTGGACATCGGTGCGCGTGGGCATCTTGCCTCAGGCGACACGGTTCGAGCTCTTTCCACATGGGAGACCGCCGCCAGTCGTCACAGCGTAGACAAACTAATGTTCGGCCTCTCAGCTTCTCTTTGGTATATGCGGCTGGACATAGCCGACGTCGCAGCCATTGTCGGGCAGCCGGAAACTGCGCTCCGCATTGCCGACTCGTTCGACCGAATGGCGGCGGTTGTGGATCAGGTCGCTTGGCCTGCAATCCTGCGGATCAAAGCGGAGGCCGCTGTGACAACTGGTGATGAACTGCTGGCGCGCAGAACGTACCAGGAGCTAATTGAGTTGCTCGAGGATGCCAACGGTGCCGGCATCGTATTGAGGGAGCAAGCCGAAAATGCACTGGCGAGACTGGCCGCCACCCAATCAGATCCGAGCTGAAGCCAGGCGTTCAAGGCCTATGAGTCAACTCCATCTCGCCGGGCACGGGCGCACCTGATGCAGTCCTGGCAGGATAGAACGACCATCCCATTAGAGTCTCTTCCAGCGCATCTCTGTACGTACGGTCTCTGATGGGAGGATCGACCTCAATTCTCGTAACTCGTCCTCGCGCGTCGACCCAAAAATGGATCGTGAATTCCTGGCCACGCATTTCCTCTGGGACGGTCACGATTGGATAAAAAATGGACCGCGGTTCGGGCGCATACACGTATGGTTGGTTGCCGCCGGTTCCAGGCCCAACGTGGCTGCCGGTTCCGGTGCCAAGACCAGTGCCCCTCCCACCTCCTGAACCGGGTCCCTGTCCAGGACCTCCCCCGGTTCCACGGTCGCTGCCGATGGCCGACACTCTCTCCACGAGCTGGGTGGGCCTTCTCAGACTCAGCTTCAGCTCCGGCAGCGGGATTTGCCTTACACTCGGCTGATCCGGATTGAACCTAGGCTGCTCCGCAACAGAAGGCCGCGGAGCGGCAAGAGCTGAGGGTTCGTAAGCAGGTACCTGAAAGTAGGTGATTCTCTCGGCCCCACCTCCGCCTCCACCCCCTGCTGGACCGGGCCCGCCCCCTGTGCCAAACACGCTATCGAAAAAGCCGGTTTCTCCAGCAACAATCAGCAAAAGCAGAGATGCATGGAGAAGAACGGACACAACACCCCAACGCCCCCCCTGCCCACGAGACTTCGGGACGCGAAACTCGGGTACCACCGCCGGTCGCGACATCAACCACCTACCTGCATCAGTCCGTCAGCCATTGGTCCGCAACGCGCTAACGGCGCCGGATTTGTTCCCTGATAATGGCAAATACTTCCGGCTCCAATGCGTACACTCGCTCAAACGCCGCGACCGTATAGCCCTCCGTCGCTCCAACTGCATCCAGAAACGCCCTCCTATATGGAGCGACAAGAGTTGGCGCATAGAACTGAAGTATGAGGCTGCCACATCGCACCGCTGCAGTCCTTCTCAGATCTTCCAAATTCCGCGTTTCATCGACGTGCTCCTCTAGATCACTGTCGTCGATCAAAAGGAAGCAGAGCTCCTTGAGAAAGGCATAGACCGTTTCGTTGGGGCTATCCGAATCGAGCGGGACCTGAACCGAGACAGTCTGATCGGTGGGTACGTATTCATCATCATCTATGATCCTGCCTTCCGGTCCCAAAGGCGGAGACGGTAAGATCAATCCTGCTGTGAGCCTCCTTCGAACCAGATAGGGT
>Ga0180431_10007055_pt1 | contig 13192 bp, 11 predicted proteins | sample SS_ome_11_FD_132459 | JGI IMG/M metagenome (GOLD analysis project Ga0180431, IMG submission 132459) | Hypersaline lake sediment archaeal communities from the Salton Sea, California, USA - SS_1_MS_1 metaG | ecosystem: Environmental > Aquatic > Non-marine Saline and Alkaline > Hypersaline >... | reverse complement strand
TCTTGCCTAGGGCCGAGCAGGCAGAAGGTCGCTCGTACGACGCTCTGGGTAACCCATCGGGCCGAACGTTGGCAGGGATCTTCGACTACGGCTTATCCACGATGGGCGGAAGAGTGACCGCAGGGCACATCCGATGACTGAGGATCCCATTTGCCCAACCGCGGTTTCGTGCGCGAGCGAGGTCGAGTCGTTTCGGCGGGTTCTGCCGCGACCACGACCGGTCGCGCGGGAAACGGCTGCGGTTCGCGTTTCGGTCGGCCGTCCGCCTGATGCTCCGGGTGTGCTGCTGGAACCACTTCGTGTACGGATTCTCCCATCGTCTCACCACCCCAAAGCCAATCTAGCGGATACGAGCGCGCCGAGTCAAATCCGCAGGCGGGTTGCCGATCCGCTCGAGCGAGCGACGCCTCCGGGAGCGGATGCGCGTCCACGCCGACGGGCTCTCACCCGGAGCCGCGCCGAGACAGGCCTGTGTCTCACTTCTGTTGGAGCCGAGAGGCTCAGAACTTCGCGGAAGGGCCGTGAGACTGGAGGAGACGCATCACCTCGACGACGAACGGGACGATCTGGCACTCGCAGGCGACTTGGTTGAAGGTTCCACAGAGCGTCGCATCCTGCGTGGGCCAGTAGAACATGAAGCAACTCGACGCGCCGATGTGACCCCAGATCTCCCCAAGGCCGCGACGCGATGGATCGGAATCTCGGTCCAGATCGATGTGGATGACACCGAGGCCGTACGAGGCATTCTCCTCCCAAGTCCTCCAACGGAACATCGCCTCCCGGGTGGAAGGCTCGCGGAAGACGTCTCCGTGTGCCAATGCGCGAAGGAACCGATTGAGGTCCTCAAGCGTCGAGTTCAGGCCGCCACCGGCCCAGTCGGCTGTCAGCGCGCGCCACGCGGTGAAATCGACTTCCCCGTGGAAGACGTGCGCTGTACGACCCGAGCCGCCGGGTCGAGGAGCCTCGACGAATCGGCGATAGCTCGACCGCAGCCCGAGAGGCTCGTAGAGGTAGCGGTGATAGGCATCGTCGAGCGAAGCACCGGTGACTGACTCGATCACGAGGCCTGCGAGGTTGTAGTTTGCATCGGAATAGCTGAAGCCCGTTCCCGGGGGAAAGCGAGGTGTGCACTGCTCTTTGATGAAATCGATCGTCTCTTCCGGCCTCCAGAGCCGCTGAGGGTCCTGCAATATGAGATCCATGAATCCGGGACTTCCGAAGGTGTCGGGCAGCCCGCTTGCGTGTCCCAAGAGATGCCGGATTGTGATCTCCCTTTCGTACGAGCGTCCCTCGAAACAGTGGAGACCATCGAGGAGGTCGTCCTGCAGGTATTTCGGCAGCGGATCGTCGAGGCGGAGTGCGCCGTCTTCGGCCAGCCTGAGTGCGATTGTCGCGGTCATGGTCTTCGCTACGCTGGCGATGTAGAGCGAATCGTCGGGATCCATTGGGATTCCCGAATCGGGGTCGGAAACTCCGGAAGCACCCTTCCACGAGAGAGAAGGCGTCTCGACGAGAAGCGCTGCGCTGGGAGCCTCGGGATGTGCTTCGAGGAACCGATCGAGCCGATCCTGAAACGTGTTGTCGATTTGTGAGTCAGCCATCGCGACCTCCTCGAATCGCTCGTTTCGTGGCGAGCGTCCTCGGAGTATATAACATCACGATGTTCTGTTACAAGAAAGAGGGCGGCATCCTTTCTTCGATGAGACAGTGGCGCCACTCCAATCTCGCTCGCGTAGCGAGCACGTGGCCGGAGAGGAAGCGAGAGGAGATCGGGTGTCGCCGCTTGGGATGAATTCGGGCGGGACCTCACGCTGCTTCCCTGTGAATGAGGATCGTGGCGTCCGCGAGACCGTTGCGATCTGACGATTGGAGTCTCGGTCGACGGGAGAGTACCATGGATCGCCTCGCGGCCGGACGCGTGGCGCTACCTTCGGAGAATCGAGGGCGGATGGCGACGGCAGGAACCGAAGCGGACAGGTCGGAGCTGCTCGGTCACGTGTTCGCGTCCCTTGACTCGAAGGCCGTCTCGGAGCTGAACGGAATCTGCCTTGAGACGAGCTACGAGGAAGGAGAACTCGTCGCGCAAGAGGGCTCCTACGCGTCCGGCATGCACATCGTCAAGTCCGGGCTGGTGAAAATCGGGAAGCACGGTGAGAGGGGCTCCGGAAAGCGCGTCCTGCGGTTCCTCAGCGTGGGGGAGCTGTTCGGCCTCGAGGCGATCGTCCTCGAGCACGCGACCAACATTCAGTACGCGAAGGCGATCATGCCTTCCTCTCTCATCTTCATCGAGCGGAGGAACCTCGTCGCTTTCCGAGATGGCCATCCCGAAATCTGCGCTGATCTTTGTCGCTGGCTCGCGCGCGACGTTGTGATGCTCGAGTACAAACTCACCCGCGACGCGGTCGAATCGCTGGATCGGAACCTGGCTCTGTTGCTGATTGCGCTCGCGCACAAGTACGGAGAGAAGATCGAGAACGTCGTGACCGTGCAGCTTCCGGTCTCTCGGCAGATTCTCTCCGACATGCTCGGCGTATCGGTCGAGTCTCTCATGCGCTCGCTCAGGCGATTCCGGGACCACAAGCTGCTGACGACCTCCGGGCGCGTCGTGTCGATCCACGATTTCGACAGCCTGATGAGCCGAGCGAGGATCACGCCGTTCTATCTATCGATCATCGAGGAGACGCTCTAGCTCCTCTGCTTCCCCCAGCCGTTACGTGACCACTCAACTTCTGTCGATTGACGCACTCTGTGTCCCGGTCTTGCGGCGCGGGGACCTTTCCCTTGAGGATCGGCGACTCCCAGGAATGCATCTCGATGGGGATCGGGTGCCATTGGAGTGACCCGGTTCGCCGCCCTACGGTTGGGGATGGAGGCCGACGATCGAGGCGGCTGAGATGGCGCTGGCTCACACTGGAAAGGGAAGGCGCCGCGTCGTGACTGCCCGATGCGCGGCTTCAACAGGAGGGGATCGCTGTGCGGAACGTCACCCAACGGCTGACGACGCAGCAGGTCTGGATTGCCAGACTCCTCCATGCATCGTGCAGAGACGGTGGAGACTCCAGTGAGGCACGAGTCGCGCCGGAATCCGGACGCGTCGCCGATCTCCCCGCCGATTCGCCTTTCAAGTTCGTGACAAGGTCGCTGGCGGGGAGTGCTTCCGATCGGACAGGCTCGCCCCGTTCGTTGAGGCGCGCCCTCGCCGAGACGCTCGAAGGCGCGAAGGCGAGGGGTCGCTGAGAGACGAGCGCCTCTGCAGACGGTGCGACGGGGAGCATCGAGCGTGGACCGAGTGCTGTACAGAGTCTGGAATGAGGTCCGAGGACCGGCCGCGCGGGGACGTCGAGCCTACTTCTGTGTCTCGACGCCCGAGGAAGGGTGCCGGGTCATCGAATCGCTCAGGAGAAGTCGCAGGTACGAGGTGTTTCGATCATCGGTTGACGAGTTCGGCCTCGAGTTCCTCTCCGACCGTGGCTGGCGGGAATGGCACGACCGGGAGGGCCTCGACGTGATGGGACGCGGGGGCGAAGACGGGGCGTCCCTCGAGGGTCACGCAACAGGGATCGAACGTCTCGCGGCGTGACGGGGGGCTCGCGGATTCCGAAACGTTCCGCACCGGTTACAAGACTGCGAGCACTGCTGCGCCTTCGATCTTCCCCTCGCGTAGCGCGTCGATCGCCTCGTTCGCTCGCTCCAGCGCGAACGTTGTCACGGAGACCTCGATCGGGATGCGGCCGGCGAGTTCCATGAACTGTTCGCCGTCTTCGCGGGTCAGATTCGCGACGGAGCGGACGACACGCTCCTCCCAGAGCAGGCGATATGGGAACGCGGGGATGTCGCTCATGTGGATTCCGGCGCAGACGACGATTCCGCCGCGACCGACGGAGGCGAGCGCCTCCACGACGAGATCGCCGACCGGGGCGAACAGGATCGCGGCGTCGAGCGGCCGTTCCGTAGAATTGCCGGCCCAGACAGCGCCGAGCTTCCGAGCGAACGTCTGTTTGCCGGCGTCGCCAGGACGGGTGAACGCGTAGACTTCCCGGCCGTCGTGGCTGGCGACCTGGGCGAGGATGTGCGCCGCGGCGCCGAACCCGTAGAGGCCGAGCCGACGTCCGTCTCCGGCCAGCCGGTAGGCGCGGTATCCGATCAGCCCCGCGCAGAAGAGGGGTGCGGCGTGAGGGTCGTCGTACCGGTCCGGGACTCGGAAGGCGTAGCGAGCGTCCGCGGCTGCATACTCGGCAAACCCGCCGTCAATCGTGTAGCCCGTGAACCGGGCGTTTTCGCAGAGGTTCTCCATGCCCCGAGTGCACGCGGAGCACGTTCCGTCCGTCCAGCCGAGCCACGGGATACCGACGCGATCGTCGCGCTTGAGTCCTTCGACGCCCTCGCCGATCTCGACGACTCGTCCGACGATCTCGTGGCCGAGAATGAGCGGGAGTTTCGGCTCGGCGAGGTCTCCGTCCGCGACGTGAAGGTCTGTCCTGCAGACCCCGCACGCGGCGACGCGGACGAGGATCTGTCCGCATCCCGGGTTCGGCTTCGGCACATCGCGAAGGATGAGCGGCGCTCCCGCCCGTTCGAGGATCATGGCTTTCATGGTCGATTCGATCGGGGACATCCTCGCTCCGACTCCGTTACCCGGGACGCGGATCTCGCACGGCAGCGTGGATTCGCGTGGGCGTGTTGAGATTGATGAACGAGCGTAGCCCCGGATCGCAGCCGCGGACGCACGTCTCGGGGACGTCTCGCACGGCGACGAGGTCGTAGAGGGCGGAGACCTTGAGCGTGCCGCGGGCGATGAGTCGCTCGATCGACTCGATGCACGACCTGCGATAGACGGCGCAGAGCGGCTCGTGGAATCCGCGGACGATCGGGACGACGACGTCGGCGCCGTTCGCCAGGTCGAGAAGATACCGGACGAGTTCGGGCTCGACGTGCGGCATGTCGCATCCGACGACGAATGTGAGGTCGGTCGGCGACGCGGCGAGCCCGGCGTGGATTCCGACCAGGGGGCTGCGGGCGATGAATCGGTCTTCGGTGACGCCGACGCCGCGCGGGACGGTCCCGATGTCCCGTCCGACGACGCTCGTCTTCACGAACGACGGCGCGAGTCGCGCGTGCAGGTGCGTCAGGACGTCGCGTCCGCCGACCGCGAGCCGGTGCTTGGGAAACCCCATCCGCTTCGACTCCCCGCCTGCGAGGACGATCAGCGTCCTCGGTTCGGCGATCACAGCTCGACCCGCCAAGCGTGGGTGTAGACGTTCATCCGCTCGCCCCGCACGAACCCGCATAGGCAGACGTTCAGTGCCTCCGCCGAGCGGACGGCCGCCGCCGTCGGCGCGGAGACGGCGGCCACGATCGGGACGTCGCATCGCGCGAGCTTCCCGACCATCCTTGCCGGAACGCGCGACGAGACGAAGACGAGCGTGTGAGCGAAATCGATCCCGCGAAGCAGCCCTTCGCCGATTGCCTTCTCCAACGCGCACGTCCGGCTGACGTCCTCGACGAGAGCCAAGACTCGCTCGCTGTCGGCGAGCGCCGCAGCGTGCGTTCCGCCGGTCTCCTTGAAGGCATTCGTACGTTCGCCGACCTCGGCGGCGACCTCGAGGATCCGATTCGGACCGAGGACCCAGTCGCTCTCCACCGGATCCGGCGGAGCCGGCGAGGTCCTGTGAGAGAGCCGAATGGTGAACGTGCCCTCGCCTCCGTGAATGTCGCGGACGTCCTTCGGCGTCGAGATCAGCCCCTCGGAGAAGAGGTGACCGAGGACCCACTCTCCGAGTTCGTCCGGCGAGCAGGTCGCGCGGACGAGGATCTCGCCGGCGACCTCGATCGCGACGTCGCGCTCCGCGGCGACCGCGTCGTCGACCGACGTGACCTCGCCTGCGAGGAACCGCTTGATCGTGACTCGCTCCATCTTGCTCACGGGAGCCATCCTCTCGCGGTGGGTGTCTCTCCGCCGCCCGCCGCCCCGTCGAAGTGCGGGGAGGCTATGCCTTCTCGATTCGACACGCGGCCACCTTCAGTTCGGGGATCTTTGCCTTCGGATCGAGCGCATCGTTCGTCAATCGGTTGGCGGCCGCCTCGACGAAGTGGAACGGGACGAAGACCGACCCTTGCGCGACTCGCTCGGTCGCGCGGGCGTTGGTCGCGATCGCGCCCCGCCTGGTGACGACGCGAACCCTTCCGCCGTCTGCGACGCCGAGCCCCTTCAGGTCCTCTGGGTGGATCTCGGTGTACGGCTCGCTCACGTAGGCATTCAGTGCGTCGGACCGGCGGCTCATCGACCCGGTGTGGAAGTGCGGAAGGATCCGGCCGGTCGACAGGACGAACGGATACTCGGCGTCGGGGAGCTCGGCCGACGGGGTGTACTCGACGGGGTGAAACCGGCCGAGCCCACGGCTGAACGTCCCCTCGTGGAGGAAGGGCGTCCCCGGGTGATCGTCGGTCGGGCACGGCCACTGCAGGCCGTCCGGCTCCAGCCGCGCGTGATGGATCCCACCATAGATCGGCGAGACGGACGCGATCTCGTCCATGACGGCCGCCGGGTTCGGATAGTGCATCGGGTAGTCCATCCGAGTCGACAGGTCGGAGAGGATCTCCCAGTCGGGCCGTGCCTCACCCGGCGGATCGATCGCGCGGTTGACGAGCAGCACGCGCCGTTCGGTGCTCGTGAACGTCCCGTCCGTCTCAGCGAACGACGCAGCGGGCAGGACGACGTCGGCCAGACGTGCCGTCTCGGTGAGGAAGACGTCCTGGACGACGAGGAAGTCGAGCGCAGTGAGTGCCTCCTCGACGTGGTTCAGGTTCGGATCGGAGACCATCGGGTTCTCGCCCATGATTATCATCCCCTTGAGCGTGCCCTCCGCGGCGGCGTGCATCATCTCGACGACCGTCAGCCCGACCTCGGACGGGAGGGAGGCGCCCCACGCGTTCTCGAAGTCCGCCCGGGTGTCGGGGTCGGTCACCTTCTGGTACCCCGGGTAGACGTTCGGGAGGGCCCCGAGGTCGCACGCTCCCTGGACGTTGTTCTGGCCGCGGAGCGGGTTGACCCCGGACGAGGGCTTCCCGATCTGACCGGTGAGCATCGCAAGGTTGGCGAGCGAGAGGACGTTGTCCGTTCCGTGGGTGTGCTGGGTGATCCCCATCGCGTAGACGATGGCTGCCGCATCTGCGGCGGCGTACATCCGAGCGGCCGCTCGGATGTCGTCGACTGCAATGCCGGAGATCTCCGAGGCGCGCTCGAGCGGGAACGCCTCGAGGACGGTGCGAAGCGCATCGAACCCCTCGGTCCGCTCGGCGACGAATCCCTCGTCATGAAGCCTCTCCGACAGGATGACGTTCATCATTCCGTTGATCCACGCGACGTCCGTCCCGTTTCGCTGCCGGAGCCAGAGGGTCGCGTGCCTCGTCAGGTCGATCCGGCGCGGGTCGACCACGATCAGCCTCGCCCCGCCGTAGCGGACGGCGCGCACGATCAGGTTGGCGATCACGGGGTGGGTCTCGGTCGTGTTCGATCCGGTGACGAGGATACAGTCTGCGTTCTCGAGTTCGGCGATCGAGTTGGTCATCGCGCCGGAGCCGAACGCGGCGGCGAGGCCGGCGACGGTCGAGGCGTGGCAGAGGCGAGCGCAGTGATCGACGTTGTTCGTCCCGACGCAGGCTCTCATGAACTTCTGGAAGAGGTAGTTCTCCTCGTTGGTGCACGTCGCCGAGGAGAGGCCTCCGATCGCGTCCGGCCCGTGCTCGTCTCGGATCTCGCGCAGGCGCTGCGCGATCTCGTCGAGGGCCTCGCTCCAGCCGACTTCGACGAACGCCCCGTCGCGCTTGACGAGCGGACGGGTCAGGCGATCATCGGCTTGCACGTAGGTGTGGCCGAACCGCCCCTTGACGCAGGTCGAGCCGAAGTTGGGGATCGCGTTCGACCCTGTGACGCGGACGATCCGGCCGGCGTGGATCCACAAGTCGAGTCGGCACCCGACACCGCAGTACGAGCAGGTCGTCCGGACTGGCTCTGCCTCCCAGCGCCTCGGCGGACGAACGTCCGACTTCTCCCGGATCGCGCCGGTCGGGCAGAGTTGAACACATTCGCCGCACCCGTCGCAGACGGATGCTCCCCAGCCGCCCGGCCCGGCGGTGACGACGGCGTCGAGGCCGCGGAAGGCGTAGGAGAGGATCTGCTTCCCCTGGATCTCGTCGCACGCCTTGACGCATCGCTCGCAGAGGATGCACTTCGATGAATCGTAGACGAGGACCGGTGAGGAGGCGTCCTCCTCGGGAAGCTCGCGAGGTGCCGGGACGAATCGGCGCGCGCGCTTGTCGAGTCCGTAGCGGTAGGCGAGGTCCTGCAGCTCGCAGTCCCCGGCCGACGCGCAGACCAAGCAGTCGCAATTGTGCTCCGCAAGCAGCAGCTCGACGAGCGCGCGACGATCGGCCTCGAGCTCCTCGTCGAACGCCGTGATCGAGAGGCCGTCCGTCGCCCGAAGGGTGCAGGCGGTCGTCGTCCCCGGCCGGCCGTCGATCTTGACGAGGCAGAGCCGGCACCCTCCAGTCGGGGTCAACCGAGGGTGATAGCAGAGGCCGGGGATGTCAATCCCGTTCCGTCGAGCGACGGCGAGGACGTTCTCCCCCGCACGTGCCTCGATCTCGCGCCCGTCGATCTTGAGGCGAACCCGATCGTTCATGATCGCGCCCCCCGAATCACCGCGTCGAATGGGCACGCCACGAAGCAGGCGCCGCACCGGACGCAGAGAGTCTCGTCGATCGTGTACGTCTCATCGGGCGTCCCGTGGGCCGCGCCGGACGGGCAGACCGCAGCACACTTCCCACACGCTTTGCAGGCCTCCGGATCGATCGTGAACGCCTGGGCGAGGGTCGTGCAGACGCCGGAGGGGCAGATCCGATCCTCGATGTGCGCGCGGTACTCGTCCTCGAAGTAGCGGAGCGTCGAGAGGACCGGATTCGGCGCGGTCTGTCCGAGTCCGCAGAGGGCGGACGACTTGACGAGCCGGGCGAGCTCCCGCAGCCGATCGAGGTCCTCCGGAGCCCCGTTGCCCTCGGTGATCCGGACGAGGATGTCGCGCATCGTCGGGATTCCGACCCGGCAGGGGAGGCACTTTCCGCACGACTCGCTCGCGGTGAAATCGAGGAAGAACCGCGCGACGCTGACCATGCACGCCGTGTCGTCGAGGACGATTACTCCGCCGGAGCCCATGATCGCGCCGTGCTCGGTCAGGGACTCGTAGTCGATCGGCACGTCGAGGAGGTCGGCGGGGAGACAGCCCCCGGACGGCCCGCCGATCTGGATCGCCTTCAGCCGCCTCCCGTCCGGGACGCCGCCGCCGATGTCGAAGACGAGCTCCCGGAGCGTCGTGCCGATTGGGACCTCGACCAGGCCGGTGTTCCGGATCTGACCGGCGAGGGCGAAGACCTTCGTCCCCTTGCTCGACGCGGTTCCGACCGACGCGTACGCCTCCGGCCCGTCGCGTAGGACAACGGGGACGTTCGCCAGCGTCTCGACGTTGTTGATCAGCGTCGGGCGGCCGTAGAGCCCCGACCGCGCGGGGAACGGTGGTCGAGGGCGGGGGGCACCTCTGCGTCCCTCGATCGAGGCGAGGAGCGCCGTCTCCTCGCCGCAGACGAACGCGCCGGCCCCGATCCGGAGCTCGACGTCGAAGTCGAATCCAGTTCCGAGGACGTCTCTCCCGAGCCATCCGCGGTCGCGGGCCTGCGCGAGCGCCGTCTTCAGGTGGGAGATGGCGAGCGGGTACTCCGCCCGGACGTAGACGAACCCGTGTTGGGCGCCGATCGCGCGGGCGGCGATCGCCATCCCCTCGATGACGGCGTGCGGGTCCCCCTCGAGGAGGGCGCGATCCATGAACGCGCCCGGATCCCCTTCGTCGGCGTTGCAGACAACGTACTTGATCGCCCCCGGCGCGTCCAGAGTGAATCGCCACTTCCGCCCGGTGGGGAATCCGGCCCCACCGCGCCCGCGCAGGCCGGCGGCGAGGACCGCCTCGACGATCTCTTCCGGCGTCATGTCTGTGAGCGCGCGCTTCAGGGCCGCGTATCCGCCCCGCGACTCGTAGGCGTCGATCCGCTCGGGATCGACGACGCCCGAGTTCGCAAGGACCGTCTTTCGCTGGTGTGCGAAGAACGGGACCTCGGACGGAGAAGCCGCGTCCTCCGACCAGAGGAGGCGGGACACGATGTGTCCTTCGACGAGATGCTCGCGGACGATCTCCTCAGCGTCTTCGGGGGAGACCTGCACGTAGAGGACGTCGTCGGGGAGGATCTGGACGATCGGCCCCCTCGCGCACGGGCCCGCGCAGCCGGTCCCGGTCAGAACGACCTCGTCGGCGAGCCCGGCCGCCTCGACCGCCGCCGCCAGCTTCGCGTGGACGTCGAGCGCTCCCGCCGATCGGCAGGCGGTTCCGGAGCATACGAGAACCTCACGCCCGCTCATTCGGATGGCCCCTTCCTCCTGGCGTAGATTCGTAGGACGCGACGGACCTTCTCCGGTGTCAGTCGACCGTGGACGTCCTCGTTGACCATCATCACCGGGGCGAGGCTGCACGTTCCGAGGCAGCGGACGATCTCCAGGCTGAACAGGCCGTCCTCGGTCGTTTGACCGACGGAAATTCGAAGCTCGTCCTCGAGGGTCGCCAGAATCCGATCCGCACCGAGGACGTGGCAGGCCGTCCCGAGGCAGAGCCGGATCGTGTGCCGGCCGGGGGGGCGGGTCCGGAACAGGTGGTAGAACGTGACGACGCCGTGGACGCGACCGATTGAGATGCCGAGCGCGTCGGCGACCCGCTGCTCCGACTCCTCGGAGACGTACCCGGACTCCTCCTGAACTTGCTGAAGCGTCCGAATCAGCTGGTCGGGGCGACCCGCGTGGTCCTCGACTCGATCTTCCGTGTCCCGCGCCGGCATGAGGTCCTCGACCTAGAACAGCCCGGTGATCTCGCCGTTCTTGTCGATGTCGATGCTCATAAACGCCGGGTGGGTGGCGAGCCCGGGCATCGTGCTCATCGATCCGATCAGCGGGTAGATGAAGCCGGCGCCGACCGAGGCGCGGACCTCGCGAACCGGAACTGTGAAGCCCTTCGGTTCTCCCTTCAGGTTCGGGTCGTGCGACAGCGACAGGTGCGTCTTCGCCATGCAGATCGGAAGCTTTCCGAACCCGGCCCGCTCGTAGTTGGCGATCTGCTTTTCGGCGAGCGCTTCGTAGGAGACGCCCTCGGCGCCGTAGATGTCGGTCGCGATCTTCTCGATCTTCTCCTTGATCGACCACTCGAGCGGGTAGAGGAACTCGAAGTCGGACGGCTTCTCGCAGGCGGCAACGACCGCTTCGGCAAGCTTGCCGGCTCCCTTTCCGCCGTCGGCCCAATGCGTCGTGACGACCGAGTCTTCGGCGCCCTGGGCGACCGCGTACTCGCGGATCATCTCGAGCTCGGCCGGGGTGTCGGTGTGGAATGCGTTCACAGCGACGACGACCGGAATCCCGAACTTGAGGGCGTTCCGGACGTGAGCGCCGAGGTTGCACAGCCCCTTCTCGAGGAGTGGGAGGTTCTCCTTCGTGTACGCCTCGTCGAGCGGAGTCCCGGGCCGGACTGCAGGTCCTCCTCCGTGCATCTTGAGGGCACGGACGGTCGCGACGAGGACGACCGCGTTCGGGATCAGTCCGGAGGTTCGACACTTGATGTCGAAGAACTTCTCCATTCCGATGTCGGCTCCGAACCCGGACTCCGTGACGACGTAGTCGGCGAGCTTGATCGCGATCTTGTCGGCGACGATCGAGCTGTTCCCGTGGGCGATGTTGGCGAACGGCCCGGCGTGGACGAAGGCTGGCTGACCCTCGAGCGTCTGCATCAGCGTCGGCATGAGCGCTTCCTTCATCAGCACCGTCACCGCGCCGGCGACGCCAAGCTGCTCGACGTGGACCGGGTTCCCCTTCTTGTCGAGGCCGACGACCATCCGACCGAACCGCGCCCGCATGTCTTGAAGCGACGTCGCGAGGGCGAGAATCGCCATGATCTCGGAGGCGACGGTGATGTCGAAGCCGGTCCTTCGCGGGAAGACCGGGCTCGGAGAGCCGTCCTGTAGCTTGTCGTCGTTGAATCCGACCTGGATCTCTCGCAGCGTTCGATCGCAGATGTCGACGACGCGGCGCCACGTGATCGTCTCCGGATCGATGTCGATCCGCTTGACACCGCGCTTGGCGAGCGCTTCGTCCGACTGACGCGACTCGTGGAACATCCGCGTGTCGAGGGCCGCGGCGACGAGGTTGTGCGCGACCGAGATCGCGTGGATGTCGCCAGTCAGGTGGAGGTTGAAGTCCTCCATCGGGACGACCTGCGAGTAGCCGCCGCCGGCGGCGCCCCCCTTGATGTTGAACGTCGGTCCCATGCTCGGCTGGCGGATGCAGCACATGACGTTCTTGCCGAGCACGGTGCCGAGCGCCTGGGTCAGCCCGACCATCGTCGTCGACTTCCCTTCTCCGAGCGGAGTCGGCGTGATCGCGGTGACGTCGATGTACTTGCCGCTCGGCCGGTCGGCGACCCGATCGAGGATCGACAGCTTCACCTTCGCTTTGAGCTTGCCGTGCGGGTTGAGCTCGTCCTCGAGGATGGCGAGTTGCTCGGCGATCTGCGTGATGGGTTTTGGCTTCGCTGCTTGCGCGATTTCGAGATCGGATGGGACTCTGCCTGCCACACTCCCTCCTTACATCGTTTCGTCCGCCGGTTCTCGTCCGGCTTCAGTCTGCGTCCGTCTCCGCCGTTCAGGCGTACATGACCTCCTTCAGCTTCAGCGCTTTCCGCTTTGCGTCGATGTGGTCAATCATCAACCGCGCGGCCGCGATCGGGTCCGGCTCGAACGCGAACCTTCCGCCGACGTCCTTTTCGATCTCGTCGGTGACGTAGCGCGTCAGGTTCTCCGACCCCTCGATCGGGAACGGCATGCCGAGCGTGGTGAACACGCCGGACGAGACGAAGTAGAACCCGATCGAGACGGCCTTCTCGCTCATCCACTCCGGCGCCGCGCCGGCGACCGGCAGATCGGAGATGTCGTCCCCGAGGCCGCCCTCGTTCACCATGTTCGTCAGGACCATCAGGATTCGCGCGTTGTCGACGCACGATCCGACGTGCAGGACCGGCGGGATCCCGACCGTCTCGCAGATCTCCTTGAGCCC
>Ga0180431_10007054_pt1 | contig 13193 bp, 12 predicted proteins | sample SS_ome_11_FD_132459 | JGI IMG/M metagenome (GOLD analysis project Ga0180431, IMG submission 132459) | Hypersaline lake sediment archaeal communities from the Salton Sea, California, USA - SS_1_MS_1 metaG | ecosystem: Environmental > Aquatic > Non-marine Saline and Alkaline > Hypersaline >... | reverse complement strand
GCCAAGTTGATCATCCGCGACACGGCCATCGCGGCCGAGCACATCGTGCTCCAGGCTCAGGATCTCGGTCTGTCGACCTGCTGGATTGCGTGGTTCGAGCAGGATGCCATCCGGCCAGTTCTCTCGCTCCCATCGGACAAGTACGCGGTCGCCGTGATCACCGTCGGGTACTCCGACGCGAAGCCGAGCCCTCAGAAGCGTCTCCCGCTGGAAGAGATCGTCCACCGCGAGCGCTGGGGCGCGTGAGCGCGGTCCCCGCGAGAGCCGGAGAACGGCCCCGCACGTTGCTTCGGCGACTCAGGAGTGAGCCCTTGCCTCCGTCACTTCGCGGAGCTCGTCTCCCGAGGCGAGACGTTCCGAGAACCTCCGGATGAAGCGGGCGGCCGGGGCCCCGTCGACGATGTCGTGATTGAACGAGATCGTCAGGCAGAGGTGCTCGCGCTCCTCGGGAGAGCCGTTCACGAGCACGACCCGCTTCACGATCGAGCCGACGGCCACGGTGACCGTGGCACTGCTGAGCGGGATCGCCCACAGCGCGCCCCCGCCGAACATGCCGACCGCGGTGACACCGACGACGCCGTACTTCTGCTGCATCCGCACGCTGCGACAGGCCGATCGAACGAAGGCTCGAAGGAGACACCCCGGGATGAATCGAATCCACGTCATGCCGGCCGCCTCGCCCAATCGACGCGGACGCTCGGATTGCGCCGCGCGGATGGCCGCGTGAATCTCGAACAGCGCCCTCCGGTCCGCGCGACGAATCACGATCGGCTCAGGGACGGACTTGCCTTCCATCGTTCGCTCGACCAGCACACTGATCGCGAGATCCTCCAGAAACACGAGCTTCCGGCCCTTTCGGAAGACGTTGAACTGCGGGAACTCGCCCATCGTTCGGGCGAAGCAGGCGGTGACGTAGCCCGTGAGAGACAGCCGTTCCCCCGTGCGCTCCCGACGCTCGAGGATCATCTTCCGAGGGACCGAGATGTCGACCTCCGCCGGGAAGTGAATCGTGTTCTGCCTTCGATTCACCGCCGCGGAAGCAGCGACCATCCGCCGATTGAATCCCATCCGCTCACTCCGCGCCCCCCTGACCATGGTTCATCCCTCCGCGCCAGAGCATACGCGAGATCTTCGACGAAGCTCGCGGACACGCCGCAGTTCGACCGTGTGGATCGCCCTCCGCGCCTCGACGATACCGCTCAACCCCGGCCTCCTCCCATCTCACTTCACACGCCCTCAGGAGTCAGCTAGGCTACCGGTGAACGTGTCCCGGCTCGGGCGGGAGGGATGCTCATTGGAGGGATCGACATGCGACACGAACGACATGACGTACTGATCGTCGGCTCGGGAGCCGGGGGAGCGACCCTGGCGAGGGAGCTCACCAAACGCGGCAAGGCGGTGCTGGTCGTCGAGCGGGGCGTGTACGCCACGAAACTCGGCAGCTTCCGGAACATCCTGCCGCACTTCGACGCGAATCCGATCACCAGAACACCGAAGAAGTCGAAAGAGGGAGTAATCCTTTGGAGAACCCGGATGGCCGGCGGGTCGACGATCGTCTCGTGCGGGAATGCAACGCGCTGCCTCGAGGCGGAGCTCTCCGACTTCGGGATCACGCTCGATCGCGAGTTCGCCGAGGCCGAAGCCGAGATGGGAGCCGCGCCAATCGATGAAGGTCTTCTGTCCGACGGATCGCGTCGCATCGCCGAAGCCGCACACGCCCTCGGCTACGAGATGGAGCCGATGCCCAAGTTCATCGACCCCGTGCAATGCAAGAAGTGCGGGCAGTGCGTCATGGGCTGTCCCAGCGGTGCGAAGTGGGCGGCCACGAGGTACCTCGACGAGGCGATCGCGGGCGAAGCCGACATCGTGTACGAGACGTCGGTCGAGCGAGTTCTCGTCGAAAACGGGAAGGCCGTCGGCGTCCAGGGCGTCGGCCCGCGCGGCGACCGGGTCGAGTATCGAGCGAAGGCCGTCGTCCTCGCCGCCGGAGGTCTCGGGACACCCGTGATCCTCCGAAACTCGGGGATCCAGGATGCCGGCTCTCACTTCTTCACCGACCTCCTGGTGAACACGTACGGAGTGACCGACGGTGTGAACCTCCTCGGGGAGCCGTCGATGGCTCTCGTGAATCACGAGTTCCGCGCCGACCGCGGCTTCATCCTGTCGCCGTACGCGAACCACAGTCGGCTCGTCCGCGCGATGGAGCTCGGGCCCAAGGGCATGACCCTTCCCACGAACCGCCTGCTCGGGATCATGACGAAGACGGCTGATTCCCCTGCCGGTGAGGTCTTCCCGGATGGTTCCGTGTCGAAGCCGGTTACCGACGAGGACCGGCGCCGGCTGAACGAGGGCGCAGCGATTGCAGCGGAGATCCTCGTCAGGGCGGGTGCCGATCCGAAGTCTATCGCGACGTCGGGACCGCAAGGAGGCCATCCGGGCGGAACCGCGGCGATCGGCCAGATCGTAGACCAGAACCTCCAGACGAAGGTCGAGGACCTGTTCGTCTGCGATGCCGGCGTCCTGCCGAAGGCGCCCGGCATGCCGCCGATTCTTACCATCGCCGCGCTCGCGAAGAGGCTGGCCACGTACCTAGCCGGGTAGTGCATCCCCGGAGCTCAGCCCGAAGCCCTCTTCCCAGGACTCGCGCGAGTTCCGCTGACACTATCCCAAGTTCGCTCTCTGGGCGCGTTCCTCGGCGATTCGCTCCTCGAGGTGCGCGATCGACGGAATGAAAAGCGCCGCCATGCAGACGAGGAAGACCAGCAGGCCGCCTCCGACGTACCAGGTCCGCAGGCCGATGAGACCGACGACGGGACCGAGGATGGCGAGGCTGATGGGGTAGACGCCCTGGCAGATGCTCGTCAAGAGCGTGAACACGCGCCCCTGCATGTCCGGAGGGACGACCGTCTGAATCACCGGTGCGGTCGCTCCGTTGTACCAGGCGTTCAGGAAGCCGTTGGCCCCCATCGCCGCGACCGCCACGTAGAACAGGTTCGACGGGACGACCCCGAGAAGGACGAGCGCGAGCCCCTGGAGTCCGCCCCCGACGTACATCGTCACGACCTTCCTCTTGAACCCGCCCCACAGCGAGAGCACGAGCCCACCGGCGATCAGACCGACCCCGGTAGCCGACTGCAGCCATCCGAGCTCGAGCGCCCCGGCTTGGAAATGCTCGGTGATGAGTAGCGGAAGCAGGACGAACACCGGATTGATCACGAAATTCATGAACCCCGCGAGTGCCGCGATGTAGAAGATTCCGCGCTTCTGCCAGACGAAGCGAAAAGCGATCCGAAGGGACGTGACGAGCCGCTCCCCCTTCTCCATCGTCTCCGGCTCGGGTTGCGGAATCCGCAGGAAGAGGAGCGGCAGAATGGCGAATGCGGCGGTTCCTACGTCGACGAGCATCACGCCGTGAAGCGGCATGAGGCTGATCAGCGCAGCACCTGCGACCGGCCCGAAGACCTGGATCGCTCCCGTCATGCTCTGGTTCAGGCCGGCGATGCGCGAGAGCTGCCTCTCGGGGACGAGCATCGTGGTCGACGCGCCGATCGCCGGGCCGTGGAAGGCTCCGCCGACCGCGCGTACGACGATCACGAGGTAGACGTGCCAGATCTCCATTTGCCCCGACCAGAACAGGTACGCGAGGAGAAGAGAGACGAGAGCGATCGACGCATCGGAGATCAGGATCGTCAGCCTGCGATTCCATCGATCGACGTACGTCCCGGCAATCGGGCCGAGGACCACCGTCGGAACGATGATCCCCATCGTCGCGGTGGCAAGCACCTGTGCAGATCCGGTCTCTTGAGTCAGCCACCAGACGAGGGCGAACCCGCCGGCACGACTCCCGATCCAGGAGAGCTGCTGCCCGATCCAGATGGTGAAGAACCTACCCGCCCAGCCGTCCTTCCTCACACGACCTCCATCGCACACCGGGTGTCCCGATTCCCGAGCAGGACGGGCGGCAGAGCCGTACCACCGTAGGGCCGCTCGCTCGTTTGGGATCCCGCGTACCGTGTAGTCTCAGCGTGTCTCGGCATCGTCTCGCAGGAGTCGTCAGAAGGTCCAGAGCGAAGACCAAAAACGCGGCCGAGACACAGCAGGAGCTTCCTCCCGGCAGATCGGCGTGCTCTGTGGATCTGAGCTCTCGGTTGCCGGACTACGCGGACGCCCTCCGAGCAGATGATCGTGACGACGCAGAACCCGTCGATCTCCACCGGGCGTACGGGCTCGCTTCCCGAAGTGAACATCGAAGAGGCGAGCCGCTCCTTTCGCCGAACGTCCACGACGCGGCCAACGAGCGCCTTGGCCCTGTGGTCTGCTCGCCCCATCCTGCCACGCCGTTCTCTCCGGGATTCGAATGATGGCCCACCGATTCTTCGGGGGCAACACCGCTCACCGGTCTGTCCTGGACTCTGCCGAGGAAGCTCGCGCGCCGAGCCGACGGCTCTGGCCGTTCTGGCCCGGTGATGGGGATCAGGCCGCTTGGTCTTCGGGTATCGTGTTCTGCCTCCACAGCTCTGCCGAAACGACGGAATCTCGCCGGTTTCGACTCGGAGACGAAGCCCTGTCCCTTCTTGCATTGTGGCAGATCCGCACCCGACACACGGGTTTCTCCTCCACCGCCAACGCCTGTAGAATCACCGCATGGAGTGGCAATGGACTCCGCCGGCGATCATCCTGCTGACCACGTGCGGGCTGTCGTTCGGGCTGGCGATCCTCCTGTTCCGCCGCCGAAAGATCCGCGGTGTCTCCACTCTCGCGGCGCTAATGGCGGCAGTCGCCTACTACACGCTCGTTTCGACGTTCGAGGCCGCCGCCGTTCCGCTTTCCCGGAAGATCCTCTTCTCGAAGCTCGAGTACGTCGCCACCGGATGTGTGCCCGTCCTGTTCCTCTTGTTCGCCCTTCGCTTCACCAGGCGCGGCGCATGGCTCTCCCGCTGGCGCGCGGCAGCTCTCTGGGTCCTTCCGCTCGCCACCGTCTCTCTCGCCGCCACGAACGAGCTTCACCACTGGATCTGGACCGACTTCACTGCAGGACCCGCCGGCCTGAACATCATCATCTACGGCCATGGCCCCGCGTTCTACGCTCTGATCCTCACGATCTACGCCTACCTCCTGGCCGGCTCGGTTCTTCTCATCGGCTTCGCGGTTCGCTCACCGGCTGATCAGAGACGGCAATCGGTCATGGTCCTCCTCGCGGTGGCCGTTCCCCTGGTCTGTGGCATCCTGTATGCGGCCGGGGCCAACATGATCCCCGGTCTGAATCTAGCTCCACTGAGTTTCGCAGCCTCCGGCGCCGTGTTCGCCGTAGGCGTCGTCCCGCTGCGTCTGTTCAGACTTCTCCCGGTGGCGCGAGAGCGGTTGGTCGAGGGGATGATCGACGGAATCCTCGTGATCGATGCCGATCGGCGGATCGCGGACGTCAATCCGGCGGCCCGCAGGCTCTTCGAGCTGCCGCGAGACATCCTCGGGGACGACGCTGCTCAGTCGCTGGCCTCCTGGTCTCAGATCGAGGCGGCCCTCGATCCCGGCCACGAAACGCACGTCGAGATTGCGCTGTCTCAGGATCCGGCGCTCTACGCCGACATCGAGCTGGCCCCCCTGCGCGCGGTCCCGGACGAGCCCCCAGGCTTTCTGATCGTCGCGCGGGACATCACGAGGCAACGCCTCGCGCAGCGGGCGCTCGAGGAATCCAATGAGCGCTTGAAGGACCACGTCCGAGAGATCGAGCGTCTACAAGAAGAGCTGCGGGAGCAAGCGATCCGCGATTCGCTGACCGGGTTGTACAACCGTCGCCATCTGAACGAGATGCTCCCGCGCATCCTGAGACGCGCCGAGAGAGACGGCCTCCCGGTCTCGGCGATCCTCATCGACCTCGACCACTTCAAGGCCGTCAACGACCGCTACGGACACGGGGCCGGCGATGCCCTCCTCGAGGAGATCGGTCGACAGCTCGCGGCGCGGACACGACCCGAGGACATCGCCTGCCGCTACGGTGGCGAGGAGTTCGCGCTCATCCTTCCGCACACGCCGCTCGCCGTCGCTGCGGAACGAGCCGAGTCGCTCCGCGCTGCCCTTGGAACCTTCCTCGTCCCCGGGATCGCTCCCGATGCACCCCCCACCCTTTCCGCCGGGATCGCCGTCTTTCCGGAACACGGCGCCACCCAGGACGCGCTTCTCCGAGCGGCCGACCGCGCGCTGTACCGTGCCAAGGCAGCGGGGCGCGACTGCGTACGCACCGCCGTCGAGACCTCTGCGTAGAGAGAGCTCAGGGAGCAGGTCCTCGTTCTCGAATCGAATCGAGGTAGAAGCGGAGCGCCCGGGCAACGTACAATGAGCCCACGTGATCTGATCTAGCGGTACGACCTACACGCCACGAGTCCTGTCCCCAGCTGTCGCTGGAAGATTCCCTGTTGGAGTCATGCCCTTCGGTCGTTTGGAGGTTGGAATGAAAGAGCGGATTGTTGATGGAAACCTGGTCGTGCGCGCATTCGCATCGGATCACGTCGGCGCGCTTCATGGCGCGGTCTGCGAATCGATCGATGAGGTGGCGCCCTACGAGACGTGGTGCCACGCCGGCTATACGTCGGAAGAAGCGACGGAGCATGTAGGCTGGTGGATCGAAGCCCGGGAGAAAGAGGCGGCCTTCTACTACGCAGTGGAGGATGCCCCGAGCGGCTTGCTCCTCGGGGCGGCCGGTCTCAGCGCCTACTCGTGCGAGCACAAGCACGCGATGCTCGGGTACTGGATTCGCAGTTCCTGGACCCGGAGAGGGATTGCCACCCGTGCCGCGTCTCTCGTCTGCCGCGCGGGGTTCGAGGATCTCGGTCTCATCCGGATCAGCATCATGGTGCCCTCGGGCAACCGGGCGAGCCGTCGCGTGGCGGAGAAACTCGGCGCAATCAAGGAGGGCGTGCTCCGGCGCGAGCTCGTCCTGCCGGAGGGACCGGTTGACGTCATCGTCTACGGGCTGTTGCCGGAGGAGCTGTCTATGCAATAGAAATCTGCGGTCGGTCAGTTCCGGCGACGAAGATCGTTCGGTTTGCGGGGATGCCTCCGGAGGAAGAGCTCGTTCCGAGGCATCCCCGCCTCTCAAACGCCAATCGCGGCGGTGCTTCGACGCCAGCAACGCTGCAGGAGGTGCAGCGCTGCTCGAACGACCGCGACCATCGCAAGGTAGACGAATCCGACAACGAGAAACACCTCGAAGAACCGGAAGGACGCGTAGGCCTGGAGCCTTCCCGCACCGGCGAGATCCACGAGCGTGACGAGATAGGCGAGGGACGAGTACTTGACCAAGTAGACGATCTCGTTCCCGCACCCCGGGACCGCCTTCCGCAACGCCTGCGGGAGGACGACGCTCCCCACGGCCGTCCAGTGAGACATCCCAAGCGCGCGAGCGGCTTCCATTTGCCCGCGCGGGACCGACCGTATCGCGCTGCGGATGTACTCGCTGTGATACGCGCCGCTACAGAGCCCGAATCCGATCGTCGCCGCCGCAAACGGGCTCAACAGGAGCCCCCAGCGAGGGAGGGCGTAGTAGAGCACGAAGAGCTGAACCACCAAGGGCACGCCCCGGAAGACGCTCTGGTATGTCGCCGCCACGGCACGAAGCGGGCGTGGACCGTAGACGCGCAACAACGCTGCAACGATACCGAGGAGCAGGCCGAGCGGGACCGAGGACGCAATCAAGCGGAGCGTCGTCGTAAGACCGTCGGCGAGCCCAGGAAGGATGGAGAGCCAGACGCTCATCTCGGCCTCCGCGAATCGGTTCCAAGCCCCGGAACGGACGTTCGGCGCTCGGCCGCGAGGAATGCAAGGAGCCCCGCCTGAGTGAGGAGCCAGTACACAAGCGCGACGACCAGGTACACGAGGGTCAGCTGCCGGGTGCTCGCGGCGAGGAACTTGGCCCGACTCATCAGCTCGACGACGCCCACCACGAAGGCAAGCGCCGTGTCCTTCAGGACGATGGAGAACTCGTTGGCGAGGCCGGGGAGCGCGAACCGTAGCGCCTGAGGGAGGACGACCTGAAGAAGCGCTCGCGGGAGCGACATCCCCAACGCCCGCGCCGCCTCGAGCTGGCCGGGCTCGACCATCCCGATCGCGCCCCGCACGAGCTGCCCTTGATACGCAGCGCTTCGAAGACCGAGCGCGAGGATCGCCGCGTGCAGGGAGGAGAGGTCTATCCCCTCGATGGAGCCGAGACCGAAGTAGAACAAGAACAGCAGCACAATGGCGGGGAATCCTCGCAGGACGAGATCGAACACGCGCAGGAGCGCTCGCGCCGGCCAGGGCCCGAACACGTGCAAGATCCCGATGGGAACCCCCAGGGCAAATCCTGCTCCGAGCGCGGCTGCGAGCAGTAGCAGCGTCGTGCCGACACCGGCAAGCAGAACGGAGAGAAGACGCACGAACTCGCTCATCGATTGGTATGGGGCGGGAACCGTGGTCCCCGCCCCTTGGCTGCCGCTAGGTGCCGACGAGCCACTTCTCGACGAGCGCGTCCCACACGCCGCTCGCTTGGATCCGACGCAGCCCCTCGTTGAGCAGCTCGAGCAGATCGACGTCCTGCTGGCGCACTGCGTATCCGTAGATCTCGCCAGTCGCGATCGTTCCGACGACCGCCAAGGGTCGATCGGCAATCGACGAGATCGCCGTCGGCGCGTCCATCACGGCGCCGTCGAGGCGACCGATCTCCAGATCCTCCAGCGCCAAGAGGAAATTGTCGTAGAGGATCAGCTTCACGCCAATCCCGGAGCCGAGGACGTTCTCCTCGAGCCACGTCTGCGACGTCGTCCCTCGCTGCACGCCGACGCGACGTTCGTCCCGCATCAGCGTGAACAGGTTGAACTCCGGCGCCGTTTCTCCGTCCGGGCCGGGTCCCTCTCGCACGACGACGGCAAGATCGACCGACCAGTACGGTTCGGTGAACGCGACCCGCTCGGCCCGCGCTGCAGTGATCGTCATGCCCGACGCGATGAAGTCGATCTCGCCGGTCAGAAGCGTCGGGATGATCGCGTCCCAGTCGACCGGGACGATCTTGACCTCGAACCCGAACTCGTCGGCGATCCACTGCACGATCTCGACGTCGAAGCCGGACGGTTGTCCGTCCTCCCCGATGAACGAGAACGGAGGAAACGCGGCGTCGATCCCATCGACGTACACCGTCTCGGCAGCGACCGAAGGGGAAAGCCCGAGACCCAGCAGAGCAGCAACAGCGACAACAGAAACCCTGTTCCACAAACGATTCATTCTGTCCTCCATGGTTGATTGGCTGTCGGATGACGGGTTCGCCATCCCCGAGACATCTTCTCAGGCGTTCTGTTCTCGGTCCCTTGAGGGACCGTGCCAATCACGGTACGGAGGGCAGCATAGGCTGCGGACATTCGGAATCATGCATTCACCTCGAAGACTCAGCAATCAAGACGACTCGTCGATGCGGAGAAGCATCCGAGCGAGTTCAACGACGGCGCCGGATCTAGGCGTGAATGCCGTGATGGTGGAGGTGGAAGGAGAGCGAGCGATTCGGTCGAGCCGGTGCGTTGGGCTTCAGCATGGCGTACCACCTCCCGTTGGATGGCCCGCATTGTAGGAGCAGGCGACCGGGCGTGCAACAGCCTCCCCGATCCCCCCCCCGCCGCGCGAAGCGACCGGCACGGCGGGCGGCTACGCGGCGATTCTCCCGTAACTCGGCTGGGTCATCGAATGCGCGGGAGAGGCTTCCGCTCACCCAAGAGCCTTGCGAACCATCATCGACACAAGGAGACCCGCGGCCTTGATTGAGACGAGCGCTCTACGGATGAACCGCTCCACCGCTGAGGATTGGTGAAACGGCACGTCCTGGATCAACACGCATTCCCGACCCACGCTCGCTTGGGCTACGCGAGCCCACGGATCGGTGATTGTCGTGAGGCCGCGCCACGTCATCTTGCCTTCCTCGCCGTAACGATTCGCCGCGAACGCCCAGGCATCGAAGAAGCTACCGATGAACTGGCTGGCCAGCACGTCTGTCCCCAGGTCAGCCAGCCCCACCAGGACCACGTCCGGTCGGTCCCTTCGGATCATCCGGATCAGCGTCCTGCTCCTTGCATCTGCGCAGACGAGGATCGCGACGTTGAAGCCATCCACATCGACTGTGGTGAGCGCTAGCTCACCCGGCGAGAAGAACTTGTTGACGATCCAGAACTTCCGATGAGTGGCCAAGATCTCGCCCTCCGGGGAGATCAGAACCAGCGTGTTGTAGAGATTGCCGCCCGCCTCTTCGGTCAATCCAAACGAGATGTAGACATCGTGCTCACGCGCAACGTCCGAGATGTAGTCCGTCGACGGCCCGGGCACAGGCTCGGCGATCGACTCGTGGTAGGCCTGTGTCTCGCCAGGCTTGTGAAACAGGCCGAGGATCGTCTCTCCGAAGTGGAAGAGCCTCACGCGGGGATGTGCCTCAAGCGTTTCCTCGATGACCTGCCGTACGCGCAGACGGTTGTTGACAGGATCCGGATCCACGGTCATCGTGGCCGTCGCAATCGTGATCGATTTCGCTTGAGACCTGATGTCGGCCATGTTTGCCTCCTGAGAAGCCGAGCTGCCGACGTCCGCCGGCATGCTCGTGGGGTTCGGGTTTGGCGAGAGTCCCATCGCGAGAATCCCCGCGACGGCCAGCAGACCAACAGAAGATGAGAAAGACATGCTTATCCCTCCCGTGTAATAGAGCATTGTTACGGTGCGTCCGTCTCTCCAACGCCTCGCCCGCCACCTCCCGAGTCGCAGCCCTCGACTCGCGGACTTCGAACCTTGGTCCTCGGAACGCGGGTACCGCGTTCGTTGGTTCCGGCTGAACCGGACGGGACGTTCCGACCACTCACCTGCGGCGGCCGGACGTCGGGTTCGTGCCCCTCGTCGAAAGGGTTCCGGTTGACATCCTCGATCGCGGCGACGGATCGTGAGCGCAAGAAGATCGGCCTCGCGCGCACCTCGACGAAAAGCGAGAGCCTCGATACCTCGACTGGCGGGAATCGCTCGCACGTAGGTACGAGGAAGAGGGTCTCATCGAGAAGGCCCTCGTGGCCTACCGTCAGTACATGTCGATCAGTCCGAGGATGGAGCGCGCGCTCCGCGCTCGAGTGTGAGCTGTGGGCACATCTCGAAGGAGGTTGCGGACGAGGTCTTCCCGGGAGCATGCCCCCCACACTCGACGAGGCGTTCAGACGTTCACCGGCGAAGCCCGGGACAGCGAGGAGGAATCCGATGAAGCGGTTTCTGATCTGTGCGGACGTGGAAGGCGCCTCCGGTGTCGGCCGCGACGAGATGCTGAGCGGAGACGAGTTCCAACAGGTACAGGAGATGATCACCGGCGACGTCAACGCGTGCGCTCGAGGGATCCGACGCTCCGAGCCGGAGGCTGCCATCGACCTGTTCGACGCACACGGGCTCGGCGGGAACGTCCTGGAGGAGAGCCTCGAGCAGGGCGTGCGCCTCCTCGGCGGAGGGTGGGTCGACGTCCTCTTCCCGCTCGTGTCCGCCGGCGAACTGGCCCGGTACGACGGCCTCTTCCTTCTCGGGCAGCACGCGGCCAACGGCACGAGGAACGGATTCATCAGCCACACGAACAGCGAGCTCGTCGCGCTCCGAGTGAACGGTCGCGACGCCGGGGAGGCGGAGCAGCTCGCCTGGCTCGCGGGTGCACACGGCGTTCCGACCCTCCTCGTCGTCGGCGACGACGCGACAGGAAGAGAGGCGAACGCCCTCCTTCCGGGCGTGAGGACCGTCTCGGTGAAGTCGGCCGTCGATCGGAAGAAGGCCGAGTGTCGACCGGTCGATGAGGTGTGGCGTGAGATCGAGTCGGCGGCGAGCGGCGTCGCCGCGAGCGCGGCGAGCGCCGAACCGAGCACCGTCGAGGAGCCCGTCCGGATCGTCGTCTTCCTGGCGCATCCGTCCATGCTCGAGCCGGCCAAGAAGTTCCGCGGCGTCTCCCTCGAAGGCGAGAGCGGCGTCCGGTTCGAGTCGGCCACCTTCGTCGATGCGTGGTTCCACTACCAGACGATCGCCCGCGTCTGCAGCGAGTTCGGCCTGTACAGGGAGGCTGTCCATCGGTTCCTCGATCTCGACGGCGCGAAGGAGCTCGCATCGAAGATCACGTCGGAGTTCCGCGACCTTCCGCACGCGGAAGGCTCGCCGATTCCGAACGTGAAGTACTAGCTGCGAGCGACCCAGCAAGGCTTCGGGACGTCTGCCCCGAGTCCTAGCGCGCTCCGGAGGCGTGGCGGTGGAACGCCTTCGCGACGATCCTCCAGTCCTGCCCGATCCTCACGAAGGTGACGAGGTCCGTGTACTCCAGCCGCCTCTGGCGGAACACCTGAACCTTGCACACGGCAACCTTCCCGGTGATGTCGAGCACGGCAACCTCGAACGTGCGCTCCGGAGCGGCCCCCTTCGGTTCCGAGCGCGCGGCCGGGTCGGGCCTCATCCACCCCACATCGGTGATTCGCCCTGTGCGACCGTCGAACGCCGGGATGAGGATCTGAAACTGCGGATGGAACGCGGAGTCGGCCAAACGTGGGCCACGGGCCGCGTACATGTCCAGCACGTACGATTCCCGAAGGATACGAAGCAGCTTCTTCTCGTCTTGTTGGCTCACGGAGGACACCTCGGAATCACTCGTTGCAGCGCAGGATATGCACGAGTATACTGCGCGCCAGATGGATCGTCCGTCGGCCACGGCGGATGCGAGACCGGCTGACCGAAGTCTCGGTCGGCCTTTTTCTTTGTCTGCAGAAGAAAGGAGCGATGCCCAGTGACCCACTTCCGGAGACTCTGCGGCGAGAGATGCTATCTCTCCCCGCCGGACGAGTCCGATGCAGAACGCATCAAGGCGTGGGACAACGACCTTGAGGTCCTGCTCGCTGCGTCGATGGACGGCGTCTCCACTCCCGCGTCCGCGCTCCATCGCTCGCCCGGTCAGGTTCCGAAGATGCTCGACCACATGATGATGATCGTCGATCTGGAAACGGACACGTCCATCGGCTGGTGCGCGCTGTTCTGTCAGATCGCCGTCAATCGGCGCGCCTCGCTCGGGATCATCATCGGCGACAAGGCGTATTGGGGACGCGGCTACGGCGAGGACGCGGTGAGGTTGACCCTCGATTACGGCTTCGGCGTGCTCGGCCTAAACAGCGTCGAACTCGGCGTGTACGCGT
>Ga0180431_10007052_pt1 | contig 13198 bp, 8 predicted proteins | sample SS_ome_11_FD_132459 | JGI IMG/M metagenome (GOLD analysis project Ga0180431, IMG submission 132459) | Hypersaline lake sediment archaeal communities from the Salton Sea, California, USA - SS_1_MS_1 metaG | ecosystem: Environmental > Aquatic > Non-marine Saline and Alkaline > Hypersaline >... | reverse complement strand
TTCGTCACACCCAACGTCCTCAACGTCCTCGTCGACAAATTCGACCTAAAACCCATAACCACACCACAGGAGGACCTCGCCGCTATGCTCGCCTGATAAACAACCCATAACAATCCCTGCCCGGTGGCACCGCCAAGCGCCAAAGGCTTTACCACGTAAAGCCGCCGCGCTTGGGGGTGTCCTACCGACAGGGGGCGACCTATCACAGTGGCGAGAGCATCCTGCCCTTGCACAAAATACTGTCGCGAGGCGATACGATTGTCATTCACGCGACACGGAGCGCAGCGGAGAGCCCGTTTTCGGAAAGCGGGCATCCAGACCACCCAAATCTTAAAACACAAAATACCTTGAGACCAACCTAACATGCCCACCCGAAACATCATCAAAATCGACGAAGAAAAATGCAACGGCTGCGGCCAATGCGTCACCGCCTGCGCCGAAGGCGCCCTTGCCATCATCAACGGCAAAGCAAAACTCATCAGCGAAACCTACTGCGACGGCCTCGGCGCCTGCCTGGGCCACTGCCCCCAGGAAGCCATCACCATCGAACAACGACCCGCAGACGACTTCGACCAGGCCGCCGTCGACGCACACCTCGCTACCCAAAAACACACCAACGCCCACTCACCAAAACCTGCCACCTGCCCCGGCATGATGAACCGACAATGGAACACCCCCGCCGCCAACCAGAATCCCCAGACCAACACCCCCTCCGCCCTCACCAATTGGCCCATCCAGCTACACCTGCTCACCCCCTCCACGCCCTGCCTCCAACACGCCGACCTCCTCCTCGCCGCCGACTGCACCGCCTTCGCCCTGGGCGACTTCCACAACCAACTCCTCACCAACCGCCAACTCGCCATCGCCTGCCCAAAACTCGATAACACCGACGCCTACCTCGAAAAACTCGTCGCCATCTTCCGCACCGCCCAACTGCGATCCCTCACCGTCGTCCACATGGAAGTCCCCTGCTGCGCCGCCCTCACCCGCCTCGTCCAAAACGCCCTCGCCCAAGCCCCCCTCCAAATGACCTTCCAAGACATCACCCTCTCCCTCCAAGGCCAAATCCTCCAACGCACCCACATCCAACCCTGAACAACCCTGCCCCTCGCTCCCACCGCCAACACCCCCTGGCTAAACGACCGTCGCCAACCCCAACCACCGCGCCTCACGCCCCGCCAACGCCTCCCGCACCCCCTGCAAATCCACTTCCCCTTGGCTCTCCCTCCGCGCCACACCCAAAACAACATCCCCTCCATCCAAAAGCCAATCCGACTCGCCCGCCCCCGCCAGCGCGTGCGGCCCATAAAACAACAACACCCCATACGCCTGACGCAACTCTGACCACACCGCCCCACCCTCGCCCGCCGACAACGACCCCGACAACACCCCCCCCGCACCCATAAACGCCAACCCCGGCAATATCGTCTCATGAATCATCGACCCCGCCTCACCTCTACCGACACGCCACTCCGCCAACCCCGGCTCGCTCGGCAAATCAAACACCGCCGACAAACCCCCCTCGCCTCGCTCCGCCTCGATCAACAACACCCGCACGCCCCGACGCACCAACGCCGTCGCCAGCGTCACCGTGAACCGCACCGACACCTCCGCACACCCTACCCCCGACAACACCACCGACGCCGAACCCCGACCTGCTGCCTCCTGACCGATCACCTCCGCCCAGTGCTCCGGATCCGACCCCCCACTCGCCTGACTACCCCGACCCGCCCCCGCCGCAATCGCCGCCGCCTGACTACCCGCACGCCCCAGTTCCCCCCCCGGCTCCTCATCCGATGGCCCCAACTCACAACACCCCCCGCGACCCCGTCGCGCCCCAGACCAAAACACCGGCAACAACAAACCCAACAAAAACCCCGCCATCGCCACCCCTCCCAGAATCGCCTGCTGCGTCACACTCGCCACCGACTGACGCCTGTACCCGCCCGGACCAATCAGCCGCGCCACCTGCCTCCCTTCCCACAACGCCTCATCCCCCCCGGCTCCTCCCCCTACACTCTTCAACCTCGACAGCCGACCCAATGCTCCCGCCCGCGCCTCACGCAACACCTCCTGACGGGCCATATTCGCCGCCAGAGACGCCTCCGCCCGCGCCAGCCGACCCCGAACCTCCACCTCAAACGCCCCCCACTGCTCCTGCGCCACCCGCAACGTCAACATCTCACGACGAACGACCAATTCCCGACGCACCAACTCCCAACGACGACGCGCCTCCCGCTGCTCCCGCAACAGCCGCACCCGCTGACCCTCCTGCTCCGCCTCCCCTACCCGCCGCTCCAGATCCACCAACTGCTGACTCAGCCTGTGCCCTTCACCACCTAAACTCTTCAACTCCCGGTCCGCCCTCACCCTCGACTCAAGTGCTCCCTCCAGAAACGCCGCAAACTCTCCACGCGGGCTCTGCGAAGCTCCCCGCGCCAACTGATCACGCAAATCCGCACAACTCAACGACAGATCGTACTGCGCAATCTCCAGCTCCGTCAGCTCACGATGCGACGCCGCGTAAACCGCACCCGCCTCCCGAAAACTCTCCAGCTCCCCTGCCCCCAGCCAATCCTCCGGACGCTCCCCCACCATTCCCGCCTCCCGCTCCAATTGGCCCCGATACGCCACATAACGAGACACCACCCCAGCAAACGCCTCCGTCCAATCCGCCAACACCGCCCCCCCACACCGAACCTCTAACGTGATATACCCCCGCTGCGACGCCACGCCCACCGCGTAACGACGCCCCAAAGGCTCCAGCTCCTCCGCCGCCAGTCGCCGCAACACCACCGACTGACCACGCGCAAACCCCTCCCACGACCCCTCCGCCCCCTCAACCAGCTCAAAACTGAAACTCTCCCTCAGCACACAATCATCCGGCAGATAACGACGCACCCCCAGCTGACCCAGACCATAAAATCCCACACCCAATATCACCGCCAGGATCAAACGCAACAAAAACCTGTATAGGCCGCCTACCATCCGATCTCCTCACCCTTCCTGCAAAAACGCGCACAACGGTCAAGCCCTGTTATAAACCAAAATGGTCCGCAAGACACCCCCTATTGTCCCCCCCATCACCGCCAACAGTTCACTTATCCGACCTCTGCGCCAACCGATGCGCCCGTATATCACCCGACACCAGCACCCGCATCAACACGCTCACCTTGTCATCATCATGTAATATCTGCCGAATATGACGATTGTATCGCTTGGGCTGACTGGGAGAACTGACACAACGGGCCCCGTCACCCGAAGAAACCTCCCCTGCCCCCTCAACGACTGCTGCCTCGCCCACGCCCGCCGGCGACGCCTCATCCGCCGCCACCTCGCACCCCCCATCAGACCGCCCCGCTACCTCGCCACACCCCGCCGACCGACCCCCGCCAGCCTTGCCCAACACCTCCAGCCGCGCCACCACCAAATCGTGCCGCGCACGCTCAATATCGTCCAAATCACCCAGAACATCCTCCCCTGCCAGAGACCGCCCCTCATCGGCCCCACCCCGACCCCTCACTACACCTGCCTTTTTCCTGCGAAACAGCACCCGTTCACCTCACGCATAACGTGTCCCGGACATCTTACCCGCGCCAAAAACAACCACACGCATAACGTGTCACAGGCATCTTGCCCGCGCCAAAAACAACCACACGCATAACGTGTCGCGGGCATCTTGCCCGCGCTAAGAACAACCGTCCCCAACACTCTACCACCAAACGCCCCCCTATTCAACCGTCACGCTCTTGGCCAGATTCCGCGGCTTGTCCACGTCATGCCCCCGCAACACCGCCGCATGATACGCCAACAACTGCAAAGGCACCACCGTCAGCAAAGGCTGCAACGCCTCCAGCGTCTCCGGCACCGTAAACACATGATCCGCACAACGACCCAACTGCTCGTCACCCTCCGTCGCCACCGCGATAATCTTGCCCCCGCGAGCCTTGACCTCCTCCACATTGCCCACAATCTTCTCATACTGCGTCCCCCGCGGCGCCACAAACACCACCGGCATCTCCGGCGTGATCAACGCGATCGGACCATGCTTCATCTCCGCCGCCGGCAAACCCTCCGCGTGTATGTAACTAATCTCCTTCAACTTCAACGCCCCCTCCAACGCCACCGGAAACTGATATCCCCTGCCCAGATACAACCAATTCTCCCGATGACAATACTCCGCCGCCACCGCCCGAATCGCCTCACTCTGGCCCAATATCGATTCAATCTGCTCCGGTATCTTCGACAACGCCTCCACATACCTCTCCAACGTCTGCTGCGACATGTGACGCCGCCGCGCTATATACAACGCCAGCATCGTCAACACCGCCAACTGACCCGTAAACGCCTTCGTACTGGCCACCCCAATCTCCGGCCCCACGTGAAGATAGATCCCCGCGTCCGTCTCCCGCGCAATCGTCGACCCCACCGCGTTGACCACACCCAACACCAACGCCCCTCGCTGCTTCGCCTCCCGCAACGCCGCCAACGTGTCTATCGTCTCGCCCGACTGACTGACCACCAGCATCACCGTCCCCTCCTCGATGATCGGATTGCGATAACGAAACTCGCTCGCGTAATCCACCTCCGTCGGCAACCCCGCCAACTCCTCCAACAAATACTCACCCACCAACCCCGCGTGCCACGCCGTCCCGCACGCCGTAATCAATACACGACGCGCCCGAACCAGATCACGACTCACCCCCGCTATCCCCCCCAACACAACCTCACCTTGACCCGTGTGCAACCGCCCGCTCGTACACGCCCGCATCGTCGCCACCTGCTCGAATATTTCCTTCTCCATGAAATGCTCGAACCGGCCCAACTCAATCTCGTCCAGCGAATACTCCAACTTCTCCACCCGCGCGTGCACCGGCTCATTGTCAACCGTACTAGTCGTATAACCGTCCCGCGTGATAACCGCCAACTCGTTGTCACCCAGATAAATCGCCTGCGTCGTGTGCTTCACAATCGCCGCCCCGTCGCTCGCCACAATAAACTCCCCCTTGCCCAGACCCAGCACGATCGGACTGCCCCGACGCGCCGTAATCAATACCTCCGGCGCCTCCCGACATATCACCGCCACACCATACGTCCCCACCACCTCCCGCAACGCCAAACGCACCGCCGTCGCCAGACGCTCCCGCCCCGACACGCTCGCCGCCGCCCCGTCAAACTGCGTCGGATCATGATAAAACACACTGATCAGATTCGCCAACACCTCCGAATCCGTCTCACTCCTGAAACAACACCCCTTGCCCATCAACCACGTCTTCAGCGTCGCGTAATTCTCGATGATCCCGTTATGCACCAACGCTATCTTGCCCGTATGATCCAGATGCGGATGCGCATTGGCCGTGCTCGGAGCCCCGTGAGTCGCCCAACGCGTATGAGCCACTCCCACCGTACCCGTCGTCGGATGCTCCGCCAACAACGCCCCCAACGCCGAAATGCGACCCACCGAACGCACCAACTGAATCTCACCCCCCTCAGGACCCAACACCGCCACTCCCGACGAGTCATACCCCCGATACTCCAACCGCTTGATCCCCTCCAGCAATATCGGCTCCGCCGCCTTCTCGCCCAGATACGCCACTATTCCACACATAGCCTTCGCTCCGATAACCGACCTGCACCCCAGCCACAAACACACCTTCTCTCTTCTCTTTATGTCGTATCGGCCCCTCCGGCCAGACCATTCACTCCTTTTCCGCAATCTCGCCAGCCGCCCCGACAAAAAACCTCCCACCAGGCTATCCCCTCACCACAACCAGCCCACACACCGCACTTGAGCCCCAAATGCCGAATTGATACTTGCAAATCGCCCAAACCGCTTTGATAATGTCCCCGGCCCAACACGCCCCCAGGCAACCTTTGGCACCAGAAAACACAGCAGCTACCGCACGAGGACAAACCCCGAATGACCGACAAAAACTACAACACCCAAAACCAAACCACCGCCCATGTCGTCTCTCACACCCACTGGGACCGCGAGTGGCGCTGGCCCCTATGGCACACCCGCCTGCTACTCATCGACTTCCTCGACCAACTCATTCCCCTCCTCGAAAAAAACACCTATCCCTCCTTCGTCCTCGACGGCCAAGTCATTCCCGTCCTCGATTATCTCGAAATCCGGCCCGAAATGCTCCCGCGAATCAAAAAACTCGTCCAAGACGGAAAACTACTCGTCGGACCCTGGCTACTCCTGCCAGACGAATACCCCATCGACGCCGAAGCACTCGTCCGCAACCTACTCATCGGACGACGCGCCGCCCAAAAACTCGGCCACGCCTTCAACGTCGGATACACCTCCTTCGGCTGGGGACAAACCGCACAACTGCCCCAAATCTACGCCGGATTCGGCATCGACGTCGCCTTCGTCGGCAAACAGGTCAGCAAAAAACGCGCCCCACAATGCGAATTCCTCTGGCAAGCCCCCGACGGCACAAAACTGCTCACCAGCCGCTTCGGAAAAACAGGCCGCGCCAACTTCTACTTCAAAGCACACCTCCAAATGCTCTTCGGCATCGATTACGAATCACCCGATTGGCGCTTCCTCTGGCACAAAGGCCTGACTCCCTACCACCGCGCCGACGCCCCCCAACACGAACAGGAACACCAACAACTCCAACAACCCACATCATGGCACCCCCAGACCGTCACCAAAAAACTCATCAACAAAACGTGGGCCACCACCGACGAATCCGTCCTGCAACACGACCGCCTCTTCATGAACGGCTCGGACTTCGCCGCCGCCCAGCCCCTCTTCCCCGATATGCTCAAAAAAATCAACGAAGTCGACTCCGACCGAAACTGGATCCACACCAGCCTCGCCGATTTCGTCAACCTCATGCGACAAAAAATCGACACCAGCAAAATACCCCTCGTACTCGGCGAACTACGTGACGGCCCCGCCGGCTCACTCACCGGAAACGCCCTCGCCACACGACTCGACCTCAAACGACGCAACAAACAAGCTGAAAACCTCCTCATCCGACTCGCCGAACCCCTCGCCGCCTACGCCGCCCAAAACGGCGCACACTACCCCAACACCCTCCTCCAACACGCCTGGCGATCCCTCCTCGAAGCCCACTCCCACGACTCCATCAACGGATGCACCCAGGACAAAACCGGACGCGATGTCGCCAACCGACTCGACCAGGTCATCGACGCCGCCCAGGCAATCGCCGACAGAGCCATGCAACACCTCGTCAAAAAAATCGACCTCACACCCTTCAACACCGACGACGTCCTGCTCGTCGTCTTCAACCCCATGCCCTACCCGCGACGCGACATCCTCCAAGCCTACGTCGACATGCCAGACAACGCCCCAAAAAACCGTAACTGGAGACCCTACGCTCCCTCCGAAGCCCTCACCGTCTACGACGACGCCGGCACACCCGTACCCACCCAATGGCATGGCTTCACCTCAAAAACCCTGCCCGTCGCACAACTCCACAGCCGGGCACTGCCCTTCAACTGCCTCAGACACCAACTCCTCTTCGACACCGGCACCCTGCCCCCAGCCGGCTACAAAGTCTTCAAAGTCGGCCCCATCGCACCCGTCGGCCAAACTCCAACACCCGCCAACGACGAAGCCGCACGCACCGACACCATCCTCAAAGCCCCAAACGTCCTCGAAAACCAACACCTCCGCGTCGTCATGAACCCCAACGGCACCTTCGACCTCACCGCCAAAGCCCTCCAACACACCTTCCCCAACCTCAACTACTACGAAGACCGCGGCGAAATCGGAGACTACTGGACAAACCACCGACCGATGAACGACCAGATCCACGCCTCCATCGGCGCCTCCGCCCGCATCTGGGCCCAGAACGCCGGACCCCTACAGGCCTCCCTCGTCAGCCAAGTCGCTCTCCAACTGCCTCAAAACGCCGACAAAACCCAACAGCAACGCAGCGAAAAACTCCACAACCTCACCATTAAAACCACCATCACACTACGACACGACGCCGAACAACTCGACGTCGACGTCACCTTCGATAACCGCTGCAAAGACCACTACCTACGCGCCATCTTCCCCACCAACCTCACCAACGCCACCCACGCCGCCGCCGGTGGCCACTTCAACGTCGACGTCAGACCCATCCGACCCCAGGGGCCCAGCGAACACGCCGTCTGGCCCGACATGGCCACCCAACCCCAACAGCGATTCCTCGACCTCTCCGACGGACAGATCGGCCTCGCCTTCATACACGACTGCCTCACCGAATACGAAGTCCTCGACAACACACAACGCTCCGTCGCTCTCTCCCTCCTCCGCGCCGTACGCTCCTGGATCTGCACCGAAACACGCGTCGGCTCCGAATTCCCCTCCCAAAACGGAGCGCAAATGATCGGCCAACAACACTACCACTACGCCCTCAAACCCCACACCGGCGATTGGCAAACCGCAAACATCCCCCTCGCCGCCGACCTCTTCAACGCACCCTGCCCCATCGTCCAGACACGAAAAAGCACTGGCCACCTACCCACCTCCGACCACTCCTTCTGCCAAATCGACAACAACCAACTACGCTTCTCTACACTCAAACAAGCCGCCGAACACAACGCATGGATCATCAGACTCTACAACCCCACCCCCGACACACAAACCGCCAACCTCCGCCTCGCCCATACCATACAAAACGCCTACCTCACCAACCTCAACGAAGACCGCACCGAAACCCTCACCCCACAAAACAACACCCTCACCATCGACGCACCGCCACACAAAATCCTCACCATCGAATGCGAACTAACGTGACGCGGGCATCTTGCCCGCGCTAAAACTAACCGTCGCCCAAGGCGACACCTTAATGCCACCTCGTAAACACTGATCTTCCCTTGGAGATATCTCATGACCAGAAACTGTGACGTCATGGTCGCCGGCCACCTCTGCCTCGACCTCATCCCCCAGTTCCACCAAACCGGAATCACCCGCATCGAAGAACTACTCCGACCCGGCAAACTCGTCAATATGGGCAATATCAAAATCAGCACCGGCGGACCCGTCTCCAACACCGGCATCAATATGAAAAACCTCGGCAACCAAGTCAGCTTCTGCGCCCGCGTCGGCGACGATCAACTCGGACAACTCACCGTCGATTTCCTCAAAAAAGCCGGCACCGTCGACGGCGTCCACCTCGCACACGGCGTCTCCAGCTCATACACCGTCGCCCTCGCCCCTCCCGGCATCGACCGCATCTTCCTCCATAACCCCGCCACAAACGACACCTTCGGACCCGACGACCTCAACCCCGACGCCATCAAAAACTGCCGACTCTTCCACTTCGGCTACCCACCCCTCATGCAACGCATGTACGCCGACAACGGTTCCCAACTCGAAAAAGTCTTTCTAATCGCTAAAAATGCCGGCGCCACCATCTCCTGCGATATGGCATTGCCCGACCCCGCCTCACCCGCCGGAAAAGCTCCCTGGAGAAAAATCCTCCAACGTATCCTCCCATACATCGACATCTTCACCCCCTCACTCGAAGAAACCTTCTACATGCTCCACCCCGACGAATTCCTCCGACTAAAAGAACAACACGGCGGCGCCGAACTCATCGACTACGTCTCACCCCAACAATACGCCGACCTCGCAGACGAACTGCTCCAACTCGGCGCCAAAGCCGCCACCCTCAAATCCGCCCACCGCGGCTTCTACATCAAAACCGCCAACCAGGCCACACTCCAGACCATGCCCGCCGCCAAACCCGCCAACATCGACAACTGGGCCAACCGACAACTATGGATACCCGCCTTCGCCGTCGAACACTTCGGCAGCCAAACCGGATCCGGGGACTCCTCCATCGCCGGACTCCTCACCGGCTTCCTCAAAGGCATGACCATCGAAAAATCCTTACGACTCGCCGTCACCTGTGGCCTCCAAAACGTCCAGGTCCTCGACGCCGTCAGCGGCATCACATCCTACGACCAAACCGCCAACCTCATGAACCAGGACCTGCCCCTCATCGACCCCAACATCAACGACGACAACTGGCAATGGTCCCAACAACACCAACTCTGGGCCGGACCCGGCGACCCTCTAAACTCCTGACGTGACATGGAAATCTCGCCCATGATTAAAACGTGTCGCAAGCATCTTGCCCGCGCAAGAAATAACCGTCGCCAAAGCCGACACGATTTGTCACCCCCGCGCAACCGGGGGGCCAGTAGGGCGGGCCGTGCCCGCCATTCAAATAAAACGTCGCGCAGCGACACCGTGTCATTCCCGCAAAAGCGCGAATCCAGGGTGCCGGCAAAAGGCCCCCTTGCTTACACAAAGACTTTCTCTACAACCTGTAAAGTGGACCCTCAGGCCCATATATTAGCTAACAAAAAATAAGGTGCTCAAATGACCACACAAACTCCCAAAAGACAAATCACCGTCCCCGCCGGCTCCACCATGACCCCCGACGACTACCGACACTTCCTCCAAAACGCCTACCAACTCATCGCCCAATTGCCACAGTACCTCGCACCCTCCGAAACCATCGACGCCCTCGAATTGGCTCACCTCATCCCCCCCGTCAAGGAAACCGCACTGGCCATCTACGTCGGCATCAACGACGCCGCCTGCTCCAAAGCACTCGTCACCGCCCTGCTACCTCACCATGGCCACAACAACGTCTTCGTCTTCGACAACCAAATCTACTCCGGCCGCGACGACGTCCCCGCCGGCACCGCCGACGCACGACAAATCCTCAATGGCTTCACCCCACCCAACGACTCCTGGAACACCGACTGGACCTACGTCATGATCCAGGACCCCCAACGTACCTTCCAAAGCCTCTGGAAAGAAAAAGGCTACGTCGACATGATACCCGCCAAATTCGAAGACTTCACCATGCTCACACACCCCGACCAAAGCAAACTCTGCACCTTCATCGACCCCAAAGCCTTCCAACACCCCATCAACCAGACCCGACCCTACCTCAAACAAGCCCGCCAAAGAGGACAACAACACGCCCATGAATTCCACATCCCCGCCGACATCGCCGACGAATTCAAAAACCTCGAACCCGTCATCCTCCACCAGGGCGAAAAACTCTACGTCGCCACCAACGACTTCGGACCCTGCGCCCACGGCTGGTCCAACACACACCCCGACAACAAAACCCTCGCCGTCGTCAACGAAAACTCCGCCGTACCACTCGACCTCGTCATCGCCAAACCACCCGTCCAACAAAAATACGCCCAACAACTCAAACCCGCTCTCGGCAGCGCCGATATGACCACCGACTGGTTCCACCGAGGACGCGACATCGTACGCCTGCCCCTCCTCGGAGGCCTCTTCAAAGGATAAGACGCGGATTTCCCAGTTAAACAGTTACGCAGAAAGTAGAATGTGATAGGATAGGCATTCGAGAGTGCGTTCTATGAGGTGTTTTGTGTTTCAAAAGGCATAATCCGAGGGGGCAGCGACGCAACGATGCTTTACCAGATGCCTTTTCATAACCTGAAATTGCGCACACCTTAAGCTTACGCCATATAAGAACTTATGGTAAAAAGCCATTGAAAGGAGCTCTTGATGATTTCGTTAAAACATTTCCGTTCATTCAGCTTGTGTTCTCGTGACGTCTTCCTTTCACTTGCGATGTTTATCGGCCTGTGTCTTTCGACGTTTGCTACAGCCGATGCCATGGTGTATCGTCCGCAAAGGACCTCTCTTTGGGATGTCTGGATGCTCTATCACAACGGTGAGTATCACGTCTATTACGGTGCTGCCGGAAAAGGAGAAAATGGCGTTGGACACGCTGTTTCCAAGGATGGGGTCCATTGGACAGAAACCGAGTTAGCCGTCGATCGAACCGGAAAATGGATGGGAAGTGGCTACGTTTGGAGATCGCCCAATTTCGCAACAGACGGAAAATTCCAGTGTAATATGTCATGTTTCCCACCACAAGGTGGGCTCGGCATCTGCTTTGCAGAATCGACGCAAGGCCCAGGTACCGGATGGAAAGTCGTTCACTCACAGCCAGGCGTCGAAAAAATCTTTACGGTCGATAAGCGATGGTATACAGCTCAAGGACCGCAAATGCGTTGGGACTGTATAGCGGTAATGCCCCCCGTGAACGGCAAATTGTATGGATACTGGTCGGCGAAACCCAAAGACGGCTCCTACGGATTCGGATTCGGCGAATCAACCGACGGCATCAACTGGAAAGCTCTGCCACCACCGAAAGTCGATTGGGGAAAATTCTCCGGCAGTAAACCCTCTCACTGTGAGCTGGGCGATGTGCAAAAGGCATCCAACGGAAAATACTATGCATTGCTTAACCACAGTCTGAAAAATGGTGCCGGTAGCCGCATGATCCAATTGATTGCCGACAAGCCAGAAGGTCCCTTTGTTGCCGCTCAGAAAAACGCCGGCATCATGGAAGGCGATGTGCACTTCGCACGTTTTCTCAACGCACCTGATGGACTGTTGATCATCCAACATGTGATGACAAAAGAACCTGGCCATGGCAAGTGGGGTACCTACAATGCGCCGATTAAGAAAGCCGTCGTCGACGAAGAAGGCATCATGAGAGCAGGCTACTGGAAAGGGAACGAAAATATTAAAGGCGAAAAAGCTGTACTCAAGTCCTGGAAGAAGATCAACGATCAACTGACGATCCAAGAAGTGACTCTTGATGGCACACAAGGCTTTGTCCTCGAAGGTACAATAGACATGCCGCAAAAAGACACTCCAGAAAAGGATTGGCCCGGCCTGTTCCTAGGATGCGCTGAAGGTCCAGAGCATGCCAAACGTGACACCGTCATCCGGGTGACACCTGAAGGAACCAGTCTCATCGGAACCGTCAAAGAAGATGGCTCTGATTTCCAACCCCGTGATCCCAGAGCAATGTGGTTTGGACCGGCGGAAATCGATCGAGAAATGTCTTTCGGCAAAACAGCACAGTATCGTCTCTTAATGCGCCACGGCATGTTGGAGTTCTATCTCGACGATATTCTCTTCCATGTGCGAACTCTGCAGAAGTTCGCCAATGGAAAGATCGGCATCGTCGGCGCTCCCAACACCGTCCGCGATGTGCAAGCCTGGCAGATGAGCTTTCCAAAAAAATAGTGCCTCTTCAAGAGAATCTGTGGATCGTTAGACAGACGAGTGCTACTTAAACCCTTGCAATATAGTACGATAGATGGCCTGGAGTAAAGTTACTTTCTGAAGCTCACGTGAAATCAGCCTGCT
>Ga0180431_10007051_pt1 | contig 13198 bp, 11 predicted proteins | sample SS_ome_11_FD_132459 | JGI IMG/M metagenome (GOLD analysis project Ga0180431, IMG submission 132459) | Hypersaline lake sediment archaeal communities from the Salton Sea, California, USA - SS_1_MS_1 metaG | ecosystem: Environmental > Aquatic > Non-marine Saline and Alkaline > Hypersaline >... | reverse complement strand
TAGCCGTGGTATGTGATGACACGGTGGAAGCGGTCCTTGAGCATCCCGGGGCTGTAGGTTGCGATGCGCTCGGTCGGCGGCTGCCAGCCGGGAGCCGCTCCGTCAATCTGCTTGCGCATCTCTGCTATCTTCGGCCCGAACTCGGCGCGTATCTTCGCAATTTCCGCCTCGATATCGCTGACCAGCTTCTCCAGATGCTTCGTCTTGGCCGTGATCTCTTCATCCGGTAGCGCCGAGAGCACGATTCCCGCGAACAGATTGTCGCCACGCAATGCTTCGACACCCGCAATGGCGACGTGCAAGTCCCTGCTCAGGTCGGCAGCCTGCTTGCCCAATGGTGCCAGCTTATCTGGAGCGGCAGCCTTGTCTGTTGCCATGTCCTCAAGGCGCCATCTGGCGGCCTCCAGTCGTGTGTCCAGATCGAACGTCATTTCCGTGATGGCATTGAAAGTGTCCAGCTCAACGGTCTGATAAGTCTCGGTGAACTTGACGGCGGCCTCGGACACCGAGAAGACATGGACATCATCCACATAGACGCCTGAATCCATCTTGGGCCCGGACGGCCGGAAACGAAGATAGAGCGGGTGGCCTCCATTCTTCGGCGCAGTGAACCGCAATGAGTACTGCGTCCAAGCCGTGTTGGTATATGCCTTCAAGACAATCGGGGCCTTGCCTATCATACTCGCGTCGCGGTCCAGGACGTCCACCACGAATGAGTCATAGGGTTCAGCAGAGAGGGCCTGGAAGACGATTTCGTAAAGCTGGCCGGGCTGGTAATCATTCAGCTTCGTCTGCACGACCTGGGAGCCGCGTGCCATGTGCATCTTTATAAACAGCGCCCACTTGCCGTCCGTGGTTTTGTCCTGGACCCGGTAGGCCGTATCCGTTTTCGACTGGAAGCGCCGCCAATTGCTGAAAGCAGTCGCCGGACCATCGGCGGGGTCCTCGAAGCTGCCGTTGATGACCAGGTCCTCGGCAACTGCGGAACTTACCACTATGAGAAAAGACACCACCAAAGCCACTGCGCGCCAAACCATCATCTTCATCGCCTCCGCTGTTGTGGTGCGCTCCGTATCGAACGATGGTCACCATTTCGCCACCGGCGGCGATTATCCTTCGGAAAGAGGATAGTAGGAGTGCTGCAGAGAACAATCCCGCCGAGGTGATGATAATGGCGAATGATGAGAGAGTCAGGACCGTGCAGGAGCTTTATGATCTCAGCGACAAGATTGCGCTGGTGACGGGGGGATATGGTCTCTACGGCCGCTGGCTGTCGCAGGCGCTGGCGGAGGCCGGCGCGCACGTAGTCATCGCATCGCGGAATGTCGAGCGGTGTGAAGAATACGCGCAGGAGTTGCGTGATGCTGGCGGGCAGGCAAGTGCGCACCAAGTTGACCAGGGCGAGGAGGACTCAATCATTGCGCTGCGGGATCATATTGACGATGAGTTCGGGCGGCTGGACGTATTCATCAACAACGCGGTAGGCAGATTTGGGGTCAAGAACCTGCTTGAGGCCGACACGGATGAGTGGGTGGACTACATGCGGGTCAATGGTGCCGGTATCATGTGGATGGGCAAGCACTTCGGCCAGTACATGCACGAGCAGGGCAGCGGTTCCATCATCAACATCGGCTCGATTTACGGGATGGTCGGGCCGACGTTTCACATCTATGAGGGCAGCGATGTAACGTCACCGGCTGAGTACGCCTTCGTCAAGGGCGGGATCATCAACCTGACCCGGTCAATGGCGACGCTCCTGGCACCGCAGGTGCGAGTCAACTGCATTTGCCCCGGCGGCCTGCTCGCTGACCAGCACCCAGTCTTCATCGAGAACTACTGCAAGCACTGTCCAATGGGGCGGATGGCGGGCCCGGAGGACATCAAGGGACCGGCCGTCTTCCTGGCTTCTGATGCGGCGCAGTACGTGACCGGCTGCATTCTGCCGGTGGAGGGCGGCTGGACGGCGTGGTAGCGCACTGGCAACTCGACAGTCCCTTGCCCACAAATGAAGCAGCAGCGGGAATGAGGTCCGCTGCTGCTCAACGCTAAATACCGGGTTGGCTAACATCCTGTGGCGTCAGGTGCGCTATCCCGTGCTCAGTTCTTCGGTCTCCTCGGATTCTTCCACTTGTCAGGATCCTTGTCTTTGTTGCATTTTGCATGAGTGGACTGACCGACCTTCACGACCTCTGGTTTGCCTTTCAGGCGCGGTGTCACGACGACCTCGCCCTCGTGCACGGTAACGGAAGTGTGAAGATCACCATCTTCTTCCCAGACGGAGACCTTGAATTTCGTGCCGCGTACGGCAGCCACCGCGGCGGGGGAGGCAACCTCGAACTTAGAGCCGGGAGTAACGCTAACTTCCAGAGAGCCCGCGGCGCCTTCGGGAACATATATGACACTATGCATGCCGTCATCTGTAGAGAGGCTTACCAGGAGGACAACGCCCAGGTTCTCGGCGATCTCCACGCGGCTGCCATCGGCGAATTCCAGCACGCCGCCTTCGACGCAATCACCAGGCTGAATCTGCTCCCCGCCATGAAGAACCGCGGCCGACATGCCCACTTGCCCGTTGCCCTTCCCACACACTACCGCCGTCTTGCGCCCCTTCTGGTGACGCGGACATCCAACCAAAAACTCGCTGGCCTTGACATCATTGAACCGGCCTACAAAGAACTCGCTATAGCTGTCAGTTGAATTCCGGTCATTGGGACACACGAAAACGCTCTGTGAGTTCACATGCCAAGCAAGCGACTGTGGCAGGGGGGCCATGGGCGGCCCTCCATGGTCCATAACATAGGCCTTCGTAGCCACCCCGATCTGCTGCAGGTTCGCGGCGCAGGTCACTACTCTAGTCGCTTCGCGGGCGTTGGAGAAAACGGGGAAGATGATTGCCGTAAGGACACTGAGAATGCCTATCACGACGATCAGTTCACTGAGAGAGAAACCACGTTCACTGCGATTATTGCGCATGTCACTTGGCCCCCTATGGTGACATGGTCAGAGTGGCACTTCCTATCATCAGCTTTCTACCAAGATCCCAGTTCCACCCTACTCTTCTAGCGACCTTGGTAAGCTCAGTTATTATACCGTTTATTAGCTCAATTCATGCTAAAGGAATGCTCAATTTATGCTCAATATGATGAGGGCTTGTTGAGCGATCGAGAGGACCGCGGTGCTCGTCCGCCTCCCCGATGACGGTTGAGGAATTTACCGAGGCAACACGTCTGCAACCGCGGCGTCTGCTATCTCATTTCGGAGACGTACCACTTGTCATCATAGCGGACGAGTTGGATCTTTTGCGCCCGTCCGTCAATGATTTCGGCCTCAGCCGTATCCCCCATCTCAACGACATCACCGACCTTGGTGGTGCGTGAGAAGTGCAGCTTCCAGTAATCGAGTTGCTCAGCGCGCTTCTCTGCCCACTTGGACTCTTTGATGATGAGGTTGCGCTGACTGACTCCGAAGGTATCCCAGTCCGAGTTCTTCTCGCGCCCGAGACTATTGTAGTCCCAGTAACTGGCCGCCTTCGCCGTATCCTTCGCGACCATTGCTTTCACGAAGGCCTCCGCGGTCTGCTTGGCGTCGGGGTTCCCGCATCCGCCGATTATCACGGCGGTCAATGCTATGACACAAAAAAGTGAAATGCCGATGACTGTTCTCAAGATACTTTACTCCTTTGCGGCCACATAATAGACGCGAGCGCTGCGCGGTGTGACCGCCTGGAAGGTGTATGCGGAATATGCTTTGATGCGGGAGAAGCCGGCCGCATGCAGCATTGCCAACACCTCGTCATTGTCATAGGCTCGCTGGTAATGCACCTCGCGAAAGCTCCTGGGCCCGCCCTCGCCATTGTAGTAGTATAGCATATCCACGCGGCAGATGCGCTTGGCGGCGTCCCAGTGGGCTTCCCAGGTGTACTGGAGTGGTTCATCGGTGTGCATGTTGTCCTGGGTGAAGAGGCCGATGGAGAGAGCCCGTTCGGTGTTGAGGTCGAAGATGAAGAGGCCGCCGGCGCGCAGGATGCGGTATGCTTCGGCGACAGACTGCGCCAGGCGCTCCGGCTCGAGGATGTAATTGAGGCTGTCATAGAGGCAGACGACAAGGTCGGCGCTGCCATCTGTAAGCGCCATCTCAGCCGCGTCACAGACGAGTGCGGGTAGAGGCGGCTCGCGATCGGCACAATGCCGCACCATCGGCTCGGAGAGGTCGGCGCCGCAGACTGCGTAACCCCGTCTGGCCATCTCGCTGCCGACTGTGCCCGTGCCGCAGGCCAGATCAATGACTTCGATAGGACTCTTGCTCCAGGCCTCGAGCAGCCTCTCGACGTAATCCACCCAACGTGTGTATGGAACGGTGCGCATGAGCTGGTCGTAGTAGTCGGCGACATCGTCAAACTCGCCGAGGCCGGGTCTGGTGTAGTCTGCCTGTTGCATCATGGTGTGGGGAGGTCCTCCGTGCAATGCGCCGCCACGCCCGGGCGCAAGACCACATGCGAGGGTTTGCCGGCCATGGCTAACTCCCCGAGCCGAGCTGGATGTACTTGATGACAGTCTGCTGGCGAGGAAGATCGGCACGGAAGTCCTTGCCATATTCGCCGTAGGGCCATGTGACGCGTACGGCAACCATGAAACGATTCCCCCGCGCCGCCGAAGCTCCACTAATGCGTCCCTCAACCGGCACTATAATCGTCTGCCTCGGGCCGAGCGATTTGATCTTCTTCACCTTGCTGCCGCTGCTTGAACTTCTCTCAATCTTCGGGGTGTCCATCAGCCGCAGGTCCAGATTCACTATCTCCTTATCAGAGAGGCTCTCGATAGCGATATTGGCCGTGAATGTGATGCCGGAGCGGGTCAGGTCCTTGATGGTAACACGTAGCGGATAGACGCCGCAGTCGCTGCGAATCGTAGTGAAGGCCGCGGCTCCGGCCAGCGCCCACTCGGTGCCCGGATAGGGACCGCGATTACCCCAGAGCGCCGCTCGGCTGATGTCGTGCCAGAAGGCGCCGCCGCAGACACCAGCACCGGGCTGGTATTCCCGGTGGGCGGTGACAGTGCGGTCATAGAGCTCCTCGGGCGCGGCCACCGGGCTCGTCATTTTCTGGTGCCAGTAGAAATCCACCTGGTCCCCCACGGCGATGTTGACCTGGTCGGGACGCAGGTAGCTGTTCCACTCCTTCGTCATCGTGTCGAAGTGGCCGCGGTCGGGCACCTGATAGAGCATCGGCGCCAGCAGCGTAACGCCGGCATCGGTAAGCATCAGCGGGTCCTGACCATGCTGCACGCCGTGCCGCCAACTCAACACGAATATCCACAGCGGCTTGGTCGGCTGAGCTTTCTGCACGATCCGGGCAAGTATCTCGCCACCGAGGTGCGCGCGCCACCAGTTCCAGCAATCGTAGAAGTCGGCATCAGTCTGCCACTGCTTCTCGACCTTCATCGCCACATGCTGGCGTTTCTGACTGAGACTATAGTTGGCCCAGCCATCAGGTAGCCGACACGGCATCTCCTCGGTGAACTTTTCCACCATCTCGTAGCCGCCGCGGTCGCTGCGGAAATAGTCGAAGCCGATGTAATCAACGTTTTCTTCCTGCTCCATCAGGCTGACAAAATCGGCGAGGTGATCTATCCGCCGTTGGTCCAGCAGTGAGATGAACTCGCGCTCGGATGTCTTGCCGGTGCTGCGGCTGACATCAAGGGCGTAATCATAGGGCGGCTTGTTCTTGTTGTCTTTTGGATAAGTAGAGTACGCGACGGCCCATGCGCCAAACTTGATGCCGCGGCGGTGGGCTTCCGCGGCGAGCTTCGGGATTGCCTCGATGTTGGCCGACTTGAACGGCTGCTCGAAGCTGAGTTTGCCATGATAGACCTCGGTGACCGCGCCCCGGAACCAGAACGTATCAGCGCCGATGAACTCGCACCAGTCCAGCATGGTCTTCCAGTCGCCGGTGCCGCCGGTGGGCTTGGGTATGCCATTGGCTCGGAAGTCAGGTTCCCATGTGGCGACGCAGGTGCCGGGTGCAAAATGCGGCTTTTGCCGAGCTACTATCTCGAACCGCGCCCGCGCCACACAGAATCCGACACCACTGACCTTGTCCGGCTCCTCGTCTCCTGCCCTCCTTCGCTCCTCGGATGTGCGCCAGGCCCACTCCTGCGGGTCCTTCAGTTCGATGCGCGCTTCGGCGATATATTCCCCCGGTACTGCATTCCACGGGACAGGCCAATGGGTGACATATATCTGTTTGTCGTGGTCATACTTCAGGCGCACCTTAGGCACGTGGCCGATGGTCTCCACAGGCTCGCCATCACGTGTGACGGCGACCAGCGGGTCATCATCAGCCGGCGTCGGGCGTCCCTGACTGTCCACGAGCTTGGCACGGAGTTCGATGAGAGCGTAGCGGTAGTACCGTGGTTGGGTGGTCTCAAGTTGAAGAGGGAAGGCAACCGACGACTGTGCTGGAGGCTGCTCTTTGCTCCCAAGGCGGCTGAACCACTTCCCGACAGGCCCGCGGAACGCTATCAGCACTATTATCACCGCCGCAACGACCATGAGAAAGCAGCAGCAACCTGACCGCTGCTGGGCTTGTCGTTGCCGGCGGACAGTGGTGGGTGAGCGATCGCTGATTAGCCGGATCGGTTCCTGACGCATAGCCTGAATCTTTGCAGGTCGGTAGGGTATCCCCGCTCACGGGCGGCAGACGACGACCCATGACCGCTCCCGCGGCGGACTGCCCTGATGCTGGATGCGGATGTTATTGGCGCCATTGTCCAGCGTGACGCTGATGCTCAGTTCGTTGGTCTCCTCATTGGCCGTCTGATCCGTCTTCTTCCCCGGCTCGACGGTCACGGACAACGCCGCTGGGTCTACATCATCGTCGAGCAGGCGGGCATGAATCTTGAGGTCATGGTCCGTGACGACCTCGCCGATGCGGGGCGAAAGGCTCGCCAGATGCAACGGCTCCTGAGACAGCCAGCGCTTGAACGTCTTCACGGAATTGCCCTTGACGACCATCTGGCGAGGCAGGCGCCATGGATTGGAGTTCTCATCAATCGCGCCGCGGTCTATCGAGAAAGCCATGCGGTAGCCGGCTTCGCGTACCGCCGAGATGACGCCATCTTCATACGTCCCATAGGGATAGGCCAGGGCGATGACGGCTTCACCAATCACTTCCTCGATTTGCGCCTTCGAGGCGGTCACCTCTGCGACTATGCTGGCCTGATGCTCTTCGGCAGTGTCCTCCCCGCGCTTCACGAGATTCGCGTGGCTCGACGTGTGGCTACCGATCTCGTAGCCCTTGCCATGCAACTCCTCCACCTGTTGCCAGCTCAAATGATTCTTGCCGCCGACGCTATCGGTGATGATGAAAAGTGTCGCTTTGAACCCGTACTTCTCCATGATCGGGACGGCGTTCTCATAGACGCACAGATTCCCGTCATCGAAACTGATTACGACTGACTTATCGGGGATATCCTCCTCACCGGCCAGGTAATCAGCCAGTTGCTTGCAGGTGATGCTCTGATAGCCCTCGTCGGCCAGTATCCGCATCTGCTCTTCGAAGTCGGCGCTGGTGTTGAAGTAGAAGTTGGAGGTCTCGGGCTGAACGCCGTGGTAGCAGAAGACATGGACAGTGTGTGATGGTAGAGCGGGCTTCTGCTCTTCCGCAGCCCGGCCGGCCTCGCCCTTCTCAGCCGATCCACGACATCCGCAGCCCGCCAGCAGAAGGACAGTGAATGCCAGCAATAATAGTGTGATGAGAAGCGCGTTTCTAACCATACCGGCTCCTGTCGCCCTTCAGAGTTCTAACATCGCAACAGTGTTGGCCGCGGCTTGGGAAAACACGTCTATAACGCGACGGATTTCGTCTTCCGTGATCAGAGCCGGCGGCTCGAGGCGCACAACTTCGGGCTGATTAAGCGTAAATGCGGTCAGTATTCTCTCCTGTATAAGACCGGCGATAACCAGGTTGGCGATGTCGGGGTCCGCGAACTCGACGCCTACCAGCAAGCCCCTGCCGCGCACGTCTGTGATGACACTGTGGAATTCGGCGGCTACATGCTTCATTCCTGCCAGCAGTTGGCTCCCGCGTTCCGCGCACAGCCCGCTGATGTCTTCGTCTTGTAGCACCTCGATGGCCGCGATGGCCGCGCGGCATGCCAGTGGATTGCCGCCGAAAGTGGAAGTATGAACATACGGATTCTCCGTGAAGATGTTCCAGACCGGCTCCGTAGCGGCAAAAGCGCCGATAGGCATGGCACCCCCGCCGAGTGCCTTGCCAAGTGTGATGATATCGGGAGTGACGGCCTCATGGTCGCAGGCCCAAGTCTTGCCGGTGCGCCCGAGACCCGTCTGAATCTCGTCCAGTATCAGCAGCGCACCCCTCTCGTCGCATATTTCGCGCGCTGCTTGCAGATAACCGTCGGGAGGGATCTTGATACCGTTTTCGCATTGAATCGGCTCAAGCAGGACGCCGGCAACACGGTCGCTCACTGCCTCGGCCAGGGCCTCGGCGTCGCCAAAGGGGACATGGGTGAAGCCGGCGAGAAGCGGCTCAAAGGGGGCTTTATAAACATCGCGTCCGGAGGCGGAAAGCGCGCCGAATGTCTTGCCGTGGAAGCCGCCCTGGGCGCAGACGAATTCGGGCCTGCCGGTGTGCATCCGCGCAGCTTTCAGCGCACCCTCGATGGCTTCGGCGCCGCTGTTGCAGAAAAACACATACTCGATGCCACCGGGACAGACAGCGGCAACCTTCTCGGCCGCCTCGGCCATAACCGGGTCAAGGAGTATGTGACTGCCAAGCGGCATGAGCTCAAGCTGCTCCTTGAGCGCGGCGATGACTCTCGGGTGACGGTGGCCGATGGTGAACACACCGGGACCACCGAGACAATCTAGATACGCTTCGCCTCCGGGACCATAGACGCAACAGCCCTCGCTGCGGTGCTCAGTGACCTTCAGCCCCATGAAGTCAGTGAGTTTGGCGATGCCGGGGTTGAGGTGGTCATTGTACCGCGCGAAGGTTTGCGCGGAGATTTGCTGGGAGTCCATACGCGTCTGCTCCTCGGCGAGCGCTGAAGTTCGGTTGCCGAATATGACAAACCCGCCCGAACACGACACCGGGCGGCATTAGTGGTATGGTATTGCCGCAGACGCATCTAAAGATGTCGTGAATAGAGCTGCAAAGAGCAATAATACTGGTCGGGGCGGCCGGACTTGAACCGGCGACCTTTGGTCCCCCAGACCAACGCGCTAGCCAAACTGCGCCACGCCCCGACCTGATGAGATGCGAGTTCGGGTTGTCTGCAGTGGTTAGTAACCCTCGACAGAACTACTGACGCCACTGCCAACCCCGCACTCCCACTCACTTGCTCCTGCTACTTGACGGCTTCCTTGAGCGTCTTGCCTGCTTTGAATGCCGGCACTCTTCGGGCCGGAATGTCAATCGTCTCACCTGTCTGCAGGTTCTTGCCTTTGCGTGCTTTGCGGTCGCGGGTCTCGAATGTGCCAAAACCCGTCAACTGTACGCGCTCGCCACGCTGCATAGCCTCAGTGATTGCCTCGACAGCCGCCGCGAGCGCTTCGGCGGAATCCCTCTTCGTGAGACCGGTTCTCTCGGCGATGGCATCCGCAATATCAGCTTTGCCCGAAGTGACAGCCATGACCCACCTCCCAATTGTGGTACTAACGCAATTTACTTTTCGCCACCCACGCGACCAATACCTGCTTAAGCGCGGTTATTTTTACCACTGCTCCGCCTCCGGGCCGTACCACGCTTCGTGCTCGGCTCGTTCTCGGCGGCTCATCAGGCGACGGGCAATCTCGGCCGGCTTACCGTCTTGGTAGAGTATCTCATAGACGGCCTGAGTTATTGGAGCCTCGATGGCGAGCTCTGCCGCCATCTGCTGCGCCGCATGAGTGGTGTAGTAGCCTTCCGCCACATCGTGCATGCTACCCAGCACATCGGCGACCTGCTCACCCTTGCCGACGCGGTAACCAAGGTTCCAGTTGCGGCTGAGCGTGCTGTTACAGGTCACGATCAGGTCACCAACGCCGGCGATGCCCCAGAACGTGGCCGGCATTGCACCCATCGCACGACCGAGACGACAGATTTCGGCGAGCCCTCTGGTAATCAGAGACGCCCGGGCATTGCCGCCATAGCCGAGGCCGTCACTCAGACCTGCACCCACGGCGATGATGTTCTTCAACGCCCCGCCAAGCTCGACACCAATTATATCACAATTCGTGTACACCCGAAAGAGGTCATGCCCGAGAAGTTGCTGGGCACGTTCAGCGACAAGTCTGTCCGCACTGGCAACAACACTGGTCGCGGGCAAGCCCTCAGCGATCTCCTTACTCAGATTCGGGCCGGAAAGTGCGACCAGCGCAGTCGGTTCAGGCGGCCCCAACTCCTCGGCCAGCAACTCACTCATCCGCTTGCCCGTCCTTCGTTCAAGACCCTTGGTAGCACAGATGATGAGCGCTTCCGCTGGAACCTTGCCTGCCATCTGCGCGGCGACCTCTCGCAGGCCTACAGACGGCACAGCGATGATGACGGCTCCGGCACCGGCCAGCACACCATCCAGATCCGCTCCCACGGTGACTGTATCAGGAAGAACGAAACCGGGCAGATACGTCGCATTCTCATGGGTTGTCCGGATTTCGCGGGCCAGTTCAGGCCTCCGGGCCCATAGCCGCACTTCCCGGCCCTGGAGCGCCAGCATCCGTGCCAGTGTCGTGCCCCATGCTCCAGCGCCAATGACAGCACAAGTGGGCTGCTCAGGCATCTTCCGGTTCCGCTCCATCTGCGGCCCCCTCCGCCGACTCACCGGCTTTCTGGCCGATCTTGGCTTCTGTTCCAGCTAGAAGTCTGCCGATGTTCGGCACGTGGCGTACAATGACGAGCAACCCTAGCGCCACAACGCAGACGAATAGCGAGACATGAATATCGGCTGCGCGAGTGAAAAGCCAGTACCAGGCAGTTGCCGACAGGGCCGCCAGTATCGAGCCGAGAGAGATGTACCTGGTGGCCGCGGTGACGCCAGTCCATACTGCAAAGGCGGCGAGGCCGACGCGCCAGTCAAGGGCCAGCAGAACGCCGAGACTGGAGGCCACGCCACGCCCGCCGATGAAGCGCAGGTATGGAGAGAAGCAGTGGCCGAGAATCGTCGCGAACCCCGCCGCCGCATGATACCAACTCCCGTAGCCGAGTAGGTAGCCCGCCAGCAGTGTTGGCAGCGCACCCTTGGCCACATCAACCAGCCACACCGCCAACCCCGCCTTGAGGCCAACGGTGCGCAGGACATTGGAGGCGCCGATATTGCCGCTGCCATACTTGCGGATGTCGTCAATGCCATTAACGCGAGCTATGAGCAAGCCCACCGGAATGCCGCCTACGAAAAAGCATCCAGCTACCACCGCGACATTGAGCAACATCGAGCTACCCAACATCAAGTCCTCACCTTTCTGAGCGATCCTCACTCCCGCGTTTACGCCAGAATAGACGTAGCGGTGTGCCTTGGAAGCCGAAGGCTTCGCGCAGCTTGTTCGTCAGATAGCGCTTGTACGAGAAGTGGATAATATCCGGGTTGTTGACGAAGATGACGAAAGTCGGTGGCGCGCTGCGTACCTGTGTCGCATAGTAGAGGCGCGGTTGTTTCCCTTTGTGCGTCGGCGGGTGATGCGCAGCCACGGCATCCCTCAGCACCCGGTTCAGCGGCCCGGTGTCAACTCGCTGCTCAAACTGCTCCTTAACATCGCGGGCACAAGCCAGCAGGTCACCGACACCCTCACCGCTCAGAGCGCATGTGTAGACCAGCGGCGCGTAGGAGAGGAACTTCAGCTCATGACGGATGATCCGTTCAAAGTCCTTACGTAGCGTCCTCTCAGCGCGTTTGTAGTCGAGGTCCGGGAATTCCTCGTCCGGCTTGGCATAGCGAGCGACAGTGTCCCACTTGTTGGCGACGATGATGATCGCACGCCCGGCCTCCATAACCTCTCCGGCGACGCGGGTATCAAGGTTCACAATGCCTTCGCTGGCATCGAGCATCAGCAGCACAATGTCGGCGCGCGCCACGGCACGGAACGTCCGCAGGCCGGAATAGTACTCGGTGTCACGGCGTTGCGAGCGACGGCGCAATCCGGCGGTGTCAATCAGGCGGTATCTGTGCCCCTTCAACTCGAAAACCTCGTCCACGGCATCCCGCGTGGTGCCGGGCACCTCGCTCACTATGACCCGCTCCTGGCCGAGCATCGCGTTGACTAACGCGCTCTTGCCGACATTCGGCCTCCCCACGACGGCCAGCGCCAGCTCTTCGTTGTCCTCTTCAGCATCGGTCTCATCCGGAATTCGTTCTTCGACGGCCTCGACGAGGTCCATCAGGCCGCGGCCATGAATTGCGGAAAGCTCTATCGCCGACCCCATCCCCAGTTGCAGGAAGTCCTCGGCATCCAGCGAGGTCTTCTCCATCTTATTCGCCGCCAGCACATAGGGCTTGCCCGTGCGGCGCACCACCTCGGCGACCTCACGGTCGAGATTGGTGAGGCCCTCTTGCCCGTCCACCATAAAGATGAGGACATCGGCCTCAGTGAGAGCCGTAACTGCCTGCTGCTTGACCTGGGAGAAGAACTCGTCATTCTCCGTGCCGGCCAGGCCGCCGGTATCAACCAGCATCACGCGTCGGTAATCCATCTCGGCCTCGGCATAGATGCGGTCGCGGGTGACTCCGGGACGGTCCTCGACCACCGCCGTGCGTTCGCCCACCAGGCGGTTGAAGAGTGCCGACTTGCCCACATTGGTGCGTCCCACTATAGCCACTATCGGCAACATAGTCAGTTGTCGGCTCCCAGCTGCCGACGCGTCAGGTTCACCAGACCGCCGGCCTCGATGAGCTCGGCGACCGGGCCGGTCAGAGCCGCGAACTGCCATTCCGCGCCGCTCGTCAAATCCACTATCAGGCCCCTCTCGAAGTCCACCTCGATTTCGTCGCCGTCATCAATCGTGGCGGCGGCATCGGGTTGCTCGATAATCGGCAGCCCGATGTTAAAGCTGTTGCGGTAGAAGATGCGGGCGAAGCTCGCGGCAATAACGCAGCTTATGCCCGCCGCCTTGATAGCGATCGGCGCATGCTCGCGCGAGCTGCCGCACCCGAAGTTCTTCCCGGCAACCATCACGTCACCCACCTGCACTCGCGACACAAAATCCGCG